>Ga0075479_10000590_pt1 | contig 15797 bp, 13 predicted proteins | sample DEB08_DNA_8_FD_76341 | JGI IMG/M metagenome (GOLD analysis project Ga0075479, IMG submission 76341) | Aqueous microbial communities from the Delaware River and Bay under freshwater to marine salinity gradient to study organic matter... | ecosystem: Environmental > Aquatic > Marine > Coastal ... | reverse complement strand
TGTCGTATTCTTGGGACACTGCTGCGGAATGGAGTGCCGATGCTGAAGGCACTGGAGATCAGCAGTGATTCGTCAGGAAATGTGGTGCTGGGGCAGGCTATTCGGAATTCCGCTGAGAATATTTCGGCCGGTGAGGCGCTCTCCACGCCGCTGGCACGCTGCGGACTGATTCCTCCCGGGATCATGGCAATGATCAGCATTGCTGAAGAAGCCAACAACCTCGAGACCGTATTGGCAAGCGTTGCAGACGGGATCGACAAGAAGGTTTCGCGTCAGCTGGACACGATGGTCCGACTGATTGAGCCGGCTCTGTTGATGGTGATGGGCAGTGCAATTCTGTTTGTCATTGTTGCTCTGCTTCTGCCGGTATTTGAGATGAGTACCTCCATGAGTTGAGGCTGCTGCTCCAGGCTGGTCTTTCCAGAGCGAATTAGTGTGGGTTATGGTAATCGAGATCGGACCCGTCGACATTGTGAACAAACACGGCGAGCATCGCTGTGAACGAAAGATTCTGAAAGGAAAAGAGATGCGAGTTTTCAGGGCTGTTGAACGGCGGCAGGTTTCATCGACCGCGCAGACTTCTCTGCGAACAGGGTTCACCCTGACGGAGTTGCTGATCGTAATGGCGATTCTTGTTTTGCTCGTCTCCATGATTGGTCCGCGACTTCTGGGCAGTAAGCAGAAGGCGGATATCAGTGCCGTAAAGACGCAGATTGGAATGTTTCAGTCATCGCTGGAGCGATTTGCTGTGGATATGAATCGATTTCCTTCAACAGAAGAGGGGCTCGCTGCTTTGGTGTCTGAGCCAACTGCCGAGAGCAGTTCCGGCGAAGAAGGCAGCGACGGTGATGCTGCGTCGGGCAGCAGCAGTCCCTGGGATGGCCCGTATCTGAAGACTGAAAAATTGCCGACCGATCCGTGGGGAAATCAGTACAGTTATGAATACCCGGCGACGCACAACAATCTCGACGTGCCGGACATCTGGTCATTCGGGCCCGATGGGCAGGAGAACACAGAGGACGATATTGTCAGCTGGACCGGTGATGGAAACGGGTCCGGAGAATCGGATGAGTGAGTGTCATGAGACTGCCAGTTTGCCGGCGTAAAGAAAACGCTGCACAAATCGCCTCGATTCTCTCGGGGCGATTTTCATTGAGTGATTTGCCGCAGCCGGGGTTCAAACCGGCTGTTGCCGATTGCCATGCCGGCTACTCGCTGGCTGAGCTTTTGATTGTTCTGGCCATTCTTGCGGGACTGGCCGGGATGATCCTGCCTGAGGTTCGCCGCCCACTTGATAAGGCCCGCTTAAGAAGGGCTGGCACGATGTTGCAGGAGGCGATTGCCAAAGCGCGATCGCTGGCAGTACGAGAGGGCGGCACGGTTGAGTTTCAGTGGCAGCCGGATGGCCGGCAGTTTCGGATGGTTCGCGTTCTGCTTCCTTCACCTGGCCTTGTTACGGTCATTGGCAGCACTCCCGAAGAGTCATCGACAGTTGTTACTCCTGAGGATGGCGAGACGGAGTTCGACGGGGAATCGCAGGCCTCACTCTTACAGGACCGCCTGTTGCGCGAGGGGGAACTTCCGGAAGGTGCCCGCTTTTCTCCAGCCGTCGACTTCATCGAGGCGGTGGAGTCCGACACAGAGCGTGCCTCCACGGAACCAGCCGTGAGTGTCACTGAAGGACAGTGGGAGTCGCTTCGTTTTCATGCTTCAGGTCGGCTTCAGACGAGTGGCGAGATACGGGTGCTGGGGAGCCGGGATTTCGTCATCGATGTCACGATTCGCGGTCTGACTGCGACTGCCAGTTGTACGGCACCGTTTCGTCCCGAAATTCCCGAGTCAGGATTCATGGCACCGGGCACCGCAGTAAACGAGGTTGCCGGCGAGGTGTCACAATGACGGGGCGAAAGCAGCGGTTCAGCAAATCATCTGCGGATATTCGCGCAGGTCTTCAACTCCGCCGAAGCGGCATTTCTCTCATGGAAGTGCTGATTGCTACTGCGATGTTGATGGGCAGCGCCGTTGTACTGTCTCGCCTGGCCGGGATGGGGCGGGATCAGGCCTGGAAGGCGGCCACACGCAGTGAGCTTCAGGAACTGTGCGAACAGACGATGCAGGAAATCCTGCTGGGACAGCGTCCGGCGGAAATGGTGGAGGATGCCGTCTGGCAGCCGTTATCGCCTCCACCGACCATTGAAGTTGCAGAAGCGTCTGCCTCCGCTGCCGATTCAACATCAGCAGAGCTGACAGAAGAGACGGAAACCGGGGATTCTCGCTGGCGTTATTCGGTGCGCACGTCTCAGCTCTCCGCGCAACCCGGAATGTGGGTCCTGACTGTTGAGACTGTGGAGGGCGATCAGTCACTGGCTCGACGTCAGCGATTCGCGCTGACCCGCTGGATTGCCGGTGAGCCGCCGGCTGAGGCATTTGTGGAACTGGATCTCCGATCCGCTGAGGAGTTTCCCGGTGGTGACTTTCTGTTCGGAGACCAGCCATGATTTGGCGAGATGGCTGCGCGCGAGACGGATGTATGACCGTGACAGGGCGACGCGGTTTTACGCTCATGGAAATGTTGATTGCATCAGTGCTGACAGCCACTTTGATGGCGATGATCTGGTCCATGCTTTCGATGTACGGCAGTTACTTAACAGCAGGTCGGCAGCAAGCCGCGGATCGACAACTCAGACGCAGCATTGTTCAGTTGCTGCGTGAGGATTTGCAGCGCGCAGCAGTACCGGGCAATGGACTGCAGGTGCGGTTTACTCTCGATGACCTGACAGACGAACAGTCCGCGATTGACGAGGCTGAACTGGAGGTTTGGGAACTCCTGGTTGAGCCGGCGGCAAATGCTGAAGACGCCGAGCGATTGCAGCAGTATCTGGGGTTGCCGGGGGGAGATGCCGCACCGTTCAGAAGTTCGTTGCTGGGAACGACTGAGTCGCTGCGGTTATGTCCGGAGACGCCTGCTGCAGAGGTACTGGAACTGGCTCGCGCACAGTCGGCGGCGGGTCTGCTGACGCCAGGGGACGAGTCAGGTCTTTCAGCGGCGAGCCAGCTGACGGGTTTACCCACTGGTGGGGCGATTGGTCTTACCGATGAGGCATCCGGTGGACCGATGACGGGCGGAATCACTGCCATGACTCCTTCTGCTCGCCGGGTTGTATTGTGGATGTTCCAGCCCTGGGGCCAGTTGCAGTCTGATCAGTCGCGGCTGCCCGCCGGCCTCTGCAGGATTGAATTTGACCAGTCGTTGTTGCAGTCCATCGTGGCTCGTCAGAATGGAAATGGCGGAGCTGATGTACCGGATCTCGAGACGCTGGTTCAGGAGATGTTTCCGCTCCCATCGCTCGCAGGCGAGGCTGTTGAGAGTACTGAGTCGTTCAGGGTGATTCCGACATCCATGCGACCGCAGGTGGAGTTAATTCCCGAAGTGGTGAGTCTTCAGTTCCAGTATTTTGATGGTCGGCAGTGGATTGAGAACTGGAATAGTGTCGGCCGACGTGAGTTGCCAATTGCGGTTCGAGCTCGGATGTACCTGTGCCGCAGCAGCGACCTTGATCAATTGCGATCATTTTTTGGCGGCTCTGCGGGGATGGAAGCGGGGGTGGAGACGGCATCCGATCAGAATCCTGAAGGGAGCGCGACAGGAGCGGACGGTTTGGAGGTGGTGTTTCCGGAGTTGCAGTGGAAAGAAGTGATCATCCCGCTGCAGGCGATTCGTGGCGATTCCCCGTTGTTGCTGGAAGGTGAAGACCTGGGAATGGTCAATTTTGGCGGCGGAATTCTGCAATGAGAAAAGCTGCTGGGCAATCCGTTCGTTCCCATTGTTCGCGCAGCGGCGTGGTGCTGATTATTGTTCTCGTAGTCGTGATGATGGTGGCGTTTGCCGGGTTCGGTTTTCTCGGAGCAATGTCAACGGAATATGAGGCCACGGCACTGAATGGGGCGATGCTGCAGGCTCATGCGACCATGGCCTCAGCAGAAGCTCAGGTGTTGTGGCTGGCTCAACTGCCCCCGCTCCGTCGTGAGCAACTGGGTGGTACGGATCACAACCCAGGATTGTTTCACGGTCGAGTCGTTTCTCCGGCAGACGGTGTCGCCGGATCACCGCAGGCGGCTGCGCCCGGAATGCCGGCGGTGTCGGCAGCCGGGGGGCCGGAAACACTGACCTCCTGGCGATTTTCCGCAGTCAATTCGACAATGTCGGCAGATGGATCTTCCGTTGTAAGGTTTGGGATGCGGAGTGAGTCGGCTCGTCTTCATCCGGCAAGAATTCTTCAGTGGGAGCAGGCGAGTCCTGGCGCCGGTCGCGAGGCTTTGATGCAGCTGCCCGGTGTGTCTGTAGCTCTGGCGGACAGCCTGCTTGACTGGATGGACGGTGACGAGCAGGTGCGTGAGTTTGGGGCGGAGTCGGAGTACTACATGGCTCTTCCCACCCCGTACAGGAGCGCCAATTCAGTGCCGGTGACCCTGCAGGAACTTTTGTTTGTGCGCGGGATGACGGCCGAGTTGCTGTATGGCGGTTCGTCGGGTGTGGGTGCAGCGGGCAATTCTGTCGGGGAGCTGCTTCCGCAACAGGATGATTTCGATCCGGCGATGCTGAATGCTGAGAACAACGATCCTCTGGCGGCGTTGGGCGGCGATGCGGGGGACGTGAACTCCATTTCCGCAAATGGCGGTGCCGACAGACGCGGTCTCGACGAGTTTCTGACACTGTGGTCTGCGGAACGAATTCAACAGAACGATGGTCAGGCGCGCGTCAGGTTGAATCAGCTGAACCCGCAGCAGTTGCGAACGCAGCTGAGTGGGCGGCTCCCGGCCAACCTTGTTGAGTTTATCGCGTCGGCACGACAATTCGGGCTACAGCCGGTTGAGGGAACTCAGGCGGCGGGGCCGGACGGCCTGTATGTTATTCCATCGCTGGCGCATCTGGTGGATCTGTCAGTTCAGCGACCGGCGGCAGCCGGCGGCATCCTTGAGCCTGTGATTCGGTCAGAGCAGCCTGATGCGGGCCTGTTGTTTGACCTGCTGCAGAATGTCATCACTGCTGATACGGAGCAGATTGTGACAGGACGAATTGACCCCATGGTTGCCGATCTGCGTGTATTGAGTGCGATTCCGGGGATGAGTGTGGAGAATGCCAACGAATTAGTGTCGCGTCGAGACTCAAGGAATCCGATGGAATCGCGGTCGCTGCTGTGGCTTGTTAGTGGTGGAATCATGACGATTGAAGAGTTTCGTAAGGTCTTTCCGGAACTGACCGACCGAAGCGATGTCTTTCAAATGGAACTCATTGTTTTTCGTGAATCCGGGGGGCCGATGCTTCGTCGGAGGCTGATAGTTGACGGTGCATCCCGGCCAGCCCGAAAGGTGTACTGGGAGACAACCACAGATCAGCCTCTTCCGTGTCCACGTGAACAGCTGCTGCCTGCTGCTTTTTAGTTGCCTTGCGATCCGATTCGGGAAAGTGATCTCGTTATGCCACGAATACTGGCCATAAATCCGGATGCAGGAAAACTGCGTTACGTGATTGCCGAAGGGAACCGTAACGGCCGGCTCAGGCTGCAGTCGTGTGGCTGTCGGGATGCGGCCGCTGACGCTGCGAGCCAGTCGGAACAAATTCGCTCACTGATAACGGAGTTGAAATGTGAGCGTGGACGTCTGCTGATGCTGATCAGTCGGGGTGCCGTTGATTCAGCGACATTCGCGGTGCCTCCGGCCAGCGATGACGAATTGCCGGAACTGGTGCGCAATCTGAGTCTGCGGGAGATCCCGGGTGTTAATGATGCGACGCCGATCGACTTTGTTGCATATCCGCCGCAGGAAGAGGGCGGGCGGATTGTCACCGCGATGGCCGTCGGCCCGGAAGTGCAACAGCTGCTGGACCAGGTGCTGCAATCGGGAAAAATTCGATCCGCGGTCGCGTCGGTAAGTACTCATTCCCTTGGTCGATTCCTTGCCGATGATGTTACTGAGTCTGTCGCTGCAGATTCGGTTTCGTCTGCAATGGTGGTTGCTGTTGGTGGAGAGTTTGCTGAACTGAGTGTGGTTGGCAACGGGCTTCCGTTGACGTCGCGGAGGATTCGTTTATCGGCAGATGCAGGTGTACCGGAGTTGTGCCAGCACATTGCCGCGGAGATCCAGCGTACAATGCTTGCGCTGCGGGGTTCTATGTTGCAGCCCTCCACCCCGGTGCCGTTTATCCTCGTTGGAAATCCCGCTGTTCTCGAAGCGTTACGGGATGTCCTGGAGGCGCATTTTGAAGAGCCCATCAGAACGTTGGCGGTCGATGCCCTGCTCGATGAGACTCCGGCCGAACTGGCTGCCGAAATCCAGACCGGTGACTATTTGAGCTTGCTTGCTGCTGTCAGTAATGACTGTCTGGGGATTGCAGCCCCCGTTGACTTTGCGAGCCCAAAGAAGCCGGTTGAGAAGAGAAGTTTTTCTCCGAAGATGCTGGCTGCGGCGGCTGCGGTCCTGCTGTTTGCTGGAACCACGTTCTGGACCGTGAGGGCTGATTTTATTGCTTTGGATGAGGAACAGGTGCGGCTGGAAGCAAGGTTGGGCGAGCTGAATGAATTACTCAGTGATACAGAGGAGCGGCGACAGCTGGTCAGCTATTTGAGCAGCTGGGAAGACAATCGAATCAGCTGGCCGGATGAACTGCGAGACCTGACTTCGAAAATTCCGTCCAGTCCTGTGATCCGTATTGACCAGCTTTCCGTCTCACCAGCTGGAAGCGGCACGGCGGTGGCATCCTTTCGCGGAACTGCAATTCCTCCGGAGCAGATCGCGGTGATGGAAAACAATCTGCGGGACGAGTGGCATTCCATCCGTATTCCCGGGATTCGCGAGCAACTGGTCAATCGAAAGATTACGGCCAGCTTTCAGGCGACGCTGACGATCAAACGGAGAGCTCCGGACCAGTACGAGTTTGCCCCGAAAACGACGGCCGACTCCGACTCTGAAGGGGGGGCGGGCCAATGAAATGGAATCGACAACAGGTTCTGCTGGCGCTGCTTGGTGTGATTGGGTGCATTCGCGTGGGCGAGTACGTTCTGATTTCAATGATTGAAGAACCGCTTCAGCAGCGAAGGAATCGAATTGAACAGCTGAACAAGGAGATCGGCAAGAAACAGTCGTCGCTGGCTGCAATGAGAAAATCCGGTGGGCGGCTGGACGACTGGAAGAGTCAGTCGCTGCCCTCTGACCCGGAAGTAGCACGGACGGTTTATCGCAGCTGGTTGATGAAGCTGGTGCGTTCCGCCAGCCTGCAGAATGCTGTCGTGGATTCCGGTTCACCGACGGTACGGCGGGGACGTAAACGCGCGATTCTGTTGCGTACGATGCCGTTCAGTCTGCGTGCGAGGGGGACATTGAAGCAGTTCACACAAGTCCTGTTTGAGATTAGTCGCACTGGGTTGCTGCACAGGATTAGCGGCTTCACATTGAATCCGGTGGGCAGTTCCGGTCAGTTTGATTTGTCAATGTCGATCGAAACGTTGCTCCTCGCAGGACAGGAAACGACTCGGCTGAATGCCGGATCGTCGGGCATGCCGGCGTTGTCTTCCGCGAGCGATTATTCCGTCATTACAACGGACAATCCGTTTGGAATAGGTCTCGACACTGTTGATCCGATGGCGCACACCATGGTGACGGGAATTACTTACAGCAATGGCAAGCCTTTGGTCTGGATCACAGAAATCCTGACCAGTCGGGTTTCGAGGGCCACGGCGGGGGAGTCATTCCAAACTGTCGCGATGGACGGGACAATTATCGAGGTTCGCGACGAAGAGGTCGTGGTTGAGAGTGGTGAGCAGCGGCTCCTGTTGCCGATCGGGAAGCCATTTCTGGAAGCTCGGCGCGTCGAAGCTGCCAGCGAGTAGGCATGGCAGCGATCTGATTCAGGTTCTACTGAACGTTTAATTCGGCCAGAGGTCCTATACCAACGGTGGAATTCATTCTGAGGGGGTATTTTTCCAGCAGCTGACGAATCTGAGCGGAAGAGATGCTGCGAATGACCTGCAGGTCATCGGCTACGGAACGATATTCATTGCGGTAAACCCAATTGCCTCCCAGTGAGGAGAGTCGCCCCATTGGCCGTTCCCCTCGCAGGACGACGCGCGAAGCCACTTTGTTGCGGGCCTGCTCAAGCTCTTCGGCTGTCACGCCATCGCGATTGACCTGCTCCAGCACCTGTCGGCAGCGTTCCAGATTCGCTTCCGCTGATTCCGGGGCACAGCACAGATAGCTCATCCACGCCCCTGCGCCATCGTACTCGCTGAAGCCAAGGTCACAGGCTTCGGCATGACCAGGATCCACGATATCCCAGAAGAGTCGGCTTCCCGAATCATCTCCGACGATGACGGCGAGCAGCTCTGCAGCATATCTCAGAGGATCATCTCCATTGGGAGCGATCCCCATTTGCATGACATGCTGCTGGTGTGCCGATTCTTTCGTCACGAGGTGTGTTCTGGACACCGGCTGAGCGGCCGGCAGTTCGCGTCCGGGTTGTCCGGAAGGGATCGCAGAGCAGTATTTTTCCACCAGTTCCAGTAAGAAATCGAATTCACAATTCCCCGTGACCGCCAGGGTAATGTTTCCGGAGTGGTAGTGCTGCTGGTGATAGTGCTGCATTTGTTCTGCTTTGAGTGCCGTGATGCTTTCGGTTGTCCCTAAAATACTTCTTCCCAGTGGATGGTCCTGGAAGTGTGTGGCCATGGCGTGGTCGTAGCAGGTGAATGATGGCTGATCCTCGTACATGCTGATTTCTTCGAGGATGACATTCTTTTCCATATCAAAGTCTGCTTTTCTGAGCGACGGTCGCATGAGTGTCGTCAGCAGCTGCAGGGTCGTTTCGAGAAACTCCGGCAGCACGGCAGCATAGTAGGTTGTTACCTCTTCACTGGTGGATGCGTTATATCGAGCCCCGATTTCATCAAAGATGCGATTGATGTCATCGGCTGAAAACTGCTCATCGCCTTTGAATGCCATGTGTTCAAGAAAGTGACTGACACCGGATACCTCGGTTGACTCATCGCGTGAACCGGTTCGAACAAAAAAACCGGCTGCAACACTGTGCACTGCTGGATTTGTTTCCGCGATCAGAGTCAGACCGCTGGACAGCTGCCGTTGCTGGAATTTCATAAACGCAAGTCCGATGGAAAAAGTGTCGACGGCTCAGACGTTGGCACTGTATTGCTGAGGAATTTGTATCAGAGCTTCGGGAAGTCGTGCGGATTCAATTGCCAGGGGCCTGGGTGCAGGTTGGGTCCAGTGACTTTGGCCCCACAGTGACCAGCGTCATCGCTGCCGGAGCGTGTGCTTCGATGTAGCTGCGAACACTGTCGACGCTGACATCGTTGATTCGCTGATGGATCTGCTCAAGGGTGACAATTTCTCCAAGCAGGTACATGTCACGAGCGAGTGAAGACGCCCGGGAGGAAGTGGACTCCTGCTGCATGATCAGGGAACTGCGTGCTCGTGCGCGGCAGCGCTGCAATTCTTCCTCGGTAATCCCCTGCTGCAGCTTTCGGATTTCAGCGACCATGACGTCGAGGGTTTCCTGAGCCCGTTCCGGGGTTGTTCCGGCAACAGCCATGACACGAGATTCTGATTTCAGAATGCTGAGTGATGCTGAAATGGCATAACACAACCCACGTTTTTCCCGGACTTCTGTAAAGAGTCGGGAACTCATGCCACCGCTCAACAGACTGACTGCAGCCCATGCATCGTAGTATTGCGGACTTGAGACGGGCACGCTGTCCCACGAAAGTCCAATCTGCGTCTGTGATGATTCGTGCTCAATGTGGTGTGGCGCGGGGACACGATCTCCGGGTGTGAGAGGCGGAATTGCAGGTCCCTGCCAGTCACCAAACGATTCTTCAAGAGCTTCTTTGACGTCTTCGTACTTCAGGTTACCGGCGACGCCAATGATCGTGCCATGTGGCGTGATGAACTGTTCGTGGTGCTTGCTGACGTCTGCCAGACTGATCTGTGGCAGATCCGCAGGTTCTCCATCCGATGAATTTCCCCATGGGGCGGCATAGGAGCATTTACGCAGCATGCGGCTGAGCTGTTGCCGGGGTTCATCCTCCAGCGACATCAAACTTTGGGCTGCGAGTTCACGCGATGCTTCAAAATCCGGCTGTTCAAGATGCGGGGTGCGAATGATCCCTGCCATCAGCGGAATGGCCTGCAACAGGCGATCTGCAGTGGTCGCACCGGAAATTGTCAGATGTGCATTGCCGGTCCCAAAGTTGCGCTGCAGTCCAAGGTTGTCCAGTGCTGCGCACAGTTCCCGCGATGACAGTCCCGCAGCTCCGCGAGGCAGCATTTCTGTCAGAATCGAGGCGGTTCCGCAGCGATTCTGAGGATCTCGCACTCCGCCGGCGGGCACCAGAATTGAAATTGCTGCTGATTCCACATGTGGCATCGGTTCGAAGATGACCGTAACACCACTGTCGAGCTGAACGAGCTTTGAATCTGCTGTCATGAAGGAGTCCGCAGGGCGGGGTAAACCCGCGATGTATTTCAAAAAACTGACCCGATGGCGTCAGAACCATCGGGTCATCTGTTTGCCAGTTGTGATGCGACGCCTGAGGCGGTTATTTTCCGGCGGGCAGGGCAAAGTCCCCGGCAAGATTTCGCCAGATCGAGTGCACATGATTGGCCGAGTTCTGAGTATTGTTGTACTCGATCACGAATGTGCTTCCCTGAATTACGTAGTGATGACGTTTGTTGGGTTCAGCGTCTCCCCACCATCCCATGCGAATCGAATCCATGCCACCTTTTTCAATGGCCTGCATGCGGTCGCGAACAACCTGAGCCGGCATGCCTTTGACATATTCGCCAATCAGTTCGCGGAAAAGTTTCTGTTGATCGGGGGACATCTGACCATATGCGAGGCCGACCGCTTCGCCGACAACCGGTTGTGCTTCACCCGGGCCACGCATCTCATCGGGAGCATCGGGAGAAATCCACATGGCTTTCTTTTGCTTGTCATCGCATGTCATCAGGATTTCGCGAGCAAGATCTTCGCGTCTTCCGAGGACACGCAGGCTGCGTCCGGGCCCGGAATCGATCAGGGCTGGATTGGTCCCCAGCATTTCCGGAGTGCTGCTGACGATTACGCCGTCTTTGATCACAAAGTTCAGCGACAGATGGTGGCCTTCGAATCGCCAGCCCCAGGTTCCCTTTTCAGCCGGTTCACCGAAGAGAGTGATGTAGTACTTGTGAGTGTGACGACGGTTTCTGCGGACCTCTTCTTCGCCACCTTCAAACAGGTAAAGAACTTCTTCAAGACTGCGAATCTGCAGTGTCTTCAGGTAACCGGCGGCCGAGAGACCGGACTTCACCAGATCGTCAGCAGCTGTCCGACTTTCCCCCTCAAGGTCCCAGAGGCCAACCCCATTGCGTTCACGCGGAATGAAATGCCAGTTCACTCGTTCCGGGTCATCGAAGTCATAGGAAAGCTTCTTCTTCAGGTCGTTGCTGACGAGACTGCGGAATTTCACAGCAGCCGCGGCCATCGCCACCCCCGGGCGATCGGAGCCGTCTTCTGCCGAGACAGCAGGCAGCAGTGGGGAGGAAAGCAGTGTGAGCAGCATCAGTTTGTGAATGGTATTCATCTGATCCTTCAATTCATCAAAAAACGGTAGGAGGCAGGCGGATTGATTCAGACCGAAGTCAGGAGACTCTCACGCGGCATTCAGCGGACCGAGTCAGCCGGGAGGCCAGTTCAGGGGACGCCCGCCCATGATGTGGATGTGAAGATGGAAGACGGTCTGACCGCCGTCCTTGCCGGTGTTGATAATCGTTCGGTAGCCTTCTGTCAGGCCGAGTTTCGCTGCAATTTGGGGAATCATGTTCAGCAGGTGGCCGCTGAGTTGAGCGTCCTCTGCTGTCAACTGATCAAGCGAAACGATTGGTTTCCTTGGAATCAACAGAACATGCACAGGAGCTTGTGGACTGACATCATGGAAAGCCAGGCAGAGATCGTCTTCGTGGACGATGTTGGCCGGGATCTCACCATCAATGATCTTTTGGAAGATGGTCACGAACAGCATTTCCTGCAGGATGCGATCAAGATAAGGCACTGCGCCCCCGAGACTCGCTCAAAAAGTAGCAGGATCTTCAGTAAACTCCAGCGGCAGCGTAACGACAAACCGGGCAAATCAGAATTGGTGGTTAAAAATACACGGGCATTCCGAATGCGTCGTTTGTGTCAGAGTGTCGGACCGGCCTTCTGTCCGCTGCAGAACACCGCTCCATCCCGGAGGGGTCTGGCATTGCGACAAAAGAAATGTCAGCCGACACATCGGAGGAGAGAGGAATTATGGTGGAAGCAGCATTCCGGGAGGGCGTGCCGCGGCGGCGTTTCCTGAAGCTGGGGAGTTGTGCCGTGGCCGGGACCGCTGCAGCGGTGAATTCCACGGCCGACGAAGTTGAAGAGCAGCTGCTGAATAAGCGAATTGATTCGGCTGTTCTGCGGGCACTGCAGTGGCTGGCTGCAGAACAACAACCATCGGGGGCATGGACCACCAATGACTTTGGGGAATCAACTGCCACCACCGCATTGGCGATGATGGCGTTCATGGCTGCGGGGCACGTACCGAATGAAGGCCCGTGGGGGAAGCTGCTTCCCAGAGGGCTTGCCTGGCTGACGCGTCAGCAGAGAGACAATGGACTGCTGGTTGGTGCTCGAGCCGGGCACGGGCCAATGTACAGCCATGGAATTGCAACGCTGATGCTGGCAGAGATCAGCGGCATGCTGGGCGGACGTCAGGAGGAGGAGTGTCGCCTCTGTCTTGAGCGAGCGATTCGGCTGATCATCGACGCTCAGAATCATCCCCGACCAGAGGAGCATCGCGGTGGTTGGCGGTATCAGCCGACCAGTAGGGATTCGGATCTGAGTGTGAGTGCATGGCAGCTGCTGGCCCTCCGCGCAGCTCGGGACATTGGCTGCGATGTTCCGGTGGAGAACATTGACCGGGCGATTGCCTACCTGAAACGGCTGCATGTCCGGCACGACGGAGGGTTTGGATATATGGTCGGGCACGGCAGCACCATCACCCGTGCCGGCACGGGGATCACTGCCCTCGAGATTTGTGGAGAGCACCGGACTCCGGAAACAATGGCTGCAGCGCGAATGATTCTTTCACGCCCGCTGGTCAGGTCCGAGCATTATTTCTTTTATGGTGCTTATTACTGCACGGTAGGCATGTATAAAGTCGGGGGTGAGGAGTGGCAGCAGGCTCGGCGGCATCTGTACGAGACAATTCTGGAACTGCAGGGTCCTCCGGGATACTGGACTCCGGAGGACGGTACCGAGCGGCAGGCGGGTCGTGTTTATTCCACCTCACTTGCTGTGCTGGCTCTTTCCATTGAGTACGGTTTTCTGCCTGTGTATCAAAGGTGACGGAAACCGGCAGCTCCTGCATCTGCCAGCCGCAGGCACTTTTCGGCAGGATTGGCCACGACGCAGCTCCGTCCACAGCTGGCTTCCTTCGCTCGGCAGAACTGTGCTGAATTGCAGTCAGGATTTCGGTTGAAATTGCCGATTGCAACACAGCGTTTGGGGAGCTCATGGAAGGGACTCGGGAGAAGGACCATGGCAGATTGGCGGATTGCCACAGTATTTTGTTTCGTGACAGCAGCAGCTGGTCTGGGCGTTGGAGCCAGCGAAGCTGCGGGGCAGGATGCAGCTGCGGATCCCCGAATCGGCTCGCGTGTGATGATTATTCGTCACGGTGCCCCGATGAGAACGCCTGAAGCGACGGTCTGGACCAGTTATCTTGGAGAGATCTTCGAGGTTTCACTGGCCAATGGTGAGTGGCTGTGGATTGAAGAAAAAGGTGGCTGGTTGTGGGAGAAGGAGACGGTTCCGTACAGCACCGCGATCGATGATCTGTCGGCACGTCTGGCCCGAAATCCATCGCCGGAGAATTTCCACCTGCGTGGTGTTGCTTTTCTGGCCCACGAGGAATACCTGCGAGCCGTTTCAGATTTTGATGAGAGCCTGCGACGTGCTCCTCGAAACAGCGGTGCTTTGAATAATCGGGGCAAGGCGTACTATCTGCTCGGCGATCACCGACGTGCGATTCGTGATTTTGATGCGGCATTGAATGTTGAGCCCAGCAACGTGATGTTTCTGAACAACCGGGCTCTGGCACACCTGGAAGCAGGATCGAGTCGTTCTGCACTGAAAGATCTGCAGTCTGCACTGCTGATCGTGCCGGATTTCACGGAAGCTCTCAACAATCGTGGCATCGTGTATATGCGCAGCGAGGATCACAGTTCCGCACTGAAGGACTTCAACGCTGCGCTCAAGCTCGATCCGAAATTCGTTGACGCACTTGGCAACAGAGCCAGTGCTCTGCGGAAGCAGGGCCGCTACAGCGAAGCCGTTCTGGATCTGGAGAATGCGATCAGGATCAGTCCGGGCAAATTTGAGGCTGTAAACGACCTTGCGTGGCTGTTGGCGACCTGTCCTGACAACTCGATCCGAAACACATCGCGCGCCCTGACTCTGGCAAGGCAGGCTTGTGACATGACCGACTATCGTCAGTGGAATACGCTCGATACGCTGGCAGCGGCACTGGCGGGAGAAGGCCAGTTCTCGGAAGCAGCCCGGCACGCCGCCGAATCGGTCGAAATGGCACCGCGGGATGAGCGTCGGAGAATCCGCGGGCACCTCGACACCATTACTGCCGGCAAGCCGGTTCGAGAGCAGCTTCGCTGAGAAAGCTCGAATCTAAGTCCCCACGTGGCGCAGATGTCTATTGAAACCTGGCGCGCCGCGACGCCAACCCGGTTTTCAGGTGAATCCGGATCTGTTTTCTGCGATGATATCGGGAGTGGCCCGACTTCACCCCGGGCAATCAATCTCCAGCGACTGCTCCCGGACATCCAGTGCGGGGCGGACGTGTAATACCAGGGATTTGTCCTGAGCATCAGAGGGATTACGATGGAGTCAGATTTCGCTTCAGACAGGCGAAACTTTCTAATGCGTGGGGGGGCTGGTTTTGCGGGACTTGCGGCGGCTTCAGTAATGCATGCCGCAGACACGCAACAAACGCGGCAACGAACGACATGGCAGACTGCGCAGCTGCCAGCCAGTGCACGCAGCATCATCTTCCTGTTCATGGAAGGTGGTCCCAGCCATATTGATTTGTTCGATCCAAAGCCGCTGTTGAACAGGCTGGCGGGGCAACAGCTTCCCGACAGCTTTGGTGACGTGATCACACCGATGGGGGAATCGCGTTCTCCCCTGTTGGCAAGTCAGCGCAAATGGCGACAGCACGGCGAATCGGGGCTGTGGGTGTCGGACTGGTTGCCCGAAACTGCAACATGTGTTGACGACATCGCGGTCATCCGCAGCTGTCAGGCAGATGGGATCAACCACTCATCGGGTGTGTGTCAGATGAATACCTGCTCAATCATTGGTGGGCGTCCATCACTGGGAAGTTGGGTGTCGTATGGTCTGGGGACAGAAAATTCAAATCTTCCCGCGTTCGTTGTGATGCAGGATAATCAGTCCAGCGTCGTCAATGGTCCCCGCAACTGGAGCGCCGGGTTCATGCCCGCCATGTACCAGGGGGTGCAGTTACAGGAGGGATCTGATCCGATTCCCAACCTGAGCACTCCGGCGGATCCCGGGTTACGACGACAGCAGGACAAGTTGAACTTCCTGAATCGTCTGAACAGAAGTTTTGCAGAACAGAACCCGGTTCAGTCGGAGCTGGATGCGCGGCTGGCGGCCTATGAATTGGCGTTTCGCATGCAGGCTCACGCTC
>Ga0075479_10000586_pt1 | contig 15825 bp, 11 predicted proteins | sample DEB08_DNA_8_FD_76341 | JGI IMG/M metagenome (GOLD analysis project Ga0075479, IMG submission 76341) | Aqueous microbial communities from the Delaware River and Bay under freshwater to marine salinity gradient to study organic matter... | ecosystem: Environmental > Aquatic > Marine > Coastal ... | reverse complement strand
AGACAACTCCAAGGCTGCTCTAAGACAACTCAAAGGCTTCTCTAAGACTACTCGAAAGCCACTCCCAGAGCAACCCTAAAATAGAAAATAGATTGCAAACCCACACGGCTAAAAAGACCGTTCCCCTCGTATGTTCGTTAGAAACTGCATTTGAAACTCATCACCCCGAAACCCAGCACCCAACAGGTACATCGATTTTGTTAACGTGGCTTCCAAAGTCATATCGCCGGCACTCACCGCTCCTAAATTGGCCGCCGCAGCTCCCCCTTCATACACATTCAAATGAACCGCATCGTACACCGCTTGAGAAGTGATCACAACCTGCCAATCACCATCGCGACAATGCCGAATCCAGGCAGGAACGTTGGCTGGCTCTTTCATAGGAATATTTCCACTTCCGTAGGCTTCAATAATCACCACTCCAGGATCGTCCTCTGTGATCCGGTACCAGGGTTGCAGATCCATGCCCGGATATAGTTTAACAAGGCGAATCTTGCGACTGTAGGTAGGCTGTATGGAAAAAAAACCTCGCGATCGTTTCCAGGTTTCGTGCAGCTCGATCTGGGTTCCGATATCGGCAAGCGGTGGGTAATTGGGGGATGCAAATGCGTCAAAGTCTCCAATACTGATCTTGGTGGAGCGGTTCCCCCTGAACAGTTTATCATTAAAGCAAATGGCGACCTCGTTAAGAGGCATGGTTGCCAGTTCGATTGCATTGATGAGATTCCGCCTCGCATCGCTGCGGATGTTACTCATGGGAATCTGGCTTCCGGTAAAAATGACCGGTTTAGAAAGGTGCTGAAGAGCGAAAGAGAGGGCAGACGCGGTGTAGGCCATAGTGTCTGTACCATGCAGAATCACAAATCCGTCGGCACGGTTCCAGTGATCATGAATGCAGTTTGCCAGTTGGGTCCAGTGGGTCGGGTGGATGTCCGAGCTGTCCTCAAAAAAGAGTTTCAGAGTTTCGATCTCTGCGATCTTCCCTAATTCCGGCATCTCCATGAGTAGCAAATGCGTAAAACGGTCCGGATCGAGTCGTGTTTGCCGGTTATCAAGATGCATCGCAATGGTGCCGCCGGTCTGGATAAGAAGGATCTTTTTCATAGTCGATAGTATGTATTGGTTCGATTTGAAAGATAATCGACCCTGTGTCAAAAAACACAAAGTTCCTGTTCGATGCGCGCAATTTATTATTTAGACCATTTCTAAATAGAACGATTTACCGTATATTTCCAACGATTGAAACCGAAGCTATGGGACAATCACATCATTTTTGAGATACATCATGCACGTTTCCCAATCACGCAATCCTTTTACGTAGTTCATCATGAAAAAACGATTCACGAGTATAAGCGCCGCCATTCTAACTTTGATAGTACTCAGTTCCTGCAATCAGAGCGAAGTAGTAAATATCTATTCATCACGACATTACGATTCCGATCTGGCGTTGTACGATGCTTTTACCAAGCAGACCGGTATTGAGGTTCGTACCATTGAGGGGGGTGGGGATGAGCTCATCGAACGGATGAAAAATGAGGGCGAAAATAGTCCGGCCGATATCCTGATTACGGTGGATGCAGGCCGACTTTGGAGGGCAGAACAGGCAGGCGTTTTTCAGTCTCACGATTCTGATGCATTGAATGCCGCCGTTCCGGAAGTGTATCGGGATGAAGAAGATTTGTGGATAGGTTTATCGAAACGGGTTCGCGGGATTGTGTATCACAAGGATCGGGTGGATGTTTCGCAACTCAAGGGCTACAAAGAGCTGGCCCATGAATCTTGGAAGGGACGGATATGTATCCGGTCGTCGAACAACATCTACAATCAATCGTTGCTGGCATCTCTAATTGAAAAAGAGGGGGTAGAGGAGGCTCAGGCATGGGCGGAATCGTTGGTTGGGAATTTTGCACAAACACCTCAGGGCGGAGATACAGATCAGATACGATTTGTTGCTGCGGGGATTTGTGATATAGCGATTGTGAACCACTATTATTTGGAACGACTTCGGTTATCGGAACAGGAAAGTGATCGAACTACAGCAGCGCAGGTGGGCATCTGGTTCCCACCGCAAGAATTTGGAGGGACTCATGTGAATATTAGCGGTGCAGGGTTGGCGAAATATGCACCGAACCAGGAGAATGGACTACGGTTTTTGGAATTTCTCATCACTCCGGAAGCACAGCAACTATATGCCATTGCCAACCGAGAGTTCAGTATCCTGGAGGATGGTGCAGAAGGTGACGGGTTGATGGGAGACGGCCTTCATGTTAGCACCTACGGGGAGAATAACCCGGAAGCGATCCGTATGATGGATCGTGCGGGCTGGAAATAGCCAACTGCGAGCCGGGGTGGAAATACCTATTCAAATTTCCTGCTGCGTAGCTTGGTAATGGAACGGCTGAGAACATAAACAGGAATAAGACCCACCAGTACAATGACAAGGGCAGCTCCGGATGATTCTGCAAGTCGTTCGTCACTCGCCAGTCTGTAGACTTGTACAGCGAGAGTGTCGAAGTTGAAGGGGCGTACAATCAGGGTTGCTGGCAGTTCCTTTAGTACATCCACCATCACAAGGAGCATCGCAGTGAGCAGGCTTCCCGTCAACATAGGTATGTGAACTTTTCGTAGAATTCCTCCAAAAGTGTAACCCAGCCCCTCCGCAGCTTCATCCATATTTCTTGTGATATTTGATAACCCAGTATCTACGGATTGATGGGCAACGGCAAGAAATCGAACTACATACGCGAAAACAAGAGCAAAAAGGGTTCCGCTTAGGAGCAGACCTGGTGAAAATCCGAAAAGACGTCGGCTCAAATCGTTTAGGGTTTGATCTGCCAGTCCAAAGGGGATAAGTAACCCTACAGCTATGACGGATCCCGGAATGGCGTATCCCAGGGTTCCAACTCTGGCGGATGCACGTGTGATCCAAGTTGGGTGTAGCCGAACCCCGTATGAAAGAAGGAGAGCAGAGACCAGTGCAAAGAACCCTGCAATCAGTGCCACAGATACAGAGTTAAAGGTAAAGCGAAAAAAGCGTTCATCGATTGCAGCTGATGGATTTTCGAAGAGTAGGGAGAGCAAAATCACAACCGGGATAAGAAATCCGATCGCAACTGGCAGAAAACAACTGAGTGATGCTGCCCATTTCCGCCATCCTGAAAGCTGTATTTGTGTGAGGCGGCCGTAGCGTTCGGTACTCACCTGGTTATCGCGGATCCTGTTCCTCGACCATCGCTCCAAAAGAAGCAACATCAGGATAAACGTCATTAAGAAAGCGGAGAGTTGTGCGGCAGCAATCCGATCTCCAAGTCCGAACCAGGTACGATAGATCCCTGTTGTGAAAGTTTGAATTCCAAAATAGTCTACGGTTCCAAAATCATTAAGAGTTTCCATTAGAACCAGGGCTAATCCGGCTGCTATAGATGGCCTCGCAAGTGGGAGTCCAATCCTGAAGAAAATCTCTTGCATTCCGGCACCAAGTCCTCTGGCTGCTTCCAGTTGGCTCGAAGACTGATCCAGAAAGGCGGATCGGGTTAGCAAATAGACATAGGGATAGAACACGAAAGACATGAGAAGGATGGCTCCTCCCAGAGAGCGGATTTGCGGAAACCAATACTCGTTAGGTCCCCAACCAGTTAGAGAGCGGATTGCTTCCTGTACCGGACCTGTCACGGACAGAAAATCGGTATAGGTATATGCCATTAGGTACGCTGGAACAGCCATCGGCAAAATCATAAGCCATGTAAGGACTCCGCTTCCTGGAAACCGGTACATTGTCACCAACCAAGCAGTACCAACTCCGATGATCAATACGCCGAAACCCACTCCCACCATCAACCAGAATGAATTGATGAGATAATCGTCGAGAACGGTGGATGATAGATGTTTCCAAACCTCCCCGGCGGGTGCGAAAATGTGCACGGCAATCGTGAGGATGGGAATCGAAAAGAGCACTGCCAGAGCAATGGTTGCTACAGACCACCGATTCAGGCGAAATGCCTTTGGATGTGATTGGGGGAACGATCTTTTGAATAGGTTCAAAACAGAGGACTAGGATGTTCCGCGAACGATAGTGTCATATTGACAAAGATAGCAAGATAAAAAATCCTTACTATCTATCCATCATGTCAGTGAAAGAGAAAATACCTGCCGGAGAAACTGCACTTACATGCCCTTTATGTCGTTCCGAAAACGTGAGGGGCATTTGCCACGATACTACACGCTTTGAGTCGGAAAGAGATTATTATCGGTGCATAGAGTGTGATCTGATCTTTGTACCACCCGATCAGCTGCTGACCCCTGTCGAGGAAAAAGTTCGATACGACCAGCACGAAAATGATCCCGATGATCCACGATATCTTGCGTTTCTTTCGCAGTTAGCAAACCCTATGCTGGAATCGATTCCACCTCAATCAACCGGCTTAGATTTTGGATCCGGTCCTGGCCCTGCCATGCAGAAACTTTTCGGGCCATTTGGGCACTCAGTACGTCTCTATGACCCTTTATACAATCGCGACCCAAGTGTTTTTCTTCAGACATTTGACTTTATCATAACCAGTGAAACCATGGAACATGTTTCAAATCCAAGGCGCGAATTGCTACGTTGTTGGAACTGTCTGAAGGAGGGAGGCATCTTTGGCATGATGACCTTACGACACTCTCCTGCCATAGACTTTCAAAATTGGCATTACAGAATGGACGACACACATGTCTGTTTTTACAGTGATATCACAGTTCAATACATTACTACATTGCTCCACGCAAGAGCGAGCTTCCTTTCGGAGCGTGTAGTGCTATTACATAAGGAGTTCGGTCAAAAGAATAACTACAAACGATCTCCGGTGCGGTAAACAAACTGAAACGTTTCACCGTCAAACAGACCCAGATCACTCATTTTCAGGCTGGGGATAACCAATAGTCCCATGAACGATATCGTCATAAATGGAGCTTGTAATTTCGATCCCATCGCTTTAGCTCTTTCGGTGAGATGTTTATATTTCTCGGCCACCTGCTCCGCAGGTTCACTACTCATTATTCCGCCAACCGGAAGCGGCAGAATTTCATCCCCATCCGGAGATGCAACCGCAATTCCCCCCTCATGATCCATAATCAGCTGAACAACTCTCCGAAGTGATTCATCGTCCGTTCCAACGGCAATGATATTATGTGAATCGTGTGCAACCGAGCTGGCAATCGCTCCTGCTGAAAGTCCGAAATTCTTGATGAATCCAACACTGACCGGTGCTTTTTTATAGCGATTGATGAGTGCAATTTTGAGAATGTCACGATCTGGATCCGGAAGAATCAGGCCCTGATCTGCCTGGAGCGTTTCCACATGTTTCTCAGTGATCAATTCACCATCCAGAGCCACTATTACAGGAACTTCCAACAGTCCGTCATGATCCGTTCGGATTTCGAAATCCTGGTTTTTGACCTCTGACTTTGTAAAATGATTGATGGGTGCCGCCTCCGGATTGGAAAATTGAACGGATCCGTTATAGACACATTCACCATCGATCCAGGTTTCGCTTACATGAAATTGTTCCAAATCAGATACAATGGCAAAATCTGCACGATCCCCCTTTTGTAACATACCAACCGGCAGATTGTAGTGCCGTATGGTATTTACCGAGCATGCAGATAGAACGTCAAACAGATCGAAACCCTGTGCGACTGCTCTGGCTGCCAACTGATTGATATGTCCTTCGAGAAGATCATCCGGGTGCTTGTCGTCAGAGCAGAACATGATTCTATCCGGAAATTCACCAAGCAACGGGATTAGTGACTGAAAATTTTTTGCAGCACTTCCTTCGCGAATGGCAATCATCATTCCACATCGAATTTTGTCGAGTCCCTCCTCATAGGTGAAACACTCGTGATCGGTAGTTATTCCTGCAGACGCATACTTTTTTGCTCGTTCACCCATCAGCCCAGGAGCATGTCCGTCGATGGGCTTTCCGCGTTTCTTTGCGGCATTGAGTTTGGCATATACTGCAGGATCATCGTTCAAAACAGCCGGCCAGTTCATCATTTCCGAGAGATAGAGGATATCCTCCCGATCCAGCAACTGTTCCACCTCCTCAAAATCCAACCGAGCCCCCGATGTTTCAAAATCGGTAGCAGGAACACAGGAAGGAGCCCCAAAATGAAACTTCATAGGCACCAGTCTGCTATTTTCAATCATATACTCAACCCCTTCGATTCCGCATACATTGGCAATTTCGTGAGGATCTGATACCGTGGCGATGGTACCATGCTGCACAGCAAGTCGTGCAAATTCAGCGGGTACCACCATCGAACTTTCAATATGAATATGTGCATCCACAAACCCCGGAATGATGTACCTTCCTGCGGTTACCTTTTCAGCCGGTTTGATATGAGAAATGATACCATCTTCAATTTCCAGGAGAGCCGGGTAGATTTCTCTCTTTACAGGGTCAACTAGATTACCTTCTATGACGGTCATAATTTTGTTTTACCGGGTGTATGATTCATGATTTTTGCTCTACTGAAGTTACAAATTTTTTGGTATTATCAGATTGCGCAAATTAATGTTGCAGCGTATCATTTGGTGCTACCATTGCTGATTTTTCCACTTGTGTACAATCTTAAACAAACTACCATCATTAGAGCACACTGCCATATAAGGCACTTAGTTTTACATCATGATTCGGTCAAACAATCCAAACAGAGATGATCCCAACGAATGAGATAGATACAAATACCTGGTACGTACGGTATGCATTTATTTTGGCAGGTTTGATTATGACTGTGTACGCCATGATCATTGCAAAATCGATTCTTCAGCCGCTATTCTTTGCAGTCTTTTTTTCGATTCTTCTGTCCCCACTCTGTAATTTTATGGAGAGGTACAAAGTACCAAGAGTTTTGTCTGTTCTGATAGCCATCATTATTGGCGTCCTGTTTTTGGTCGCTGTGATCTCCTTTTTCTACACACAGGTCATCGATTTTTCCCAGGATATTGACATATTTCGCGATCGGTTTGAAGAGCTCCTGATTGCTACACAGGAGTATCTCAACAAGCAGTTTGGGTATGAGGGAATACTAGATCTGACCCTTGTGCGGGAGAGTGTTACCAGTTTCTTTACCAATAATTCTAACTCTCTCGTTAGCGGCCTGGCCAATGCAGCCTCCGCCTTCACGGCCATATTTCTAGTCCCGGTCCTGATGTTTTTTCTTCTTCTTTTCCGTGGATTTCTCAAAGAGTTTCTGCTAAAACTGTTTGGCCGGGGTAGTGATGAGTACACAGAAAAAGTGAGCACCATTATCAACAACATTCAAACCGTGATCCAAAAGTACATCACCGGAGTGATCATTGTGATCACTATTCTAGGGACTTTATACTCCACGATGCTCTGGTTTATTGGAATCGACCACCCTCTATTCTTCGGTGTTTTTGCAGCGGTTCTAAATGTGATTCCCTTTATCGGCCCGTTGCTTGGATCGGTGTTGCCAATCCTATATTCCATTTTCACCATGGATTCACTCCTCTATCCGATCATCATTTTTGCCGGGTTCTATGTAGTTCAGATGATTGAAGGTAATCTTTTAACGCCGCTCATTGTGGGAAGTCAGGTAAGTTTGAATGCCTTTGTTGCATTACTGCTACTCTTTGTTGGGGCACAGATCTGGGGTCTTGTAGGGATGATTCTGATCATTCCTATCGGAGCCATTTTAAAGGTGATTTTTGATGAGGTTGAATCTCTGGAACCCTATGGCTTTTTGATGGGAAGAGTTCCGGATGAAGAGGACCTGCAATCCAATCGATTGGGAAAAAAAATAAGGCAATTATCCGGTGATGATACGGAACAGGGGAGCGATTCGCATCAGACGTAAAATGGTCTTTCCGTAGACTCACAGAGTTGGAAGGTGCCAAAGAACTTGAATGTGCCAAAGAGTTGGAAGCTACCAAAGAGCTGGAATGTGCCACATAATTGCACAGGTCTTATGAAGCATAAATAGACGTGGACGCTGAGGGGTTTTTAGTTTTGGGTAAAATGTCATTATCGAAGTAAACGGAGCCAAAAAAAGGAGTTATATGTTACGAAATACCATTCGAATAGCATCTGGGCAAGGATTTTGGGGTGACCTGCCTAATGCACCTGCCGAACAGGTAAAAAATGGATCTGCAGACTATCTGGTAATGGATTACCTGGCAGAGGTAACCATGTCTATCATGCAAAAGCAGCGTTTGCGGAATCCAGCGTTTGGGTATGCCAGGGATTTTGTTGATGTTATCAAAGAGGTACTCCCTGAAATTTCACAATCCGGCCTTACTGTGATCTCTAATGCTGGTGGCGTCAACCCGATGGCATGTAAAGATGCCATTATGCAGGCGGCTAGAGAAGGAGGATACGATACTCTGAAGGTAGCCGTCGTTCACGGGGACGATATCCTTCCCGAACTGGATACCTACCTTGGTAAGGGGCACGAGCTTTTCAATATGGAAACAGGAGATTCCATTCAGACTATAAAAGACCAACTACTAAGTGCCAATGTTTATTTTGGGGCAAAACCGATTGTGCAAGCGCTAGAAACCGGGGCAGACATCGTAATTACAGGACGTGTGACCGACACGGGGCTTACACTTGCACCTATGATCTATGAATTTGGATGGGATATGCTCGATGCAGATCTCATGGCAACCGGAACCATTGCAGGACATATTATCGAGTGTGGCGGGCAGGTCAGTGGCGGGAATTTTACCGACTGGGAGAGTGTGCCACATTTGGAATCGATTGGGTTTCCTGTGATCGAAGCTCATGCAGACGGTACATTTTATGTAACCAAGCAACCAGGTACAGGAGGGCTGGTTTCTGAAATGACCGTTAAAGAGCAGCTTTTATACGAAATTGGTGACCCTGGCAGTTACATCACGCCGGATGGAATCGCTGATTTTACGACCATTCAGTTATCACAAGAGGGGCCAAACCGGGTAAAAGTATCTGGAATAAAAGGACGGCCGGCGACCGATACCTATAAAATTTCTGCAAGTTTTACCGACGGCTACAAACTTTTTTCAACACTGGTATACTGCTGGCCTGATGCTGTAAAAAAGGCGCAATATGCGGCAGACCTGTTAAAAAAACGATCGGATCGCCTGGGTTTGAAACTGGACGAGTTTCGATTCGAGTTGATCGGATTGAATGCCTGCGATGAACACCCTGTATCGCATCCCAACCCAAACCTGACTGATATTCCCGAAATTCAGCTTAGGATTGCTGCAAAGAGTTCCAGTCGAGAAGACCTAAACCGTCTTGGAAAGGAAGTAGCACCACTGATTCTCACCGGTCCGTCCGGTGTTACGGGATTTGCCGGTGGCCGTCCCAAAGCCTCGGAAATTGTTGCATATTGGCCAGCTCTTTTAGAGAAATCGGCTGTGCAGCCGATCGTAGAGTTCTTTCATCTCTGATTTTCTCCACAAAAAAACATAACCCGGAGGCTGGTCAAAACTTGTTCATCGTGTCTAAGAACTTTCTTACCTTCCAACTCGTGGCGAGGGATTGTTTCGCCAACATGATGGATTAAACTTATCAGATTATGGTTATTGGAATTATCGGTGCAGGTTTATCTGGTCTTATTGCCGGACGGGAATTATCAAGGGCGGGGCATGATGTGACGGTGTTGGAAAAAAGCAGAGGTTTCGGTGGCAGATTGGCAACACGCTATGAGTCTGACAATCCTTCTGTGAAATTTGATCATGGAATTGCATCCTTTGAGGCGACCACCCCTGAATTCAAGAAATTTGTAGCCGAACTCATGGAGCAAGACCTGGTGATGCGCTGGGGAGACAATCGATGGATCTGTAATGAAGATCAAACGCTGATGAAAGATCCTGCCGCTAACCCTTTGCCACAATTCACCGCGAAGGGTGGAATGAACCGGATTGGCAGGTATTTGAGCCGATGGGTAGAAGTGAAGACCAATACTTTGGTTGGCGGTTTAACCTATTTTGGTCCCCGACGATCCAGGAAAAGAGCCTGGATGATCAATTTAACTTCTTCGGGTGTTTTTGAGGCGGATGCGGTGATTGTTGCCGTTCCTGCACCCCAGGCGTATGGTCTTCTGCAAACAGCAACGGATGAAACCGATATGCTTCGAATGATTCGTGTGATCGATGAGATCCGATACGAAAAGAGTTTCTCATTGATGCTTCGATATGATGGCATAGAACCGCCTGATTGGGATTCTATCTCATTTAGAAACAGTCGGTTACAGATGGTTTCTAATGAAAATTCGAAAGGAAGAAATGAATCCGGATGTACGCTGGTTGTACATACTTCCCCTGCCTTTAGTGAAGTACTAGCCTCTCTTAACGACAAAGAAAAAGCAGAAAAAGAGATTCTGAAGGCACTTGCGGAAGAAACTGGCCTATTTCCTCTTCATCCACAATGGTCGCAACTGCATTTCTGGAGATATAGCAGAGCAGTTCAAACTCTCGATCAGCCATATATGCAGGTGGGTTCCGATGATGCACCTTTAGCTCTCACAGGCGATTATTTTAGTGGAAATCGTCTTGAAGATGCATACCATTCCGGATATGCACTGGCACAAGACTGGATCCGGAAATTTAGCTCCTGATGAAATCAATCCGTGAGCTTAACAAATATGTACGACCTTACGTTTGGCTCTATCTGGCCGGGGCGTTTTTTTTAACGGCTTCAAACCTCTTCTTGATATGGACTCCGGCTCTGATTCGTAAAACAATGGATGAAGTAGAGCGGGTTGCAACTGCTTACAACCTCAACGGTGAATCCGTCATTACGATCCTTTTTCGCAGTGAAGCATCATCGGTTCTAGCTGTTAACTCACTGCTGTTGATCGGTGCAGTAACCGCTTATGGAGTGCTGCTTTTTGCAACACGACAGACCTTGATTGTTGGTTCCAGGAAAATCGAATTCGATCTTCGAAATGAGGTAATCGAAAAACTCTTTCGTTTGCCACAACGATATTTCGACCTGCACAAAGGGGGAGAGACGTATATCCGTACCACGGAAGATATCTCTAGGGTTCGTGACTACTTCGGGCCGGTCATCATGTATAATATCAACACAATCACAAGGGCCGGGTTTATCATTACCATGATGCTGATCGTATCACCGGAACTAACACTTTGGGCACTGATACCGCTACCCTTCCTTTCCGTTTTCGCATATTGGGTCAGTGGTTACATCCATAGGTACCAGACCATCATCCAGGAAAAATACTCCGATCTAGCCGGCTTGGCTCAGGAAGCCTTTAGTAGCATACGATTAGTGAAAGCCTACAACCGGGAAGATTATGAAGCGGAACGATTTGAGAAGGAAAGTGATGATTACAGGAAGGAGAAACTTAAGCTGGATCTGGTAGAATCTCTGTTTCATCCAACATTGACGGCACTCATTGGAAGTTCGGTCCTTATTGTGGTATGGCAGGGTGGAATAATGGTAATTGATGGCAGCATTTCCATCGGAAACATTGCAGAATTTGTGATTTATGTGGCTTATCTGACGTGGCCGATCGCTTCGCTGGGTTACACATTAAATTTGTTTCAAAAATCAGTTGCATCCTGGGATCGTATCAAGGAAGTTCTTCATGAACCTGAACAAATGGACACTTACACTTCCAACAAAATAACCGACTCCAACAGACGTCTTCAAGGGGATATTGAGTTCAGAAATGTTTCATTTACCTACCCGAATGCGGATCAGGAGATGCTCAAAAATGTCAATATCCATATAAAAGCCGGGACAACAGTTGCTATCGTTGGAAGAACCGGCTCGGGAAAGTCTACACTTTTGCAGCTCATACCGCGGCTCTATGATGTAACCCGTGGAACTATTCTTATCGACGGAGTAGATATACGTAAACATGATTTGCATCAACTACGCCAGCAGATTGGCTTTGTGCCACAGGACACGTTTTTATTTTCGGCAACAATCCGTGAAAATATAGCATTTGGGGATGATAAGGATGACTTCGAGACCATCCAAGCTGCCGCTGACCATGCCGGTATCCTGGAGAACATTATGGAGTTTGAAAATCAGTTTGAAACTCGAACAGGAGAACGTGGAATTACACTTTCAGGTGGGCAGAAACAGCGTATTGCGATAGCCAGAGCACTGATTCGAAAACCACAGGTTCTCATTTTTGATGACTCTCTTAGTGCCGTCGACACGGAGACTGAAAACCGTATCTTGACCTATCTACAAGGGTCCTTAGCCGGAATAACAAAACTAATTGTTTCTCATAGAATTTCTACTATTCAAAAGTCCGATATTATTTACTATATTGACCGCGGTGAAATCATCGAGCAGGGAACTCATGAAGAGTTACTTGAGAGAGATGGTAAATATGCCGGAATGTATCACAGGCAACTCCTCGAAAAGGAGATACAGCAATTATAAAGTTGTTTTGCCTCTACAATTAGTTTTTGAAAACTCGTTTATAAATCTATCTCTGAGCAGAGACACATTACAATAAAGTAAACACCTCTGTTTCTTTTCAAAAGATGCTTCTCACGTGAGCAGATTGAAAATAGAAAACAAATACAGCTAACAATTCCAAAAAGGAAAATACATACGTTGTTCGAAATACATTAAGATAAAGAATAAACCAAGGAGATCATTATGATAATTGTTCCACTCGGGGTTGCATCTGCTACGCCAACGGCTACTCGGCATTTGCCATCCGTCGCATTATGGCGAAATGGTGAAGTTCACATTTTCGATTGCGGGGAAAATACTCAAATGCGAATGCTTCAGGCCGGAATCAAACGTTCACGCATCGCAAATATTCTTATCTCCCATTTTGACATAGACCATTTTTCCGGATTGATTGGTTTACTATCTACCTTACAATTGCAGCGCAGGGAAGAAGCGCTCCGAATCGTTGCTCCTGCCGGAATACGGGAGTATGTGGAGTGGAATCTGAATTTTACAGGAACGAAACTCAGTTATGAACTTGAGTATGTTGAGATTCAGGAAGATATCGATGAGATGCGAGTCGTAGATGAGGAGGAATATTTTATTGAGGCGCGGCCGCTTAATCACACAAAATTTTGCGTCGGGTACCGGTTTCAGGAGAAAGACAAACCCGGGAAAGTTGATGCCGATAAGGCTGAGAAGTTCGGAATCATGGAGGACGCGCACTTTAAAGCACTAAAAGCGGGCGAAGATGTGACACTGGAAGATGGGAGAGTGATTAAGTCGTATGACATCGTTGGTCATCCCCGTCCTGGAGATAGTTTTGCCTACATTACAGACACCCGGTATTGTCCCAATTCTGTGAAATTGGCGATGAATACCAATATTCTCTACCATGAGTCAACGTTTAGTTCCGAATTGGCCGAAAAAGCCTATGAAACGGGCCACTCAACTGCTGCAGACGCAGCCAGAGTGGCCACCGAATCACAAACCAAACTTCTTGTGATTGCCCACTTCTCAGCCCGCTACACGAACTCGTTTCTGCTGCTAAAAGAAGCCCGTGAGAAGTTTTTTCCGGCATGGCTTGCCACCGAACTTCGTCCCATCTTTACCGATCCGGCTCAAGAGAAAGGCGTCATTAAGCAACGGGTATTCCTCAAAGAGATTGACGAACAACAGCAGGGGAACGACACGAACAAGAAAAATGATTCTCCAAAGAGAATGCGGAAGAGAAAAAAACCGGCAGAAGGGATGAAACCCAGAAAGCGCCGTCCCGCATCTACGCATACCACTGGCCGGTCGAGTTCCGATCAAAGCTCCGGTCGCCAAAATTATCGCGACAGGGACAACTCTTCCGATTATCAGACCAGAAAGCCAAAACATATCACTCCCCGAACTCCCTTTGATGATTTCGACCGATTCTAATCCGGTTCCGTGTTTTGAGTAAAACTTCAAAAGAAACGTCTTTTGACTCAGAATTGCTGCGCAGACTGTATGTCTTTTTCAGACCTTACAGATACTGGGCATTGCTAGCTCTCATACTTACGCTCACTGCATCCTTTTTGGGAACTTTGGGTCCTAAACTCACGCAGATCGCGGTGGATGACTACATCTTCACGGGCGACAAAGAGGGACTACTATTTATCATATTACTCTTATTGGCTGCTCTGATTGGGGAGTTTGTGGTTCTCATTGCAAATACCTACATCACACGTTGGTTTGGACAAGGTGCACTATTTTCACTACGTAATGCGGTCTTCAGGAAAATCCAATCTCTGCATGTTCAGTTTTTTGATAACAATCCGATTGGTCGGCTCATCACCAGAACCACAAGTGATATAGAAGCGCTTAGTTCGCTGTTATCTGATGGGGTGATTAACATGATAGGGGATCTTTTCCGGATTGTGTTCATTCTGTCCTTTATGCTGGCGATGAGCTGGGAACTTACCATCATTTCTATCTTGGTGCTACCTGTCCTATTCTATTCTACATTTTGGTTCAAAAACAAAGTTCGTGTTGCATTTCTGAATGTTCGCGATCAGGTTTCCAGACTGAACTCATTTATCCAAGAGCATATTGCCGGAATGGCCGTAATTCAGCTTTTTAACAGGGAGAAACGAGAGGGTGAAACATTCCGAAGCTTAAATGCAGACCACAGGGATGCTCATGTTCAAACAATTTTCTACTTTTCAATTTTTTGGCCCATAGTCGAGGTTCTTGCCAGTTTTGCCATGGCACTTGTGGTTTGGTATGGCGGTGCAAGAGTGTTATCGGGAGGGGTTACTTTTGGCGTTTTGCTTGCGTTTATACAATATGTGAGACAGTTCTTTGCGCCTATCCGTGGTTTGTCGGAAAAATACAACACACTGCAGTCTGCGCTCGCGTCATCGGAACGTATTTTCCAAATCTTGGATCAGGAAAATCCAATACAGGATCGTCCAGGTGTAGGCTTGGTCACACATTCCGGAGACAAAGACTATTCTATGGGTACTGGCACATATAGTTCATCTGAAGCATCGGATCCGAATGGCTCTCTCATCCACCCGAAACGTAAACAATTACAGCCGGGAATCAGAAAAGAGGGCAGTGGGCATATTCGATTTAAAAATGTATGGTTTCGGTATCGGGAGGATCAAGAGTGGATTTTGAAAGATGTATCTTTTGAGGTTATGCCGGGAGAACTGGCAGCGATTGTTGGTGCAACCGGCTCGGGTAAAACGACCATAATCAATCTACTGATGCGATTTTATGACATCCAGCGCGGAGAAATATTGCTGGACGACCGCCCTCTGCATACCTATTCACTCGATGAGCTTCGAAGCCACTTTGGACTGGTTTTGCAGGATCATACGCTTTTTTCTGGAACGATTCTCCAGAATATTACCCTCGGGCATCCGGGGATCCGTGAAGAGCGCGTCAGAGAAGCAGCGATGGAAGTGGAAGCATATGACTTTATTTCGAGGCTTCCCGGAGCACTCAACTACCCGTTGGCAGAGAGGGGTGGTTCCTTGTCGATGGGACAAAAGCAGCTGATCTGTTTTGTAAGAGCAATGGTGTATGAACCGGATATTCTCATTTTGGATGAGGCAACATCCAATGTGGACTCGGAAACCGAACATCTTGTGTCCCGAGCCTGTGAAAAGATGATGAAAGACCGTACTTCGCTGGTGATTGCCCACAGGCTGTCGACGATCCGAAATGCAGATAAGATTCTGGTTATGCATAAAGGACAGATTCGGGAAACCGGTACGCATGACGAGTTGGTGAAGCAACCCGAGGGGATCTATCGGAAACTGGTGGAATATCAGTACAAAGATCAGCTTTTGGATTCCGCCTAAAGAACCATTTGTGTATCTTCTACGTGCATGCCAATCGTTCTGAAACCAGGGACATTTGGCCA
>Ga0075479_10000584_pt1 | contig 15836 bp, 14 predicted proteins | sample DEB08_DNA_8_FD_76341 | JGI IMG/M metagenome (GOLD analysis project Ga0075479, IMG submission 76341) | Aqueous microbial communities from the Delaware River and Bay under freshwater to marine salinity gradient to study organic matter... | ecosystem: Environmental > Aquatic > Marine > Coastal ... | reverse complement strand
CGACTCGAACCGTCACCTTCAGGTCAGCCGCCCACAGACTGGCCTCCTCAGCAGTGCAGCGATCACCGCCGCCCAGCAGCATCTCCACGAAGGGCGTCTTGTGGCTGTCAAAGGTGTGGGCGGCTTTCACCTCGCCTGCGATGCCACCCATCCAGAAGCGGTCGCAACGCTCCGTCGCCGCAAGCAGCGTCCACGCAAACCATTTGCCGTGATGGTCCCAACCGTGGCGGCAGCCGCGGCACTCGCCGAGGTCAACGAGCAGGCCGCCGCGTTTCTCAGCAGCCCGGCTCGCCCCATCGTGCTCCTCCCCAAGCGATGCCCACAAGCGGTCACCCTGGCGGAGTGTGTCGCACCAGAGAGCCCTTTTCTTGGGGTGATGCTGCCATCGAGCCCTCTGCACGAGCTCCTGTTTCAGCAGTCCGCCGCTGCGGACAACACCTCCTCGCTACAGGTGTTGGTGATGACCAGTGGCAACTTCGCGGGTGAACCGATCACCACTGACAATATGCTGGCTGCCGAACGCCTCGGCTCGATCGCTGACGGCTTTCTGATGCACGACCGGCCTATCCATGCGGCCTGCGATGACTCGGTGGTGCGGTGTGTCGCTGGGCTGCCGATGCCGATTCGGCTTGCCCGCGGCCATGCTCCGCGTACCCTGCGACTCCCTGACGAGGGCCCGTGCGTGCTCGCAGTCGGTGGCGATCTCAAGGCCACCCTCTGCCTCGCATCTGGCCAACAGGCCATCCTCAGTCAGCATCTCGGTGACCAGGCCAGCCCCGCCACTCTTGAGCTGTTCACCACAACAGCCAGACAGCTGCTCGCCCTGACACACGCAACGCCTGAACGAGTCGTTGCCGACCTTCATCCTGGCTCACTCTCGACACACTGGGCGCGGGCATTCGCCGACGAGCATGGGCTGCCGCTTGTGCAGGTGCAGCACCATCAGTCCCATGCCGCAGCCCTGCTTGCCGAGCATGGACGCGGCCTCGATTCCGAGCAGCCGACGCTCGTCGCCTGTTTCGATGGCACAGGCTACGGCGAGGATGGCAGCAGTCTGGGGAGTGAGTTTCTGCTGGCGCACGCTGGCTCGATCACGCGTGTCGCGCACCTGGAGCGTTTTCCCATGCCTGGCGGTGATGCCGCAGTCCATCAGCCATGGCGGCTGGCGGTGGGGCTTCTTCAGGCCTGTGGAGTCGCTCCTGCGAGCGTCTGGCCTGCCGGACACCAGCCGACAACCGCCTCACGCCTCCACGCCGTCGAGCGGCAGCTCGCTGCAGGTGTTGCCTGCCCACTGAGTTCAAGCATGGGCAGGCTGTTCGATGCAGTCGCCTCACTTGCAGGGCTCTGCCATGACGTGAGCTTTGAGGCAGAGGCGGCGGTTCGGCTTGAGGCTGCCGCCGACGAGCAGCAACACCCAACGACACCGCTGACTCCGTATGCCTTTGACACCCAACTCGCGCCTGATCCTGGCGAACCGCTGCCGCTCGGCTGGCGGAGACTGATTCGGCAGGTCTGCCTGGATCTCGCCCGTGGAGCGCCTGCAGCATGCGTGGCCCTCGGCTTTCATGAAGCGGTCGTCCAGCTCATCTGCTCACTGGCACGCCAGGTGCGAGACCGGCTTGCCGCATCCGATCCAACAAGTCCGCGGCTGCAGATCGGTCTCACCGGAGGCGTGTTTCAAAACCGGCTGCTCTGCGAACGGACCATTGCGGTGCTCAGCGACGAGGGCTTTGAGACCCTGCTGCCAAGCCGTCTCCCAGCCAACGACGGTGGACTGGCGTTTGGACAGGCAATTCTTGGCCGTCGCCCACTGCCGGGTGACTAGCCCTGGTGCCGTTTGCGGGCCATGATCAAAGACATCGCTCAACAGGCTGGCTGGGAAATCGCCGGCGAGGCTACCAATGGACGCGAGTGTCTTGATCGCTATTGTGAGCTCTCACCAGACCTGGTGACCCTCGACATCGTGATGCCAGAACTCGATGGCGTGGAAGCCCTGCGACAGCTTCGGCAGGAGCATCCCGATGCGGCCGTGGTGATGGTCAGTGCGATCGATCAGAAGGAAAAGCTCTCCGAGTGCATTCAACTCGGGGCGCGTGACTTCATCGTCAAGCCCTTCGACCGTGACCATCTCCGCAGCCTGTTTCAGCGATACCTCGCCCACTAGATCGCTCAGCCGCTTGCAGTCCTCGCTCACCCCACGAGTGCTGAGATATCGAGCAGATGCATCTGGCGGCCTTGGCCGTTGTGGGGTGAGTCGATGCAGATCAGCCGGCCATCGGGGCTGTGCCGTGGATGGGTGTCACACCGCCACTCGCCGCGGTATTCCTCGGGCGATGCAAAGCTTCCCAGGTCGAGCCGGCGTCCGCTGGCCACCTCATAGAGGTAGACCGTCTGCAACCGCTCCGGGCCCTGTGGATAGGTGTCGTTGACGATCCAGGCGTTGCCCGGCAGGTAGGTGCAGTGGCCGTCCTTCGGCATCACATCTCGACCCACCGCATCGATCCGGCCGTCCACAGCATCCTCCAAGACACAGAAGCAGTTGCCGAGTTCGGGATGCTTTGTCCAGGCCAGGATGTGCTCAGGGTCGCGCCAGATGAAGTGTGAAACCATGCCTGCCGCGGGATTGATCTCCCGCAGGCCGCTGCCATCGAGGCCAATCGTAAACATGCGGGTAAACCAGCCACCACCCTTCCGCTGCCAGCGATGTAGAAAGATCGTCCGCTGACCATCAGGCGAGACGAGCAGATGGTTAAACCAGTGCTTGCCCTCGCCAAAACCACCGGGATAGGGCACGTCAAGAATGTCGGCCAGCGACACCAGCATCGTCACGTCCCCGGTGGTGAGATCGATCCGCTCAAGACCCACCTGCTGCGGAGCGGCCTGATCGGTCCAGGGATCTGGCAGGCCGGAGTAGCCATAGCCGGGCCGCAGCTCGTTGATGCGACGAAAGTCGGTGGCCACCGCGTGTCGACCAGCGGGAGAAAGGGCGTAGACCGCTCGCGGCAGGGTCTGCGTGTTGCCCGTAGCCACATCATGCAGGCGGGCGACGTAGCCGCCCTGCTCCCGGTCGTTGTAGATCACCTGCGACTCGCTTCCCGGCACCCATTGCAGCATGCATCCCTGCTGCCAGCCCCAGGCCTGAGAGTGCCCGAGGGTGATCCAGCGGTCGCCATCGTTGAGGTCCACCATCCCCACCTCGATCCCGTCGTCTGCCGTTGGCGAACGGTGCTCAAAGTCGACGGCATTTCCCAGGCAGTAACGGATCCTTGGGTCGAACTGCAGCTTGTCGTAGTAGGCGAACCAGTGATGCCTCGGCCCACGCGTGATCGTACGCACCGGCACCTCTCCCCCCTCTGCCGCCAGCCCCTGCTGCCGCGTGAGGGTCACCATCACAGCTGGAGCCGTTCCCAACAGAGTCCGTCGTGAAATCTGCATTCCTTTTCCTCGCATGTCTTGGCTGCCAGTGCTTTGAGAGGCTCTCGCTCGACCCGTCCGATATGCTCAGACAGGTGGCTGTCGATTCTAAGGGCGTGACGTGTTGAGTCTCTTGCTGATTGTGATGGAACTCTCACTGCTGGCCGCAGCACAGCTGGCAGCCGGGCCACCCTGGACGGTGCTCACGGCGGTGGCGCTGGTGCTGCAGTCGCTGGCTGGACTCACGCTCACCGGCCTGACGAGGCTTACGCTGGCGTTCGGCTGGCTGCTCGCCTTCGTCGTCACTGGCAACCGAGAACTCTTCTTCTGCTTTGCGATGACCCTCGCAGCGCACGCCACGGTGCTCTTTACGGGGCGTGTCACAGAGAGCGGCGGCACTGTCCGCTGGAGGTCTGGAGCAGCCGCCGGAGGCCTGCTTGCACTCGCCTTTCTGTCCTTCCGTGTCGCCCAAAATGCCACGCTCAAGGTGCTGGCAGTGGAGGCGGCTGTGGCGATCGCCATCCTGACCGGCTGTCTGCTCGCCGTTCGCGTGCTGACAAAGCTTCCACCAGTTGACGAGCCCTCAGACAACAAACCCACCATCAACGCCCGCACACGCCAGGCCACCGGCGAAGCGGCGATCGTCATCGCCGCAGCGGTTGCCGCCTATGCTGGCCTCGCCATCTGATGCCGGGCCCCAAGGGGCATTGAGGCGAACGACACCTTCCGACGCGCCACAGGCCTCAGTCGCGGAGCAGCTCGACCATTGCCTGCCCCATCGCCTCCCCCACGTTCATGTAGGTCTCGGCGTTGCCTCCGTAGTGGCTGTTGGAAGCACCGCCACGTGAGAGCGGATGGGTGTAGACGGTGGCCACATTGCCTGCAAACTCTGGATAGATGCCTGCTCTGCCATCGACCGCCAGCTGGGCGTTGAGAATCAGTCCTTCGTTGCCGTCAGCTCCCTTTTCGGTCTGGCCGAGCGTGCCGCAGACGAACTTGGCCTGCGGTGCTTCAAAGTCACGACGGAGCTGCTGAATCAGACGGACAAGATTCGCTTCGTAGTGGGCGGCGTGGCCGTCGTTGTAGCGGTCTTTGTCCCCCTGCCAGAAAAAGAAGCCTGCGATCTCATACGACTCAGCACCCGGGTAGAAGGTGTCAAGCTCAGCGAGCACCTCCTTGGCACGAGCCACATCACCGTCATACTGCACGCCCGCTTTCCAGCCGATCGGCTCGGGCTCGCTGCCCAACTCCCATTTCAACGGTGTCTCGCCATAGGCGGCATAGACGTATTCGGTGGTCGTGCCTGATTTCTTGTCTGTCTCAGAAAACGTGTAGCTGGGCGATCCCGGCGGCAGCAGATCCCAGCCCAACGACCGATTGCCGATACAGCTCTTCAGCAGCATCACCGGTGCCTCCACGGCATCTCCGACCGCATGGCCGATTCCCAGCTCAGGGCCGATCGTGCGGCCTTTCACCGTCAGAAACTCATTGTTGAACTGCCGCGAACCACCATCTCCGCTCCCCATCACCCGCACATTGCGGACGTCACTGCGGACAGCCCAGCCGCCCGCATCATCCAGCAGATACGGATACTTTCCTTTCGCTTTGACAGCATGCTCCAGCGTCCCGTCGTTGTCCGCGGGGCCCACCTTGCCGGCACCGAGCATGTTTGACTGCCCAAGCAGGACAAACACCTGCACAGGCCTCTTCTGTACAGGCGTCTTCTGTACAACGGCCTGTTCATCCGCCGGACTCGCAGCCCAGAGCTGACGTCGAGCGTGTTCCTGCGGCAGCATGCCACCGAGCAGAATCATGGCACTGGCTACGAATGCGGCGCTGGCCCGCCGGAACCCAAAGCACGGTCGTGAAAAGCGTTCCGTGAAAACACCATGCGGGCAGATGTGTTGTCTCGACAGCCGCATCAAAGACCTCCCCTATCGCGCAAGCAGCCTCTCCCCCGAAGACGCGGCAGCCTGCCACGTCGGCTCCGCGATCCTACCAGCGGGAGCGGTGAAAGGCTCGCTCACGAGACGGCCGCCAGCCATGCCTCCAGCCCCGCACCGGTGACCGCAGATGTCTCCAGCAAACGCACCCCCGGACGAACCTGTTGAATCGCGTCGACCGCCGCTGCCCGATCGAAGCCGCATGCCTCAGCGAGGTCGCACTTGGTGATCACGACACAATCGGCGGTGTTGAAGAGACCGGGATACTTCAGCGGCTTGTCTTCCCCTTCGGTGACGCTCATCAGCACCACCCGCAGCGACTCTCCGAGATCCCAGCTCGTCGGGCAGACGAGGTTCCCCACATTCTCAATGAAAAGGGTCTCCAACGAGGCCACCGCCAGTCCATCAGCCCCCCAGGCAGCGAGTGCGTCTTGGATCATCTCGGCCTCGAGGTGACAGAGCCCATGCGTCATGATCTGGCGGACTGGGGCACCGCTTGTCGCCAGCCGGCGGGCATCGTTGTCGGTTTCGAGATCCCCCACGATCGCAGCGACCGCTCGGCCCATCTCGTGAAGTCTGCGAAGCGTTTCGGTGAGCAGTCGGGTCTTCCCCGATCCGGGGCTGGAGACCAGATTCACGACCCGTACGCCGGCAGCGGCAAAGTTCGTGCGCATCTCGCGAGCCAGCTCATCATTCTTCTTCAGAATTTTCGTCCGCACTTCGAGGATTCTCGGCCCCTCACCCACTGACGCGGCACTGCTCACAACGCTCTCTCCAGAAGTTCGATCGATTCCAGTTCCAGTTCCTCACCCTGACGAATCTCACCGCTGGGCTGGCCACACTCCGGACAGGCCAGCGGTGGGATGCGGGGCAGTTCGCGAGGCTGCTGACAGCGCTGACAGAAGACGACCACGGGCAGATGCACGATACTCAGATCAGCCGCGCTGGCGACCGTGCCCTCCCTCGCCTGCTCAAACGCAAACCGCAAGGCAGCCTCATGCACACCAGCCAGTTCACCAATCCGCAGCTGCACACACTGCACCGTGCCACCACCAGCCGCCGCAACCTCCGCCTCGACCATCTCCACAATCCGCATCGCGATCGAAAGTTCATGCATCTGTGTTCGTGCCTGAAGACGCCTGTCGACTCTGATCATAGCCCGCACCAATGAGGCCCGGATGACCACGCTCGTAATCGGCTGCGGCAACCCTCTGCGGGGTGACGACGCGGTCGGGGTCAACGTCGTGCAGCGACTCCAGGCTCACGCACTGCCAGATGGTGTCCACTGTGTCGACGCGGGGACGTCAGGCCTCGAAGTCGTCCTCCTGATTCAAGACGCCGATCGGGTAATCTTCATCGACGCCGCAGCGAGTGATGGCACTACACCGCCCCAGCCGGGCCGGATCCATGAACGTTCACCCGACGACCTCACCGCGGGCGACAGCTGGCCTCCTGGCGGCGTGAGCATGCACGCTGTCCGCTGGGATCAGGCCTTGGCCCTGGCGAAGGCGATGGGCTACGCATCGCCGGCACACATCCAGTGCTTTCTGATCGAGGGTGGCTCGTTTGACCACGGCAGCCCCCTCTCTCGCGAAGTGGAGACCGCCGCCGAGCAGCTCGTGCAGCGACTGCTCCAGGAGTTGTCGTCTGAAGTGTCCTAACCGCACGGCCAACGCTGCTCTGCATCTGTCGCGGTGATGGCGTGGCTGCGTACACTCAGCAGAGGAGGTGATGCCTGCCACCATCGGGCTGGTGGGAGGACACCCACGTGTAGCCTGCGATTCCCACGAGCCTGCCATGTGCCTTGCGATTCCTGGGCGGATCGAATCAGTCCACGAAGACCGCGGGCTGCGGATGGGCCGCGTCAACTTTGGCGGTGTCGTTAAGGAGGTCTGCCTCGCCTATGTTCCGACGGCAGGCATCGGTGACTACGCGGTTGTGCATGTGGGCTTTGCGATCGCACAGATCGATGAAGAAGAAGCCCGCCGCACCCTTGCCACGTTTGAGGAGATTGAGCAGCTCGATCAGGAGGAGCCTCAGCGGTGATGAAGCATCTCGATGCGTATCGCGATGCCGACACCTGTCGCCGTCTCGCAGCAGAAATCCGGGCCCTGACCACACGGCCGTGGTCGATCATGGAAGTCTGCGGCGGTCAGACCCACGCACTGATCCGCGGCGGCCTGGAAGAGCTTCTGCCCGAGTCGATTCGCATGATCCACGGACCCGGCTGCCCTGTCTGTGTGACCCCCATCGAGGTGATCGATCAGGCGATTGCGGTCGCTGAGCGACCCGAGGTGATCCTCTGCTCATTCGGCGACATGCTTCGCGTGCCTGGAAGCCGGGAAAGCCTGTTGGCCGCCAAAGGGCGGGGGGCGGAGGTGCGGGTGGTCTATTCACCGCTCGACGCCGTTCGCATGGCCGAAGCAGAACCAACCCGCGAGGTGGTGTTTCTCGCGATCGGCTTTGAGACCACAGCTCCCGCCAACGCGATGGCCGTCCGGGTAGCGAAGCAGCGTGGCCTTGCCAACTTCTCGATGCTCGTCTCGCAGGTGCTTGTGCCACCAGCAATCGACGCGCTGATGCAGGATCCGGCCACCCGCGTCGATGCCTTTCTCGCCGCAGGGCATGTCGCCAGCATCACCGGCACCGAGGCCTATCCAGAGCTCTCCCGCCGGCATGGTGTGCCGATCGTCGTGACCGGCTTTGAGCCTGTCGATCTGCTCGCTGGCATTCGTCGCACGGTCGAACTGCTGGAGCAGGGGCAGGCTATCTGTGACAATGCCTACAGCCGCGTTGTCGCGGAAGCCGGCAACCTGGCCGCCCAAGAGGTGTTGCGGGAAGTGTTTGAACCATGCGACCGCCAGTGGCGCGGGATGGGCGTGATTCCTCAGAGTGGCTGGCAGCTCACCGAGGCATTTGCAGACCACGATGCCCAGCGACGCTTCCCGCACGACGCTCCGCCCGCCAGTGAGGCCGCGGTCTGTCGGAGTGGTGAGGTGCTGCGTGGCCTGCTCAAACCGACCGACTGTGCTGCCTTTGGTCGCGAGTGCACCCCCGAGACTCCCTGCGGAGCCACGATGGTCTCCAGTGAGGGAGCCTGTGCTGCCTACTACCACGCAGGCCGCTAAATGAGCAGATCCTCTTCACCGTCTGGCAGCGGCCTTCACTGCCCGCCCCCCGATACCGGCAGCCACAGCCCTCGGGTGCTGATGGGCCATGGTGGTGGTGGCCTGCTCACGCAGCAGCTGATTCGCCGCGTGTTCCTCGCTGCCTTTGGAGCCACGGTACAGGCAGAGACCGATGCAGCGATCGTCTCTGTGCCTGGAGACCGACAGGCGTTCACAACCGACAGTTTTGTGGTCCGCCCGTTGTTTTTTCCCGGTGGCTCGATCGGTGACCTCGCCATCAACGGCACGGTCAACGACCTGGCGATGGTGGGAAGCATGCCACGCTTTCTCGCCGCCTCCTTTGTGATTGAAGAGGGACTGCCAGTTGCCGAGTTGCAACAGATCGCCCACGACATGGCCACCGCTGCCGCAGCGGCGGGCGTGCAGATCGTCGCTGGCGACACGAAAGTGGTCGAACGTGGCTGCGGTGACGGGGTCTACATCACCACAACTGGGATCGGCGAACTGCGACCGGGCATCGCGTTGGCTGCCTCGCGGGTGCAGCTGGGAGACATTCTCCTGGTCAGCGGCACGATCGGTGACCATGGCATGGCCATCCTGAAGGTGCGTGAAGACCTCGGCTTTGAGGCTGCGATCACCAGTGACACCGCAGCCCTGCACGGGCTCACTGCAGCGATCCTCACCTGCTGTCCCAAGACGCGGCTGCTGCGGGATCCAACCCGAGGCGGGCTTGCCACCTGTTTGGCGGAGATCGCTGAACAGACAGGCCGTGGCCTGGAGATCGACGAAGCCTCCGTGTCAGTTGCACCAGAAGTCGCCGCGGCCTGTGAACTGCTTGGGCTCGATCCATGGCTGGTGGCAAACGAAGGGAAACTTGTAGCGATTGTGCCGGCAGAGGATGCCGAAGCTGTGCTGCAGTCGATGCGAGATCACCCCCTCGGCCAGGAAGCAGCGATGATCGGACGGGTGGTCGACGACCATCCAGGACGCGTGGTGGCCACGACACCTCTTGGGGGACGGCGGCTCGTGCCGATGCCCGTGGGGGAACTGCTGCCGCGAATCTGCTAGTTCCATCATTTCACGACGCCTGGTGCTGTTCGTTCCCGCTCGCGGGGAGGCGGAGGCAGACCGTGCGGGTTGTTCGGAGCCTCGCGAGTTTTCCGCCGCAGTCGGCCAAAAACTCCGATACCCCTCAGAGACAGCGGCCACACGCCCTGGTCGCTCCACTCCCCAGCACCCTGTGAAGCTATGTCTCGCGAGATCGTGATTACCGGCCTTGGCGTCGTGAGCCCGCTGGGCATCGGCCGCGAAGCCTTCTGGGACAAGTTCCTGGCGGGAGCGAGTGGCATCCGTCCGATCGACGCCTTCGACACCTCGTCGCTTGAAGTCCGCTTTGGCGGCCAGATCACCGACTTCGATCCCAAACTCTACGTCCGGCCGCGGAAGAGCCTGAAGGTGATGAGCCGCGAGATCCAGATGGGCTTCGCGGCGGCCGACCTAGCTCTGGTCGACGCGGGCTTGAGCGGAGGCAGCGTGGAACCCGAGCGGTTTGGAGTCGTCTTCGGCAGCGACATGATCTACGCCGATACGCATGATCTCGAGGGAACCTATCGGCGGTGTTCCGCGTCAGGACGATTCGACTTTGAGCAGTGGGGCAAGGCAGCGATGGAGGAAATCTATCCTCTCTGGCTGCTGAAACTGCTACCCAACATGACCGCCTCCCACATCGCCATTGCCCACGATGCCCGTGGCCCGAACAACTCGATCGTGCTCGGCGATGTCTCCAGCCTGTTGGCCATTGCCGAAGCTGCCAGCGTGATCGAACGAGGCTGGGCTGATGTGATGATCACCGGCGGGACCGGCAATCGAATCGACCCAACGGCGATTGTGGCCCGCTGTGAGCATGACCTCTCCCACCGTGGCAACGATATCGAGGCTGCCTCACGTCCGTTCGACCGAGACCGAGATGGCATGGTCAACGGAGAGGGCTCAGGAGCGATCGTGCTGGAGTCCCTTGACCATGCGGTTGCCCGAGGAGCCCATATCCATGCTCGGCTGCTCGCGGTCACCGCTCGTCACGAGCCCGTTCGCGGGCAGCAGCCACTCTCTGGCAGTGGCCTCCGGGCGGCCATCCGGGGAGGCCTGATGCGGTCTGGCCTGGAGCCACGTGATCTTGGCCACGTCAATGCCCATGGCCTCAGCACCCAAGTGATGGACCGGGTGGAAGCGGCCGCCATCAAAGCCGAGCTTGGAGACGTGCCGGTCACCGCCCCGAAGGCCTCGTTTGGACACCTGGGTGCCGGCGGTGGCACGGTGGAACTCATCGCCAGCGTGCTCGGGGTCAGTGAGGGCGTGGTACCTGCAACTCGGAACTACGAGACACCTGACCCTGACTGCCCAGTCAACGTCGTGCGGGGGAGCCCGCTGGGCGGACGGCCCGCGACCGCGATGAAGGTGAACCTCTCCTCAACCGGCCAGGCAGCCGCGGTCGTGATCGCAGCCGCCTAGGAACACACCAGCGGTGTCTGGCCCCGTCCTACCAGGTGCCTTCGAAGCCGAAGGAGAGACCCTGGTAGAAGGTCTGGCCACCGGCGTCGATCGGATCCTGACGACGCTGGTCCAGGTTGAACTGGCGGGTGGCCGTGGCGATGCCAGCCACCCAGAGAAACTCGTAGCCCGCCTTGAACGAGAAGTTAGGCGTGAGATTGAAGCCCGCCATCAGCGAGAGGTCACCCAGGAACGCCGGCCCGGTGGTCGTGTCACTAGCGGTCCAGTTCTGCGATCCCTCCGCAAACGTGGCGTCAATCGTGTTGTTGCTGATGTTGCTCTGGTTCTCGGAGGCAAACGAGAGGCAGGGTGCCGCCCGGCCGCGGATGCCCCACCAGAAGAACTCGTTCTGGCTGATCAGTTCGCCACCGAAGTTCATGCCGAGTAGCCAGTTCTCGGTGTGCACCTGATAGACACCACCAAACTCTGAGAAGTCGACCCCCTGACGGCCACTCTGCCAGAAGAAGTCTTCGTTCACGTTGGCCAGGCGGACGCCCACAAAACCAGCGGGTAGGAAGGCACGCTCGGAGTGCCGCGACCAGTCGCCGTTGGGCATCATCACCATCTTGTCGCGGCCGAGCCGACGACGCATCTTGAAGTTCCACTCGTAGCTGTTGAAGTCCGAGTTGAATGCGGTGGTGTAGAAGCCGGCACCGTTGTAGCCGGGGACTCGCAGAGCAAGTGGCGTCACGAGTGTGTTGTCACCTGCCGCATCACCAAGGGCGTTCCAGCCATCAGTCTGCTCGTAGGTCATGCCACCGTAATAGGTGAACTCAAACGCCCGGTCGCGGTTGAGATAGTCACGCCCCAGGGAGCGGCCAATCGTGGCCCGAGCACCCGGCGCCACATTGAAGGGCTTCGACACGGTGGTGTAGCGAAGCGGATAATCATCAATGTTGGAGGGATCGTACGGCGGTGGAGGCAACAGCGCGGTGTCAATCGCGATCGTCCGCCGGTAAGCACGGCTCCGGTCGAGCCAGAGCGATTCGCCCGAGGCATACCAGCGGCCGTCGTTGAACCAGTTGCCTGAGCTTGCCGAGTAGGGCATCTCTTCGAGCACGGGCTGATCGAGTGTCCAGTCAGCGGGCTTGGCCGAGACATCGAGGATCTCGGCGGCGTCAACCGCCTGATCAAGCTCCTGCATCTCGATGTCGCTGTAGGCTTCGTCGATATTCAAGGCTTCGCCGGTGGCGGGATCGATCACGGTCTGTGAACTGGGACCTTGCGAGTCACCCGGGCCCTGCTGGGTGAAAATCCCGTCGGGCAATCCGGCATCGGCACCTGTCCCCTCAACCTCGGGAAAAGGCACTGGCATCGCATCGCCTTCGCCTTCGACGTCGGCAGCAACCATCACGCTGTCAGGCTGAGGGGCTGCGGGCGCCTGCGCAGACGCTGAGGTAGTCACCGTGGCACCGACGGTGGCGACAGTGAGGACCATGCCCGTTGCCTGTGACAGCGTTGGCAGAAAGCGGTCGCACAGGCTCTGCGGGGCTGCTCGACCTGCTGGCCGAAACAACGCCTTGAGCATGTTGGAAATGGCAAACCCGTGAGTTCGAGTTGTCTGACTCATAGCTGTCTCGCTCGGCACCCCTGTTGTCGGACCACACCTACAGGTGGGTCATACAGGAACCGTCATCGGCATCGTCACAACCGCTTCCACAGGATTTTTCCGAAGAGTCGATGGCGGTTCTCCCAGACACCCCACTTCACCGAGCATTGCATTTGGGAAAAATCGGTAAAAACCGTTGCCCGCGGGGAATGCTGCAAGAACGCCTTGAGAACATCCGATTTTCCCTATGCGTCGTCTAGTTTGCAGGTGTATCAGAGCCGCACGCATCAGGCGTGTTGGGCTTGTGAGGGTCTGTCCTATGTCGCTGAAACCCACTCATCTACTGCTGGTCGGGCTCGTCCTGCTCCTGCTTGGTGTCCAGTTTCGGATGGTGCAGTCGTTCACGCTCAGCGAAGGCTCGAGCCGGTTTATTGCCGCACAGATGGGGAATGTGCCCGAGCGGACGATTGCTGCCTGGCCAGATGCTGCCGCCCGCAAGGTGGTCGAGCCCCCGACATGGCTCGGCCTCGCGCTGATGTCCGCAGGCTCCGTGTTAACGCTTAAGAGCCTGACGATAGGCCGAGGGGCCAGTAGGTCGGCCCGGCACGATAGCTGAGTGCCCACAGCGGGGCCTTTCGCAGAAGCTGTGATGTTCGGCAGGCTCCAAAGAGTCTCTTGGCGGTGTGGTATGCTTTGCGAAAGCAGCCGCAGTTGAGCCGCTGCAGACGCCGCTCCCCGGACCACCCCTCGCTTCCTTGAACTACCTCGCCTCTGCGATCCGGCAGTTCGACCTCGAATCCACGGGGAAGTGGTTTATCCTCTCGGCCGTTGTCGGCCTTGTTGCCGGTATTGGTGGGATTGCCTTTCACCTGGTTGGACAGGTCGTCCAGCACTACACACTCGTGGAGTTCGCCCATCTCCAGCCGGGCGAGGCGAGTGCCGAAGGGGCGATTTTTCCGCATACCGAAGGTGACCTCCGTCCTTGGATGCTCGTGGCCGTGATGGCTGCCGGCGGCCTGGCTTCCGGCGTGCTGGTCTACTCACTTGCCCCAGAAGCGGAAGGCCACGGCACCGACGCCGCGATCGACGCCTTCCATAACAAGCGTGGTGAGATTCGGGCACGTACGCCGCTTGTCAAGACGATCGCCTCGGCCATCACCCTCGGCACCGGTGGTTCGGCAGGACGCGAGGGGCCGATTGCCCAGATTGGTGCCGGGTTTGGCTCCTTCTTGGGAGGCATCCTGAGGCTCTCAGCCCGCGATCGTCGGCTGCTGCTCGCCGCCGGCATGGGGGCGGGCGTGGGCGCCATCTTCCGCGCACCGCTGGCTGGAGCGGTGTTTGCTGGCGAGATCCTCTATCGGGATGCAGATCTGGAGAGCGATGCGATCGTGCCGGCAGCGATCTCATCGACCGTCGCCTACTCGGTGTTCTGCCTCTGGCTACCACCCGACCTGCGATTTCTGCCGCTGTTTGGAAAGCCCACGATCTACGAGATCGGCTCGCCTCTGGAACTGCTGCCCTACGGTGCGATGGCCATCGTGCTCACGCTCGCTGGCGTGCTCTACATCCGCACCTTCTACGGCGTTCATAAACTCTTCAAACGAATCCCGCTGCCCCCTCATATCAAGCCGATGATCGGTGCCGCCCTCACCGGCCTAGTTGGCCTGGGTGTCTATCAGGCCTTCGGCAGCAACCCCGACGCCCTCTCCGTGCTCGGCAGCGGCTACGGCACCCTGCAGAAGAGCCTGGGTGATGGCATGAGCGTGGCAGTGCCCCTGCTGATCACGATTGCTCTGGTCAAGATCGTGACTACCAGTCTGACGATCAGCTCTGGTGGCTCCGGCGGTGTCTTCGGCCCCTCGATGGTGATCGGCGGCTGCCTCGGCTCGGCAATGGGGCAGATCTTCCATGAAATGTGGCCCGACCTCGTGCGGCAGCCGCAGGCCTTCGCAGTCGTCGGCATGGCCGGCTTCTTCTCCGGCTGTGCTCGCGCCCCGCTCTCTACTGTGTTGATGGTCAGCGAGATGACCGGCGGCTACGCGCTCCTCCTGCCGACCCTGTGGGTCTCCACGATCACCTTCCTCCTCGGCAGCCGCTGGACACTCTACGAGAAGCAGGTGCCCACTCGGCTCGACTCACCAGCGCATCGCGGCGACTTCTTCGTCGACGTGCTCGAAGGCATTCACGTCGAGGACGTCTATCGGAAAGACCGTCGCCTCCGCCTGATCCATGAAGGCACCACACTCGAGGGCATCGTGCATGCCCTCGCGGAGTCGACGCAGCGGTACTTCCCCGTTGTCGATGACGACGGCTGCATGATCGGGATCTTTTCCTCAGAAGATGTCCGCGGCTATCTCTACGACGACACGATCTGGAAGATCGCCAACGCCCGCGATGTGATGAAGAGTCGTGTCGTCACGGTGCAGGCAAGCGACGACCTCAACACAGCCCTGGGAAAGTTCACCTCGCTCAACGTTGATGAACTCCCTGTTGTCGATCCTGAAAACAACGGCAAGCTCCTCGGTGTGCTCCGCCGCAAAGAAGTCATCGCGGCCTACAACCGTCGCCGTCTCGAGCACGAAAAGCATCGACTCGCCGCTGTCAGCGGGTAACACGTGGGCCAAGCCCACCCCTGCACCACCATCAGCGCAGCCCACCTTTCAACGCAGCGAGGGGGAGCCAGCGCACCTTTCAGCGCAGCGAGGAGGAGCCCGATGCGGATCCGACGGTGTGGTTCTGCGAGCGGAGCCTGGAGGGCGAGAGCGAGCAGAACCTCAAGAGAGCGAAGGCCCACGGAGGGGCCGCAGCGAACGTCCGGCGGAGACACATTGGGCTCCTCCGAGCGACCACGCCCATCAGTCGCACGGCAAAACCGGCCTCATCGTGAAACGAAAGGGGTGACACCGGCTGCGGGGCGGCAGATGTCTCGTCGCTGGACTTTTTCGCCACAAGACCGGACGACGCTGCCACCTCAACAAAGCGGCGAAAAACTCGCAACGCTCCTCGAGCACCCGCCGTCCCCTCCGCCTCATCAACTGCAGCCCTGGCGAGGTCACGCCCCAGGCCCGTGCACGATCATCAGCTCAGCACCACCACCCAGCGCAGCGAGGGGGAGCCCGATGCGGATCCGACGGTGTGGTTCTGCGAGCGAAGCCTGGAGGGCGAAAGCGAGCAGATCCTCGAGCGAGCGAAGGCCCACGGAGGGGCCGCAGCGAACGTCCGGCGGAGACGCGTTGGGCTCCCCCGAGCGACCAC
>Ga0075479_10000583_pt1 | contig 15847 bp, 11 predicted proteins | sample DEB08_DNA_8_FD_76341 | JGI IMG/M metagenome (GOLD analysis project Ga0075479, IMG submission 76341) | Aqueous microbial communities from the Delaware River and Bay under freshwater to marine salinity gradient to study organic matter... | ecosystem: Environmental > Aquatic > Marine > Coastal ... | reverse complement strand
TGTACTCGGCAGCCTCCTGCTCCGCATTGCCACCGATCTCACCGATCATCAGGATTCCCTCGGTACCCGGATCATCCTGAAACATCTTCAACAGCTCGATGTAGTTTGTGCCATTGATCGGATCGCCCCCAATTCCCACAGCGGTACTCTGCCCCAGACCAACGCGGCCCAGCTGCCACGCTGCCTCATATGTCAGCGTACCACTTTTACTGATGATCCCGATCGTCCCCGGCTGATGAATATAACCCGGCATGATTCCGATCTTGGCCACGCCAGGCGTAATCACTCCGGGGCAGTTCGGGCCAATCAGCCGCGATGCAGATCTCTCCAGACCTCGTCGGACCCGCAGCATATCCATGACTGGAATGCCTTCGGTGATCGCCACAATCAGTTCCATGCCGGCATCGGCAGCTTCCAGAATCGCATCAGCACAGAACGGCGGGGGCACAAACACCATGGACGTATTGGCACCTGTCTTTTCGCGGGCTTCAATGACCGAATTGAAGACCGGAAAGTCATCAACGGTTGTCCCACCTTTGCCCGGCGTTACGCCACCGACAAAAACATCCACGCCCGGCTGACACTCAGCCGCATAGGCCCTGCATTGCTGAGCGTGAAACAGTCCCGTCTTTCCGGTAATGCCCTGAGTGATCACCCGAGTGGATTTGGAAACAAGAATACTCATCGAATTATCTTCATCGTCAGGAGTAAAAGAGTGCGGAGAAATACCGGCAGGTCCTGATTGGCCCCGGCAGATGCAACGAAGGAATCAGGCCTTCAGTGACCGAACAACTTTGTCCGCTGCGTCGGTCAGATCCGTTGCGGTAATGATGTCGCGTCCGCTGGCTTCCAGCATCTCCCGCGCCTTCTCGACATTTGTCCCTTCCAGTCGGACAACGAGCGGCACATTGAACCCGACTTTCTCATAAGCATTCAGCAACGCAGCAACGATCACATCGCAACGCATAATCCCGCCGAAGATATTCACCAGCACGGCTTTCACGTTGCTGTCTGCCAGAATGATTCGGAACGCTTCCGTCACCTGCTCCTCACTGGCTCCGCCACCAACATCAAGAAAGTTGGCAGGCTCACCGCCGTGCAGTTTAATGAGGTCCATCGTACTCATCGCCAGGCCGGCACCATTCACGAGGCAGCCGATGTTTCCGTCCAGCTTGACGTAACTCAAACCAGTGTCAGCAGCTCGAACTTCAGACGGATCCTCTTCGGAGAGATCGCGAAGCTCCAGCAAATCCTTGTGACGGAACATCGCGTTGTCATCGAAGGAAACTTTGGCGTCCAGCGCCACCAGTTGTCCATCCGATGTGACAATTAAGGGGTTGATCTCGGTCATACTGCAGTCGGAGTCTACAAACAGCCGACAAATTCGCGGCAGAAATTTCTCTGCACTCCGAATCGCTGGTCCATCGAGACCAAGCGCGTAGGCAAGTTTTCGAGCCTGATAGGGATACAGCCCCGCAACGGCGTCAAACGGTTCGCTGAGAATCTTCTCCGGAGATTCCTCGGCAACGACCTCAATCTCCATGCCACCTTCGGAGGACATGATGAGCACCGGGCCGCCAACCTCACGATCCACGACAATTCCCAGATACAGCTCACGAGCAATATCCAGCCCCTGCTCGACAAACAGCGTATTGACCTGCTTGCCCTCCGGCCCCGTCTGAATGGTGACCAGAGTATTCCCAAGCATCCGCTCGGCATTCTGGCGTGCCTCATCCGCTGAACGGACCAGCACAACACCCCGCTGTTCCGGCTCTTCCAGAAAGGTGCCCTTTCCGCGGCCACCAGCATGTATCTGCGACTTCACAACCGCCAGACTTCCGCCCAGTTTTTCAAACGCCTCTGCCACCTCGTCCGGTGTCTTCGCGACGATCCCCTCAGGTACAGCCACACCGGCGGCACGAAACAACTGTTTTCCCTGGTACTCGTGAATCTTCATGCTGAACCATCAACTTCCGGATGTGCCGTACTGGCCGGACTCTTCCAGGATGAGCAGGCAGCTCTGGAAAAGACAGCCGCGAACAAAACCGCCCCATCGCAGAAGGACATTCGGTCAACAGGAATTGGGACCGAGGATGAACTGCATAAGACCGCTGCCAGCAACGTTTCGGCTGTCTGCGAGGCGAGCCCGAATAATAGCGTCAGGGGACGCGTCGGGCGACTGAGGCAACATTGATAGACCGCTTTTCCAGAGAACTCATTGCACTTCGCAAGATGGCACGCAGCAACGTGCAAGAATTCCCGGCAGGTTCGCACCAACTCGAGGCAATTGTGCGGTAAATGAGTTGCGTTGTTAAGACTGTCATTCCGGAACAATTGGGAGCGGGCTGTTTCGCTCTCGCACCATTGTCACCGTTCTTCCCGAATCAGAGTACTCGCATTGATTCAGGTACGTCTGCATCAGCATCACCCCTCGTCCGCCGGGGCGCTCAATGAATTCCGGCTGAGTCGGATCCGGCAGGCAGAATGGATCGAATCCATCACCCTGATCGCTGATCCGAACGCAGACCCGATTTTCAGTGACATCACAGTCTACGCTGACCACCTTCTCTTCACTCAATTTGTTCCCGTGGCGGATCGCGTTCGTCAGCGCTTCCTCCAGAGATAAACGCATCGCGAACACATCCCTTGCCGTATAGGATAAAGCCTCCATCAGCTCACAAATCCGCTCCTGGACCCTCAGACCCTCAGACATCACGCTGGGAATTTGGAGTGCAAAGTGCGTTGGGCTACTCATTCTGCGGGCTCAATCCTGAAGGACGAATGATCTTCCTCGAAACGGCCTGACCAGTTGATCAGAACTGGTCGAGTGCCTGATCAAGATCGTCGCAGATCGTCAGAATTCGATGCAGCTGCGTAATCATGAAGACTTCCAGAATCTCTTTCTGGATGCAGCACAGCACCAGTTTGCCCTTGGCTGCAGACATCTTCTGATTCAGTGTGATGAGTTTCCCGAGGGCAGCACTGGACAGATACTCGACGACCTTAAATTCAAGGACGACTTTGCGACGCCCATCGACATCAACAAGAGCAAACAACTCCTGCCCCAATGCCTCAATGTTGGACTCGTCGAGAATCTTCTTTTCGAGCAGCCGTACGACCGTAACACCGTTCACATCTTCGATATCGATCTTGCGGTCATTTGACATTTTCCTGCCCTCTGCTGCCAGCTGTTCATTGCCAAGAGAAAAGTCGGGCGCCAGGGAGTCTGAATTGACTGCTGACGCAAAATTTCATTCGCCCGCCCTGGAACTCCGTACCGATCTCGGCAGACGCATATCACTTAGTCCGAAAGTTTCATCGCGAAAACCTGTCCTGTCAAGCCACTCCGCGCATTCACTGGATCAACGGCCGGATCGTACACGACGGTCCAGCATCCGCGGCCGTCGCAAAATTTCCTGCAGGATTACAGCCTGAGTCGCCCCCTGAGGGCTGCTCAGTAAGTCGACAATCTGTTCTGCCGGAGCTGAACGCGGGGCTGCCGCAGCCTGGACAGCAACAAGAGGTTCGGTCTTTTTCTTTCGACCGCTCGAATGGCCTTTCCGTGCGGGAGGCGCTGCGGCGACGGAAGCTGGCGCCTTCGCTGTCGTATTTGGCGATTCCCGATTTGACGATTTCCGCCTGTCAGGGGCCTGTCCCCGCTGCTCTGATACGACCGGAGCACGCGGTGGCGGTGCAGCCGGGGCGGCGGCAGCCGGTTGGGGTCCTGCTGGTCCGGCCCCCCCGCGTCGGGGCCCTGCCTGAGGCGCCGCCTGGGCATCGCCCCCCTTCAGGACCTCCTCAAGCTGTCGCGCCAGCTGATCAAGAGGAGAGCCTCCACCCGCTGCCGGGGCAGCAGGTCGAGCCTGAGGTCTGGCCCGTACCTGAGGTCGTTGCTGCCCACCGGCCTGTGGTTGGACCTGCTTCCGGCGACGGAGTTCCTGCTCCTGTTTCGACTTCTTCATCGCCTCCACGACCTTCGAAGCGAGGGCCATGACGATGAAGAAAATGATTGGCAGCGCATCTTTCACAACAATAACCCCCCGTTTCCTGAGCGAGGCTGAAAACAGTCAGCCACCGGGCCAGTCGGTAGTCTAGCTGCGAAACAGGGCGTCCACAAAGCCATCCGGGTCGAACAGTTCGATATCCTCCATCTGCTCACCGACTCCAATGTACTTGACCGGTATCCCCATCTGCTGGCGAACGGCAACCACGATTCCGCCTCGAGCTGTGCCGTCGAGCTTGGCAAGAACCAGCCCGGTACATCCCACAGCCTCCGAAAAACTTCGGGCCTGCAGCAACCCGTTCTGCCCGGTCGTGGCGTCCAAAACAAGCAGACTCTCGTGCGGTGCATCCGGGATCACCTTCTGCATCACTCGCCGGATCTTCCCCAGCTCATCCATCAGGTTCTTTTGGTTCTGCAGTCGGCCGGCTGTGTCCACGATGAGAAAATCCGCCTGCGCATCCAATGCGGCCTGAGCCCCCTCGTAAGCGACGGCGGCAGGATCGGAGTTGCTCTCGCGGCGAACGATGTCGCAACCGAGGCGTTCCGACCACATGGTCAGTTGCTCCACTGCCGCAGCTCGAAATGTATCCCCCGCTGCAAGCATGACTTTTTTGCCGGATCGTTTCAGCAGTCCGGCAATCTTGGCAATCGAGGTGGTCTTGCCAACTCCGTTGACACCTGCAACCAAAATCACGGTTGGCCCGGATGCCGCCTGCTTCAGCGGAGACAACATATCATTGGTGTCCCACCGGACATCCTCCTGCCCTTTGAGCAGATCAATCAGTTCTTCGCGAACGGTGTTCCAGATCGCATCAACGTCCACGGTTCGGCCGCCATGTTCTGCACGCAGCCGATCCACGATTCGCAGGGCGGCATCGACTCCCATGTCCGTGCGAATCAGCCGGGCCTCAAAGTCCTGCAGCAGGTTGTCGTCAAGGATTTCTCCCGCTCGAAACAGGTCACGCACGTCCGTACGCAGGATCTGTCGAGTTTTTTGGAGCCCTTGTTTCAGTCGATCAAAAAGACCCATGTCTGCCGCTCTGTTCTTCTTTTTAAGGTTCAGTATTGATTCATCATTGATTCGTCACAGCCGAACTGTGGCGGACGGTTTGTTCACCAGGGGAAGCGATTGTACTGCTTTCCACGCCGCACGATCCGCAGAATGACATCAAACCATCTGCCCTCAGTTCAACGACTGAAAACGCTCCCACTGAGCATCCCATTCTGCCGTATTCTGCGGTGCAAATTCAGCGATAGTCTCAGATCGTCGTACAATCTCTCGAATTTCCGACAGCGATCCGACATCACCCGCAGCCATTGCCTGCACCAGCACATTGCCAAGTGCGGTGGCCTCGGTCGGACCGGCACAGACCGGAATACCGCAGGCATCCGACGTGAACTGATTCAGCAGATGGTTGCGTCCACCGCCTCCAACCACATGGATCACCCGAACCGGGACGCCCGTCATTTCCTGAAGCCAGCCCAGAACCATCCGATACTTAAAGGCGAGGCTTTCCAAAGCACAGCGAATGAATTGCCCTTCGCTTTCCGGAACCGGCTGACCAGTGCGACGACATTCCTCAGCAATCGCCTCAGTCATGTCCAACGGTCTCATGAATGCCTCGGAATCCGGATTCACCAGCGAGCGAAATGCGGGCGCTTCCGTTGCCAGCCGAGTCAGCTCTGTATAGTCCAGCTGCCGTCCACGTCGTGCAAAGGCCTGCTTGCACTGCTGCACCAGCCACAGCCCCATAATGTTCTTCAGCAGCCGATATGTTCCGTCCAGTCCCCCTTCGTTGGTGACATTGCGCTGCAGTGCCTGCGGAGTCAGTACGGCATCGGCCACTTCCAGACCCATCAATGACCACGTGCCGCTGCTGATATACGCCCAGTCCGGACGCCCCGTCGACTGCGTCGGAACCGCCGCCACGGCAGAACCGGTGTCGTGTGTTGCCGGTGCCACCACCTGCACATTCTTCAATCCGGTCAGAGCAGCAATCTCCGGCCGCAGACGGCCCAGTGACGTCCCCGGGTTCACCACCTCAGGAAACATCTGGCGAGGAATCTGCAGTCGATCCAAAAGATCTGCTGCCCAGTCACGGCTGGTTGCATTCAGCATCTGCGTTGTTGTGGCATTCGTAAATTCCACCACGCGACTGCCGGACAGACACCAGTGCAGAAAATCAGGGACCATCAGAAACCGGCGTGCCTGCTCCACAAGATGCGGATCGCGTTCACACATCGCCAGCATTTGATACAGCGAGTTGATCTCCATGAACTGCAGCCCCGTCTCAGCAAAAATCTCCTCTTTGGAAACTCGCTGAAAAGCCTTCTGCATCATTCCGTCGGTGCGTTTGTCACGGTAGTTCCACGGTTGCCCCAGCAACTCGTCATGCTCATTCAGCAGCACAAAGTCGACGCCCCAGGTGTCGACACCGGCGCTGACGACACTGTCACCAAAGCGTGATCCGGCGGTGCCAAGTCCGTGCTGAATCTGCTGCCACAGGCCCACCAGATTCCACCGCAGTGTGCCGCCCAAAAGAACCGGTCCATTGGGGAAACGATGGATCTCCTCCAACGAGACTCGATTTCCGTCGAACTTGCCGGCCATCACGCGGCCGCTTTCCGCTCCCAGGTCTGCCGCCAGATAGATTTTTTCCGCCATCCCGCAGGGTCTTCCGTTCTTGGTTTCTGTCCCTGCACAGCGACTCTCCAAACTCCTTGCGTTTGGCGTCTGCAGGTCCTCAAAGGACTATATCAGGTCTCCGGCTCGTCGAATGAACATTCGCCCTCCGATTCGAGTGATTCCAGCGTGGGCAGGCCCCGGTACCAGCGTTACGTCGAAATGCGATGCCCGCGACATGGCGAAGCTGTCTTACAACTGCACCTGACCGGCACGCGATGAGATCGCCCGGACATTTTTTCCGGCGGCTTCCGCCTGGACGTTTCTCAGCCGCTCCTGTTGCGCATCATCCTGTTGCACAATACGCTGCCACAACGGCAATTCCGATTGCCCTGGCAACGCCCCCGACGAATGCTGATCACCTGCAACCGGTGCCGACGGATCCATCGCCCGAGGTGCTGTGCTGGCCGCAGGAGTCGGATCCGGAACGGAATTCGCCACAGCGGTCGCGTTCACGGCAGATTCCGTGACAGGTGCCGGGGTGGCAGGAGGCTGCTTCGACGCAGCAGTCGTTGTCTGAACATCAGACTGCAGTTCCGCAGGTTCAGACTCCACCGCAGCTGCTTTTTCTGCCGCCATTGCCTGAATTCTCACATCCTTGTAGTCGAGCAGACTCCCCTTTTCGAAATGGATATTCTTGAGCGCTACGGCGTATTCCGCACGGACCCGAAACAACTGCTGCTCCGATACCAGCAGTCGCTTTTCAGCTTCCAGCATCCGCGCTGCTTCACCGCGACGCTGATTATTGAGACCAGCCGACTGTGCCTGCAAGACCTCCAGATACTGTCGAGTCGTCAGATACTCCTGCAGCGAATTACGAACGGCAACACGTGTCCGCTCCACGTCCGTAAATGCCCCCGAGAGATTACTGAGGATTTCGCGTTGCTGCTCTTTCAGAACTGTCTGCTGACGAGCGAGGTTCAGTTCCGCATGACGAACCGCAGCATGAGCTCGGCGAAATCCCACCGGAACACTCAACTCCACACCCAGTGTCCACTCCTGCTGATCACCGGTTGCCAGACTTCCCAGTGACGACGCGGAACTCACTCCTCGCTGATTTCCACTGGCGATCAGATCATCACCAAAACCGCGCAGACGGTATCGCGCAACGGCGTCAAGTTTTGGATTCAGAAAATTCCCGGCAGCTGCCAGTTGCATCTGACTCTTTCTGACAGCCAGCGTGCTGCGACGAATTTCAGGTCGCTGCTGCATCGCTTCCGTAACAGAAGAATCCCAGTCCAGGTCGGCTCGTCCTTCCGGTGGTTCATCGGTGGGGCGAATGATCATCCCGTCATTGGCGGAACGGCCGATCAGCAGTCGCAACCGTCGCTCGGCAGCAAGCAGGCCGCCGCCGGGCTGCAGGGTTCCACCAGTTGCACCATTGCGAACCTGGGTCCCGTTAATCAGTCTGCCGAACAGGGCCTGATCACGCTGACCGCGAAGCTGGACAAGTTGCTGCCTGACCTGAATTTGCTCGATCTCTTCCTGCTGACTGACAGCAGGAAGGATCTTCTGTTCAATGGTTTCCACGACTCTCTTTAACACGGCGTATTCGCGGTAGGCCAGATACAGGTCCCAGTAAGCATTTTCCACGTTGCTGACAAAATCGATCAATGCCAGCTCAAATTCGGTATCGCTGATGTCTCCTCCCAAACGAGCGATCAGGATCCCGTTGTAAATCCCCGGCGCCGCTCCCGGACCTGCGATACGATTGAATTCCAACCCGCCCCCCTGAAGCAGCGGCTGCCTCAGTTCTCCCTCCACCCACGATGTCCACGCACTGTAGAAGTTGTTCGCGGGGGCGTTGTTTCCGTCAAAGCTGGAAACACCTCGCACTGCCATATAAGCACCGGTCGCAGATCGTTTGGAAAGCTCCGTCTGGAAATCGTCGTACTGCTGCTTGAATGCCGTTGCGCCTCCGGCAAAGAAGCTGTTGTTGTAGATCCGGTCGTTCTGGTTAAACACAGCGCTGGCTGTCAGCTGGGCGTCAAACTCACTTAAAGCGGCCTCTGTTCCGTATAACGGATCGGTCCTGGCAAGCTGACGGGAGACGGATGTCGTGACAGTGTCCGGACTCCGCAGAATTGTGCCGCCAATATCCCTCAGCACCGCAGTGCCACGCAGACCGTCGGCCAGCACCTGCGCCAGACTCATGTCGTCGTAATCAACATTCCCGGCCTGGAGTTGCTCATAGCCGATCGGCGCCGGGCTGGAACTTACTCCGTCAAATACCGGGGGCGTGGCCTGTCGAACCTGCGCCGTCAGCTGATCGACATGAGCAGTGTCGTTTCCAACCGTCGTCTCCAGAATCTCAGTCGTCGGCAAAGAACAACCAACGACCAGTCCGCAGACCAGCAGAGAAACACGACGGACGCTCCGGAACGTTCCGCGCAGACAAGGTCGCAGCGGTGGAGTTCCTGTGTTTGGTTGTGTCATCGCCCTACTCTCTGTTGCGCGCAGAAACGGAATGCAGACCCGGCATCTGTCAGATCGGCCGCTAACTTCCGCAATGCCGATACAGTCCCCCTGAACCCTTCTCTGGTTCAAATCGGCACAATCAGCCCCGTATTTCCAGAAAAATCGATCTAACCGGAATCTCCTTTTGCTATCACTTGGTTCTGGGAAGCCCCGTTCAGACCTGAACTCTCGCTCCGACGATGACTCGTTCTGCCTCGTCGCTCTCAGCGGGCAGCTTCCCAGTCAATGGTTCGTGACACAAAAACGGCAGAATTTGCTGTTCACCGATTCCTGCAGCAAACTCCAGCTTCATTCCGCAACCAGGTCCATCGTCCATTCCGCCTGAAGTCGCGGATTTGTGCACAATCCAGTCTTCTTCAATTCGGTGATTCCTCCGCCATGCAGAACTCAGGCAAATCGCAGTCTCAACTGGATGATCTGCAATTTCTGCTGGAACATGTTCTCTCCCGCGAGCAGGACTCCGACAACGGCGCGGCGGCAACATTGCTGATGGCTCGGGAAATTGCTGCAGCAACAATCGCTTCCGCAGTGCGAGTCTGCCAGATCGATGAACACGGCCTGACGACACTGCTGCTGGAACCCGATGATGGATTCGAGTTCTTACCAGCGTCACAGCTGCAGGATCTTGCCAACGGCGCGAGCAGGGCTTTTCAGGTGCCCGTCACTGCCGATCATTCTCCCGGTCTCTGCGGTGCAGTGGCCGTTGGGGCTGGAAACAGCTCGGTCACTCTGGAGTTGTTGACGTCAACACCTCCGACTGACGAGTGGCTGATTGCCGCTGCCGAAATTCTGGCCGAACTTCACGCGCGAGGTCTCACCGATCAACTGCTGAATCTCCTCGAACTTCGGCGGCGTCTTGACGCTGGTGTTCTCGCGCTGCATCAGGCCGAAAACCAGTCCGCACTGTTTCACACGCTGGTGGAACTGGCACCTGCGGTCCAGCATTGCAACAGACTGGCCGTCTGCCACCGCTCGGGCCACTCTCGCTGGCAGCTTGTGCAGATCACCGGCGTGGCCAGTTTCAGCGATCGGGCCGATGCGGTGCGGGATGTGGAAACGACCGCCGCCGCTGCAGCGAACGCTGTCCGGCATGGTCAGACAACGGAAGATGATCAATCCACACCGCCTTTCCCCTGGCATGAGATGAGGACGTCAACAGGATCCCCGGCACTCGTGCTGCCTCTTGATTCCCCGCACTGGAACAACTGTCAGCACACACTGGTCGCGGAGTTTGAAACGATCGGGCGACACAGTGGCGAACAGATTCAACTGCTGGCACAACATACAACTGTCGCCTGCAGGCCATTCCGCCAACGATCCGCCGCTGTCGCTGGGCTGCAGAACATCGCATCGCCACGCGGTCTCCTTGCTGTCGCCGTCGCGGCTGCGCTGACCCTGCTGTTGATGTTGCCTTCCGCGTTAATCATCGAAGCCAGAGGAAAGATGGTTCCGGCAGGACAGGATCATCTCTATGCCCCGGAAACGGGTGTTATCACTGCCATCCATGCAGATGATACGAGTTCCGTAACGGCGGGACAGTTGATTGCTCAGCTGCAATCCCCTGATCTCAGCCTGCAGCTCGAGTCGATTCTTGGCGAACTTGGCGCGGCCGAAGCCAGGCTGGCTTCACTGCAGGCTCAGCGGATCAGTCGCGGGAATACCGCAGGCGGGGCAGAAGCCGCCGGCGATATTGCCGAAACCAGTGCCCTGGTCGACGGCCTTGAGAACCAGCGCAGGCTGCTTGAGCAGCGGTTGCAACTGCTGCAGATCACAGCCCCCCGAACCGGCCAGCTGCTGTCCGAAGATTTCCGCGAACGGTTCGAAGGCCGTCCGGTTCAACGCGGACAATATCTCGGGGTTGTTGCCCAAATCAACGGCCCATGGCAGCTGCAGCTGGACGTGGCCGAAGAGGATATCGGGTACCTGCTGAGTGCTGTCAATCGGGAACAGATTGAACCGCAGATTGCTTTTTCCGTGGATACAGATCCGGCAGCAACGGCGGTTGCCAAGCTGGACAAGATCTCGCAGGCTACAGAACTGAATGCAGCCGGACACTTTGTCACTCGAGTCACCGCCACCTGCCCCGAACAGGCGAATAGAAATCGGCGTACCGGCAGTGGAGTCACTGCTCGCATCAGCTGTGGCGAATACACTCTGGGGCGAATCTGGTTTCGCCGATTCCTTGATTTTTTGAGGCGTCGGCTGGTGACCTGATGCCACCGGATGACAACAGCAGGGGCAGTACCGCGATACACTCCAAGTGACTCGGTTCAAAGGCAGAAAACAATGTCGAAAACACTTCCGACCCATCTGATCTGTGCGTGTCTCTGCCTCCTCCCCGCGCGGGCTTCAGCAGAGGACATTCCAGTCTCCGGCGTGTTCTTTTCTCTTCGTGATACGGCGGACATTCCCGCTCCCGAACGAGGCCGTATTACACGTTTTCCCGCACGCCCGGGAGACCAGGTGGCCGCCGATTCACTGCTGGCCGGGCTTGACGATGAATCGGCTCGACTGAACCTGGAACTGGCCCGGCTGCAACTCCGTAAGGCACAGGCTGAGGCGGATGGGTCTCAGGCGGTGAGGATGGCCACTGCAGCTGCGGATGCGGCGCGCAGCGAGCTGGAACAGGCCTCCGCCAATCTGCAAATTGCCAACCAACGCGCTCAGGATCTGTCAGCAGTAAGCCTGGCTCAAAAGCAACTGGAGCTTGCGGAAGATGAACTGCAGCGGGCTGAAACCAGTCGGCAGCTGTCTCGCATCAGTATCTCAGATCAGGAATGGTTTCGGCTTCAGAACACCTGTGACCAGGCAAAATTGAAATTAGCGATGGCAGAAACTGCCGCGGCAGTCCTGCAGTCCGAAAAATCCCGCAATGAGCAGCTGGTTGCGCAACATCAGGCCCTCGTTCGGCGATTTGAAGCGTTGCAGGATCAGGCAGAGTCCGATCATCAGGCCTCACTGATTGAGCTGACAATTCTGGAACACGCGGTCCGAGCCGCGGAACTGCAATTTCAGCGGCTGCAAATCCGGGCCCCGTTCGCCGGGATCGTCGTGGAAACAAATCGACAGCCGGGAGAATGGATCGAGGCCGGAGAAAAACTGCTTCAGATCATTAATCTGGAGACTCTGTATGTGGAGGGATTCCTGACCGCGGCCAGCGCCAGAACTGTGACAGCAGGTGATGCCGCCCGAGTCAAAAGCACTGACTCAACGCAGAGTTTTCCGGCCCGAATCGTTTTTGTCAGTCCTCAGGTGGATTCCGAAGACCTGATTCGAATCCGGGCTGAAATCGCGAATCCGAAGCAGCAGTTTCGCCCGGGCTCCCGTGCCGAAATGTGGGTCCTTCCCGACTCACCAGCCGACGAGACTGCTGATGAGCGGTGATGTCGATTCCAACACCGCCGAAACGACCGGATCTGCAGACGCCAACCTTTCCGGGGGTCACGAATTTGCTGTCCGCGCAGCAGATCGCTCGTTTCCATGGAAGCTGCGCAGTGACCTCACAATCAGCAGCACGACAGTTGGCGGCAACTCGGGCGCGGAACGACTGATTCGAGATCCGTTACGGCTGACGTACTTTCAGACTTCGGCAGATGAAGCCACTCTGCTGCAATTACTGGATGGCCGCCGTTCGCTCAGGCAGATCACCGAACTCCTGAATCAGCAGTCAACAAATTCCCCCCACTCGATCACAGAGGTGGTGAGTTTTTTGCAAACTGCTGCGCGTGCCGAGTTGTTGACATGCTTCCGTCCGCGGCTCATGTCCGGCACACAACATTCGCCTGCTCGGAAGTCGATTTTTCGCGTACTCACCGGCTGGCTCAGCTTTCGTCTCCGCGGCCCTGATCCGAATCGGCTGCTGAGGCGATGGTGCTCCGCGACTCCGTTTCTCGACGGCAAACTGATTCATCGAGTCTGGCCGATCTTCCAGCTGTTCGTTCTGTTTCAGGTCTTCGCACACTGGCCACGACTGGTATCCGAGTTACCCGATCTGGCCGGCGTATTCACTGCCGACACGTTGCTTCCTGCCATCGCAGCACTGGCTGGCATCCGCATTCTTCATGAACTCGGGCATGCGTGTTCCTGCGTTCGTCGCGGTGGAGAATGCCATGACCTTGGCGTTCTGTTCGTCGCATTTCTGCCCCTGCTTTACTGCGATGTCAGTGATTCGTGGCGCTTCCCGCGGCGGCGAGATCGCATTCGTGTGGCAGCGGCTGGAATCCTGACCGAATCCCGTCTGGCGGCCGTTTGCGGCCTGTTATGGCTGTGCAGCGAACCGGGAATGGTGCATACGGTCTGCCTGAATATCCTGCTGATCTCTTCTGTCAGTACGCTCGTGATCAATGCAAATCCTCTGATGCGGTTTGATGGTTATTACATCCTCTCAGACCTCATTGATGTGCCCAATCTGCACAGTGAAAGCCGGCTTGCGCTGGATCACGCTGCTGGACGACTGGTATTCGGCCACGCTTTGTTTCCACGGCACCGAGGTCATCTCGCCGAGCTGCTGCTGGCCACATTTGCAGCAGCCTCACTGGTGTGGAGAACCGTAGTGATCGGGTCACTGCTGTTGTTTGTTTCCGGCCTGTTGCGGCCTGCCGGTCTGCAAATGCTGGCAGCACTGCCGGTGATTGGAATGCTGCCGGGAAGCACCGGCCGCATGCTTGCCATGCTCAAACGAAATCTGCTGCAGTCCCCTCGCCCGCTGCGATCAACAGCCGGACTCGTGCTGCTGCTGTCGGCTGTTGCAGCGTGTCTTCTGGTCCCGGTCCGTCTGACGGTCGATTGTCCGGCACTTCTCACACCCGGGCAGTCTGCCGCTGTCTTCGTTCGCGTACCCGGGCGACTTGACGCAGCGATCAACTTTGGTGAGTCGGTCACAGCGGGGCAGACCATCGCGAAGCTGAGTAATCCGGATCTTCAGTTACAACTTCAACAGGCAGAAACCGAACAGGCCCGTTTACAGAGCAGGCTGAATCGACTGGATCGGATTCGGGCCGACGGGAGTCAAAATCCAGCCGGCAGAAATTCCCTGGCTGCAGCTCTGAAGTCCGTCAGCCGCCGCGTCGAGACACTTCGTGAAATGCTGCAGCAGTTGGAAATCACCAGCCCCGCTTCCGGGATCATTCTGGCGGTCAGGAACCAGCCGCTTACGGCTTCGTCTCCCCGAACAGCAACAACATGGACGAAGTATGCCCTGCAGAGCGAGTCCGTTCTTGCATGGCTGGATTCGCAAACATTGCTGTGTTGGGTCGGTACACCTGACGACTGCCAGGTACAGGGCTGGCTGACGCAGGAAGAAATTGAGCTGGTTGATACTCAGCAGCCGGCCATTGTTCGTTTCTTCACCCAACCGCAGACACAGATTCCGGCGGAGGTCATTTCGACAGCGGCAGCGGCGAATGAATCACCGGCCCGAGAACTCGTGCTGACCGGCCGGATTGCTGTTTCTCCGCAGGATGCGTCAAGAACTCGACAGCCGATGTTTACGGTCAATGTCCGGGCCACGGGCGCCCCGTTCCTGCGGACCGCTCCGATTTACCACACGGCAACGCTGCAACTGCAAACGCATCCGATTTCTCTCGCAGAATACTCAATGCGAATGCTGCAATCCGTCTTTCGGATTGGCACAAACCCAGATGGTGCAGACTGAGGCTGGCAATCGTCGAGAGCCTGTTCGCTGCAATCCGCCCGGGGAGTTCCGGCTGCCGCTTCGTCGACTCACGGCACGATCAGGAACAGTGCCGTGATCACACCGCCTTCGGCCAGGATTTCAGCAACTGAAACCTCATGCCCGTTTGTTGGGCTCGCTCCGCATTGACATTTGTCATCCTGCTGCTGCACCGTGCTTCCGGGGGGATTTCTGACCATACTGGCCGGGAGCATCGCCAGATCTGCCGCAAAACTGAGTGCGCTGTATCCGGTTGTCAGCACCCCCAGCGAGGCACCGCAGCGTTCAAGATCCGGCTGCTCGAAATACAACGGAGCGGATTCAACAGGCACGGACAGCCGCCACGGTCTGGCTGATCTTCCTGCGGTGCTGAATCCTGCCAGTGGTGCGGAGCCCCAATTGTCGGCAAACGCCCCCTGCGATTCCAGGTCCGCAAGTTGAAGTTGCTCAAGTCGACTCTGTTCCGTACTCCCGGCTTGACCTCCAATAGTCACGCTGCTGATCGGTGCGAACAACTGCGGCGGTTTCGCAACAGCGGTTGGTTCCGCGACGATGCGTGCGACTGCCGGACGAACACGCAGCCACGGACGTGTCGTCTGCAAAAACGCTCGCGTGACCTCTTCGTTCCTGAAGCCATTTTCCTCATCTGCAGCGGAAAGATCATTCAGCGACACACGCCCGGCCTGGAGGGATCGAATGGCAGACCGTTCAATCGTCGCGCTGCCCGGTTCGCTGGCGACGGTCTCCCGGACAGGACTTAAGACCACAGCCATCATGATGAGCAAAATCAATCCTGCCATTTGAATTTCGCCTTCTGGAGTTCGGAATCTGTCCGCGTACGCACCGGGTTCGATCCCCCAAACTGGCCGCCGTTTCCACGGCAACTCGCGATGCATACCGGACCACAGACCACGGGGTGACATCGACCCTGAGCGGTTCAGGAAGTAGGGATTTTTCGTTTACTTAGGATTGCATCGGCAGCGCATTCCAAATCGACATCAGACACACCGCA
>Ga0075479_10000579_pt1 | contig 15925 bp, 17 predicted proteins | sample DEB08_DNA_8_FD_76341 | JGI IMG/M metagenome (GOLD analysis project Ga0075479, IMG submission 76341) | Aqueous microbial communities from the Delaware River and Bay under freshwater to marine salinity gradient to study organic matter... | ecosystem: Environmental > Aquatic > Marine > Coastal ... | reverse complement strand
GCTAAAGGAGCATTCGCTATTCGCAAATAGCGAATAGGAGTACTGGGAGTTGAACCCAGACTACCCCGTTATAAGCAGGGCGCTCTAACCATTAAGCTATACTCCCAGATGATGAACTACGATGCTTCGTTGTTATTTTCCGTGTATATTCGGACAAGTTCATCATCATAAGGCATCATAACCGCTGCTTTTCCATCATCTCCCATAATACCAAGTGTTTCTCCTTTCTCTACCCTTTCAAGAAGAGAATCAAAGTTTTCTTCCCATTCCTTAATTGAAAATACTTCCATCATTCCTCGACAGCAAGATCAGCGTATTCGATTTGATCTGGTTCAAGGTTAGCAGTTACAACTTCTAGAACATTCATAAACTCTTGAACAGTTTCACAATTAACCATTTTTTCATTGCCCTCATCGCTGATCAGAAGGAAAGAGCGAGTGCAGACATCAATAACAATGCCAAGAACAGATTCTTGTGCGGTGCCCATTGGGTGTTCCGTTGATTACCTAAGTATTATAGAGCACCTGGGGTCTGGTGTCAACCCATACTTACCCTAAACCTGAGTATTGCCAATAGACCACCAAGCACCCACACTAGAAAATGCAAATCTACTAGATGTTACAATACATCCAAGTCCAGGATCAATATCTACTTGTTGGCCAAAGTCCTCATAATTAGTTGCACCACTATGAGTGCTATGAAGATTACCATCATAGTCATAGGTATAGACCCTACCTTTTCTGGTGTCCCATGAATCATCTGAAATGGCAATCCTACCAGACCCAATAGCAACAGATTTGCCGAATGTGTAACTACTGACGGGGGAAGTAATCGTCCTGATTAAGGATCCACTAAGATCAGTAATATACACATATGCAGGAGTAGTAAAAGTACCTATTAGGACAAGACCATCACGAGTAGCTACTTGTTGTGGTTGATTTCCAATATTACTATTGGAATCAGGACCAATAAAAGTAGCACTTGGGGCAGCATTATGAGATAAAGATGAAGTATCAGAATAGATATAGGCACGTCCTCTTCCGGAAGCTCCACCACTAGTAGTTTCTCTCTGACCTACAATCATAGCACCATCACCCATACGGATACATTCCCCATAATTTGCATTTCCTGAGGAGGAATTACCTGTAGAATATATGTTCCCAATACTGCTACCATTAAGATTGTACATATGCACAGAACCTTGAGCACCATTAACAAGACTAGCAGTACTTTCTGATGCTGCAATCATATTATCATCAACAGCAAGACCACTATTACCAAGACCCAAAGTACTAGTAATAGTTACAGATGGTGTTGTGCCAGTTAAAGTGTAAACGTATATTCTACCCGTCTGCGATGTTGAAGAATTTGGTCTGTAAAAAGGACAAGAAACTACAATTCTATTGCCACCAATAGCAACACGTTTACCAAATTGCCCACCAAAATTAGGAACTTTTAGTTCGCGTACAAAAGTTCCGTCTAGATTATATACAAGAACTCTACCGCCATCAGTTAGTGTATTATAATGTGATTGTCCAATTACAACCAATCCATAATTGGCAGCACAAGAAATTCCATAATTGGCATTAGTAATGGTCCCTTTATATGCAGAAGATATATTGTAATTCCACATATAATCAAAATAATCTTCACCAGATACTTTATATGTTGTTCCAGAACGTTCAACTGCCAAAAGATCTGTGTATTGCACATCATATCTACGTTCTTTTTCAAGTTTATAAAGTGTATTGGAACGTTCAACCATCAAATTATCATAAGATGCTGTCCCAGTACGAAGATTAGAAGCAGTTATTTTATACTGTGTCCCACTACTATCAACTTGAAAATTATCACTATTTTGTATTGTTGACATTATGGTAAAGTTGGTAGACTACTAATGTTTAGTGTTGGGGATGCCCAAGTATTATCACCCCTTAAAAATGTAGTGTTGTTTCTTGTACCACTACTGCCAAGTCTATTGACATCGACTGTACCAATATTCAGATTTGATGCACTTGCATTTCCACTAAATGTACCAACAGTTAGTATATTAGTGCTTGCATTGTATGTAAATTGATCATCAACTTTTATATTATCGCTTCCAGAGGTAGTATCAACAAAGGTAATAAAATGAGTTGCATCAGTATCAACTTCTGTTACACCAACTTCTGCGGCAGAACCAGCACTTAGTGATCCTGCATTAACCCAGTTTGTATTAGTACCATCGGATGCTAAAACTTGCCCACTAGATCCAAAATCTCCATCACCATCTAACAGTTGTCCATCTATTCTTATGTTGGCAAATCTCGACGTGTCTGAGTAGTTAATACCAGACATTGTATTGGTTGATGGATTATATCTTAATTCATCATCAACTCTAATTGGACTGTTTCCACTATTTGCTCCAACAAATGTAATCCATTGATTTTCATTTGTTGCATTTAAGTTAACTCCAATATTTGATGCTGATGCAACGTTTGCATTACTAGCATTAATCCACTGTGTATCTGTACCATCAGATGATAAAACTTGTCCTGACGTTCCAAAGTTACCATCACCATCAATTATTTGACCTCCAACAGTCAAAGATGTAACTGTAACTGCTCCACCAACAACAACGTTTTGTACAGAAATATCTCCTGCTGTTACATTAGAATCAAACGTTACATTATCTGAAAATGTTACACTATCTGAAAATGTTACTGATCCAGAACTGGATAATTGTCCTTTTAGTATTACATTTTCTAAATTTACATCACCAAAAAAAGTTACCCTCTCGTTGAAGTAAACCTCATTATTAACATTAGCAAGACCTTTAAGAGTTTCTGGGTTAAACGCCATCAGAGAATGCTCCCATCTAAAGTAAACCCTACGGTTGCAAGTGCTTCATCAATAACATAAGTTTCTTCAAATACTTTACCCATAAAGGATTCTACTGGATTAGCAGCAGTTCCTTCTTTTGCTTCAACATTAATAATTGAACCCTTTTCTTCAATTTTATTTCCTGCTTCAAGTTTAATATTATTGCCCGCTTTCAATGTTAAATTTTCATCAGCATCAATAACAACATTTGCTCCCCGAATACGAACCTGACCATTTTTCATGGCAGTAATCCAAACATCACCATTTTTTCCAGTAATCTTAATATCTACACCAGTTTCTTCAGATTTTTGTCCCCCAACAATTTCAATAGTTCTATCATTATAAATGTGATACATTCCACCTTGGGTCATTCCCATTAAGGAAACATCACCACTATCGGCGTTGGCATATAAATTATAAACATCTGCACCGTTGCACCCCATTGAGGGATTGCCTGTATCAACCCTAAAATTAGGACTGAAAGTCTCATATTGTCTTCTTTGCCAATTCTGTTCAGCCATCTATATCCTTTTTAAATATTTATTGTATACAATCAATAACTTGTTTGACCTGACCTTGTGTAAAGTCTGGTCTCAACTTAAACTTAGGTCTCAGGCGAGCACCAAATCCTGTTGCTGTGATAATTTCAAATTCAACAGTATCTGTGACTGAATTAAATCTAATCCCATCAGTTCCACCAATAATAGTTGTTGTTGGATCACTAATAATAGCACTATTATTGTCGGGATCAGAGTCAGTTGGATTCAACTTAATAATTCTTCCATCATCATCAGTATCTATCTGATACTTATTGCCACTATTATCAATAACGTAGTCATTATTTCTATTATATCCTCTACCACCATCAATGATTGCTGGTGTATCATTGATATAGTCTTGCTGATCTTCACTTGGAGTATATCCTTCACCCTCAGACACAATATAAATGTTGGTAATTTCACCAGTATCATAATCAATTTCAGATCTAGCAACAGCACCATATCCACTCTTACACTCATCTACAATCTCAACAAATGGAGGGAATGTATATCCTCCACCACCATTTACAAGATCCACACCAATCACACTACCAGTAATTCCTCTGCCACCATTTGCAACTTGCTTGATAGCACCAATAATTGCATTTGCCGTTCCACCTTCACCAAATCCACCAAAGATCTTAATCTTAGTTCCACCACATCCACCAAGTTGTGGAGGTCCAGCATAACACTTGCCAAGAGAACTTTCAAATCCGGGAACAGATACACTTGGATTCATAAAATCAAATACGCCAAGAGATCCTGCTATTTCGGAAATGTCCTGACCAGCATTAATAATTGTTTCAGCAATACCATTTGCAGTATTTGCTGCATCCAAAATGTCATTGATTGGAACCGAAGCATTTTCTTTTGCACCACATCCAATCGTCCATTCATTTGTTTGTGAATTAAATTCTGGCGCAACTTGTTCACAAGATAAAGACTCTGCCAATCCAAGAATAGCATCAGCAGTTGATCTCAGGAAGTTGAGTGGTGTGAATCCCATCAAGATCTTTTCAACACCACCAACCAATGGATCAATAAACTTAGTAATACCACCAATGATATGATTCATTAATGATGCTACAACCTGATCACCAATACAAGAAACAAAGTTAGTAATATTATCAGCAACATTACTAATTACACCTTTGATTGTATCAGCAATTCCTCCTATAATAGAGTTAGCAATACAAGGTAAGGCATCAACAATTTTCTTTACTGGTTCAATCATTGACTTTTGTGCTGCAACACCTGCCAAATGTGCTATTTTTGTACTTCCAGTAGCAGCAAGAACGATAGCATACACTGTCTTATAAAGCAATTTAATACCAGCATTTAACACTGGTTCCATTGCAGTATAAAGACTCTTTATCATATTGTTGACCATTCCAGAAGTCTGTTTCTGAATGGCAGCAGTTACTCTACTAATTTCACCATTAATATAATCTTTTGCCTTTCCAACAGCACCAGTCACATTATTAGTAACTGATCTAACTTTATTGACAAAATTTTCAACTTCTGCCTTAATTTTAGTAATTGGTCCAGCACTAGATGCAGTTGCTGCTACTACTTTATCACCAATACCATCAAATGCAGATCTTTCTCCCTTATTTGGTGCTTGACCATCGCTACTGAGTCTTTGTGCATCTTGTGGTGAAACAGTTTTTGGAGACTTTTGTGTCTGTGTGTTCTGCTCATTTGACTCACTTACAACAACATTCTTACCATCGTTTGTAACTTTCTTCGTAAAACCAGTAAAAGGTACAAAAGGACTTACAAATTCATTGGAAGGAACTTGTGCAGTTCTACCAAATACACCAGTAATCACTGGGATTTGAGCATTATCACCATCTAAAAAGAATCCAAATACAGTATCACTAGGAGATAATCTTACACTCTTAGATCTATTGGCAGCACCAGATCCATCAGTTGGTGATAGAAGAACATTTGCCCAAGGCAAATCTTCATTGGGAAGTTCTGCCGTACTGTATGGGTGATAACCCATAATACGAACTTTGAAACGGTTTCCCCAACCTCCACCATCATTCTGTGTCCCTTGTGCGGTGTCAGGAGCAACCTGACCAATCCACCAACGGAATCCATCTCTACCAGCAAAATTAGTTTTAAGTAAGGACTCTTCTAACATTAATCTTCTTCGTTATTGTTTCCGTATTGTCCAAAAGTATCTCTAATCAACTTCATTGAGGTGTATGATCCCCCAGTATCAAAATGATGGCACAATTCCTTAATCATATATAGACCGCTTTGTCCCTGATCATACTCTTTATTTTTGTTTGTTGTTGTACTTGGAAAAAGACATTTGATAATATCACCCGCCATCAAATTAGTATTTGACGGGACAGTTACTGTTAAGGTTTGTGTAAACAAAATATTATATCTCATCAGTGCTTGTGACTGATATTTTAATGGATCAGCATTTTCCTCAACAGATACATCTTTCTCCAATGTTCCAAGGTCAACAATACCAGTGATCATTCTAGATGGAATATCACCAAGAGTTTGATCTGATCCCTCACTAATTTTTGGAAGTGAGAATTGTTCACCAAGATTCTTTGATTTGCCAGCATAGTTTTCCATTTTAAAAAGACCTTTATCTGGCAGGGTAAAGTTAAAATTCAGTGGATTGAAGAACATTCTCTGACTTGCAAAAGCTCCAAGTCTCAATTTCTCCAACATGTTTTGATTACGATTTGTCACATAAGATAAAATTTCAAAGTCCTTTTTCTCAGAGTCTGGATTTGCAATTTCTGTGGCATTATAAGTTGCTTTTGGATTTTGAATAATTAATTTATCAAGTGCTCTAAAATTATATCCATCTTGTGTCTCATAAAAAACGTAACCAGCAGTTGCATCACCCTTACTGTCAGGTACACCTTTTGATGCTAACCATGTCAGTACAGTAAATGGTTTTCTCATATTACCAATAAATCCATACTTGTTAGAAGATGGATCTACTTTGACATTCTTTGATGTCTGTAAATAAGATTTTATAATATCTTCAGCAGATGTAGAAATTGGTGAAGATGTTGGATATTTTTTTACAACCCTTGCAGTTTCGTTTGTAATTGCTTCACGAGAACATAAGTTTAATACAAAAGTTTCATTCTGATTCTTACTCAAGACATTTGAAATACTGGAAACATACAAATTTCCAAATTCTAATCCTGGATTTGATGCAACATTCCCAGCAATCTTCATAGAAACTCTTTCTCCACCTCTTAAAGGTAGTCCATGATAAACACCTTTCCCATCAATAGAATTACCCGTATTCGTCACAACCATTTTGGCAGTGATTGTAGGTGAAAAAATATCTTCGTAATAATCAATACTTTGGACACCAAGTCTTAAATCTACTGTTCTAGACTGGTCATTAGATTCAATTAGAATCTGATCATATTGTGAACTATCTACCGCTGGCATTTAAGTATACTCCAATTCTCTAAGGAGTGTTTGTGTGACAAAACTATTTAACGTATTATCACTGGTTGATATTGAGATTGGTGACTCTGCTTGTGGTGCTGGGGTAGGTGGAGGGGGTGCTTCTCCCCCCATGGGAATTGGAACAGTGATCAATTGTCCCCTTCTTTCTGGTGTTACTTGCCTCGCAACATCAGTCTGAGAAGGAACTGGTTCAAGAGATGGACCACCAATACCAAGATTTCTTTTAATTGTGTCTAGAATTCCACCACCAGTTCCAGTAACAGGTGGATTTTTTGAGAAAATCATTACATCAGTATATGGATCTGGACTAAAATCGCCACCATATGATGTTCCACCAAGATTTCTAGTTGCCTCCATATGAATATGAGGTCCAGTGCTACGTCCAGTACTACCACTTCGTGCAAATGGAGTTCCTGCTGGAACATTACCACTAGTAATTAATTGCGCACTAAGGTGAGCAAATCTCAATCTAATACTTAAAGATGGAATAATAATGTCAGTATAATATCCATATCCTTTTTGCCACCTTGCTTCAACAACTTTACAAGGAAGTTTACAAGCAATATAAGTTCCAATGTCACAAGCATAATCAGCACCACCGTGTGGTCTTGTTCTATTAGCAGCCATAGAACCAAAGAAATCTGACTTGATTGTGTCTCCAACACGACTACCTGTCGAAATTCTCTTATTTGGATCTATATTGATATTTCCAGATGGTGTTTTGTAAGTACCACCCCTAGATTCTCCCGATGTAGTTGCTGGACTACTTTTAATTTGCTGTAATACTGGTTTTAATTTATCAAATCCAATACTACCAGTATTTCCTGGTAAAACATATCCAGAAGCACTCTTAAAAGCACCAAACTCTCTTGCAAGTTCTTCACTAAACTGAGCATCGGTGATTTTACCTTGTAACCATTCATCAAGTCTTCTATTCTGCTTCAAATATGCAATGACCATTTTATCCTGATTATCAGGAGTAAACTTGGCAGTTAATGGGAGACCAGCAGCAGCGGCAAACTTTTCTGGAAAAAGCATTTGATATCTACCAATCGCCGCTGATCTTCTTCCATCTTTCAGCTTTTCTTTTTGAAATGCAACAACCTCATTAATAGTCATATCTAAAATCTGAGGATGTGATTCACTTGGGTACATTGCACTATATCCACCTCCTGGTGATTCACCAGAACTAATCAAATCTAAGAGTGGTTTAAGTCGTCCCCCACCAGCAGTTCCGCCTGATGTACCTCCGCCCGCTGTACCTCCGCCTGGCATTTCTCCAGCATTAGCATCAGAAGATAATCCAAGTGATTTTAATAAATCAAAACCTCTAATAAATTCGTACATACCATACAATTCATTCCGAATTTTTTGCAATCCAACATCAACTTCATTTGAAGATTTTCTTGCTTCTAATTGATCATCTTCAAAGTCATTACCAGTAATAGATGTTTTTATTGGTTGTAAAAATGATGTAAAATCAGAGAAGTATACAAACAATCCATCTTTCCAAGAAACAAGAGTATCAAAGACCTCTCGCATTCTTTCTCCAAGTTTTTGAGAACCTTTGATAATATTTGGAAGATTGTTAACCAACCATCCAACCATGATGGTTCCAATAAAATCCATAACTCTTCCAAGGAATCCCTTGGTGCTACTAGCAATAAGTTTGGATCCTCTTGAATAAGATGAAGAAAGACTAATTACCTTTCCAGATTCAATAAGATCTTCTTGCTCCCTTCTTCTTACTGCTTCTCTTCTTTTCTGAAAAAGTTCTGTTTTTTTCAGAATTGCTACTTTCTTATCCTTATTTCCATCAGATAACTGTTTAATTATAACAGAAGATGTTGAGTTTGCTACTCTTAAACTTTTGCCAAAAGAGTTTAATGATTTCTGAATAGAATCTATACTAGAACTATTTTTTGATAGAGATCTTTGTGCTTCTGCCATTAGACTGGGAGTACATTAAAGTTTGAATATGCACCAAGAGTATAGATGTTATCTCTATTATTTGTAGCAAAAGATGGTGCATTATTAATAGGACTAGTTGCAACTGGTTGCTGCTGTGGTGCCGACTGTTGATTCTGAACCGGCATTGGAACGATATTCACAGGAGGTTCTGGTGCTGGTCCCACTCTTTGAGAAACGTCTACATCCTTCTTAATGGGAGTAAACATCTCAGTAACAGGTAATGTTGGAAATTTAGCAACATATTTCTCAGCACCAGAAATAGAATCACTAAGATTTAAATCAAGATTGAATGCAGTATCAGCAGTTTTCATTTGATCTGCTTGGAACATCTTATTAGAATCACCTTCAATTGCTGGAGGTTCTTCCGAACCTTCAACAACAGGTGTTGGTGTTTCTATAGGTTCAATTGTTTTCTCACCATATTGTGCAGGCACATTAGGATCAATAGATTCTTCTGCTGGTTTACCCAACATAGTTTCTTGTGGTTTTGCTGTTGTCTCTACTTGATCTGGTTGCGTATCTTCTTTTTGATTTTTGAAGAACATAGAAGAATCAATGTTTACAAGATTTAAATCTTTTGTAAACGATTCATTGACCATCTTTGTTGCCGCTTCATTGATCTTTTCACCAAAGATATTTTCAGTTGGCATTGCCAAAGAAGGACCACCCTTTGCATCAGGGTTTTCAATATTTAATGGTTCTGTTGGATTTCCTTGATAATTAAGACCCTGTTCAGAAGCAGTTTTGCCAGGATCTATTTGAGGAGGTTGCTCTTCTCCTTGTTCTTGTGTATTATTTTCTCCTCTTACAGCATCAGCAGCAGCATCAAAGTCAATTTGGTTAAGTCCTGGTATATATTGATTACCAGGAATTTTGTCTTTTATTTCACCAGCTTTATCAATAAGAAATCCTAAGAATTGTCTTATTGGTTGCATGAATATGCCAGTTAAAGCAATTGCACCAAGTAAAAGTCCAAATCTAGAAAATCTACCTCGCATTGCAGCAAGGGCAGACTTATAAATTGCAAGTGTTCCAGCAGTTATTGATAAATTCTTTATTACATTATCTCTAATTTCTTCTAACTTTTCCTTATTATTTTCACTGAGTGCTTTGATTGTCTCAACACCCTTGGTTAATAACCATCCACCAAGAAGTGATGCGAAGAATCCACCAAGACGCCCTAAAGTAAATTGTGCAGTATCAGCAAGTTTTTGAAGGGGAGCAAATGTTTTTGCCTGTATTTTTCTCTCAATCTGACTTTCTTTTCCTTCTCGCAGTTTTGCTTCTGCTAGTCTTCTTTCTAATTCTTGTTCCTGTGCTTCTTTCTGCCTTTCTAAAGATTGTGAATTTGCTAAGTTTTGACTAACAACTTGTAATGAAGCAGTCAAAGAATTCATCTGGTTAGCAAGACCTTGTATCTGATTTGATACTGCTCCTAACTGTAATGAATTCCTATTAATCAAACCAGTAGTAACAGGATCTGGTTGGGCAGGAGGTAACGCCCTGCCAGTAAAGGCAGCAGGGGATATTCTTCTGGATCTACCTATGAGTGGAGATACTTCAACCATTCTGTTGTGCTTTTAGGTTTTCTTCTTCAATATACTGTTGGAGGAAAGCAAGGTAAATTTCTTTCTCCCAAGGTATCATATTTTCTAGCTCTGTCAAGCTATATTTATGATGTTGCATCAAGGCAAAATTGACACGAAAGTATGACTCAAGATCAGTATGAGCCATACTCACGCGAAAAAACTTGCTAGACCCTCCAAAACAATTTCATTCTCAACCTCAGTGTTTGGATTCTTGACAGTAATTGTATGAGACAACTTAGGCATTGTAGAAAAGAAATTCTCAATCTCTTTAAATTGTTTCGAACTCAATTGTTCAACAAAGTCTTTCAATTCTTTTTTAGTGCAGTCCGACGCTGACCAAGACTCCTCTTCATTATAAACTTGCTCTATACACGAAGTAATAATTTCAAATGTACCATCAACGCCAACATTTTCAACAGAAAAATTATTCTTGATGAATTCTTGCATTGAAGGATATCTCATTCTGAGTGTGAGATTATCATCAAGACGAATATCCTTTGAATGACTTTCATCAATCTGAACTTGAATATCATCCAGACTAATTGTCATCGGAACTTTGGTTACACCATCGTCTGGACATGTAATCAGAACTTCCACTTCCTCGCCAACTGATTTACCACGAATGTTAAGGAAAAGATACTCAATATCAAAGGTAGAAAGTTCTTCTACTTTAATACCCCTAGTTATGATGCAACTTTTAATCACATCTTTAACCGCATTAGTAATCTGAGATGTGTCCTCAGACTCCATTGCAATGATTAAAATCTTCTCTTCTTTAACTAGAAATGGTCTATACTTAATCTTCTTTCCAGTTGAAGGAATTACCAACTCATAAGTTGGTGTAGAAATTTTTGGTAAAGGCATTACAATCCTTACAATTCAGTAAAATTATTTAGTGGAGTATCAGAATATTCTTTCCCCAACAAATGAACTAGAATATGCAGATCCGTTCAATACACCAAATGATCTACTTACATCAAAACCTGTTGAAGATCCAGGAGAGAATGCTGCTGTTGAATTAAAATTAGAAAGTTGATAATATCTTTCTGCCGCAGAATTTCCAGGAGCAGAAATTCCAGAATCTAGTTTGAAATTGCCATTAAATGTATCTGCGATTGGAATTCCATTAATAGTTCCACCAGCAGAATCCGATTGATTTCTAGGTCGCTCTTTATTGTTATCTCGTCCTGTGTAAACATCATAAGAATATGATCTACCAGAAATATATCTCTCATAACTAAACGATGCAGTTGCTTTCAGAATGTTAGATCCCTCATATGAAACTGGTGTTGAGTTTAATGATATTGGAAACAAACCATAGAATCTATATTCAATATACCTATTATAATCCCTTTCAAATTTGATAATTCTAGTTTCATTGCACTTGTACTCAATTGGATATCTCATTCTAAAATAGTATCCATCACGAAGTGGACTGACTCTATCACCAGCAGCATCAGTTGTACTTCCACTAGATATGAAATCCATCCAGTGCTCTAAAAATTTCAGAGATTTGTAAGAATTATCAACATAAAAATCTAAATCCATTTGCACAAATGTTCTAGTATGTGCAAACTTTTCTGCAACTCCCATATAGTTGCCAACAATATCAGTAGTAGCAAATCCACTTCCAGGTAAAGATGCTCTACTACACAATAAACCAATAGACTCAGCAATGTAACGAGAGTCCATACCCCTAATTCTTAAATGCTCTCTAAGACTAGCACCTAATCCACCAAACTCAATCAAATAATGAGAGGTTTGTGCCAGATTTGTAAGAGTTGGTTTGATTTGAGATATTTTTTTCGGGAATGGTCTAGGCACTCTAAATATCTTATATGTAATTGTTATAGTTATTTAGATGTCGTATAAGGGAAAATACAAACCATCAAATCCTCAAAAATACAAGGGAGACCCGACCAATATCATCTATCGTTCTTTATGGGAGAGAAAATTTGCCCGCTACTGTGATCTGAATGAAAATATATTAGAGTGGCAGTCGGAAGAGTTTTGTATTCCATATCGTTCCCCAATTGACAATAAAGTCCATAGATACTTTCCAGACTTCTTTATTAAGTATAGAGATTCTAATGGTAAAATCAAAAGTTCTCTGATTGAAGTTAAACCATTAAAACAATGCTCACCTCCACCTAAACCCAAGAGGCAGACTAAAAAATATCTTGGTGAGGCATATGAGTATGCCAAAAATCAGGCAAAGTGGCAAGCAGCAAAAGAATATTGTAAAGATCGTATGTGGGAATTCAAAGTCTTAACAGAAAAAGAACTCGGTATTAAGTAATGGCAGAAGCAAGAACCATTAAGAGTGGTGGTAAAGTTGGTAAAAAATATTATTATGTTTATGAAACTGGTGAAGTTACATCCAGCAGTGATCCGACTATTGCCGTAGGTTCTAATGTTTATGAGCAAGAAATACGTAAGGATCCAAGACCAGCAAAAGATAGACCAACAGACACTGACGAAAATCGAAATAGAATCCGTAGTGTAACAAATAGTCTGATTGGAATTAGAGATCCAGATGTTGTAATGGCACAACTATTACAGGTTTTGGAAAAGGCAGACGCACCAATACCAGGCAAATATTATGTTTATCGTTATCGTGCTATTACACCCAACATAAGATACGATAGAAACCCTGTGGTTCAAATGCGAATGCCCTTTGGAAACGGTTGGGTTGCACAAAACTACCATTGGTTGGGCAGAGGACAATCTGTAAGAAAATATCTTTCTAGTGAAGTTGTGTCTGATGGCATTTATGAAATCTATCCATCAGAACTTAGAGACGTTTTAACACTTCCCCTAGCAGATTTTGCTATGAGTAGCTAAATACCTAAAAACCTGTCTGTAATGGCAATAAGTCAAGAACAACTGGATGAAATTAGTTCTAATGCCTTTAAAATGGCATCGGAAGGGAAGACTTTAATTGACTTGGGAAAGTCTGCCCAGAATCCAACAAATGATCCTCAACAAACAAATGGTAAAGGTAAGGTTATAGACGATAAGATTTATAGGTATCCGTTGAGGATGATTGATTCTAAGACTGATCATTTGTTGATAAAAATATTCCAACAGCAGAGATCTTCTGAGCTTTTTGGTCTTCCAACAGGATCAAATATAGCAAAACTCCCTGCGTTAACACAATCGTCAGACTATTTTAATTCTGAACAAGGTCGAGATGCTCTATTGAAGCAAGGAATTGCTTATGTAACTTTGCCTATCCCACAGCAAATTAGTGATTCATTGACGGTTTCTTATGCTGAAGATACATTAAATCCACTTCAAGTTGCTGGATTAAATCTTGTAACAAATCTTACTAAGGGAAAAGTTGAAGAAACTGTCAAAACTTTGATTAATACAAAGAATCTTCCAGGAATAGATTCTGGCACAATAACTGCTGTTACTAATGCTTTGGCTGGAAACGCAATTAATCAGTTGGGTGCTAATGTAAATCCACAAGCATTGATTACAAGATCAACTGGTCAAATCTTACAGTCAAATCTTGAATTGCTATTCAGTGGTGTAACATTAAGAGCATTTCCATTCTCATTTGATTTCACTCCAAGAGATCCACAAGAAGGTGAAATGGTTAAACAGATTATTAGAATTCTGAAAGAATCAATGGCACCAAAGGGAGGAAAATCGGGAGCAAGAAACTCTCTCTTTATTGGATCTCCAAACCTTTTCCAACTTGAATATAAAACAGGAAATGCAGAACATCCATTCTTGAATAGATTTAAAGTTTGTGCTTTAACTGATTTGCAAGTGAACTATACTGCTTCTGGAACTTATGCAACATATGGTGACGGAACACCAGTTCATATTAATGTAGCAATGCAGTTTAAGGAAATCAACCCAATCTATGCAGAGGATTATCAAGACGAAACAGGAGGTGTAGGATTCTAATGTCTTATTTCAGAGAGCTACCAGATCTTGAATATCAATCAAATCTTTTACATAAGATCTCATCACAAGAATATGTAAGAGTTAAAAATCTTTTCCGTAGAGTTAAACTTCAAGACTACGTTCAAGATAACGTAACCTTATTTGATAAGTACACGATCTTAGAAGGTCAAAGACCAGATAATGTTGCAGAAGCATTCTATGGAGCATCAGACTTAGATTGGGTTGTAATCTTAACAGCAGAAATTACGAATATTAGAGATCAATGGCCACTGTCAAATTATGAGTTATACAAATATGTTGATGACAAATATGGAAATACTCTAAATGATATTCACCATTATGAAACTGTTACTGTCATTGATTCAAAGGGAAGACTGATTCTTCCTGGCGGTCAAATTGTAAATAAAGAGTTTACAATTTCTGCACCATATGATTCAACATTAACATCAAATTCTTATACTGCTGTCGGTGCTTATGAGAACACAAAATATGCAGGGACAGGTGACATTAATCCTGTAATTGGTGTCTCAAACTATGAATATGAAACTAAGAAAAACGAAGAGAAGAGACAGATATTCTTAATGAAACCAACATATCTACAACAATACTTAAATGAAATGAGAGAAATTATGAACTACAAAAAAAGTTCTCAATATGTGGATAGAAAACTAATCCGTACTGAGAACACTCGTTTAGTTGGACCATAAAAGTTCCAACTTCTTATCAAACATCATAACATATCGGTGTTTGCGGGAGCGGTCTTTCCATTCTCCCTCAGCACCTTTTACTTTACCTCGTGAATGCTTGGTGCCATCGGCATAGTAGAAATCTTTCTTTGCATCTGACAAACCGCAATACTTAAAGTTGCAAGCCCTATAAATTGTACCACTATGGCGATCACTATCAGCGTATGAGATAATTGCTTTGACTTCTGTTTCGCTTCTAAATCTTTTAATCGCCTTTGCAACGAACCAAGAAGTAATGTTGTACTCTTGTGACTGCGTATCTGGGTGGATGCAGAGTCTTGAAAGTTCGAAGAGTCCTTGTTGTTCATTTCTGCCAAGACCAAATGCTCCTTGCGCTACTTCTGGAACTGGAAGTCCAGTGAAGATAATCACTCCCTGAATTCCACCAATATTTAGAGGTGAGAATTCGTTTTTCTTATAGAGACCGTAATTATATCCTGACTTGAAACTTTTTGAAAAGTCTTTCAAATAATGAAACCGCAGAAGTAACTCTGCGGCTTCGGATTTACTTACACGGTCAATGTAGTAATCAGACTTCACTCTTCGGCAAGACGTGCGAAGTATGCGAGAGCATCATCTTCATCATCGTCAGAAGATGCAGCAGCAGAACTGCGAGTAGGTTGAAGAGAATTCAGTTCATCACGGAGATCATTAGTGAGATCATTAGATGAACCACGATTCTGCTCACGAAACTCTTGCTCTTCCATCACAGACTCTTCATCTTGGAAGCGAGGAGTACCCTTGTTACCCAGCACATAGTCCAGACGCTTTTTCAGTGCGTCATAGTCTTTGAACTGATCGGGAGCAGTGAACTCAGAGAGAGAAGATTGCT
>Ga0075479_10000574_pt1 | contig 16002 bp, 11 predicted proteins | sample DEB08_DNA_8_FD_76341 | JGI IMG/M metagenome (GOLD analysis project Ga0075479, IMG submission 76341) | Aqueous microbial communities from the Delaware River and Bay under freshwater to marine salinity gradient to study organic matter... | ecosystem: Environmental > Aquatic > Marine > Coastal ... | reverse complement strand
AAAGGAACATAAATAAGGAAAAAACCGTGAAGTCATATTGTGCTGTTTTTGTTTTTTTATTCTTCTTAAGCAATTTCATAATTGCAGAAAATAAAATGGAGAAAAAACTGGATCTTAAAATTCCTGAAGTCAACTTCATAAATAAAGATCTGAAATCAATCCTTAAATTCATAAAAGAAGCTTCAATAAAAAGTGATGACAAAGGCGTAGGTATTACTTTAATCCATGCTGCGGAAGCTCATAACAAGAAAGAGAAAGTTAAATCAATCAACTTTTACGCAAGAGACATAACAATCAGAACTTTGATTGAGTATGTCTCAAATCAGTTCAATCTAAAATATAAAGTTGAGGAATTTGTCGTTATTCTGGGAGAAACCGAATCTTTAATCTCACTTGAAACAAAATTCTATACAGTCTCTAAAGGGTTTTCAGAATTCATGAGTAAGGTAAAATATAATGATTCTGGTGATGACAAAGATACAAAGTTTCTCAAATATTTTAAGAGCGTGGGCATTTCATTTCCTACGGGAGCCAAGATCAAGTTTGTTCAACAGGCAAAGAGGCTGGTGATAACAAATACCCCAGAAAATCATCAAAAAATTGAAAAGTATCTTAGACTTACACAGTAATGATTTTGTCTAATTTTCTTAATCTCCAGTTTTTACAGTTCCTTCAAAACGACACCCTTTGGTAATGGATCTCGACTAAAGTTCTTTAATTTTGATATTCTTCCAGGCCGCCTGATATGGACCGGTGCCTTTTTTGATGCCGTGAACCTGCAGGCCAATAAGACCACTTGGGTTTGTCTTGTGACGTTCAGCTGGAACAGTTGTTGTGGCTACTTTGTTGCCATTAAGCCAAGTTGTGATTTGATTGCCTTTGGCGACAACACGAAAATGATTCCATTCCCCATCTTTGAAAAACTTGTGACCAACCTTTTGCTCTTTGGGTGTAAGCCATTCTTTCCAGGCTTGACCGTAAATATAGCCAGAACTGTTTTTTTCAAAATTGCGTCCGGAAACTTCGATTTGAGGACCGTAAACAGTACCATACTTCTGGGATTTTTTTGGCTCATGGTTTCTTGAGCGGATCTGAACTCCGGAATTGAGTTCATTGTTCATTAACTTAGTTTCAAACTCAAGTTCGAAGTCAGCGTAGTTTTTGTTTGAACACAGAAACGTAGTTCCTAAGCCACTCTTTGCTGTTCCAATGATTGCACCATCTTCCACTCGGAAAGATCCTTCTTTGGTTTTTTCAGTCCAGCCATCAAGGTTTTTGCCATTAAACAACTCAACCCAGCTATTTTCACTGGCGACTAGGCTCGTCATTAATCCAATGAGAATAATTAAAATTTTCATATGCTTCGTCCTGAAATTCATCTTGTTTAAATGGCAGATTTCAGCTTAAGAGGCTACTGACATTCTTATTAATTTTTAATTTCTAAACAGGACAGAAGTAAAAACCTTAACTGGTCTTCCTAAATTTTATGAGAATGGCTAAGCAATAGCATCGGTTTCACTTCTATAGATTTTCGCTAATGGGCTGCGTCCTTTAAAAACATGTAAAAAAGATACTAGCTTGGAGACATTGAGATACTCCTTGAGAGTATATCCTTAGGGATAATCAAAACCCAGCGTTTCATACTGGGTTCAATTTAATGATATTAGGTGTGTATATGTATTTTGAAGAATATTTAAACTCTATTCGAGAAGATCTAGTCCTTCTTCGTCGATAGTTTTCGGTTTTTCTTCTTTTTTAGCCGTTCTCTTGGGAAGATTGAAAGATGGTAGGTAACGATAATAAACTGTCAGCATGAGTGCACATTTAGCAGTGCTATAAACCTTTTTGTCCATACCCGGCATATCGAAGCGATCGCCTTCAAAGGCGGATGGAGTCTCCCAGTAACCTTCCTTATGCTGGTTATCGACCAATAGTTTCTCAAACCTTGGTCTCCACTTCTTCCAGGAAGAACCACCACGCTGAAACATTACCTGAGTTGCGTAATACCACATATAAAGAGGGAATGCATTGGGCTGGTTTCCCTTTTCCCCAATCCACTTCAGGTATTGGAGATCATGCTTCTCCATGTAATCACCGATTCTCTTTGCAGCAGCACAGTCGGGAGCACCTAAAAGTTGTAGACAAAGAACTCCAACTGCACGCATGGCTGGTCCACGGTCACTTTTACCTGAGAGTCTATAGTAGAAACCAGTTTGTGTTGCTTTATCTTGCATGTGCGCAATTGCTTTATCAATCGCTTCCTTCAAACCTGAAACATCTGAGCCTGCAGCATAAGCTGCTTTTAGAGCCTGATAATTATATGAAGCATTGGACAGGTTACTGTCTTTATTTTTCTTATCGTAACCATAGAAATAACCGCCGTTTGCCTGCTGCCTATCGACAACAAGCTGAATTGCATCATTCATAGCAGCTTCATTCTGGGAGGCGCCAATCATTGCTGTTGCTTCCGAAAGTGCATAAGCTACCAATCCATGTGAGTAAACATTTCGGTCTTTAGGCTTATAATTGTTCATGTGCATGATTCTACCATTCCGGCCTTCGACATGATCACACAGCCATTTGATTCCTCTCTGAACTGTCTTTCCGAACTCTCTTGAAACTGTTGTTTCTCCGCGAGCGAGAAAAGTCAAAATGGCAAAACTTGTCATTGCTGATTTATGGTTTTTACCCCAGGAACCATCTGGATTCTGAACTTTCTTTAACCACCAAAGTGCTTTACCAAGTGCTTGCTGACCAACTTTGGAACCACCAAATGCCGAAACTGCACTGGCTCTTCCTGCGGCGGTTCTTCCTCCAAAAAGTGAGGGGGAGGCAAATGCCGAAGGTGAAACGGTTACATCTGAAACTGCTTCCATTTCTGACTCATCTGCAGTAGATGGTTCTTGATCATCAACATTATCCAGAGCAGCATCATTTGTTTCAACATTTTCTAACTGAACTGTTGTGAGAACTGGGTCGCTGACATCTGTAGGTTCTACCTCTTCTGACTCTGGCTCTTCGATTGGCGGCGGTTCTTCAATCTCAACTTCTTCAATTTCTTCAATTTTAACTGCAATATCAGCAACTTCATCTTTGTACTTGTCTGTAATCATGATGGCCAGAATAATGATAAGCAATACATGGAAAATTGTTGAAACAAGAGGACCGATCAGTGTTTCAAGAAGCCGCTTTCTACGATACTCTTCCTGAATCGCAAGAATCTCTTCACTGTAATCGTAATAATCTTCTTCATAAGCCAGTTCTTGACTATTTATATCATGCTCGTTCATATCTGCCTCAGTAAATAAAATTTCTGCCAATCCTAAACAAAGTAGATATTAAGACCTTAACTGGGATGTTTAAAAAAATGTTAAATTTTTGATTATTGAATTTTATAAGTAGAAATAAAATAAGTCAGATTAGAAAAAGGCATTCCAAAAAAAGACTCTAAATGTTTATTTCTTTTTCTTTTTTTTCTTCTTTTTTGAGTCCTTGCCTTTTTTCTCAGCGACTTCATCCGGACTGATTGGTAAGCGGTCGATTTTTAAGTTTTTATCTGCAAGACTTGAAGCATCACCAGCCGGTCTGCTATTCTTCTCAAAGTTAGCCATAAATTCGGCCATTCTTTTCTTCATAGATGCAACAATTTCAGGATATTTCTCTGAAACATCTGTCGTTTCTCCGAGATCTTCTTTCAGGTTAAAAAGCGCACCTGCTTTAGCAGGCTTAAGACCACGCCAATCTTCCTGCTTTTTGTTATTGAAAGGATTTTGCTGTTTGGCATAATATTTCCAGCCATTATGGATGATCGTTGAACCTGGAACGACTTGAACATCGCGAAGCGGTTTGCTATCCTTATTACCTAACAACTGCGGAAGAATATTGACTCCGTCAATAACTCGGTCTTTAGGCACTTCAACGCCGGCAATTTCACAGAAAGTCGGGAGCATATCAATGATCCCAATCATAGAATCATTTGTAGTATCGGCTTTAACTTTTCCAGGCCAGCGAATGATAAATGGCACACGAACACCACCTTCGAAGTCTGTCCATTTACCATCACGTAAAGGCCCCGTCAAACCGACATCATATCTACTCTGACGTTCAACCGGAGGCCCATTATCTGATGTGAAAATGACAATTGTATCTTCCTCAAGCTTGAGTTCTTTCAAGGCCTTCATTAAGAGATCGAACTGCCAGTCTATTTCGTGAATGACATCGCCGTACTTGCCTCGTTTAGAAGTTCCCTGAAACTGCTCAGAAGGAATAAAAGGTGCATGTGGTAAAGGGTCAGAATAATACAGAAAGAAAGGTTCATCTTTGTTCTTCTTCATAAAGTCAATGGCTGCTTTTACCATACCCGGAGCCTGTCCGCCAGTTTTCTGAATGTTTCGGGCAAGTTCCTTTCTATTTTCTATAAGTGATACTTTTTCAGAACCTTCGATGACTTTGAGGAAACCATAAAAATAATCATAGCCATGATTTAAAGGATGGAACGGCTCCCATTCCCCCAAGTGCCACTTCCCTATCAAAGCTGTTTTGTAGTCTGCTTTTTTCAACAACTCAGGAAGAGTAATTTCCGAGGGGTTCAATCCTACGGGGCCATCTCTGTGCTTATAAATAACCTTTGCTAAGCCAACGCGCTGGGCATAAGAGCCGGTCATAAATGCTGCTCTGCTGGGGCTACAGCGCTGATGAACATAAAAGCTTGAAAACTTAGTCCCTTCTTTCGCTAACTGATCAATTGCCGGAGTACTTTGGCCTTTGGCTCCATAGCTGCCGACATCACCGTAGCCTAGATCATCGGTGAGGTAAAAAAGAATATTGGGTTTTCTATCAGCCTGAGAACTCAGTATTATTCTGATAAAAAAAAGAGTCATCAGAGGAAATACTATGTAAGATTTTGATTTATACATTGTTTTGACCGGGCCTATTATTTTTCAGTGGCTGCCTTCTTCTCTTCCCTCTTCTTTTTTCTTTCCTCTTTTTTGGGGTCAGCAGCTTCAGGCTCTTTACTCTTTTCCCTTTTCTTCTTTCTTTCCGCCTTTTTTGAATCGTCCGCTTCGCCTTCTTTTTGTTCCTGTTCCTTTTTAGCCTTCTTTGCAGCTTTGGGGTCAGTAGTAGAGAATTCATCATTAAGCTTTGCCATATCTGCTTTAAGCTGGGCGTGCATTTGTTTTAAGGTTCCAGAATATTCAGGCTTACTTGCAAGGTTATTGAGTTCCCAAGGATCATTTTTAATGTTGTAAAGCTCAAACTCAGGATGCTTGATGACGCAATTAACTTTTGCTTGTGCACTATGATCATTTTTCGCCTTTGCTATCCATTCTTTCCATACTTTTGCAAAAAACTTACCATCTCTAGGGCCCATAATGACATCTATAAAATAATCTTTATCCTTCTCAGGGTTCCAGATAAACTTAAACTCTTTATTGCGGATGGCTCTCTGAGTATAACCTCCGGCTTGATGTATCAGAAAAGCATGGTCACGATGATCTGATGATTCGCCTTTTAGTACAGGCAGTAAGCTCTTACCATCATTTGCAGGAGCCTTTCCTCCGGCAATATCTACTAAGGTAGCAGAAATATCACAATACATGGCCACAGCATCAGTAACTGCAGGCTTTAGTTTTGCTGGCCATCGGACTACACAAAGAGCCTTTGTTCCATAATCATAGATTGACCATTTACCCTGAGGTAAAGCTGTTCCCTGTTCACTTAAAAAGATAAATACTGTGTTGTCAGTGAGTTTCATGTCGTCTATCAGCTTCATGGTTGCACCGACCTGATTATCAAGCTCTTCAACTTCAGCTGCATGTATAGCCAAAGCCTCACGAGTCAGCGGGGTATCAACCATGTGAGGAGGAACTACTATTTTATCCTTAGGAAAATTTGATACATTTCCAACTGTCCATGGATGATGGGCATTAACTGAAGCGACAACCATACAGAAGGGCTTCTTTTCTGATTGAGCTGATTCTATAAAGGATTTTACACCACTCATTTCCCAGGTAGGTGCATCATGATTACCATTGCTTTCAAAGCCTGATACTTTCTCAAAATCGCTTACTTTTTTAAAATGAGTCTTCCCTGTTAAAGCAACCTTATAACCCAGCGGCTTCATATAAGTTGCTATATTTTTATAGTCACCTCTTGGTTTACTGCCATTAGTGTAAACCCCACTGGCAGGTGGAAGTAAGCCAGTATAAAGCTCATGTCTTATAGGACCGCACTGAGCCACAGAACCAAAGAAATTTGTAAAGCGAACGCCCTGACTAGCAAGTTTATCCACATTCGGGGTACGGGTAAGTAAACCCGATTCAGTACAGCCAAAACTTGACCAGCTTACGTCATCCGCAAGAACGATTACAATGTTAGGTTTTTCTGATGCTATAACTGAAGTAAGCAATAGCGGTGTTAGAAGTATAAATAATCGAAAAATATTACGCATAGTTAATGACTCACTTTTGTCTTCGAGATTCTCTTTACCTGTTCCTAAACATGGAAGAAGTTTAAACCTTAACCGTAAAGTGTAATATTTTATGGATTAAATGCTTATTTATCCCAAATTAGATTCTTTACTTTTTGCGTTTATTTTTCTTATTTTTAGAAGCCGGTCTTATACCAATAAGTTCAGGCTTAAACTGAGCAGGGTCAAACTTTGGGTTTGCAACGGGAATAACTGCTCCAGTCTCTTTAATATGTACTTCAATCATAGCATCCAGAGTCTTCACTTTTTCTGGATATTCACCCGCCACATTGTTCTTTTCTCCGATATCTTTCTTTAAATTATAAAGCTTGTAATCGTGAGCCTGATTTTCTCCTCCATGAAAAACTCGAATAAGCTTCCAGTCTCCAGAATAAACTGCTATTGAAGGAGGAAGCCAGTCTGGTACTGGTGGAGGTGTCGGAAAATAGGTAAAAATAGCATTGCGATCAAGTTTATCTCCTTTAAATGCCGGCATAATATCCATACCGTCCACTGTGTGCGTTTCGGGAACCTTTAGCTTAAGGTGCTTTGCTAGCGTCGGATAGAAATCAGATGTTTGAATACGCTCTTCGCTTTTGCTGCCAGCTTTGGTAACTCCAGGCCAGACCACGATACATGGAACGCGGGTTCCGCCGTCAAAGATACAGGCTTTGCCGCCTCTCAAAGGGGCATTTGTAGTCGGCACGGTACCATCGACCTGACTGTACATATTGCCGCCATTGTCCGATGTAAAAATAATGACGGTATTATCAGCGATTCCAGCTTTATCAACTGCATCAAGCAAAGTCCCAATTGCATCATCCATTGACTCTACCATGGCGGCATATGTTGGGCAGTTTTGCTTCATACCTGGTTTAATTAAGGGTTTATATTTTTCTACCAGCTCTTTTTTTGCATTGAATGGGCCGTGAACAGAAAACTGCCAGTAGTTCATAAAGAAAGCCTGCTTTTTATCGATCTTCTTTAACCAGTTCGTTGCTTCTTTGGCCATGCGGTCTTCAATGTGCTCTTCAGGAGAATTTGCCTTAAAAGATTTAAATCTCCACGGAGCTACATAAGAACCGGCAGGCCCTGGTCCTGGATGATTTGGGATATCAACATCAAAACCGTGTTGAAGCGGACTGTGCGGAGCTGTCCCTAAATGCCATTTGCCGAAATGGGCTGTTTGGTAATTCGCTTTCTTAAACAGTTTGCCCAGCGTTGGCAGTTTATTATCCAGTCTGGTAACTGAATTGACTTTAATAGCTTTTTCACCTGCAGGTCCATTGGGTCTTAAGCTTGGCTGTAGCCTGATCGTTTTTGTATGATGGACTGGGTTCACAGATCCATGCCTGGCCGGTGACTGACCTGTAAGAACACTGGCTCTAGTTGGAGAACATAATGGACTGTTAGTGTAGGCATTCGAAAATGTCATTCCCCGAGCTGCCAGCTTTTCTAAATTCGGCGTCTGATAAAGTTTAGTTTGACCATAAAGAGTTGTATCGCTCCAGCCTAGGTCATCGGCAAGAATGAAAATCACATTCATTGGCTCAGACTTGGTATCAGCAAATGTGATCAATGGTAAAAGTAACAGAACAGATAGAATTTTCATAAATTTCCTTTTAAGGTTTTTTACTCTTATCACAGGAAATCAAAGAAGTTGACAATTTAGTTGATAATAAATTCAGTAATTGATAACTTCATCCCAACTACAGTGAAATATTAACTCCATAATTTTCCTCGCAGCATCATAGAATACATACGAAAATCTCCTCTAATCGACCAAAGAGGTTTGCTGTATGTTGCAGGAATGTTCGATTCAAAGAAGAAATGGCCAATCCACGCCATTCCATAGCCGACTACTGGAGATAAAAGTAGAATCCAGTAATTATTTAATATTACTGCTGCTGGAATCAATAAGAGAGCTAATGTAGTCGCAATAAAATGCAATCGTCTGTTGGTTACACTGCTGTGAGCGTTCAGGTATAAAGGAAAGAACTCTTCAAAATCTTGCGGGTTTGCTTCTTGTATATCTTTAATAGTATTTCTCATTTATTTCCTCGTGAAAATATTATATACAGCTGGATCTATTTAGTTTAGTGAAGACCTCATGATTCTTTAACAGGAGAAAATCACCAACCTTAATTAAGAAATTTAAATCTTTCCTATTTATTTCTAGAAGGATGAAAACCTGACATTTTTGTGGCCTTTCAGGAATATGAGATAGTTATTTCCCTTAGCCCGATATCATATCGGGCTTCTTTTTTGGTAGATGACCATTCACAAGCTACTTAAGAGACTCTATTTTAGCAACTTGTGGATTGCTTCATTTATACTCAGCCCAGAATTTATCAACAGGTGTAAAATTGATTACTTTCAATGTTTTAACAGACTTGAGAAAGTCTACTCCCTTTAATTTCCCTCTTTTATACAATCTTTCTAAGGGCATTCCTTTTAGAGCTGATAAATCTCTGACTGAACTCGAAAGCTGAAGGTTTTTTATCGGCATTCCTTTCAAAACACTTATATCTTGTACTCTTGTACTGTTTATGTAAAAGAGCTCAAGCTTCATTCCCTTCACAGGACTTATATCTTTTATTCTTGTATTGTTTAGAATAAGCTTTTTCAATGGCATTCCCCTTATGGGTGAAAGATCCGTTACCGATGTCACAGTGATATCAAGAAACTCTAATTTCATCCCCTTCAAGACCTTAATATCTTTAAGCTTCTTCAAGCCGAAGAGATTCAAATGAGTTAAAGGCATTCCTATTAAAGGCTTTATATCCACTACTTCAGTTGCATAAAGGTCTAAAAATGTAAGTTTCAGGTCTTTCAAAGGTGATATATCTACTACTTTCGTTGAACGTAAATCAAGGTAAATCAAGCCCATACCTTTCAACGGACTAAGGTCTGTAACTGCTGAATTTTTAAGGTTAAGCTTTTTCAAAGGCATCCCCTTCAAAGGAGAAATATCTGAAACTTTTGAATAATTCATGTTTAAATCATTAATAGGCAAGCCCTTCAACGCCTTAATATTTGTCAGGTTTTGTAAGCTACTGTCTAGACTCAAGCGTAATCCATCTGAAGTTACAGAAACTCTCGCAAAACCTATATCCCCTGAATCAAGGTGAGAATTATCTTTAATCAGCTGCTTTAAAGCTACTTTAACTTTTATAATATTTTCTTTTTGATCTGCAAAAGAACTGAATATTAAAGATACAAAAAATATTAAACTTAATTTCCACCATTTCATGTTTTAGAACCCTTTATATTTACTCAATACTGCCTTTACAATTAATAAGGATAGTGAATAGACTTTAAATCTATGTAAATTTGCAGAAACTTAAGAATCATTCTTCCTTCTTACACATTTTTATTACCAGAGTTTTAAAACCCTGACATTCTCGAATTTAAACAGTATGATTCTAGTTTTTAATGATAAAAAATAGACAGTTTTAAGTAGGAATTATACAGGTATTTTGACCAACTCCAGGTCAATTTAAATCCTCTAAAGGCTACCAAGAGATGAGATTCCAAATAATAACGAACCAATTTAAGCGGAATTAAAATTCTATTTTTCGTAATTTGAAGCTAGATGATTCATTAACTCCAACTTTGAAAACAAGCTCTTTATTTCTTGTCTTTTTTCGCTTTTCGCTCTCTTGGAGAACTTGCTTCTCCATCAATGCCTTTTGGCTTACTGGCATCGTACTTGGCCAAGTCTGCTTTTAATCGATTAGGAACTGTTACTTTCTTGCCTTTAACTTCGAGCTTTTCAACAAGAGTTATTTGTGCATCGATCTGGCCCGGCCCTGATGTATCAGAGCCCGGAATAAACTCTCCATATGGGCGATTCATAGACTGAAGAACTTTGGTAAGTTTAGCTTTCATATCTTTAACTATGTTGGCATACTCCGGATTACTAATTTTATTTTTCATCTCCTTAGGGTCTGCCTTGAGTGCATATAATTGATCTTCTTTCCAAAAATCAGGGTGGTCGACACCTCTAGCACCAATGCCTAATCTATTCAGAGGTGTTAATAGTTTAGGTAAGTTAATTGATTTTGCTTTTTTAATATTAGCTATATGCTCACTTGTAAAGCGCTTGGTTATATACTTAAATTCATTAGTCATTACCGCCCTGGCACTGCCAATCTCAAAATAAAGATGATCCCTCCATTCACTTGTCTGACCATTTTTGAAAAGAGCCTTTAAAGATTGACCATGCATTTTGTATTCCTTTGGGACATCTGCCTTAGCTATGTCAAAGAAAGTTGGCACCATATCAATATTCTGAACCAGTGCATCGCTTTGAATTCCGGCTGGAATTACCGCCGGCCATTTCATGATCATAGGAATTTTACAACCATTATGACTGTAAACTGAACCTTTGTTGCTGCTACCGTGGTCGGGAGCAAAAACGATGAGCGTGTTTTTCTCAAGGCCAAGTTCTTTGAGTTTCTTCATTAGAATCCCGAGATTTGCATCGATCCAGGCTATACCGAAGTGATCTTCGTTGAAACCTTGAGATTTAATTTTTTTAAGTAAAGCTTTTCTCGCTTTTAAGATTTCCGGTCTTTGTTTTACTATACCCTCACCTGTAACATCAGGCTGCTCCAAACTTTTCCACCAGGATTTATTCGGACCATGTAATAGAGTTGAGCAGTAATGTAAATAAAATGGTTGAGATTTGTGTTCTTCAATAAACTCAAGAGCTGCATCCATTGTCCACTCAGGATTATGCTCTGAAAATGGTTTAACCATATTCCCCCAGTAGACATTTTTAACCCAGGTGAAACCTCTTTCTTTGATGAGTTTGCGGTGGATTTTTTCGTTGTGATGAAAGATTTGACTCACAAGGTTTAAATCTTTAATGTCCGTTGGAATTTCTTTAAGTCCATATTTGTGATTATCTGAATGTCCCTCAGAACCGTGAGCGTGGTATTTTCCTACAAAGCCCGTAGCATAACCATTCTTAGATAAAACAGCTCCGACATTCATATTATCATCTTCCAGTCCCATATTAAAAGAAATGAAACCCTGCTTTCCTTTTGGGCATTCTTTCAGATAAGATTTGTCATAGGCTGAGCCGGCATAGCGCCCTGTTAGAAAAGAATATCTGGAAGGTGTGCATACTGTGCTACTGACATAAGCCTGGTTAAAAAGTATGCCATCCTCAGCCATCTTTTTTAAATTTGGTGTAGGAGCTGAGCCTCCGTAAACACTTAACTGATTTAAATCCTGATCATCGATTAAGAACATTACAATATTCGGCTTTTCTTCTGAAGATCCCGATATAATGAAAAGTGCTCCAAAGAGAACGTAAAATAAGAATTGTCTAAACATGGATTACTTTCCCTTTTTCTTATCTTTTTTCTTTTTTGTGGATTTACCCTTGCTTTCCTTAATCTTGATGTAAGCAGCCTGACCTTCATCGAATGGAGCCTTGAGTGAATTTTCGTCAAGATCTTTTTGGAATGCTGCAATAGCAGCAATTAGCTCTTTGACTATTTCCGGATATTTAGAGGCTACATCTGTAGTTTCGCCAATGTCAGATTGCAGATCATAAAGTGCAGAGTTTTTACTAGAGTATTTAAAGCGGTGATTGCGAATCGCTGTAATCTTGGCTGTGTTTCCGGCATAATATATGTATTTATTTGGCGACTTTACACCTGGTAAACACTGCATGATAGGAAAGATATTTTTACCATCAATTTTCTGTGGTGTTTTGGGTTCAATTCCCGCAAGAGCTGCAAAGGTAGGAAAAATATCGAGAAGTGACGCTATTTCAGCTGTTTTTTTACCCTTGGGTAAGATCCCTGGCCAGCTGACTACGAAAGGTACACGTGATCCACCCTCTTCAACATTTCCCTTCCAACCTTTCAGAGGTAAATTTGAACCTTGTTCTTTATGTTCTTTATTAGGCTTAGAATCAGCGCCATTATCAGAAGTAAAAGCAATTATAGTCTTCTTCTCAAGGCCGTTTTCTTTAAGGGCTTTGATTACTTCTCCTACAGACCAGTCAATTTCCTCAATCATGTCTCCATAGAGACCATGTTTACTTTTTCCTCTAAAGGATTGATCAACTGTATAAGGATGATGAGGAGTACCATGAGCGATATAAAGAAAGAAAGGTTTGTCTTTATTTTCTTTGATAAACTTTACAGACTCATAAGTGTAGCGTTGAGTTAACTTAGTTATATCAGTCGGCCACTCTATAACTTTATCGTTACGCATAAGGATTGTTGAACGGCCGTGAACGCCTTTTCCCTTATCAGCCCAATAGTCTTCAATTGTGAAGTCACCACCTGGCTTAAAGCCTTCGACTACAGGAAGTTTGTGGGTTTTAGCATCACCATGGTTTGTTCCCGGAACACCAAAGTAATAATCGAATCCCTGATCTCTTGGTAGGTATCCAGGAGTATGACCAAGATGCCACTTGCCAATCAGAGCACTAGTGTAGCCTTTTTCTTTCAGCATTTCAGGAATAGTGACGGTTTCCTTAACCATACCAGTACTGGAGTTAGGATAGACAATAGAACCTACCCCTACCCTAAAATTGAAGGCTCCGCTCATAAGACCTGCTCGAGCCGGAGAACATTTGTGCCGCGCATAAAAGTCCATAAAAATTACACCATTAGCAGCCATTGTATCGATATTAGGAGTCTTAATGATTGGATGTCCATAACAACCAAGGTCTCCATAGCCCTGGTCATCTGTCATTATAAAAATGAAATTAGGTTGCTCTGCTTTTACCGCGAGGCTCAGCAAAAGAGCAAACGTCAATTGAAGAAATCGAAATTTTTTATGCATATTCTTTACATCATTTATTTTTTAGTACTTCTCTAAACATTTTAAAAACGGAGACCTTAACTAAGTATAAGAACTTTTATGAAGAAAATGCTTTCTTTGGCTGAAATTAGAATTCATTAAACCTTATATGAAATGTAAGACGCATAAATATCTGCAAGAGCAGCCCCCCCCAATGCCATTTAATTAAGGATTTTTTGGCCTGTAAGATCAATACATACAAAAGCCCAGGTCGTAAGGCCTGGGAATAAGTAGTATGCAGCACCACCGAAAAGCCCCACAATACAAAACATTAACTTCTAACAGAAAAACACTTACAAACATTTTTAATATTTTTTAACAAAAAGCAGTTAAGGTCTGTAATATCCCTGATGTTATTAATATTAGCGTGTGAAATCCATGTACGTTTAATGAACAATTAAATCATAGGATTATTGTTATGAATTTACTTAGAAAATTCAGAAACTTTTTTACTTTAATAGAGCTGCTTATTGTTATTGCTATAATCGGCATATTGCTAACTTTGCTCTTGCCCTCTTTATATAAGGCACGTTTAGCTGCTATGACCAGTGTGTCAATGAGTAACCTAAGTCAGATTTACAGAGGAGCCATGGCTTATGCCAAGGACCATAATCAATTTCTACCATTATCTTCCAACAATACCACACCTTTCACAGTTGGAGAAGAAGGTGCTAATTGGCGCCCTCTTGTTTATGAATATATAAGTGGTGAAAAATTTCCAGCAGATAGAGAAGAAACCAAAGATGTTATGGAGAATGGCGGGTTCAGAGATATTATGTATTGCCCTGTCATCCTTCAAGATAGAGGGGCTTATCCAGATGGCCATGCACAGGGTAGAGGCCACTATGGACAAAACATCTTCTTTGGATCACGAGATGACCACCCTTCGAATGATTATACAACGAAGGGCTATAAGAGTATCATATTTGCCTCATTGACGGCAGATAAAGAGCCCTTATACATGTCTACAAAAAAAAGAAATAGTGGATCGTCAGGAGAAGTATTACAGTATGGCGACTTTTCCTCTACTGATAAAAATTCACCTGAAAATGTATACACCCTTAATAGAGGCTTGGCTTGTTTTTTAGAAGGGAATATAAGCCTAAAATTAGCTTCCTGGGGTTCATCTGTAGATAGCTATATCAGTAATCGGTATAATTTTGAATAGACTTATAAGCTCCAAGTGCCATATGCATTGGATAAAATAGGATAGCAAGTGTGAGCGATCTTAGAAAAGTAAAGAATATTTTTACATTAATAGAATTACTAATTGTTATTTCTATCATCGGCATATTAATATCCTTACTTTTGCCTTCTATACAAAAAGCTCGCTTAGCTGCCATGACGACTGTTTCAATTAATAATCTTAAACAGCTTTATATTGGAACGGTTTCTTATGCTGATGATAATAAGGACTTCCTATTTCTAAGCTCCAACAACCCCACTCCATCTTGTCCAGATGCCAACTGGCGCGTACCGGTCTATCAGTACATGACTGGAGAAGTTTTACCAACTTTAAGCTCTTCAGACTGGAAGGACTATTTAGACACTAAGCTCTATAAAGAAATCAATTACTGCCCAGTAATATTAATGAATCGAGGGAGCTACCCATCCTCACATGGACAAGGCCGCGGTCACTATGCAATGAACTACTTTTTTGGCAGTATTCCCAGCCACCCTCATAATGACTACTCTAAGAGAGGTTACAAAAGCATGACCTTTGCCGCGGCGACAGCAGATGAAGAGCCCTTATACATGCCAACGAAAGCCATGAGTAGCACGTCATCAGGCTCCGACCTTGAAGAAACTGACTGGACTTCAAATAGCCATAATGCAGCTGAATACATATATACGAACAATAAAGCTATTGCAGGCTTCCTAAATGGATCAGTCACCTTAAAATCTAAATCCTGGGGATTATCGGTTAACGGCTTAGTCAGTGAACGCTCAAATTTCGATTAACTCATTCAGTCAATTTTACTTAAATATAGTCCCAATCAGTTAAGGTTTAACTGCATCTACTGTTTAGACTTAAAATTTATTATAACTATACATAATTGACTCAGGAGACTGACATGTATAAAACAATACTGCTTACTTTGTTTTTATTGCCCTTTACGATCTTCTCTCAGAATAAGAAGCCAAACATAATCTTCTTCATTGTTGACGACTACGATAAGCTGGACTGCAGTTTATATACAGGCCCAAAAGGCCTAACTCCAAGCATGGAGCGCTTGGCTAAAAACGGCATAACTTTTGACAGAATGCATATGACTTCAACAGTATGCACGCCATCACGCTATACATGTATGACCGGTCGCTACCCGGGTAACTCCTATTCAGAAAAGTACCTAAATGAATGCCCCAAAGGTCAACAGGGACTACCGGCATTTAATTTGGCACTGGAAAAAGATAACATGAATGTGGCCAGGATTTTATCTGATAACGGTTACGTGACTGGACTCGTGGGCAAGTACCACGTTGGCAATTCTCATGGCTTGGGACCTGAAAAGAACGTTGCCTTCAGTAAAAAGGTCAACACTCAGCAATTTGAAGCTGAAAAAGAGGCCCGTAAGCATGTAAAAGAAAGAGGCTTTAACTGGGTTAAAAATGTTTATATTGGCAACACAAAAGCACCTTTTAAGGAACATAACCCGGAATGGACTCTGAGCGCGGCCATGGAGTTTGTTTCTGAAAATAAA
>Ga0075479_10000573_pt1 | contig 16012 bp, 14 predicted proteins | sample DEB08_DNA_8_FD_76341 | JGI IMG/M metagenome (GOLD analysis project Ga0075479, IMG submission 76341) | Aqueous microbial communities from the Delaware River and Bay under freshwater to marine salinity gradient to study organic matter... | ecosystem: Environmental > Aquatic > Marine > Coastal ... | reverse complement strand
AAAACCCATCTGCACACCTTGCACGGATTCTCCAGATATATGTATTTCCTGGAAATATTTTTGCTGCTCCAATACTTATAGTCGAAACAGGAGGCTCAAGCCTTAATTTTGTTCCTGATCCCATTGTAACATTCTGAAATCTAAGTTGATACCCAATTGCGGTTGGAACATGGTCCCAAGATAAAGTTACCGATGTTGCAGTGAGATCTGATTCTTGTAAATTGACTGGTTGACCGCAAGGTTCAGGTTGCAATTTAGCCATCCAAAAATCGGTGCCGCCTATTAGGTCTTCCGACTTATCGCCAGATGAATCAGAAGAAGAATAACCACCAATGATATATGCATTATCTGATGTTAGTTCAGCTGTAAATAAAAGATCACCGCTTGCTCCGCCAATGGTGTTATCCCAAATTCTTGAACCTGTTGCTCCAATTTTAAGCACCCAATAGTCACTACTTCCAATTGGCGCTTCCGACTTTATATCAGATGCATTTGAACTGGAATAACCCGCCAGAAAATAACTTCCATCATATGTTTCTCTAACATCATACAAGAAATCACCGCTATTCCCTCCATAAGTTCTATCCCAAATTATAGAACCACTATCTGAGATTTTAACTATCCAATAGTCATCTCCACCGAATGAATCCTCACTTTTTGTTCCTGAAGCATTTGAGTTAGAAGTCCCTCCTAGAATATAACCGCCATCCAGAGTTGGCGAAATAGACCTTAAAACATCCCCGCCGTTGCCACCATAAGTTTTATCCCACTCAAGAACTCCTGAGCTGTCAATTTTGACAGCCCAATAATCAAAAAAGCCTTGATTAGCTTCGCTCTTATCGCCAGAGATATCAGAATCAGAATACCCTGCAATGACATAACCACCATCTGCTGTCTGAACAATTTTTTCTGGGTTGTCATTATTGCTGCCTCCTATCGATCTATCCCATTCATAGTTACCAGAAGCATCCATCTTTACTATCCAAAAATCGATGAACCCATTTCCACTTTCAGTCTTATCGCCGGTTAACCCAGAATTTGATGAGCCTGCTGCCAGATAACCACCATCAGATGTTTGTATAATGTCATACACTTGGTCGTCAAGACTGCCACCAAAAGTCTTATCCCATTCTACATCACCGGTTGAAGAAATCTTTACTATCCAATAGTCATTTCCACCTCTTGAATCTTCCGACTTATCACCAGATATATTAGAACTTGAGGATCCACCTAATATGTACCCACCATCTGCTGTTTGCAGTACGGTAGATAATGCATTTGCACTTGAACCCCCATAACTTCTATCCCACTCAATATTTCCGTTAGCATCTGTTTTGACTATCCAGTAATCGACAAATCCGTTTAAAGGTTCAGTTTTATCGCCCGAAACACCGCCATAAGTAAACCCTCCGGCCAGATAACCATTGTCATCGGTTTCAATTACATCTATTAAAAAATCTAAACCTGTAGTGCCTATTGTCTCTTCCCATTCAACATTTGGAGCCTGAGCCATCAAATTTGTCGATAGCAAAATCATTAAAACTGAACCAAAGTGTTTGAGTGTATTATTTAGCATCATAATTTAAAGATTAACAAAAACTACTAAAGATGGAACTTTTAGGCAGGCCATAATTCTAAATAAAACCAAAATAAGGAGCCTCAGTATCTGGACCTTGATTAAATCATTTCTCCCTCGCCAACATTCTTTTTATCATTTCGTATATTATAGAAAAACAACAACTTATGAAACGATTACTATTTATTCTACTAATACTTCCTCTCACCCTATTTGCTCAAATACAAAACGAGCATAAAGATTTTGACTTTTGGCTTGGCGAATGGAAGGTATATAAAACAGGTACAGATCAGTTTGTGGGCAATAGCAAAATAGAGTCTATTAACGACGGCTTTGCAATAATAGAAACTTACTCCACGCCTTCCGGTTATAAAGGAAGCAGCCTAAATAATTACAATAAGCTAAGTGGCAAATGGGAGCAGTACTGGAGCGATAACACCGGATTTGTTTTGCATATGAGCGGAGGAGTAAAGAACAATAGTATGGTAATGGATGACATTCTGCTGCACCATGACCACTCCACCCACAATCGCATAACATGGACGCCGAATGAAGATGGAACAGTTCGCCAGGTTTGGGAACAATCGTATGATGAAGATTTTAGCTGGAGCGTAATTTTCGACGGCACCTATGTTCCCAGGTGAAATACTTCATTTAAGGGTGAACATTGTTCAAGAGTTCTTCATTAATAAGATATACCCAATGTAATTTTGCATTTATGAAAGCTATTAGGTGGTGGTTGTGGATTGGAGTGTTCATGGTGCTTATTCAGGTATTGATTGGAGGAATTACCAGACTTACTGGATCAGGACTTTCAATAACTGAATGGGACGTTATAATGGGAGCCTTACCTCCGATGAATACAGAAGAATGGGAAACCGCTTTTGATGCCTACCAGCAATTCCCCCAGTACGAGATGGTAAATAGCGACATGGAACTGTCGGGTTTCAAAAGTATTTTTTGGTGGGAGTATATCCATCGCAATTGGGCTCGTTTAATAGGATTTGTTTTCATTATTCCATTCGTTGTTTTTCTATTTCAAAAGAGAATACCTAAATCCCTATTACCCAAGCTGGTTGTTGTCTTTTTACTTGGAGGATTGCAGGGATTCCTGGGATGGATAATGGTTGCCAGTGGTTTAATTGATAAACCTTGGGTTAGTCCCTACAACCTCACTTTACACTTGAGTATGGCACTCTTCCTATTTCTTTATTTGATATGGCTTGCTTTATCCATTCGCAAAAAACCTGTTATCTCCGACCATCCGGTTGCGCATAAAAACATTAAGTGGATTATTGGAGCCATTGGGCTTCAAATCGTTTTTGGCGGTTTTATGGCTGGCACCAAAGCCGGATTACTTTATAATACCTGGCCACTTATGGATGGGTCTTTTGTTCCGAATTCAGCATTCAGTGGACCTGGCTTAATTCACGCAATTTTTGAAAATACGACTTCCATTAACTTCATTCATCGTACACTTGGCATTCTGGTAGTCGTTCTTGTCGCTATCTTTTGGCTAAGAAATAGAAGCTTCAGCACCGCTACCATGCGCACCCTAGAACATGCCATGCTTGGCACTGTTTTGCTTCAGTTTTTACTCGGAGTAGGAACCTTGCTAATGGCAGGTGATGGCATTCCTGTTTTCATGGGAGTAATCCATCAAGGTGTTGCATTTATTTTAATGGGAGTAGCGACCGCTATTCTTTTTTACAGTAAACGTCGCCAACCAATAGCGAAGTAAGTTCCACAAGCACTTCTGTATCTTTGCACAAAATATAAATTGTGAAAGGTATAGTATTAGCCGGAGGTTCCGGAACTCGTCTCCATCCAATTACAAATGCCATCAGTAAACAACTGATGCCTATTTATGATAAGCCGATGATTTATTATCCGCTCAGCACTTTAATGATGGCGGGAATAAATGAGATATTAATTATTTCAACCCCGCATGACCTGCCAGGTTTTGAGCGTCTTCTGGGCGATGGCAGTCGAATTGGTTGCTCTTTTAGTTATATGGAACAACCAAGCCCGGACGGACTTGCTCAGGCATTCACTTTAGGCGCCGACTTTATTGGCGACGATAAGGTAGCGCTTGTGTTGGGCGATAATATATTTTATGGAGTAGGCTTAGGCGATTTGCTTACGCTTAATAATGACCCTGATGGTGGCATTATTTACGCCTACCATGTAAGTGATCCTGAACGTTATGGCGTGGTAGAATTTGACGAGAACAATCAAGCAATCTCTATTGAAGAGAAGCCTCAACAACCAAAGTCAAATTATGCGGTTCCCGGATTATATTTCTATGATAATGATGTGGTTGAAATTGCACAAAATCTAAAGCCCTCTCCAAGGGGAGAATATGAGATTACCGACGTAAACAAAGAATATCTCAAGAGAAAGAAATTAAAGGTTAGTGTACTTCCACGCGGTACGGCCTGGTTCGATACGGGTACTTTCGATAGTTTGATGCAAGCGTCTCAGTTCATTCAGGTAATTGAACAACGTCAAGGTTTGAATATCGGATGCATAGAAGAAATAGCATATCGCAAAGGATTTATTGATGCAGCCAAATTGGAAGAAATAGCTCAACCACTATTAAAGAGTGGCTATGGGCAATACTTGCTTCGTCAAATTAAAAGATAATGGACAAAAAGTATAAGGTATTAGTTACCGGCGGTTGTGGTTACATTGGGAGTCATACAAGTATTGATTTATTAGAGAAAGATTTCGAAGTAGTAAGTGCAGACAGTCTGGTTAGGTCGAAACCATTTGTTGCAGATAGAGTGCGAGAAATAAGCAATAAGCCTTTCGACAACTACGCTATAGACTGCCGATATGAAGATGAATTAAGAACTGTTTTTGAAGCACACCCCGACATTCAAGGAGTCATTCATTTTGCAGCTTTTAAGGCTGTAGGAGAATCTGTTGAGCAGCCTTTGATGTATTATGACAATAATATCAATTCGTTAATTACAGTTTTGAAATTATCGGAAGAATTTGGGGTGAAAGACTTCGTATTTTCTTCCTCATGTTCGGTTTATGGCAATGCCGATGCGCTTCCGGTTAGGGAAGACACTCCATTTGCCGAACCTGAATCTCCCTATGGAAGAACGAAGGTGATTTCTGAGCAAATTATTAAAGAGTATAGCATCAATAGTAATATGCGTTTTATTTTATTGCGTTATTTCAATCCCGTTGGTTCTCATACCTCTGGTAAATTAGGAGAAATTCCATTTGGAAGTCCGCAAAATTTAGTTCCTGTTATCACCGAAACAGCAATTGGAAAGCGGAAATCGCTTACAGTTTTTGGCAGTGATTACGATACACGCGATGGCTCATGCATTAGAGATTACATTCATGTAATGGATATTGCAGATGCCCATACAAAAGCTTTAACGTATTTGAAGGATGAAAACAATGAGCAGCAGGTAGAAATATTTAATCTGGGAACTGGCAACGGTGTGAGTGTTTTAGAAATGATTAATTCCTTCGAACATGAAACCGGTGTTAAGTTAAACTATACAATGGGGCCTCGACGTGAGGGTGATGTTATTGCTGTGTATGCAGACAATAGCCGCTCTAAAGAGCGTCTTGGCTGGGATTGTAAATATGGGGTTAGTGATATGATGAAGTCAGCCTGGCGCTGGGAACAGCGGATGAGAGAAGAACATATATGAATATAAATGCTGACTTACGACAAATCGAATACATAACCTTTACATTCTCAAATTTAAATATCACTGCCAAAGGTTGTTAAATCAAACTTTCTGTCTTTGTATAGAACACTCCTCTTTCACCCAAATGCGTTAAAATGAAATTCACATGCGCATCTTCTTCTCCCAAAAATTCTGGAGGGAAGACTCCTTTTTTATCATACTGACCACTCAATACCAAGCGCGCTGCCCCTGTACATGTATAACCAGTTGTTCTCGACATTGAAGAGGTTTCTGACTCAGAATCATATCTATCTAACAGATCATATGTATACAATTTTGTCTGTCCGTTTTCAATTCCCTCAACAATTACGCGCATAACGGTAAACTCTTCTTCCTTCTCACCCAATTTCCAATGAGGGAACAACAACTCAGAGGTAAAATCCAGTGGTTTTACAATCTGACCGTTCACTTCAATAGCTTCCTTACTGAAAAATCCAGTATCTCGAAGCACACGCATGAGTTCAATATGCCCGGGATAACGAAGCGTTCTTTCAATCATATCGGGGACATCGGGCATGGTTTTAATTAGACTCCTTAACCCATCGCTGTTAAATGCTTCAAGTGTGCCAACACCATCAAAATGCATGAGTTCCGGTTCACTTAGTGCAGGCATAGTTACCTGTTTTCCATCCTTTACATATCTTGCTGGCCTGGTATACTCTTCCAAAACATCTACCGGAGAAAAAGGTGCTTTGTATTCAAAAGGCCATCTCCTTTCACGGGGGAGACCACCTACAAGGCACACGAATTTCTTCACCTCCATTCTTCTATAGTGATACCCCAGAAATATATTGTCCATTCCGGGAGCTACGCCAATATCCATTATTGCAGTAACATTGTTCTTCTTAGCCAGTTCATCGAGCAGAAAAGGGTCTTCATCAAAAAATGAAATATCACATATGTTTTTACCCGCTTCAATAACGGTTTTGAGGGTTTTAAATCCCATAAACCCGGGAACTGCTCCCACTACCAAATCAGCGTCCGAAATTGCTTCCCTTACCTGATGCTCATCCCATAAATCTGCATTTTTAGTTTGGATTCCCTTTTGCTCAAGAATTGCAAGATTATCGGAAGAAATATCAACTGAAGTAACCTGAAAATCTTTTGCCAGGTCAATCGCCATTGCTCTTCCTACCATTCCTGCGCCTAATACTGTTACCTTTTGCATGGCACAAAGGTACACTGAAGGAAACGCTTTTAAAGAAGAGAATTTACAACTGCTAAACTATTCGAGATCAGTACTGAGGATGTACCGATTAATGCGACCGTTACCTTTATCTGCTACATATACCACTCGCCTCAAATAAGCTACTCCGCTTGGATCGTTAAACTGGAAAGGACCGTCACCCTGTCCACCAAAACTCGCAATTACTTGCTTAGTTGATGTGCTTCCGGGAGGAGGGTTAACACCTTCGTATCCTTTTCGTGTAAATTGATAAAGTGAGTCGGTGCCGCGATCAACAACAAAAATATAACCTGTAAAATCGGGTGCTACATAAACATCGGCAGGATCGATAAATCTATTTGGCTCGTAGAGAAAGCGATCGGCTTTAGTAGGGTCAAAAACAGCTAATGCCGCATTTTCACCAAAAGAAACACCTGATTCAGCATCAAAGTTTTGTTGTATCCAAAGCGTTCTATACTCAGTTCCTTCGCCGTTCATAGTTAAGAGAAAGTCAGGCGATGTACTGATTCCCGACAGAGATTGGGGAGGTGCAGCAAATCCTGCTATTCCTGTTGCATTCCAAACAGATTTAAGGTTGGATGAAATCGGGCTCAGACCATTTGCGTATCCAGTATTATTTCCATTTTCATCATAAATAAGAACTGCATTATCAGTTCTTGCAATACCACTCAAATCGTTCCTTGGTCCTTTTCGAACGAGGTAAATGGAGTTATCTGCCAACGATGTAATGCCAGTAAACTCGACTGCAATATCGTCCTCACCTCGAAAGGAAGTGATATTTCTACTTTCATCACAAAACGGATGGATTAGTGTATCCAAAAAAATTGGTGAGCCTGTTCCTGTCCCATTTAGATGGTAAACTGCTGCTAGATTCTCCTCAATGCCATCACCGTCAACATCTACCCCAACTCTTCCTAAAACATAGGTATGTAATCTTCTATCCTGACAAACATCAGTAGCTCCCGAAACAGGAATAATGTCGTGTAAAACGCCCGCTTGGTCAAGCACATTCAAACCATTATCATCAATCACATAAATCATCTCATCATATCCGCAAAATACATCTACAGGATTGCTAAACCCATCCCAAATTGGAAGCACTGGAACATAACCCACTTCTGTCGGAACCAGATCGGGATCGATAGCACCATCAGTAAAAATTTCATCGGCAACCTCATCCTCGCGACTTCCGAATAAAAAATCGCAGGAGCTTAAGAATATTAATGATATAATAATATATAATGTCTTCATCTATATTCCGAGTTGAAACGAAATTCTGTTAACCGGTCCCAGACCGGGGAGAACAATAAAACCGTAATCTAACTTAATCAATCCGAACCTTCTATTTAACTGAACTCCAAATCCAAAGGATGGCCATGCTGATAAATCAGTTGCAAAGACGTATCCGGTGCGCGCAAACAACAGTTGCTTCCAGCCGTATTCCAAGCCTAACGAATAGGTTTCGTTATTATCGGTTGGATGATTGAGCTGGGCGGCTGCGGTGAGTAAATGGCGTTCGTTCTTAACGGCATCCCACGCAAACCCAAGTCGGAATACCGTTGGCACACCTACTTCTTCAAATCTTATGGTACTGTTTGTATCAGTGATACTGAATGTTTCAATTTCACCGGAAGGGGTTGTATTAAATCCGAAATTGCTTAGACCAACTGCAAAGCGTGTATTTGACAACCCGATATCATACTGAAAACCTAAGTCAAAAAGCAGGTTTTGGTTGCTAACAGAGGCAAGGTCTTCCTGCACATACTTCAACGTTAATCCAAAACTAAAAGCATCGGTTAATACCTGAGCCCAGGAAAGAGAGGCCGCCATATTTACGGGTCTAAATGTCTGACCATTCCCTTCAGGTAAAAACTCAGTAGTAACTGGCATTTCACCTCCATCAAAGTATTGGATTGCCCCACCAAACAAAGTATTCTCGTTCATTCTCCAGGTCAAACCTCCAAAGTATTGAAATACTTCGGCAGGATACGTGGTATGAGCCACCATAGTATGCCAACGATTAGTGTCCAGTTTTGTCAGGCCTGCGGCGTTCCAGTATAATGAGGACATATCATCCGTAACCGCCAGCATAGTCTCACTTAGCCCGGAAGCCCTGGCATCTGGTGCAACTTTTAAAAACTGCCAACCAGTAGTTGCAGTTCGTGAATCACCGTAAGTGGGCAACAACTGACTGAAAGCAGCAGAAGCAAACAAGCAGAATATTATTGTTAAACCGGGTTTCACACTTGCAAAGAAAAAAGAATTCTTTGTCAATTGTGTTAATCCTACCTTAACTTAAAGCCTAAATAAAACAGCTATGTACATCCTTGAAGCCGCTATGGATCGATATATTGAAGAAAACTGCACTCCTGAAGATCCGGTGTTAGAGCAGTTAAATCGCGAAACTCACCTTCAAGTCATGCAACCCCGGATGCTAAGTGGCAAGGTTCAGGGGAAATTTTTGGAGTTTTTAAGTATTATGATTCGACCAAAAAGAATTCTTGAAATTGGAACTTACACGGGCTATAGCGCCATCTCACTTGCAAAAGGATTAGTTCAGGGAGGTAAGCTTTTCACTATTGACATAAATGATGAATTGAATCTTATGGTGAATAAATATCTCGAAGCAGCTGATAAAAAACATATAGTTGAAACAATAATTGGGGATGCCTCAGAAATAATACCCAATCTGGAAGGTCCGTTTGACATCGTTTTTATTGACGCCGATAAAAAGAACTATAGCAACTATTTTGATTTAGTATTTGATCAGGTTTCGCCAGGTGGGTGGATTATTGCCGACAATGTTTTGTGGAGCGGAAAGGTTGCAGATACCACCATAAGTGATAAAGACACCGACGCTTTACGTGCTTATAATCGCAAGATACAAAACGATTCAAGGGTAGAAAATGTGATTGCATCGGTCAGGGATGGTCTTTCTATTGCCCGAAAAATTGGATAAGCCACATTATTAGTGGATAATAAGGAGTTTTAAAGGACGTTTATGCATGTACTTTTGAACCATGCATGTTTCTACATTTCGTTTACGGTTTATTGCTACGCTAATTGGCGTTTTTAGTAGCTTTCAGCTAGGGGCATTTAATCCTAGTCAGGCGGTTTTAGATTACATAGAACGCTACAGGTATATTGCCGTAGAAGAAATGGTCCAGCACGGAATACCAGCCAGTATTACCCTGGCACAAGGAATTCTCGAATCGGGTTCCGGAAAAAGTGAATTGGCCGCTAAGTCAAATAATCACTTTGGAATTAAATGCCATACTGGCTGGACAGGTGACCGTGTTTATCACGATGATGATGCGAAAGGTGAATGTTTTAGAAAATATAAAAATGCTGAGGAGTCCTTTCATGATCACTCTTATTTTCTAACCTCAAGATCAAGATATGCCGAGCTATTCAAACTAAAACCAGACGATTACAAAGGATGGGCCAAGGGACTTAAAAAAGCAGGATATGCCACAAACCCGCATTATGCTGACAGGTTAATTAAACTGATTGAAGATTATGAATTGTACATCTATGATAAACTGACTACCGATCAGTTGCTTGCGATGGAAGAAAACAAGAAGTTCGACAAGGAAGATGAGACAGAAATTGCAACGGCTGATCCGAAGGGATATGGAATCAATATCTTTTACTTCAACAGAATACCAACCGTAATTGTACAACAAGGAGAAACTGTTCAGGTTTTAGCAGATCGTCATACTAGTCGAATACACAATTTTTTGAAATACAACGACATAACCGAAACGACAAAATTAGAACCCGGAAGCAAATTTTATTTACAGCCTAAACGGAATAAAGGCTTGGAAAAAACTCACTTAGTTGCCGTTGGAGAATCAATGTGGACTATATCCAGAGATGAAGGAGTCAAATTACAAAAGCTGTACAAGTACAATTTAATGGAACCTGGCCAAGAACCTGCAGCAGGGGAGATAATTCACCTTAGGAAAAAGAGAGATTCAGCTCCCGTACTAAGAAATACCCAACAGTCCATTGCCAAACCTGCTAAGGTCAATACCGATTTGATAATAGATGAACCGATAGAAGAGGATGATGAAATGATTATGGAGTTCGAATCAACCGAAAGCACAACAACAAAAGCTGCTTCAAGTGATATAGAATTTGATGACAAGGCAATCGAAGATGAACTCACTCCTATCCTTCATACTGTAGAAGCTAAGGAGACACTCTATTCAATATCCAGACAATATTCAACTACAGTTGACTCTATTAAAAATTGGAATGGATTAACCGGTAACGATATAAAAATAGATCAACAGCTCATTGTTGGGTATAAATGAATGCGCGTAACTTTGAAAATGCACAAAGACTTACAGGTCATAATCAATGAAGATGCAATTGATAAAAGAGTTAAGGAAATAGCGACTCAGCTAGAAAAAGAACTTGCAGAAAAAGACCCCTTGTTTATTGTCGTAATGAATGGCGCTTTTATGTTTGCAGCTGATTTGTTAAGGAATTTTACGGCGCCAAGTACCATGGCATTTATTCAGATAAAAAGCTATAATGGAACGAGCAGATATGTGCTCGATGCGAACGAAAAACAGCTACCTGAATTGCATAATAAACACGTTGTGGTTATTGAAGATATTGTTGACTCAGGAACAACACTGAAATGGCTTGTTCATCAAATTGAATCAAGAGGACCCGCAAGTCTACGAAGTGTAGCATTGATTAATAAAAAAGTCCCGCACGAAGCCGAAGCGGATATATATGGTTTTGACGTTGATGATATTTTTATTGTCGGCTATGGGCTTGATGTAGATGGCAGATATAGAAACCTAAAAGGCATTTTTGAAATAAGGTCAAACAGCTAACTTATTCCTTATTCCAAATTTTCCTCCAAACCATTTCCTCTCTTTCCATTTTAGCCTTTGCAGCAAATAGGTCAACCAAGGTTTTAACAACTACAAAAAAACCTGCAAACAGAATTGGTGCTGCTTTCTGCTCAGAACCAAACAACCTTTCTCCAAGAAAAGCAGTACTAACAGCTCCCAATACAATTACAACGTGCATAACAATCGACCTGCCATCAAAGGGAACCGCTAACTCTTTCATTGTCGTTTCTTCATTCAATCCCGACCACCTGTATGTTAGGAAATCCGCAAGATAGTAGAGTACAATAATTCCGAAACTAATGCGCATGAAATCATTCTTGAAAAAAATTATCTCCACAGAAGAAACCATACCGCTAGCAGGAACTTTATGCATTCCAATAAAAACCAATATAAATACTAAATATATAAAAAGTGTAAAAACTCTGGTGCCGACATAAAAAGGCAATAAAAATGCTCTACTGTTTGCCTTTTCCTTAGTTAAAGGTTGATTATTCACTTTAAAGCCAGGGTCAGCATCCGCCTCCTTTTTAGCACTCAACATTTTAAAAACATTGAAGAAACTAAGTATGACAGTTTCCCACCAATAGAGGTAAATTATTGCAAAAAAATTCCAGTTAAAAAAAAGCACTCCAACCAAAGGGAACATGTTCATTACCAGCAGGGAAGGTATGACAGGAAACGAAGTACTTCGATTATTGAAGGATGTCATTTTACTTTGGTGCGATAGACAATAAATATTCTACTCCACTTGGACTTATTAATCTTGTTTCCAGTCCTTGAGCGTAAGGATATAAAACATGAACACAATCATCCTGCAAATTAAAATCCATACGAATAGAACCATGTTCAGTGAAAAAAGTCATATAGCCATCGTAGCCACACTTGTAAATTGGTGTTTCTTCGTCTGTAATAAACTCATCAAACTTCCTAATTTCCTTCCGTTCAGTTATATCTGTGTAAGCTCCAAGATTGGAATTAAACACCACTTGTATCCGATCGGTTTGTTTTACCAACTCATCAATTTCTGACACCTTTTCGCAACGCATAAACATTACCATTATAAAGGTTAGATATATACCTAATATCAGTCTGAACATAGTATTAAAGATACCATATTTCAACAAAGTTGAGCATGTCAAGAAAATCAATTGTTATATCTTAGGTAACGATGAAATACGCTTCATTTATACTTATACTGATACAAATCGTTCATTTTGGTTGTGGAACTCAAGGTTCAGGTCAACCCTCAGGAACGGCAATTCAGCCACATATTTCTACTACAGTATTGGCTGAAAACCTGGAAGTGCCTTGGGGAATGGATATACTTCCAGACGGGGAGGTTGTATTTACAGAAAGGAATGGAAAGATTAGCATAATAAATACAATCTCAGGAAAGACTACATTATTAACCACAAGAAAAATCAACAATCAGGCAGAAGGTGGACTGCTGGGGATTGCCGTAGATCCTGATTTTGAAAGTAATGGTTACCTATATATTTACGAAACTATAGAAACTGGCAACAGAATAGTTAGATTAAGTACCGATAGCCTCCAGATAACAGGAGAAACAGTTCTTGTAAGAGGTATACCCAAAGCAAAATACCACGACGGAGGCATCTTGAGGTTTGGACCAGACGGCTATTTATATGCCGGAACTGGCGATGCGAGGCAGCCAGACCTTGCCCAGGACACCTCGAGTTTAGCAGGTAAAATTTTAAGGATGGACCGAGATGGTGAGCCTGCAAGAGACAACCCATTTGCCAATCTGGTCTACAGTTATGGACACCGAAATGTGCAGGGTCTGGCATGGGATGAGAGCGGTCAATTGTTTGCTACGGAGCATGGCCCCTCAGGAGAGCTAAATAATTGGTGTTGTCATGATGAACTGAATAAAATAGAAGCTGGTAATAATTATGGCTGGCCTTTGGTTATTGGCAACAATAATTGCGCTAATTGTACAGCTCCTGTTGCTCAAAGCGGAGATGATACCTGGGCTCCGGGTGGTCTGGCTTTTGTGGATACTTCGGGCCCGCTGCTGCTTCATAATAAAATGGTAATGGCTTGTTTAAGAGGGAGAAAGCTAATTATTTGGAATCACAAAGATGGAACGCAAGAAACTGTGCTACTAGACGGAGATTTTAAGCGTTTGCGCAACTTAATATTATTGCCAAACGGCAGCCTTTTGATTGCTACTTCGAACAAAGATGGCCGAGAACCATTGCCCAACAGAAATGACGATAGATTGATTCTATTAAAATAATAGGGGTAAATTTTTCTTACTTTTGTAGGCTATTCTCACCCCAACCTAAGAAATCATGAAAATTTTAAACAAGACACTAATATTTCTTCTTCTTATTGCCACTGTAAGCCTTACTCAGGCGCAAAGAGATTGCAGTAATACGAGTACAGGAAATATCCCAATCAATGATTTAGGGACAGATACCTTTATGGGTTATCAAGGAGGATTGTATCCTGAGGGCAGCAATACAATGCCAATGGAACACAGATCTGCCGGTTATCAAATAGGTAAAAGTATAAGGCCATTAGATACAGCTGGAAATGTTAACATGGATGAAGGTGCAATTGTATTTGCTGCGATTGGCGCATCCACGGCAGGAAACACCTTTAGCACATTCAAGAAAACAGTAAAAGGTGACACCTTAGATCGCTATAATAAATGTATCAAATTCATAGACATGAGTTTTGGTGGAAAGGGCCTTGAAACTATGACTGACCCTGAAATTGCTTGGTATTGGGATGTTATGCGCGATAGCGTGCTAGCTCCTGCTGGTCTTACTCCAGCGCAAGTTCAAATTGCCTGGATGAAAACAGGGTCTAAGACAGATACTATAGTTGAGTTTCCCCTACAAGCTGATTCCATTTATCAAAAATATACACGCGCTGTACTAAGGCTTAAAGATAGCTTCCCAAACTTGAAGCTTCTATACTTGACAAGTCACGCATATGGCGGGTATGCCGGCGATAGTTCCAACAATGTTGAGGTAGCTGGTGAACCTGCAGCTTATTATGGTGGATTCAGTGTAAAGTGGTTGATTGGTGATCAGGTAAGTGGCGATATGGCCTTAAGATTTAATGGTCCAAATCCACAAGCACCCTGGATGGCATGGGCACCTTATTATTGGGCAGACGGAACGACTCCAAGGTCAACAGATGGCTTAACATGGGAGTGCGATGACTATTCAGAATATGAAGGCGGATTCCATTTGTCCAATCAGGGTAAAGACAAAGAAGCTCAAATGATGATAGACTTTTTCTATACGGATGCCAGTTCTAAAAAGTGGTTTAGAAATGCGAACCGTTGGACGAGTTGCTCGCCGTCAGCCAGATTAGCTTCAGGAGAATTTTGGAATGACGAGAATCCGACTTTCGCAGATATTTTTCCATCGCCAAATAATGGTGTATTTACCTACAATGTAAGCGATAGTGAAGGATTCACTTATCTAAGGGTGTTTAATCATACAGGTCAGTTGATTTATGAAAGAAACGTTGATGGTAGTGCTGCAAATCAAGTTAATATAGACCTCGGAAATGCTAATTCAGGGCTTTACTATCTTGTCAGTTCTAAAAACGGTCAAAACAAGACTACTGTATTCAGCGTTGTTAAGTAATACGCTCTCTATTCATTTTATTAAGCATTTAAAGATTGAAGTACCATTTAGTAATAATACTTTTCATACTGCATAATGCTTTGCTTCAGGCGCAAATTGATTGTGAAAATGACTCTGTAGGACTAATTCCCATTAATGACCTGGGAAGCGGAACATTCATGGGTTATGAGGGAGGTTTATATCCAGGTGGGCAAAATGAAAGACCTGCTGAACATACCTCCTTCGGGGAATACATTGCATACACCATCAAACCTTTGGATACTGCCGGAAATCCTGATTGGGAAAACGGGAGTATTTTATTAGCTGGTCTTGGAGCTTCTACGGCTGGCAGTACTTTTGGGAAACTAAAAGAAATTTATTCAGCTTCAAGCCTTACTAACGAATGCCTGGGTTTAGTGCAAATGACGTTTGGAGGTAAAGGTTTAGAAAGCATGATAGCAGGGAATAGTTCTACATATTGGAGATTACTTATTGATTCAGTTTTAACCCCTAAAGGATACACTGCCAAGCAAATTCAGGTAGCCTGGATTAAATCGGCTTCAAAAGATGATTCAATCAATGAATTTCCCTTACAAGCAGATTCTATATATTCAAAATACATTCAGGCTATCAACCGAACGAAGAATATATTCCCAAACTTGAAATTATTATATATCTCCAGTCATGCCTATGGCGGATATGCTGGAGAGTTTTCTGACAATGTAAAACTAGTAGGAGAACCGGCTTCTTATTACGGAGGATTTAGCGTTAAGTGGCTGATAGAGTCTCAAATTAATGGTGATGAACGCCTTAAATACAAGGGAGCAAATATCAATGCTCCCTGGATTTCGTGGGCTCCTTACTATTGGGCAGATGGAATAAACCCTCGTGAAACAGATGGTTTGTTCTGGGAATGCTCAGACTATGAAGAAGATGGCGGTGGATTTCACCATACAGAAAGCGGAAAAACAAAAGAGGCCGAAATGCTTTTTGATTTCTTCTATAACGACCCAACCTCTTCTTATTGGTTTAGAAATGACTACGATTGC
>Ga0075479_10000572_pt1 | contig 16020 bp, 9 predicted proteins | sample DEB08_DNA_8_FD_76341 | JGI IMG/M metagenome (GOLD analysis project Ga0075479, IMG submission 76341) | Aqueous microbial communities from the Delaware River and Bay under freshwater to marine salinity gradient to study organic matter... | ecosystem: Environmental > Aquatic > Marine > Coastal ... | reverse complement strand
ATGGGCCGGATCGGTCACCGGATCTCAACTCAATGAGCAGGCAGCAGGACGCTCACAGGTGTTGAGGGAAGATGAACCCACCCCCATCCCGGCCTCACTTGCTGCAAAACAAACCAAAGCCGACGAAGAACCGAAACAGTCCGGACAGTCGGCTGCGAAAAAACCAACGATTCAGGGCACGGACCGTCCCACGCAGAAAAAGGCTGAACAACAGCCGGAGGCTCAGCCGGTTGTCATGACCGACTGGAAACTTCGCTGCAGCCAAATCGCCGCCCCCATGCTTCTGGAGACCCGATCCTACACCATCGGGACCAGTCCAGGTTCCGACATCCGCCTGGAAGGACAGGGCATTGACACGCTGCATGGCACGCTGATCTGGGCCGACCCATGGTGGGAATATCGCCAGGAGTCCGGCAAGCGGCCCACGTGGCACGACGGTAAACGCATCCGGAAAAGCATCCGGTTGCAGCACGACGCCATGCTCAAGATCGGCCCGACAGTGCAAATCAACCTGCGGCACAAATACCCGCGCAGCCTGAGAAAGCGAGAGCCGATCAACTGGAAGGAGGTCTCACGAAATCTCGCATTTGCCACGGTGATTCTGACCATGCTCAGCGTCACAGCCGCGGCAGCGGTCGCACTGCTGAGGCCCGATCTGCTGCCAGTATCAATCCAGGAACAGCTGCTTCGTGATTCCGGTCGGACCTTTGAACCATGATGACATTCCTGGACGGCAACCCAGCTGTTCGCGGGCTTGAATTCCCCGCCAGCGGCAGACATACTTCGCCGCCGACTGGCACCGCACACGTCCTCGTAGCTCAGCAGGATAGAGCATCGGTTTCCTAAACCGAAGGTCGCAGGTTCGAATCCTGCCGGGGACGCTGAAAAACCCAGCTTTTTGCTGGGTTTTTTCGTTTTCGTGTCACCGTACACCCGATCCGTACACCAACGCCGTACCGCTTCTCATTCAACTCGAAAGTACGTGGCATTGGCCCACCGAAAACCAAAGGTCCACGCTCCTGACTGGACAGCGTCCTCCACGGGTCACCTGCCCCACCCTCAATCGCCACGATGCCTCGATCCCTCAACTACGCGTCTTCCGCGTCTTCCGCGGCCCAAACCCCGCCCCTCCTCGCGACGCACAGTCACGACGTCGGCGAAAACGCCCGCTGCATTTCCCAGTTCTCTCCATACAGACTCCGATCGCAACTTCACGCTGACTCGTTGAAGTCCATTACCAGTAGGGTTTTTCGCGGTCAGGGCCTTCACTGCAGTCTTGCTCATCGACTGCTCCGGGGCAGTGAGGTGAAATCGTGAAGTTTTTCGTACCAACAGAGAAGATCAAGGAAATGGATTTGGAATCAATTCAGTTCAGCCAACTCCCGCTGAAGCTGGTGCTGTTGCCGGAGGCTGGGGCCGCGCTCCGGTCGGAAACTACGTTTCAGCAGGGAAAACGGTTTCCAGTCGCGGAGATGGTCAGACGAAGTTGTTTCACGGGACTCATTGGCACGGCCGCTGAAGCGAGATCCCAACAGAAGGATCTGCTGGAAGGCTTTTTTCGCTCGCTCGGTGGTAAGGCATTGCAGCCGGCACTGAATCGTCAGCACGTGCGAAATGGAAGCCAACAGGACCCACGTGTACTGGCGGCATGGAAGATTCCTGTCGCCAACATCGCCACGCAGGAATCGCTCCCGGAATGGAGGCCCGGCACTGTCAACTAGAAATTGCTGCGAGAATTTTCCCGGTTCAGCGATCTGGGTTCCGGACCGCTGCTTTCCAGAGGGTTGTTTAATGAGTGCGACATTCACGTGTTCTTTGATGACTTGTCCGAAAAAGGAAAGGACGAGTGTGAACGTGGGGCCGACGGGATGGCATCGAATGCGTTGATTTCGGAGACGGCATGAAAAAATGCAGGGCTCTCGAAAGTATCTCAGCCGAGCGAGATTGTAGCCTTCGCAAAGAAATTCCGGGGTCGTCTCGCTATTCCCGCCGGACGCATTCGTTTTCTGTCGAACTACTTCACAGTTTTTCGAACCTCGTGGGCGCGAGGAAAGTTTGCTCGATGCTGATGACCGCAGGAAACTGACTGCCACGTAGCCCATAAACCACCGGAAAGGTGTGCTCAGGTCTGACTGGAACTGACACGATAGCCAGTCCGGACCATCTGGTCGACTGACCAAAGCCGTCTCTTTGGCGTCCGAAGCCCAGCCTGGCGTATCTACGATCACATCCGCAGCCTGCATGCCCTTTGCAGTTGCCTTGAGCCAGCCCGACGCTGCTTCGGAGCGTCAGCGGCACGCGGTAGTGTCCATGCCCCGGCCATCGCAAACCAGCATTCAGTCGTTGCAGCGTAAGCGGTTCGGAAGTCTGCTGCCTGTCACCGTGGCGCAACGACTGTCAATCAGTCGTCTGCTCTCTCCATTCGCCAAACAGGAGTAAAGACTGACTTTCTGGCCGAGATGGATCCGTCCATTCGCCGACGTAGACGATCTCCTCCGAGCTCGTTGGTGGGCCCATGAGTGCAGACGGATAGCGCAGTCCGATCGTTTTGCCCTCATCGTCATAGACGAACTCCAGGCTGTGCACCCTTACTATTTCATCGATCGCGAAGAGGAGAAAGATCGGCGTAGTAATGGACTCCCAGATCGGCTCGAGGAGGCAATAGGTCTGAACTGGAAATTCGGAAGCGACTTTCCAGTGCACTATGTAGTGCTCAACTTCAAAGTCACGCGTTTCCCCTGTGGAATGTTGCAGACGTATCGTTGAAATCCGCTGCGGTTTTCCGAATTTCTTGTGAACAAGTTCTTGAGTTCCCAGCGCGGCTGGCGAAACTCCAGCCGCGTCGATGAACAGGCTGCAGCCGGTCGCATTGGTGATTATGACTGCGAGAAAAACGTATCTGACGATTCTGGTGAGCACTCTGCAGGAACTCCTGATCGTAACGGCATCGATGGGGAAGCACGCATCCGCCGGGTCGCAACATCAAAGGAACCACTGCGACACAGAGGAGGCTAATGAATCGCGGCGAATCCGGTCAACGCCTGTTTACGACAAAGAACCGGAGTTCCGTAAGCGTTTACAGAATTTGTCCGTTTTGATTTCAGGGCTGCAAGGGTTTACGTCAAATCCCTGCAGCCCTTTTTTTTGCCGGCTGAGGGCCCGATTCGTGGGCGTTTGTTGACAATGGGACAAAGGTGACACCGACCGCAGCTTCCACTGTCACGCCGTAACACACCGGACGCCGAGAACGATGCAGCCAACAGGATACACAGCGTCCATTCATCCAGATCCCCCACAGTAATCTCACGTCATGGCCTGAATCTGCAACACTCGGCGGAGCGGGTGGGGACTGGTGCATCGAGAATCCACAAGGGGTCGCAACCACTGCAAAGACAGGTGTACGACCGCAATCGATCCGAAGTCCGACCTCGATGCAGACACTCGCATGTGCATGTTGATGACCACGCGGTCGGCCACGCTGGCCGTGATAATTAGCGTTCCGCGCAGCCCCCGCCGTGGCCTCGAATCACATCGCAGAATCGCTTTGCGGACGAACCGTTCTGCTCCCCGGCCCGGAAACAACAGTGACAGTGTGTGCGTCATCGGCGGCATCAACCATCGCGACACAAATGGACAAGTGTGCTAGAGTTTCCGGTACCGAATTCGTCTGGAGCAAAACAAAGGGCAGGCGATGGGCGAGTCCTTCCGCACAACCCGGCTGTGCAAAATGGACACAGCCTCGCCTTGTCTCCCGACCAAATTCCCGGCGGTCTGTCGGCCGCCAGCCCCTCCCTTCGAGTGCATCAACAAGGAATGAGCATGGGTTGTGAGCCAGCCGCACCAAAATCAAACAGCGGACCTTCCCCCGCCGGAACACCGGTCTCAGAACTTCCGCACATCGCGGCATTGCCACGCGAGATCATGCAGTCTGCTGCCCGCGCTCTGCCTGCCGAACTGGCATGGTTCGAAGATGAGGAATTGATCCTCTCCCCGGCGGCTGCCGCTGTTTGCCGGAGAGTCGCAGCGACAGATTTCTCGTCCACCGCATGGCACCTTGATGAACAGCGTGACGCCGACGACATCGCCATCTGGCTCGGACTTGGCGGCTCATTGATCGCCGATTTTTCAGCAGCACCGCAGCAAACTCGCATTTTTGCCTGGCTAATGAGTCCCGACCGGACGGCTGCACAACACACGCTCAAAAACTTAAAAGGGCGGGACGGGCGCTGGGTTCCGACATCGTTACTGGCAAAGAATGAAACATTCCTCAGCTGGCTCGATGACTCGCGTGAGTCGGTGAATCACGAGGCGGTCCTTTCCACGATTGACCTGGGACCGGTCGGCTTTCGTTTCGCCATTCGTTCCGGGGCGTTGCCAAGCTATTTCGTGCTGCGGGAGGCTGACGGAGCGAGCGCTCAGGTTGTCCTGCCGGGAAATTCACCGGTTTGGCGTCACTGGCTTTCGCGACTGCAAGCTCTGACCGGGCACGAGTTCGTGGGCATCACTTCGGCCAATTTCTCTGACCTCGGCAGAGAAGTCCTGTGCGGAGGGACCCACAAGGATCTCGCCGAGGTTCAGGCAGACATCGGCTACCTCGGGGTTCCCATCCTGACCTGCCCCATTGAACTTGACGGAGCGGCGGTGCCAACGGCCGATCGAGCCAGCGGATACAAGCAACTGAATGCTCCCTACCTGAATCTTCCTGCAGCAGACTGGGAGTCTCACCGTGATCTGCTGCCCATCTCCCTGTCCCTGCTCAGTTTTACGGCAGACAGTGATCGCTGGGAGTTGATGCGACACGGATCACTGAATGCAGACGTGTTGCAGCAGCACCTGCATCAATTCGGCATCGCCGTTGATGTGAAAACAAAATCCCGTCTGGAAATCTCGAATTACGTAGGGGATCTTGTTGCGATGTTCCCCTGCTTCTGCGAGTTGGGGCCACGATGCGTGGCGGAAATCTCGCAACTCATTGACACTCGTTCATTTGCTGCTGGCGAAATGATTTTTCAGGCCGGCGATCCGGCAGATCGCATTTACTTCGTTGTGAGCGGAACCGTGGCAGCCCGCCTGAAAACTGACGTGGAAATCGGTCCGGGGCAGTTTTTCGGGGAAATCGCCGTGGTTCACGAAAAACGTCGTACAGCGGCCGTCTGCGGAACACAGCCTGGCACTCTGCTGGTACTGACAACACATATTCTGCATCGACTGATGGAGGACCACCCGCAGCTTGAGAATTCCATCCGCAGATGTGCGGAAGCCCGGGAATCCCAAATGCCGTCAGGCTCCACTTGAAGCAGAGTTCGCCCGGGTCGATTTCCCGGAGACTGCTGTTGATGCCGCTGCCTGGCCCCTCAAAATCCCATGGCCATCGCGGAACTTGCGGCGAGCAAGGTGATAGAGACAGCGTATGCCAAAATGTTGGGCATTTGGAACAGACAGTTCCCATCTGGCCTCAGAACCCTGAAGAAATCTGCGCATGCTCGTTGCGTATTGGTTCTGGAGAAGTGCTGCACCACACTGCAGGAGAACACGTCACGGAAGGTGTCATCTCTGGACGGCAGGTAGCGACAGTCTCCGACCAAAAAGCTGCAGGGAAGTTGAAGCCTGCGTCTAATCTGTCGCGCAGCAATTACGGCGGTCAGCGACGGGGCAATTCCGATGCTGTTGATTCCCTTTCTCGCTGCAGAAAAAAGTCAATCTGCCCCAATGACATCCACAGTCCAGCAACAGCGCATCTTCGTCGTCACGATCAATTCGAATTCGCGGGATGGGGTATTCCTGAATGTGCTGCTTGATGCTCTTGTAGAGGTGTCCGCCCGTTGAATGAAGAATACCCCTTACATGGGGATGGATTTCGTGATCCGGACTGTCATAGAAATCCGGATCTTCATTGCCATCAGCGATCGCCTTTGCCCTCTTCAGGGACTCGATCGCCCACCATGCTGTCGAGTCAAGCTCTTCGGAAAGCATGACAGGAACGCCGTAGGCGATGGGGTATCGTCTTTTTGAATTCGTCGTGCTGACCAGCCAGTTGCCATCGCGCTCCAGATCGGCATGATCAATCGGGCAAACGACGTTTTCCAAAATCCAGTCGTCCAGGTCGTGAGTGTTCAGAGGTTTGGGGTCGCCGTGCGTAATGCAATTCCAGTGAAAATACCACGCTGGCGGGGAGAACACCGTCTGACTCCAGATACCGAGTCGTCTCCACATCGAAACACGGTATGCGGAGTTCTCTTGATCGTGGGGCGGTGACCGGTAATGCCATTGCCCCCTTAGCCTGTCGCTTGAAACCCGACTCTTCGGATGCCGCACGGTCATAGAAAAGTCGAACGAGCGATTCAAACAATGATTTGCAGACGGATTCGGCGAGTGAGAGTCGGGGCCTCGGCCCAGGTGTATTGTCCAGCCAGGCAGGATCTCCCAAACAACACGGGGCTTACTGCTCGGCTGAATTTTTTTTGACACGACACATGCTGCTCAAAGCAGTCACTCGAATACCCTCACAAACAACGATGCAGCGAAAGCGTTTCTCCTACTCCGCACGTCAGGCGATCAGACGGCACGAGGGGCGATCAGTCGGCACCAGCAATTGAGTCGGAGATGTCCTGGGAATCTTCCGCCCTGCCTGTTTCCCAAAAGCACTACCGGGACAGGACAAGCTGTGTCAGATCTGAAACGGAACGCGGCACAACATCACGACTGCTGAAACCGGTCCCCGATTCGCGGAGGCCGTGTTCTTGATGCCCCATCTTTTTCCATAAACACCGACAAGGAATAGACTTACAACTCGCAACAGCCTTTTCTGCGGCATCGAGGCCAATGTTCAGCCTGCACCTTAACGCATCGTGATGCCGATGGGCTGACCAGACCACAGAAGGTCCGGTTCAAGCGATTGTAACTCTTGATTGACTCGTCTCTTCACCCAACCCACAGATATCTCCCAGTCCACATATTCTGTATTGCCCGAGGTCCTGAGCAGGCTTAATACGGTACCTGAACAAATCTGGACAAGCACCAGGAAACCAGTTCATGAGAGAAAACGGAATTGTTCTCCTCAGCCACTCGGGGCGTCTTGAGCAACATCTTGAATCCGCCGCCCCGCAGTCACACGTCCACAGATTTGAGTGGTTGAACGATGAATGCATTGCTGCGATTTTATCGGCTCGCCATGCAAAACTGTTGTTTCATACTGCAGGGCGAGAACTGGAAGAATTTCAGGCACTTCGGTCCACGCTCCAGGGTCTCCCGCATCGCCCGATTGTACTCACCGTCAGCAACGACGGATTAAGTCTCGATCAGGCCGACATCCTGCTGGGAATCTGTGAGCAGGACGCTCTTCTTTCCGAGTTGGCCACGGCATCCGCTGTCAAAGATTTTCTCAATCACAGCGGCCGGCTTCCAGATGAACACACTCTGACGATTGCCGGAAAGACATTTCGCACTCACGAACCTGCAATGCTCGCGTGTTTCGAAATGTTGCAGGTTGTTTCACGAGGGGATCTGCCGGTCCTGATCACAGGAGAAACCGGCACTGGAAAGACGACGATTTCCCGCCAAATTCACGCCCTTTCCCCACGAGCAGCGAGTCCCTTTGCGGTGCTGCCCTGCGGCAATATCGTCAGTGACCTGCTTGATGCCCATCTGTTCGGGCATCTCGAAGGCGCGTTTCCGGGGGCCTCAGGAAACAGAGAGGGAAAGATCAGTGCGGCCGGGAAAGGCAGCCTGCTGATCGATGAAGTCGACATGCTGGCGCCTGCTGAGCAGGCAAAACTTCTGCGAATTGTGGAGACGCGCGAGTACGAACGAGTCGGCTCGGTTCAGACCGAATCAAGCGAATGCCGCTTCATGTTCGCATCCAATGTGGATCTCTGGGAACGTGTGGAGCGGCGGGAATTCCGCAGCAACCTGTATTTCCGAATCAATGCCCTTGAAGTCAGTCTTCCGCCGCTGCGCAAGCGTAGCCACGATATTCCGCGGATCGCACTGGCACTGCTGCAGGACATTGCAGCAGAAGCGGTTTACCCCGGTACTGATCACTTGAAAGTCACGCTCAGCGGACTCCGAACCCTCCGTAAGTACGCGTGGCCAGGCAACATCCGTGAGCTTCGCAACACGTTGATTCGAACTGCAGCGTTGAACCCAAATACCATTCTTGACACACGTGCCTTTCAGAACCTGCAATGTCCTGTCCGAGAAACGTCACAGGGCCTGTCCCCCCCAAACGCCACAAGCGGTACCAGGGAACCAGTTGGCACACAAAGTGCCCCCCTCGGCAGCGTGGTTGCCGAGGCTTCTCGGGATGCGCTGATCAAGTGCATCAAAGAGCACGGGAACAGAAAAGCAGCGGCCGCAAGACACCTGCAAATCAGCAGATCAACGCTGTATCGAAAACTGCGTGAATACGCGATTGAAGAGGACGAACTGATGCTGTTTCCGACAAGGAAACACTAACACTCAACACACCCTGGGAAGGCAATCGACAGTTCCTCGCCCGGGTGCTCAGAAGCAATCCTGATCACCTGGCAAAGTTCGCTGACTGTCCCTGCAGCCACCGCATCCCTGCCGTTACTGCAACGCTTCATCGGTAAAGAAATCGATCAGGCAGGGGCTGGAGAATTCCATCAGCGGTTCACCATTGCGTTCCAGCGGATTGTTCTGCGGGCTCGGAAAATCACCGTGACTGCCGACCTGCATGCCACAGAATCCGTCGATGCGACGTCCATTGGCATGGCAGCCGTCCCCCAGCCCCGGATGCCATTGACCAATCAGACAGCTGGCATAGCCGGCGTTTCTCAAGTGATCTCCACGCGTATGCTCCCGGAAGGTGACGCGGCATCCTGTTGCTGCCTCCTGACGTGGTCTGGCTTTCTTTGCACTTGCCTGGATCACAGATTGCAGTTCCGATTGACGCAGATCATTAGCGGATCACTGCCGCTCGTCGAACCTGCTGCGAGCTTTGGGCAGAATTCCGGATGATTCCCGAGCGGTGTCAGAATTCATCACGCCGGAGCAGACGAGCACGCCGAACTTTTGCTAATCTCTGCAGTGCCCGTGCTGTCATGTTTCTGTTTCGGCACTGCAGTTCAGATTGGCACTCCCGTTCAGATTGCGCTCCAGGATTTTTCACCATGCTGCGACCTGCCCGTATTAAGTTCCCGATTTGCCTGCTGCTGTTTGCCGGGGCTGTCTGTTCAGCAACCGCTGACGACTGGCCGCAATGGGGCGGTCCGCACAGGGACTGCGTCTGGCATGAGACAGGTATCGTCCGGGAATTTTCGACCGACGGCCTGCTGCCGCGGGTCTGGTCAGCACCAGTGGGCGAGGGCTATTCCGGACCGGCGGTCGCCAACGGACGCGTCTACATTACAGATCGGATCGCAGCCGAGAATCAGGAACGCGTGCTCTGCTTTGACGCCGAAACGGGAAAACAGCTTTGGTCACATTCCAGTGACGTTCGCTATACCGTCAGTTATCCTGCAGGCCCGCGCACAACGCCGGTCATCCACGACGGACTCTGCTACACCATCGGTGCAGAAGGTCATCTGTTCTGCTTCGATGCCGAAAGTGGCGATGTCAAGTGGTCAAAGGACTTCCAGCGTGACTTCGGCACACAGCTTCCCACATGGGGCATGACATCGTCTCCAATCGTTGACGGAGACCAGCTGATCACACTTGTTGGTGGCAGCGACAACAGCCTGCTGGTCAGTTTTGACCGCAGCAGTGGCAGGGAACTCTGGCGGGCGTTGTCAGATCCTGCCGTGGGCTACAGTCCTCCGGTGATTTATGAATTTGGAGGTCGCCGACAGTTAATCCTGTGGCACCCCAGTGCGGTTTCGTCACTGGACCCGAACACGGGACGCGTGATCTGGCAGCACCCCTGGAAAATCCGCTACGGGCTGACCGCCCCCATGCCACGCAAACAGGGAAACCTGTTATTCATGACTGCCTTCTACGATGGTCCGCTGATGCTTCGCGTGACGGATCAGGATGCGGAAGTTGTCTGGAAGGGGCAGGGCAGCAGCGAGCTGCAGACTGACGGACTGCATTCGATCATGCCCACCCCGGTGGTCGCGGACGATTTTATCTACGGCGTCTGCAGCTACGGCCAGCTGCGCTGTCTGAACACAAAGGATGGATCACGCATCTGGGAAACGCTGGAAGCAACCGGCAGCGGGCGGTGGTGGAACGCCTTCCTGATTCCGAACGGGGATCGCTGTTTTCTGCACAACGAGCAGGGCGACCTGATCATCGCTCAGCTGAGCGGCAGCGGCTACAAGGAGATCAGCCGGGCAAAACTGGTGGAACCGACGCGACCGGTTCAGCGACGCATGACAATCTGGTCACATCCGGCCTTCGCGATGCAAAGTGTATTCGCCAGAAATGACCGTGAATTGGTCCGTGTCAGCTTGCAGGCAGAAGCTCCTTGAAGCGTGATCGGCGGAAAGTCTGCGGCGGCTGAGCAGATGGTTGGCAGCGACCACCAGGTGCGTCCAGTCCTGCTGCTGCGGGTCGCTGGTGACCGTCAGCGTGACTCACAGACACAGTTACTCCGGCAGTTTGCTGCTGAACCACAAGTGGCAGATTGCTCAGGGGGCCTTCGGTACGATTTCTGTGAGTTTCCAACGGGAATTCCGTCTGTTCTCCGGATGCAACGAGTGTTCATACCGGCACCGCATCCGAGCCGTTCTGAACAGCACTTGACGGCCCGCTCTTCACCAACCGGGCCAGGGTGATCACAAGTTCTTTTCCAGGCAGCCGAACGACGTGATGAATACTGCGATATTCCACTGTCCGTCGAACAAGTCGGGGATGCAGAATCCTCGCCCGATCTGTTATTTTTCCTGCTGTCACTCCCTCGATGAAGTTTCCATTCGGATCACAGCTCATGGCTCAGAATCCTACCGCCAAATTCTTCCGCAGCCTCCGCAGATTGCTGCGAGACTCTTCTGCTGCAAGGAGTCACCGCACACGACGCAGCCTGTTCCATTCTGAAGCCCTCGAAGATCGGACACTGCTGGCTGCAGATTTCGGTGACGCACCTGCTCCCTATCCGGTCACAATCGCTGAAGATGGCCCGCAGCATGCCGACAGCGGTGCGTTTCTGGGGGCCTCCCGCGATGTGGAGAATGACGGTCTCCATTCTGCAGCGGCGGACGCTGACGGAGCAGACGAAGACGGCGCGGTCTGGGGGAGTCTGCGCCCCGGCCAGCTTGATGCAGCAGTCACGCTGAACGTGCAGGGAGGAGACGGTGTCGTCGATGCGTGGATTGACTTCAATGGTGACGGGAACTGGGGCGGTGCAAACGAACGGATTCTGTCCGGCATCCACCTGACAACCGGCAGTCACAGCCTCACCTTTGCTATTCCGGCCGACGCTCGGCAGGGCACGACCTATGCTCGAATTCGAATCAGCAACAGCGGGACCAGTAGTCCTCGGGGAGTCGCAGACAGCGGCGAAGTGGAAGACTACCAGGTCACAATGACTTCACCGGTGCAGACGGATTTGACTTTTGCCGCACCAGCCACAATCTCTCGCGAAGCAGACGGTCCATACGCAGTGGCCACGGCCGACATGGATGGCGACGGAGACATGGATGCACTCAGCGCGTCCTATATCGACACCAGCCTGCGGTGGTTCGAGAACGATGGCCAGCAGAACTTTACTCCACACACAATCTCTTCTACAGGCGGCTATCTGGATATCGTTGCAGTGGATCTTGATGGCGATGGTGATCAGGACGCAATCAGTGCATCCTTCACCACGGGCACGGTTTCGTGGTTCGAAAATGACGGCAGTCAGAACTTCACGGAGCATGTTATTACCAGTTCTGCCGGCGGAGCCATGAGCGTTACTGTGGCTGATGTGGACGGTGACGGAGACCTTGATGTGATCAGCGGTGCTGATTCCACCACCACAATTGCCTGGCATGAGAATGACGGCAGTCAGAACTTTACCGCACACACGATTGATACTGCCGCTGACGGCCCTTTTCGCCTGACCGCGGCAGATATTGATCGGGATGGCGACCTCGACTTCTTCGCTGCCCTGCTGGATGCAGGACAGTTCCTCTGGTTTCGCAATGACGGCAGTCAGAATTTCGACCGACAGCTGATTGACAGTGACGCTGGCGGAGCCCGAGGTCTGTTTGTTTCCGACCTTGATCAGGACGGTGATCCGGACCTCGTGGGAACAGCCCAGGATGCAAATCTTGTGCTCTGGTACGCAAATGACGGCACCGGGGCTTTTTCACGATCGGTCATTACCAGTTCGGCCCAGGCACCGACCTCCGTCTTCGCAGCCGATATGGACGGAGATGGTGACGTTGATGTGATCACCACATCCAGCACCGATCATATTGTCGGCCTGTACAGCAATGACGGTGATCAATCCTTTACCCATCAGATCCTGACTGACCAGGCTGATGGAGCCTTCGATGTCACCGTGGCCGATATCAATGGCGACGGTGATCTGGACGTGCTCAGCGCCGCCTTTTTCGAAGACTCCGTATCGTGGCATGAGAATCGTTATGACGATCTGGGAGATGCACCAGCCCCGTATCCTACTCGCCGGTCCCGGGATGGCGCTGTTCATTCTGCAGCCGGTGCTCTGCTGGGCGTCCTGCGAAATGTTGAAGCAGACGGTCAGCCTGCGGCCGCAGCTGACTCAGAGACCGGCGATGATGGCGTGGTCATTGGAACACTGCGACCGGGCCTGATGAATGCTGTCGTCGATATCACCGTCAGTGGAGGCGGCGGCCGTATCGATGCATGGATTGATTTCAACCAGGATGGATCGTGGAACGGGGCGGATGAACACATCTTTGACAGTGTGGCGGTTCACGAGGGTCAGCAGAGGCTGACATTTGCCGTCCCCCAGACTGCGGTTGGTGGTCAGACCTTTGCCCGCTTTCGACTTAGCTCAGCCGGCAATCTTGGTCCGGGTGGTGCGGCCACTGACGGAGAAGTGGAGGACTACGCGGTGACGATGGGGCTGCCGGAATCCACCTCCGCCAACTTTACATCAAAGCAAATCATCAGCGACGCAACATCCGGCGTGCACAGCATCGCTGCAGCCGACTTCGATGGGGATGGCGATACCGATCTTGTGAGCATCTCGAATACATCGGGAATTCTCGCGTGGCATCAGAATGATGGCCATGAAGACTACACCGATCGCATCATCACCAGCAATGAGGCCGGCGGTGAGATGGTTCTGGCGACCGACATCAACGGCGACGGGGCGACCGATGTCGTTGTCACTGCCAGCGGAGACGGCACGATTCGCTGGTACGCCAATGATGGCAGTGGAAACTTCACGGCGAATGATGTGGCGTTGCTGGCATCTCCGCAAAGTCTTTCTGCCGGCGATCTGGACGGTGATGGTGACATTGACCTGATCAGTGCGTCATGGTCGCAGGACAGAATCTTCCGGTACTCCAATGATGGCGCGGGAAACTTCACAACGACGCAGTTGGGGAGTATTCAGGATGGTCCGCGAAGTCTGTTCACCGTCGACGTCGACGGTGACGGTGACCTTGATGTCCTCGCAGCATCCTCCTTCGACCATCTTGTGATGTGGTATGAAAATCTTGGCGAGTCCGGTTTTACCCACCACCTGATCGCAAATGATGCTCTGGGGGCGCAATGCGTTTCGGCAGCTGACATTGATCAGGACGGCGATATGGACATTCTCAGTGCATCGCTGATTGATGATCGCCTTTCGTGGTATGAAAACAACGGCAGCCAGGTTTTCACCATGCATCAGATCTCGGATACGGCCAACGGAGCCTATCGGATCTCGGCCGCAGACATTGATGGTGATGGCGACATGGACATTATCTCGGCGGCGAGTGCTTTCCAGTCTGATGTCATTGCCCTGTATCTGAATGACGGACAGCAGCAGTTTTCCCAGCAGACAATCGATTCCACTCTCAACTTCATCCGCGACGTACAGGCGATCGACGTCGACAACGACGGGGATCTGGATGTGGTTGGCGCTGCGGGTACAGATAACACGATCGGCTGGTATCGTAACATTTTCGAGGACTACGGAGATGCTCCGGAGCCCTATGCCGTCACGCTGAACGAATCCGGCGCAATGCATTCCGCATTTCGGCTTTCGCTGGGCAGCAGCCGGGACTCGGAACCGGATGGCAACCACTCCGATGCTGCTGATGCCGACGGATCAGACGAGGATGGAGTCACATTCGGGGTCATTCGACCCGGGCAACTGAATGCCGTGGCGACCGTCACCGTTCAGGGCGGCAGCGGCAGGCTGGATGCGTGGATTGATTTTGACAATGACGGTTCCTGGGGCGGCCAGCTGGAACAGATCGCGGACAATCTGCTGGTCCAGCCGGGTGAAAACGAAGTCGTCTTCTCTGTCCCGGCAACTGCAGTTGCCGGAAGTACCGTCGCCAGATTCCGACTGAGCGAAGAGGGAGACCTGGGTGTCGGCGGCTATGCGAAGAGCGGTGAAGTGGAAGACTACATTGTCACCATCGCCAATCCGCGGACAACACCGGGAGATTTTCGCGGTCCGGAAGTACTCACCGACACAGCGACCGGCGTCCGCAGTGTTGCGGCAGCCGACCTCGACAACGACGGGGATTTCGACCTGATTACCGCGGATCAGGGCAGCGGCTCGCTGGTTTGGCAGCGAAACAGTGGTGCGGAGTACTTCACTGCACAGGTGATCTCAGACACAGCCGCCGGAGTGGAAACTGTAGCCACCGCGGACCTCGACGGTGACGGTGACGTCGACATCATCACCGGCTCACTGACAACCGGAGATGTTGTCTGGTACGAAAACACGCCCGGGACGGAATTGACCGCGCATCCTGTTGGCGCAGTGGGTTCGGCCGGTCATCTCGTTGTTGCGGATCTGAATGGCGATGGAAACGTGGACCTGCTGGTCTCATCGCCATCGGACGACAGCATCATCTGGTTCCGGAATGATGGCAGCGAAATCTTTACCGCACAAATTGTCACGTCGTCTGCCAATGGTGTGGAGTCCTTATTTGCCATTGATGCAGACAGAGACGGAGATCTTGACATCTTTGCCGCCGCGGCCTTCGATGACAAAGTCGTGCTTTACGAGCAAATTGATCAGCAGACGTTTGCACCACGCACAATCGAAGACTCCCTCACCGGCGTCAACAGCGTGTTCGCGGCCGACATCGATTCCGATGGCGATATCGACGTGCTGGCTCATTCACCATTCGACCCGGAACTTGTCTGGCTGGAAAATGACGGGGCGCTGAATTTCACCCGACACACCATCACCAGTCAGATCAGTGGTCTGCACAAATCGGTCGCCGCCGATATGGATGGCGACGGCGATCAGGATCTTGTGATCGTTGCGAACACGATTAACGATGAATTTGTCACGTGGTTCAGGAACAATGGTTTACAGCAATTCACGCAACAGGACCTTTACATCCTGACTAACGGACTGCAGGACCTGCTGACATTGGATCTGGACAACGATGGCGACCTCGACATTCTGACAGCTTCGTCCACGGACGACACCGTCCGTCTGTTTCGCAATCTTCTGGATGATTTTGGCGACGCTCCGGCTCCGTACCAGGTGACGTTCGCAGAGCGTGGGGCCATGCACTCGGCCTGGGGCCCCACACTGGGGGCTTCTCGGGATGTGGATACCGATGGTGTCCATTCGGCCGCAGCCGATGCTGACGGCCCGGACGATGATGGTGTCACATTTGCATCCATGCGGACAGGACAGCTCAACGCTTCGCTCAGCGTCAGCGTCAACGGGGGCTCCGGCTTTGTCGACGCGTGGATCGACTTCAACGGTGATGGATCGTGGGGCGGCCCCGATGAACAGATCCTGAACAGTATCCCCGTCGCCCCCGGCACCACGGAACTGGCTTTTGCAGTACCGGCCACCGCAGTGGCCGGTACGACCTACGCTCGTGTCAGGCTCAGTACAGACGGTGAAGCCAGCATCTTTGGCGCTGCCAGCGGTGGTGAAGTGGAAGACTATCCTGTGACGAT
>Ga0075479_10000569_pt1 | contig 16083 bp, 10 predicted proteins | sample DEB08_DNA_8_FD_76341 | JGI IMG/M metagenome (GOLD analysis project Ga0075479, IMG submission 76341) | Aqueous microbial communities from the Delaware River and Bay under freshwater to marine salinity gradient to study organic matter... | ecosystem: Environmental > Aquatic > Marine > Coastal ... | reverse complement strand
TTCACCGGGTCTTAGCAGCACTGCCTGACCTGCTGAAAATGGCCGCTGCGGACTCGGCCGGGCCTGCACGTGCTGCTGCTGAGGCAATCGGGCGAATTGGCAGCCGGGAAGCGGTGCCGGCCCTGCTGCAGATTATCGGAGATTTGCGACTCGGTCCGGTCGACGAAACCGGCGCACCAGCCGAAGCCGCTGCACGCATTCAGGAACACTCCCTGATTTATGCCCTGATGGAAATTGGAGATGCAGAGAGCATCAGAGAGGGAATGACAATCTCCCTCGTGAACGCTCAGCGGGCTGCACTTGTCGCGCTGGATCAGATGCCGGAAGGCGGTACGCTTGAGCCTGACAATGTCATCGATTTGTTGCAGCATCCAAGCCCGGCAATCCATCGAACGGCATCATGGATCATCAGCGAGCACGCCGACTGGGGCCGACTGACAGCCGAGCGTTTTCGGCATGATCTGTTTGTGGGTGGTGGCCTGCTGGGTCAGTCCTCCGAGCAGATTCTGACACTGCTGTCATCACTGAGTGATTCCGCAGAGATTCGCCAGTTGCTGGCAGATCTCTCGCTCTGTCACAGCCAGTCGTGGCAGCTGGGTGCACTGTCTGCGATGTCGAATGCAGAACTCACAGAGACCCCGACCGAATGGGTCGGTGCACTGGCCAGTCTCGCCGCTTCAGCAGACCGCGAGATCATCGCGGCGGTTATTCGTTGTGCCCAGTCACTGCCTCAGCAAAAGGAGCGTTTTCAGCCGTTGTTGATGGCACTCGGTGCGGCGGCGACGAACACGGACTTGTCGGCGGATCTGCGCATTCGTGCTCTTGCGACGGCCGGCCCTCAGGAGTCACTTTCTGCCGCAACATTTTCGCTGCTGATCAACCATCTTCCCGCAGACAGAGATCCGGCACTTCGGAGGCTCTCAGCGACAACTCTTGCCGCTGCAAAACTCTCTGCCGACCAGGTTGCGCAACTGCTCGACAGCCTGATCATGGTCGGGCCGATGGAATTGCCGCTGCTCGTGCCGGCCCTGCAACAACATGCCACATCCAGTCAGGGATATCAGCTGCTCACGCAACTTGCTGACACCCCGGGGTTCTCCGGCCTTCGCACCGACCAGCTGCAGGCTCTCCTTTCAGCCTACTCCGCTGAAGTTCAGCAGCAGGGGCGCCCACTGCTGGTACGGCTTAACGCCGATCTCGAACAACAGACAGCGATGCTGGAGGACTACCTCGACACACTTCCGGAAGGAGACGTCCGGCGTGGTCACGAAGTCTTCATGAGTCGAAAAGCCGCCTGCAACACTTGCCACCGTCTGGGATACGGAGGCGGTAATCTGGGCCCGGACCTGACACGCATCGGGCGCGTTCGTAACCGCAGAGATTTACTGGAGGCCATTCTGTTTCCCAGTGCCAGCATTGTGCGGGGCTATGAACCGGTTTCGCTGGAGCTGGAGAGCGGGCTGGTTGTCAGCGGGATCATCACCGGCGAAACTTCTGATACCGTCACGGTGGCGATGGACGCTGAAAAGACAATGAACCTGAAACGAGACAGCATCGCGGAGGCTTATCCATCAGCAGTTTCCCCCATGCCTGCGGGAATCATCAAGCTGCTGACTGTTCAGGAACTGGCCGACCTGCTGGCATTCCTGCAGACAGACGAGCGATAGCCGCACAAAACGACACCAGCATCTCTTTTCAGCAAAGGATTGACTGTTGACATGACTCCAGCATTACTTGGCTACCCGACGATGATTGCGTTTGCTTGGCTGCTGAGCACCAATCGAGCGAGATTTCCGTGGCGGATTGTTCTGTGGGGGACGGCACTGCAATTCGGGTTTGCAGGGCTGATTCTGAAATCCGACACCGGCAGACAATTCTTCCGAGTTCTGGGCGACATCTTCAATAAGCTGATCTCCTTCAGCAGCGCCGGCAGCACGTTTTTGTTTGGCGAAGATCTGCAGGGCAGTTTTGCCTTCAGCGTGCTGCCGATCATCATCTTTTTTTCCGCACTGATCGCAGCTCTGTATCATATTGGTCTGATGCAGTTCGTGGTTCGGACCATTGCGATCGTGATGCAGAAGACTCTGAAGACGTCCGGCCCGGAAAGCCTTTCGGCTGCCTCCAATATTTTTGTCGGGCAGACAGAGGCGCCGCTGGTGATTCGCCCTTATCTGTCAACGATGACCCACTCCGAACTGATGGCCGTTATGGTCGGGGGATTTTCGACAATCGCCGGCAGTGTCATGGCAATCTACGTCACCTTTGGAATGGATCCGACACACCTGCTGACAGCATCCGTCATCTCGGCACCGGCGGGATTAATGCTGGCCAAAGTGATGGTGCCGGAAACAGAGCAGTCGCAGAACACTTTTGCTTCGGACTGTAAGCTGCCGCGTTTTTCCGAAAACCTGATTCAGGCAATCGGCAACGGAACATCGGACGGCCTGATGCTGGCGCTGAATGTGGGTGCGATGCTGATTGCCTTTCTGTCCCTGATCGCGCTCACAAACTTCTGCCTCGAAGCTTCTTCTCAGTGGCTGATTGATAAGTATTCGATTCCGAATGCGAAGCCGCTGACGATCGAGATGATTCTGGGATCTCTTTTTTTTCCTGTCGCATGGCTGATGGGAGTCGCTTCGGCTGAGTGTCGGGATGCGGGCTTCCTGCTGGGACTCAAACTGGTTGCCACCGAGTTTGTGGCTTATCAGGAAATGGGCCAGATGACGGAGCTTTCTGCCCAGTCGAAGACGATTCTGACCTACGCCCTTTGCGGTTTCTCCAACTTCGCCTCCATCGGAATTCAGATTGGCGGCATTGGTACGATTGCACCCGAGAGACGTGCTGACCTGTCAAAACTGGCGCTCCGGGCAATGCTGGGAGGTACTCTGGCCTGCTGCATGACGGGCTGTATCGCAGCGATTCTGGCCCCAGGTTGAAGCCCCTGAAGTTCTCTGGTCCCGCAGGCAGCGGAACGCTAAACTGAGGTCAATCGGCAGAATTTGCTTGTATTCGACATGGAGGTCGAAGTGTCGTTTTTCCGCAGCTTTCGCAGACGCCTTTCATTTCTGTTTGTAGTCGCTATCGGCTGCCTGTTGGCAATTTCTCTTCCCGGCGTGGTCGGTTTTTTCTGGCACCTGCAGGCCGTTGACGACCTCGACTTTCTGCTCAATCGCAGCCCGGATGAAAACCGTCTCAGCCGCTCCGTGATCCGTATCGGCGAAGTATTGCACAGCCCGCTGGAGATGAATCACAGCCCCCCGGCACACCAGCTGGAGCGGGAATTCCTGGACCAAATCCGTAACGCCCGAAAAGAGTTGCTGGAATTTCGGAAGCGGACAGAATCACTGCCCCAGGGCAACCGCCGGAATCTGAACCAGCGACTGATGGCAACACGTCGGCTGGAACGCATCGATGTGGAACTGGGATCGCTCTGGAAGCTGGGTGAAGAGATCGATCAGAATTCGCCCGAATTCCCCCGGAAGTCGATGTCGGACATTCGTTATCAAACCGGTGTGATCACCGCCCGCATTCAAAGAACCATCGAAACTCTTCCAACGACTCAAACCCGTGACTGGATGGCACTGTCCCTGAATCGCGTCCGGGGACAATCTGCTTCCCTGCTCTCCTTTATCATCGTGATGTCCGTCTTAGTTGGGCTTGCCCTGATCGCGTGGCTGGTGGCCAGCTTACGCTGGATTTCCGGGCCGGTTCGGAAGCTGGCTGATGGGTGCACCAGAATTGCAAACGGGGATACCAGTTTCCGGCTGGAACAGATGAGTCGCTGGCAGGACGAACTGGCGGACGTCGTCGACGGCGTGAACAATGTGGCAGATCGTTACCAGCAATCAGAAGAAGACCTGCAGCAAAAAGTCCGAGAACGAAGTGATCAGCTGATCCGGTCACAGCGTATGGCCAACGTCGGGTTTCTTGCTGCTGGCGTGGCCCACGAAATCAATAACCCTCTGCAGGCAATCATCATGGCTGCAGATATTATTGAAAGGCTCGTCCGTGCCCTCGAAGAACTTCCGGATGCCAAACTGGAAAATATTCTCGACCGGGTTGCGATGGTTCGCAAGGAATCCAGCCGCTGTGGTGATATTACCCGACGACTCCTGGACTTTTCGCGAGCCGATCACGGTGTCCGAACATGGTGCAACCTGGTTGACCTTGTTGATGAAGTGACTGACGTCGTCGGACACCTCGGACAATTCAGCGATCGACAGCTGATCTTCCAGCCCACCGGACCTGTCTCAGCCGAAGTGAGCGCTGAACAGATCAAGCAGGTCATTCTGAACCTGACCGCCAATGCTCTGCAGGCAGTCCCCGCCGGTGGCACTGTTGAAATCAGTCTGATTGAACAGGTGGACTTCATTGTCCTCACGGTCACGGACAACGGCTGCGGTATGAATGAGCACACACTGGAACACGTATTTGACCCCTTCTACAGCGAGCGCCAGACAGGGCAGGGGACAGGCCTCGGTCTGAGTATCATTCATCGAATTATCGAGGACCACGACGGAACGATCACCCCGTCCAGTGACGGACCGAATCAAGGAAGCACCTTCGCGGTTCGGCTGCCCCGCAGATCCCGCCACTGTTCCGCCGCCTGACATTCCCGCCGGGGCACGGCACTCACCCTCACGAGAATACCGGCCCGCCACGCCACAGCATCGACGGGTTAGTTCTTCCCGCCCGGCTGAAACAGCACATCGGGACCAAGTCCGAACTGAGCCGGCAGGGGTATCCCGGACCATGAAGTATCATTTCCTGCGCGCAACTGCCAGCGGCCGGCAAGCGAAAGCCGACGGGAACCGCTGCGTAATACCGGCTCTCCAGAGAGCAACGAATCTGCGAATGGCCGCTCAGATTTCAGCACCAGCAGGTTAACGCCATCCGGTAAGAGGACATCGGCAGGCATCAGGAACAGTCCGGCGGCTGAACGCCTGGCCTCCTGACCATTGACCCAGCATTGCAAAGGTCCTGCAGCGGGAGTTGAGAGCTGAACCGGTTCAGACAGCCAATCGGCCGGAGTGTGAACTGTACAGCGGATCCAAATCGGCTCCTTGTCATTCGTCTTGGGTACGGAATCCGGTGACGCCGGTATCGCTGTCGCAGCCCAGTGCCCCCTGCGGTCCGAGTTGTCGCCCTGATCGATTCTGTCCAGTTGCATCACATCGAACCGCGTCCGTCCATCCATCGCAGAACGATGCGGCTCGCCTCCCAGAATCTGGTCGCTGGTAATTGTCGGACACACGAATCGTTCGACATGCGAGATGATCAGTTCGTGACCTGTGAAGTGGTCGACCCATGGCCATCGACGGGGGTTGTACATGCTGTCCGTGAGGTCGCGCATCAGGACAACGTTCAACCCGGAGCGTACCTGCTGCCGCAGGCCAAACGGCCGCCCCAACACACACATATTCGTGTGGACACCAAGCAGGATGACGTTACGGATTCCGCGTGCAGTGAGAATGCGATAGACCTCGTCGCCCCGATCGCTGATGTAATCACGTTCGGAATCGATGTTGATCAGTTCGTGCTGTGCCTGCCATGGCAGGGCCGGGTTTCGCCCTTCGGCGGCCAACTTTGCAGCCCACTCTGCGTGCTCTGCCGGATCATCATCTTCCCCGCCATCGGACTGATCAATTGGATAAACGGCCTGTTCTTCCGCCGGGATGGCCGAGCACCAGAAACTCAGGTCCCCCCGCTCATCCGCCACCGGAGCCATCCTGATCGCACGCTGTCTGGCGGGGTTCTTTGTATAAGCTGGCATACAGTCACTTGGCGAGTGGATAATCACAGCACCTCGGTCTCGACAAGTGGCCAGCAACTCATTCATCCGAGGAAGAAACTCCTCCATCCTTCGCACTGCATTCAGGCAATGATGGCGATCCCAGACGTCACAGACAATCACAGCTGTTTCTGAAGGATTCCATCGTTCCGCACGTTCCAGCCGCGCATAACTGCTCGACTGCTGCGGGGTCACCGCCACACTTCGCTGAAATCTCAGGCTCAGTTGAAGAGGTTCGTCCGCCAATACTGCAGGACACAGCAATCCCAGCATGAGCAAGCTCCATCTCCATGACCTGAAAACGGCCGTTAAACGCATCATGATCTCCGCTGTCGATTTGATCCGGACCGCCCTGAATTCGATCCCAGCCAATCGTTGTCGCAGAAACAGTGGATCAGCAGGCAAAAATTCCGCAGACTGCACGATTCGAGGAATGCAGGGGTACCATTCCTACTTCTCTTCAGGTTAGTATTTTCCGTATGAATCCTCCAGCAATACTCTCTCACTGGTCTCTGCCGATCGGGCGCCTGTTTGGCATCTCGTTTCGTCTCAGCTACCTCGTGTTTGTTTTTGCTGCGGCTGTTGCATGGCAAGCGGATTTACTTTCCGGCCTGCTGGCCTGTGCCATCATGCTGATCAGTCTGGTCGTTCAACAGGTTGGTCATCTTTCCGTCTCACTCAACAGGGTTTTCTACAAAGATCCAATTCTGCTCTGGCCGGGCGGCTCGTTCACAGCGTCACCCCCATTGTTTCAGTCTCAGGATACAGCAGCCTCATCAGCTCTTGGCGGTCTGCTTGCCACGGCAGTTCTGGCCGGAGCGTCCGCAATACTGCTGAACGCCGAATCCCAGTTCCGGAATCTCCTGCTGGTGCCTTTCTCTGTCCCGGCAGAAATGCTTCCCGGAGCCTCGATCTGGCTTGAGATCCTGATCTGGACTTTCTCTGTCAACTGGACGCTGCTGGTCATCAACCTGATCCCAATTCGCCCATTCGCTGCCAGCGCCTTCGCAGCGGGTGGGCATCGCAGCAGCGCAGACGGCGACCTTGCCGAAGCAGTTTCATTACGAATTGGGTTTGTGCTTGCGGGTATCGGGCTGCTGATAGGGATCGTCTTTAATCTTGTCTTTCTCACCGCGGCCTTCGCCGGTGTGTTGCTGCTGCTGATGCATGATCATCGCCGTTATGTCGAAGCTCATGTCTTTCGGGAGGTGGAGCATCGATTTCGGACGTTTCACCAAACAGGGCCCGAGCAGTCTTTCGACTACAGCAACTATGATTCTCCCGAACAGACCGATGAATTCCAGCCTGACGTTCACGAGGAATTTGCGGCACGAGGCCGTTCATCGGCCACAGCAACACCGCAGCCAAATCCTGTTGAGGAAGAGCTTGATCGGATTCTTCAAAAGCTTCACGACCGCGGCCGCGAAGCGCTGACGCCTGAAGAGCTCCATACGCTGCATCGACTCAGCAATCAGTTTCGCAACCGTCGCCCGTAGAACAGAAGGCAGCTCATTCCGGTGGGCCAATTCGATCCGGCCGATTTTCAGAGTCACAGCTTTCGCAACCCATCCTCCTTCATTGGATTCGGAATCAGCTCTTCAATTTCGTCGATTCTCGTCATCGTTTCATCATCGAGGATCAGCGGGATTGCTTTCAGGCTTTCTTCCAGTTGTGCCAGCGTCGTGGCTCCGATAATTGTGGAGGCCACAAAATCATGCTGGCGACTCCACGCCACGCTTAATGCGGTGACACTGACACCAATATCTGCAGCAATTGTTTCCAGTCGCGATACCGTTTCGCGGCTGCGATCATTCAGAAACCGATCAGCAAGACGCTTCTGGCGTTCGCCGAGACTGCGGTATTCGGTGAACCGCGCGCCCTCGGGATAGCCCTGTTGATACTTCCCTGTCAGCACACCACCACCGAGCGGTGAGAACGGCAGCAGACTGATATTTTCTCGTCGGCAAACCTGGGCCAGCTCGCTCTCGCAGCGACGATTGATCAGGCTGAAATTATTCTGGATGGTGTCATATCGACTGAGCCCAAACTGTTCAGCTGCGGCCAGACTTTTCATCACGCCCCAGCAGGTTTCATTGCTGCACCCGACGGCTCGAATCTTACCCTGATGAACCAGCTCGCTGAGCGGTTCCAGAACATCCTCGTAACGCATTCCATGATCGGGCCAGTGAGTTTGGTAAAGGTCAATGTAATCGGTCTGCAGTCTCCGCAGACTGTCCTCCACGGCTTTGACGATCTGCACCCGGTCAAGCGCTGAATGCCCGTGGCGAACAGGTGGCACAAACCACCCGTGAGCGGGTCCCGTAATTTTCGTGGCCACAATGACAGATTCGCGGGGCTTCGTCTTCAGCCAGCGACCAACGATTTCCTCCGTAATCCCGTATGTCTCTGCTTTCGGCGGAACCGGATACATTTCTGCCGCATCGTAGAAGTCGATTCCGGCGTCATACGCACGATCCATGATGTCGAAAGACAGCTTTTCATCACACTGACTTCCGAACGTCATGGTCCCCATGCAAATGTCTGAAACGGTAATCCCGCTCCCCCCGAGCCGTCTGCGCTGCATTTCGTCCAACCTCGCGATACCTGAACCCTTATCGGCGTCCCCGCTGGCCGCCTCTGGCACGCGATTGTCGACGGTTCACACCGCTGTGTCGAGTCAGCGGCAGCCCGGACAGGAAAGGGCCTTCTCTGCAGCATCGGATTCCCTACAATTGCCGGAGGCTGCTATCGGGCTCACTCAAACGCAGCTGCAGGACCCGAATGATTTTCTGCATCGGTGTCTTCGGCCTGCTCATTCAATCAGACCGTCTGTAGCAAAACGATTCATCAATGCCCCTGCGAATCATCTCCGGCAAGTATCGCCGTCGACATCTGAAAACACCGGCCAGTGATCAAACTCGTCCTTATACCGACCGGGTTCGACAAATCACGTTTGATCGGCTTGCCGCCTTTGTTCCCGGTGCGCGAGTCGCAGATATCTTTTCCGGGGTCGGCACCATGGGAATGGAGGCGCTCAGCCGCGGAGCCGCCTCCTGTGTCTTCTACGATTCCGGCATGGAAGTTCAGCGTCTGCTGCGAGAAAACATTCGCACGATCATGCCGGACGCCCGGTCGATCTGCTGCCGCACGGACATTCGCCGAACGTCGTTTCGCCCGCGTGAAGGCGAAGACTGTCTCCCGTACTCGCTGATCTTCTTTGATCCTCCGTACAAGATCGCGGAACAGATTGGCAGGGGCGGAAGTCTCGCCGCACCGCTGAAGCTCCTGTCTCGCGACACTCTGACGACCCCTGACGCGATCATGGTTCTGCGAACGCCGGAACATTTCGAAATGCCGGAAATCCGGGGCTGGCGAGTGCACGACTGCTGGGAGTTATCGTCGATGATGATCTGGATCATGACACGACCCGGAGCGTGGGAAGACGAAGCTGAGGCTGAAGACTGATACCGCGGATTACCGGGGCTGACTCCAAATCCCCAGTCTTTGAAGCTGAGCACGGTGTTCCGCAATTCGCAGGCCTGATTCCAACCCTGCGGGAAGCCCGTAACCATCCAGCAGTATTGACATGCCTGCTGCCAGACTGAGCTGGTTGATCAGCAGGCCGCTCTCTGTCCGCACCCATGCGAGATGCCTTCCGAAATGGTCCCGGCCCTGGATCTCCAGCAGGACAGGCTTTCCGGCGAGTCGTTGCCTCAGCCAGCCTGAAGATTCCTGACCGAATGCCTCACCCTTCTGACCATGGTGCGCAATTTCAGGCGCGTCGATGCCCAGCAGACGAATCCGGCGACCATCTGTCAGCACCAGCGTATCCCCATCTGTTACGGAGTGAACGATCGCCCGTTGTTGCGGGGCTGCACCCGCAGCGGACGGTTCAGGAAGGATCGCGATCCGCAGCAGGCCAGCCGCTGCGCAGAACAGAATCGCACGTTGAACAGGCGTGAGTTGACGACGAAGAAACGGTAACCGGGCGACTGCCTGTCGAAAAGATCCTGTCATTCTGCCACCTCATTTCACGCTGCTGGACTGCAGGACTCGTCAGCTCTGATAAGATGGAGGGGCTTCGCGCATGCTGGACCGCGCACAGCGAAGTTGCAAGACACACACGCGTTGAAGCCTGTGAAAAACGATTTGCGGCTTCCGGAATCGACGATTACGCGGTTCCACGACGTGAATCACTCCTCTGTTCTCTCATCCCCGACTCTGTACGCCACCAGTTGTCGCCGCCATAATTCCTGCGAATCCCGGCGACTCACACCTCAATGACGAATCTTCATGGACGCTTTCACAATCACCCTGAAAGACCTGCTGCAGCTGACGCGAGATCGCAGGGCGTTAATTATTCTGGTGGCAATGCCAATGGTCATCATTGCCATTGTCGGTGGATCGACCGGGCGACTGCGGGCAACTCGTATTCAAAATCGCATGGGCCTGCAGTTTGAAATTGCTGACTACTGCGGGACCGACGTTTCAAAGCGGCTCAGCGGATTCCTCGGCGGATATGAGCACGTCCTGATTCGCTCCATGGAATCCGGCCCGTCCGGAAACCTGCCTCCCCGCGATCAGGTTTTTGCGGAACCGTACCTTGAAGGCACCGACGCTCGCCTGGTCATTGGCCCGAAGTTCGAAGAACTCGCGCGGTCGATTCCGCCAAAGGAACTCACTTCCCCGGACGAAACGACACGCAACCGGGGACTGGAAGCTCTGGACCTGGAACTGGAGTGGGAAGACGCTGAAGCTGCCGACCCGATGATGAAAGGGCTGTCGAAAGCTCTGATTGCTCTGTCCCTGCAGAACGCCCTGCTTCCTGTCATTGCAGAAAAGGTCCCGGTCTTCCGCGGGGCAGCTCGCAACTCCGTGATTCCCGAAGCGTGGGAGGATTCCACGGAATCTTTGACCAGTGCCGAAGACGTTTCTGCTCGCGTTTATCAATTCTTCATCCCCAGTTACACCGTGCTGTTTGTCTTCTTCCTGGTCAACATCATGGGACGCTCAATCATCGGGGAACGGGAATCAGGGACGCTGAGGCGGCTGCAGGTTGCCCCCATCACACCAATGGCGATTCTGGTGGGAAAAACTCTTCCCTACCTGCTGCTCAGTCTGGTTCAGACAGTGATTTTGCTGATCAGCGGAAAAATGCTCTTCGGCATGTCGTGGGGGGCTGAGCCGATGTTGCTGATTCCGGTGATGCTGTGTACTTCCGCAGCTGCCACCGCCCTCGGACTGCTGTTTTCAACCGTTGCCCAGACCGAATCACAGGTCAGCAGCATGGGCAACCTGATCCTGCTCTCCTGCGCCGGAATCAGCGGCTGCCTCGTCCCTCGTGACTGGATGCCACCGCTGACAAAACAGATCAGCCTGCTCACACCTCACGCATGGGCGCTTGACGCCTACGGCGAGCTGCTGACGACAGATGCGCCCTCACATCCGGCCGTCGCACTGTCCTGTGGTGTCCTGCTGCTGTTCGCTGCTGTCTTCTTCACACTGGGTCTGTTCCGCTTCCGCGTCCGCGAATAGTCTCAAAGCAATCATCACCTGCAGCTTAGGCAAAGTCCGCTGCTGAACGACTGTCATCCGCAGAAATCGCCGAACCTCTCAGGCGACTTTGGAAAACCCACGTCCGCAGCTCGGTTCAACTTTTCCGATTAGGTTGAGTTTGACGATGTCTGACACGGGTTCGTACGTGCGAACTGATGGCTGATTTCGCGCCATCTGCCTATGACTGATGCCGAGCACCTCCCCTGTGGACAAGTCCAGCACGGGGGCGCAGGAGAGTTCAATGTGGAGCTGGATCCGAAACTCTCGGACACGACCGCAGCGTCGTACAGCACAATTACGCACCCACGCCAGCGGTGAACAACTGGAACAGCGAACTCTGCTGGCTGGAAATGTCCGCCTGGTAACAAGTGCGAACAGTGTCCGGCTGATCGGTGACCAGCAGGATAACGCCGTCAAGATTTTCCAAAACTCCGGGGGCATCTGGGCTGAAGGCCTGAACGAAACGACGATCAATGATTCCGCGGATGCTGTTCTGATCTCATCCGGTGATTCCGCGCTGCAGGCATCATTTCGAGCAGATCTCGGGAACGGAAACGACACCCTTGTGATCTCACCCGGGACCAGCTTCGATCGCTCAGTCCGTTTCTCAGGAGGACAGGGCGACGACCAATTCTTTGCCGTAGGGGCCTCTTTTGCTGCGAACGTGGTTTTTCGCGGACATCGGGGTGATGACGAATTCAGCGCTGTCGAGAGCAGTTTTGGCCAGCACCTGTCGGTTCTGACGGCGACAGGTGACGACGTGGTCAGCCTGACAGACACATCGCTGACCGGATCAACCATCATCCGAACCTCTCTGCAGGACGATGGTATCTCGTTCCACGGTGTGACGTCCGACGGTCGTATCCTCGTCGATGCCGGATACGATACGGACAGCTTTCAGGTCACAGACAGCTTTCTGCTGAATAACCTGGTCTTCATCGGCCGCCGAGGTCAGGACGCAGTCCGGCTGCAATCAAGCATCTTTGACAGCACGGTGACACTGCGAGGCGGCCGAGAGAATGACGCGTTCGAGATCCTTGGTGAAAACACTTTCCACGGTATTCTGCGACTGAACGGCGGCAAGCACAGACCGGATTTCACCGGGGACATCTCCGGCACCGATCAATACCAACTTGATACGGCTTCGACCCTGAACGGACCGCTGCGAGTGACCCGTACGGAAAGTGATGAGCTTGCTCCGGGCATCGCTGCTCGTTTTGACGACGACGAAGACGGGCTTACGGCGCTGGCCGCAGCTCTGGATCAGGACGCCCGTGATCTTGCCGTCAGCGTGATCGAACTGACAGCTGTCGGATCAGCTGTGAACTCCCTCACGGACTCCGGAGGAGTCATCGTCACGCGTGACAACACAGTGAACATTTCCGGTACAACTGTCCCAGGAGCAGAAGTTTCCTTCGACAGTGATGCTGACGGCCTGTTCGACGATGCGACTGTCATCGCGGATGGGCAGGGTCATTACAGTGTTGATGTCACGCTCACACGAACTGACCTGTACACCGATGTCGCGGGTGACGACGGCCTGACCGGAAGGCAAAGCATCGCAGTTCGAGCGCTCTCCGGTCCCGACGAGGGGCTTGCTGCGGTCGAGGTGGATTATGTCACGGGAACAGTTGTTGAATTCACTTCCAGCCAGGGAACGTGGCACCTTGAACTCTTTGATGATGTTGCACCAAACGTGACGCAGAATTTTCTGAACTATGTGGATCCCGAGATTGGAGAAACAACAGGCCGCTATACCAATTCGATCATTCATCGTTCCGTGGATAACTTTGTCATTCAGGGCGGAGGCTTTACCGTCAACAACGGTGTGATTGATTCCATGTCGCTGGATGCGTCCGTCACGAGTGAGTTTTCCCCGGAGCGGGGGAATATCAAAGGCACAATATCGATGGCCCATGCGGGTGACCCGGATGTGCTGACCAGCCAGTGGTTCGTCAACACAATCGACAACCCGGCGCTCGATGACTTCGATGGCCGCAGGCATACTGTCTTTGGTCGACTGGTTGGCAGCAGCCAGACAATCGTCGATGCCATTGCATCGCTGGAACAGAATGACATTTCGCTGATCACCAACTCAACGGCCCTTGGCGAAGTTCCTTTGACGGGTCCGCTGACCGAATTCGAACGGATTCTGAGCGGAACTGTTTCAACAAATGCGAACAGCACCGTCATCACGGGCGTTGGCACAAAGTTCACTGAAGAACTGAAGGGCTCTCTGTTTGGCCTGCGATCGCGAATTGAGATCAACGATCAGGTCTTCTTTGTCGCCAACATCGACAGTGACACTCAACTGACTGTTTCGCAGGCGCCAACATTCACCGTCAGCGACTTTGCAGCCCGTACGGACTTTGTTGATGACGACTTTTCCCGGTTTACATCCGTGAAACGAGTGTTGGAATAATCAGTCACCACCTGCAATCCGTTTCCGAGCTCGCTCAATGGATTCCAGCACCGCCTGCACATACTGCTCTTCAGAAAACGGGCTCATGATGTAGGACTTGAGGGCGGACACGGGTACCCCGTAGTCTGACTCTCGCCAGCGATCCGTCATTGACAGCACAACACCCTCACCGCGAAGAGCTTCCTCGTGAATCAGTTCAAAGATTCGGCGGTTGTAGTCGTTGTGTTGCCTGAGCTGATCTGCCATGGCGGCATCAGTTAACTCTCGTTGCGGTATTTCGAAAGTGTCCACACCTGGTGGATACACTCTGAAAAGCGTGACCGGTCCGTAGTTTTCCGGGTTCATCACTGTGACACAGGGATGAGACTGCAGCCGATCGCGCAACAGTTCGGCCATCGTGACCAAATGACCCAGCAACGTCCGAAGACCAGTTTTCCCTAGCAAAGACAGCGAGGCAAACGCGGCCAGCGGACCACTTCCCGACCGGCTTGTTTCCAGCGTGAATCGCCCAGGGTGATACTCGCCGGACTGGAACAAATAGGGTGTGGTTGAGGGTGATCGGGCCAGCAGTTGCAGGTCTGCCGCATCCCGAAAAAAAATGGCACTGCTGACATAGGGAGCAAAGCCGGTCTTGTGGTAATCCACGCCGACGGAGTCAGCCAGCCGCAGTTGTCCGATGTGTCGAACCGCCCACGCCAGAGCTCGTCGAGTGCGATCCGGAAATCGCAGTGAATTTGCCTGCAGGTCATAGTCCCGAAATGCACTCCACGCCCAGCCAATCACGGCATCTGCATGCAGGTGCGGAACGTAATCCAGACAGTGTCTGCTGACGAGTTCGTCCCGAATCTCGCGAATCTGTTCCAGCGGGTCGATCCCGAAGGCATCCGTGGTCCCCATGGTGGCCACGATGCAGGCCACACGTCGCCCCTCGGCCGCCAGTCGATTCAGTTCGGATTCCAGCAGACAGCTGCGCATCTCATTGTTGGCTGCAGTAGGAATGCTCACGATGTTGTCACTTCCCAGCCCAAGCCACGCAACCGCTGTGTCGCACGCATAGTGTGCATCATCGGAACACACGACGACGGGAGGATCACCTGCCAGTCCGCTTCGCAGCGACCCGGGACATGCTTTTTCGATTCCGGTCCGGATCGCGTAAAGCAGAGTACCTGTCCCGCCAAATGTGAATACACCTCCTGCTCGCTGAGGGTCATATCCCATCAACTCCGCAGTCATGGCGATCACGTCCGCCTCGGCCAGCGATACCCCTCGACTACCCTCTTCGCTGCAAATATTCGGGTTGTAAATTGCCGGCAGCAGTGTGCCCAGAATGCCCGGAATGCACGGCGGAGGAATGACATTGACCTGAGTCCGGGGATGACCCCAGATAAACATCCCGGAAAAATAGTCCACCAGCTGCCTCGCTGTTGATTCCACTGTTCCGGTTTCCTCCGGAACCCGTCGATCCGCAGCTGACCGAAAATCCGTGGCTGCCGGCTCGCCAAGGATGGGCCTTTCGGACTTCATGGCATCCAGCTGATCCAGAGCTCGCAACATGGAAAAGACAAACCATGCGTCGTGCTCCTGATCGGAGACCGGCTGCGGAAAAGCTCGGCGCAGCGTCTGCAGATGGACTCGGTAATCACTCATTGGACTGGGCCTCATACATCACCAATTCAACCAGCCACCCGGGACCACCGCAGATTTTGACGGAGGCAGCAGAAGCTGCAGACAGGCAGCTTTCCTTACGGCTGCCTGAAGCATAGGATCAAACATCCTAAAAACGACCGTATCCCGACAGATTTGGCCACGATTCCATGGACGCGCCCGCAGACAGTTTTCAGCTGGGAAAAAACATCACGCTGTTCCCCGTGATTCACGGCAGTGGTGACTCCGCGCTGGAAGTCCGCAGGCTGATGCTGGAGCGGCATTTCGACTGTGTGGCAGTGCCTCTTCCGCAGTCTTTTCAGGACGAAGTGGAAACAGCTCTGGATCGGTTGCCTGGGATTTCCGTCGTGTTGCAGCGTGAACCCACGCAACAGTTTTTGGCCAGCGAACCCTGGCGGCCGGACGATGCATCTGAAGAGGCGGACGAAGATGCTGCTCGCGCAGCATACGTACCGATTGACCCTTGCCAGCCGGTCATCGCCGCACTCCGCACTGCCTGCCAGGAACGACTGAATCGAGCGTTCATTTCTCCGGAATCAGACCATCACCTGCCCGGTTCCAGCGTCCTGCCCGACCCCTACGCCCTGAAGCAGGTTTCCGCAGAACAGTTCGCGGTCGCCGTGCTGCCAGCGATTCCACCGCCACAGGA
>Ga0075479_10000568_pt1 | contig 16088 bp, 18 predicted proteins | sample DEB08_DNA_8_FD_76341 | JGI IMG/M metagenome (GOLD analysis project Ga0075479, IMG submission 76341) | Aqueous microbial communities from the Delaware River and Bay under freshwater to marine salinity gradient to study organic matter... | ecosystem: Environmental > Aquatic > Marine > Coastal ... | reverse complement strand
AAGGAAAGCAACCGAAAGGGCACGGGAAAGGCCTCCGTGGGTTGGAGGTCATCGATGGAACAGTGCACGGTCAGGTCCACGGCATAGACGCCTCCACCTCCGGCGGCCCGCACCGTGGCCTGTGCGGCTTCACCGTCTGAACGCCGGCCGACGACCTCGCCGGCAACGGCCACGTGCATGCCCAGGTCGGCCTCGAGCAACAGCCGGTTGGTGAACGGAATGTCGGCCGCGAACAAGGACCATGCACCCTCGAGGGAGCGACGAAGTTCAGGCACCATGAACGGTTGGTGAACCTCCACGCGCCAGACGGGTTTCCATCCGAGGTCGGTCCAACGCAGCTCTGGCCCGTGGACGTCACGGACTTGGTCTCGGTTTCGAAGGTTGGCCGCGGCTTCGGTCAATGCATCGGGAACGTCGAGCCCGCTCGACCAACGGCCGATGGGGGCGACCTCGATGTGAGGGCGCAGGCCGTGCACCAACACGCAGACGCTTTCGCCGCTTGCTGCACGGCCGAAGAGTTCGACCACCGTGGCTCCTTGTGCACCTTCACCGATGGAACGGTACCGGGAACTGACCAATCCGACGCGGCCTTCCCAGCGTGCGGAGGCCATCACGCGGGCCTCCGCTTCGGCCCCCTTCAGCCCTTCGCACCGGCCATCGAGGTCCTTTGCGCCGACGCGGAAAGTCTTGATACCCCGCAGAGGTGAGCACCAATCGGGACTCCGGAGGGTGACGTATGAAGGACATCGATTGGGACGCATTGACCTTCTCCCTGACCCCCACCGATTGGATGTACGTGGCCGAAGTCAACGCGGGTGAACCGTGGATGCCGGGCACGCTCATGCCCTACGCCGACTTCTCCATCTCGCCTGCAGCAGGGGTGCTGAACTACGGCCAGGGCCTCTTCGAAGGCATGAAGGCGTACCGCACCGAAGCCGACCGAATCGTCTTCTTCCGTCCGGAGGAGAACGCCCGGCGCATGCAGGCCGGTGCAGACCGCCTCCGCATGCCACCCGTGCCTGAATCCATCTTCGTCGACGCCATCGAACAAGTGGTCCATGCCAACCGGGATTGGGTTCCGCCCTGCGGGCGTGGAGCGCTCTACGTACGGCCGATCCTCTTCGGCTCTGGACCTGTTCTTGGGGTTGCACCCGCGCCTTCGTTCACCTTCATGATCTACTGCACACCGGTCGGCCCGTACTTCAAAGGAGGCATGAGCGCCATTTCGCTGGTCATCTCCGAAGACCACCACCGTGCTGCGCCCGGTGGGTCAGGCGGCGTCAAAGCCATCGGCAACTACGCACCAGGCATGATGCCCTCCTACGCTGCAAAGGCCGCAGGCTACGCCGAAGTCATCTACCTCGACGCAGAAACCCACACCTGCATCGAGGAGGTGGGAGCAGCGAATTTCTTCTGCGTGAAGGACGGTGTGCTCAGCACCCCATCGTTGACCGGAACCATCCTTCCGGGCATCACACGCGCCTCGATCATCGAACTCGCCCGTCATCGTGGCCTTGAGGTCCGCGAAGAGCGGGTGACCGCCGAGGCGGCCTTGGCGGCCGACGAAGCATTCTGTTGCGGCACGGCCGCGGTGATCTCACCGACTGGATCCATCACCCAAGGCGAGCGAACCACCACCTACGGCGACGGAACCCCTGGGCCCGTCACCTTGGACCTCTACGCGCACTTGACCGGTTTGCAAGCAGAGCGGGAAGAGGACGTCTTTGGTTGGCTTCACGAGGTCCCTGACCTCGGATGAATCACGCCGCTGTGGGCTTTGCCGTGGTCAAGTCGCTCATGATGAGCGCAAACTCGGCACGGATCGACGCGATGTCGTCGCGCATTTTTGCGATGGCTTCCTCGAGTTCGGCACGCCGTGCGGCTTGTCGCTCCTTTCGGGCTGCGCGACGTTCGGCGAGCAACTTGTCCAAGGCACGGCTTTGGGCCTTGAAGTTCGTGCGAGCGGTCTTCATGCGATCCTGAAGGACCGTGAGGTCGCGCGAATCTTTGGTCGCGGCGATGGTTGCGGCGTTGTCGAAGCTCGCTTGTCGGCGCTTGTCCTCGATGTGCCAGTCCGGTGTGGACTTGAGGCCACGCTTTAGACCGATGAACGCGAAGAAACCAATCCACCACTTGGACGGATCAAAATGGTACCAGCGGTGCCCGTTGCGGTAATCCGCTTGGAAGGTGTGGTGGAAGTTGTGGTACCCCTCTCCGAAGGTGAGGAAGGCAAGGACAGGTGAGTCCTTGCTGCTGTTGGCATCACCGTAGGGCTGCGTGCCCCAGATGTGAGCTGCGGAGTTGATGAGGAAGGTCCCGTGGTGCGTGAAGACGGTGCGAGCAAGGCCGGCCCAGACGAACCCGCCGACGGCAGCCCCCACGCCACCGATCATGCCGCCGATGAGGGCGGGGAGGAACATCCCCACGCCCACGGCGATGACCAGGTAGAAGCGGTGTTGGAAGCGGAGGATGGGGTCTTCCTGCAAGTCCTTGACTTGGGAGAGGTCGTGCACGCGCTCGCCACCCTCGTCGATCATCACCCAAAGGATGTGGCTCCACCAGAAACCACGGGTGGCGGAATAGGGGTCCTCTGGCTTGTCCGTGTGGCGGTGGTGGATGCGGTGGTCAGCGCACCAGTTCAGGGCGCTGTTTTCGAAGGCGCCTGCGCCAAAGAGGGCGTAGAACAAGCGCAGGGGCCACGATGCTTCGTGGCTTCGATGGCTGAACAAGCGATGGTATCCGACCGTGATGCTCAGACCGCAGGCGAAGTACCAGATCACGAACAGGATGGGCTCGACCCACGTCACGCCGAATTGTGTGGCATGCCACCACAACCCAACGATCGAGGCAATTGGCGTGAGCACCAAAAAGAGCGTGTTAACGACGTTGATGCTGTTGCTCCCGTCCCCTGCCATGGTGTTGCGGGGCACACCGCGATTCAAAGCGGTTCCCATTGGAGCAGGGTTTCAGGATGCCGTCCCTCAGCGCTTGAAGGACCGGCGACGGGACGACGAGCGACCCTGCGACTTGCCCTGTCCAGACGATGACTTGCCGCTTTGTTTTCGAGAGGAGGCTGGCTTCTTGGCCTGTTCATGCTCCTTCTTTCGCTGCTCGCGCCATGTGGTCCCAATCAACTGCATGATTTCCTCCTTGGAGGATGCACCGGCGTCTGCTTCTGCGCCGGAGCGGCTGACGATGAGACGGCCTTCACGTGCGTGCGGGTCGCTTGGTCGAGCGGCGTTGGCTTCACGCTTGATTTTTCGGAGGCCGACCGCACGGGCGGCGTTGTACAGTCCTTCCAGGTCCGGTTTCTTCACCGAAGCGTCCTTGCTGACACGACGGCCTGATCGACGAGAGCGGCGGACGTCGAAGTACGACGGCCACAACGTCAAGCGGTCCGGGTCATGGTCCATGTGCCCGCCTCTTGCTCCTGTGCTTCAGGTCCTTATGGACCCGGGTCAGGGGCCTCACTCGACGAGCACGCCGTTGATGACCCCGTCCTTTCCGGGTCGGGAGGTGATGCGCACGCGACCCTTGTCGGTCTCGATGATGGCGCCCTTCACGAGGATGTTCCGACGAACGTAGTTCGGGTCGGATTCGTTTTCGACGACGCTCATGATGACGCCCATGGTGGTGGTGCCCTTGGAAGGGTCGGCGATGGCGACGCGGTTCTCGGCCATGACACGAACCATGGTGTTGCCACCGGCCTTGCGGTAGATCTTGCGCTTGGGTTCTCCGACGAGCGCGAATTGCTTCTCGCTGGAGATTTCCGTCTTGCGCTTGCCGCGAGCCTGAACTCGGCGACCGCCGCTGGTCTTGCGTCGAGAGATGCCGTGCCATTGTGCCATGAAAGGTTCACCTCGCAGGCTGCCGACCGACGCGGCGTATATGAAGCCCACCCTCAAACACAACGGAGGTCTAATCGGGACAGAACGGTCGAGTTGACGTCCATCAAGACGGCCTCCAGATGGGCTTCAGGGTGCAATTGGCCCACGCCCGAAGGGGTCCCGGTGAAAACCAAATCGCCGTCTTGAAGCGGCGCCCAGTCCTGCAAATCGTCCAGCAGACGGGACGGTGAGATCGACATCGACGCGATGGCCGCAGATTGGCGGACTTCACCGTCGATCCGCAATTCAAGGCGCAGCCCTGAGGTGGACAAGGTCTCCACGCTCTGCGTCCAAGGCACAAAGCCTCCCAGGCGAGCAGCCCCTCGGAACGCCTTCCCGCGGGCCCAAGGCAGGCCCTCCGGACGAGCCTCTTGTTGTGCAGCACGGTCGGTGAGGTCCAGGCCCACGGCCACGTGGGTGATTCCCCCTCCTTCACCCAACTTGAGCACAAGCTCGACCTCGTGATGGATTTCACCGTCGTGCCCGCTCACGTCGACGGCGTTGCTCGTGGACAAGCAGCCGGCAGGTTTGGTGAAGAAAATCGGGCGGGTGGGGCGGGCGTTGCCAAGTTCGTCCGCGTGTGCTGCATAGGTTCGAATCGCGCACCACATGGCCATGCACGACCCAGATGGACCGGATTCTTGGACCCTCTCATGGCAACGGTCATAGCACGCTACGCGCCGGCAAGAGCATGGTCAAGGATTGGAGCATCCGGAAGCGCCGGCCCATCCGAAGGAAAGCCATCGCCCCGCTGCTCAAGGACCTCGAGGCCGCGCTTGGCATCGATCTGAACGTCGACGGCGCCTTCCTCGAAGCCGCTGAATTCGGACCTTGGAACCTCGTTTTTGTCGACAAAGTCCCGAAAGCGGTTGACGTGGAGCATCCGGACGGCGAGCGCGTCGTGGCCTTGACCCTACGCGGCCTGATGGAGCACGCCGATGCTGCGCACTGGGTGGAAGTGGACCATGGCGCCATTCGTTTCCTCATGAACGGAGCCGACTGCATGGCCGCAGGCATCTCTGGAGCGGACGTGGACGTCGCGGAAGGTGACCTTGTGTGGATCCGCGACGAAGTGCACCAACGGCCCTTGGCCTTGGGATGGGCCCTCGACTCCGGCGAAGGCATGGTGGCCGCAACCGGCGGAAAGGCGGTGAAGACGATTCACTGGGTCGGGGACGAACTTTGGGAGATGGAGTGAGGCATCCTCCCACAGCGACAAATAGGAGCGGCGATTCTGCAAAACCATGCGGAACGTGATGCTCGTCAGCCTCATGCTCATGTTGGTCGGCGTGGCCTCCGCTGGCGGTGTCAGCGGTCAAGATTCAGGCCCTGACCATGCGGAAACCCCCTTTGCTGCGCACACGGCCACCTCACCCTCCGTTGACGGAGAGACGTGGACCCTCACCGTGACGATGGACCAGGACGCGGTGGACAACGGCACCACCCTGCTCTTGACCACGCAGATCTGCACCAACGACGGCGTGTGTGACCCGCCCGTGACTCAGGAGGCCACGGTGTCGGACGACGGAGCAACCCACACCATCACCGTGACGCCCCCAGAGGATCACACCTACGTCAACTGGCGTGCCAAAATGACCTACAGCGACGGTGAAGATGATTTCTACCCGCTCGGCGACTGGTACAAAACGTGGTCCAACTGCTACTACGACGACGGCGCTTGGGGCGGAGAAGGTGCCACCGCTGACGGCTGCGTGGAAGAAGAGGAGAGCCCCGGTCCGGGCTTTGTCCTGAGCCTCGTTGCCCTGACGGTTGCCGCAGCGGCCGTTGCACGGCGCTCAGGCAACGCCTGAACAATGCTCGACCACGCGTTCGAGGCAACGGCGGACCTCATGGGTCCAGTCGACCAGCACCACGCTCGCTTCGTCACGGGCTGGGGAAAGATGACCTTCACGCATGCCAGGTCGGCGGAGGTCGCTGGGGACCAGCGGCAAGCCTTGACCCGTCCATGTCAAACGCGTCCCTTCCGGCACTCGCTCCAACGCCACGCCCTCGCTCTGGTATCCCTCCTCGCTCCGCACGCCGTTCAGAGGCCCCAAGGCGTGGCAGGCGGCATCGAACACCTCGCCAAGGGCTTCCTCCGGTGTCGGCCCGTAAGCGTCGAGGAAGCCGAGTTCTGTGGCGTTTTGTTCGATCAGGTGATCGAGCCCTCGGCCGAGGCCCCGCTCGCTCATGCCTGCGGCCCCCGGGACAATCCCCACCGCGAGGAAAGCGCGTTGGCCACCGCGAGGTGGTCTTGGCCGCCGTTGGATTTTGGCGCATGAACGTGAATGGGCTCGCCACGGCTCGTCGCCTCTGCGAGGCGAATGTTGCGGCGAATGGGAGGTTCGACCACGACATCCCCAAGATGTTCACGAAGGAGGTTGGCCACCTGTTGGTTCAGCAGGGTAGGGGCATGCATGGTCAGGAGAACGCCGTCAACACCGAGGTTGGGGTTCAAGCGACGCCGCACCTGTTCGACCGTCGAAAGGAGCATGGCCAACCCCTCGAGCGCGAAATATTCGGTTTGGACGGGCACCAACACGCCGTCAGCCGCACACAAGGCGTTGATGGCGAGCACACCCAGATTGGGAGGGGTGTCGATCAGCACTAGATCGTAGTGAGGCAACAGAGGTGCGAGGCCCTCGGACAGCCTCGACTCGCGGCCCAAATCGGAAAGGATGGCGTCTTCAACCGAAACCAATCTGCGGTCGCCGACCACGACGTGCAACGTCGGGATGCGTGTGGCGTAACGGCATTCCGAAGCGCGCTCGGGATTGAGGAGTAAGTCACGGGTGGTCAGTTCGACCCTGGCTTTGTCGATGCCCAGCCCTGTGGCGCAGTTCCCCTGTGCGTCCAAGTCCACCACAAGCACACGCAGCCCGGAGGCGGCGAGGGAGGCAGCGAGGTTGATCACCGTGGTCGTCTTTCCGACGCCTCCCTTTTGGTTGGTGACCGCAACGACACGGGCCAAGCCATGGGTTGACGGTTGCATCGGTGGAAGGTCAAGCGGCGCACGGATTTTTGCCGAGCCGATTTCGTTGGCGGTGGTCGCCACTGGAGCGGCTTGAGGGTGCTCCTCAAACTCCGCTTCTCCGACGGTCACCTGACGGCCACGCTCTCCCATCGTTGCATCATGCAGGTCTCGGAGGCTTTGGAGGTGACGGCCACGCCCGGCTCCCAAAGGAGGTTCGGCGTCCCCCGTCGTCACGCCGGACGCTCGATGAGCGAGGTGGCCAACAGGCGCCCGCTGGTGGCGTCCACGGCCACGCTGAAGGACGAATCCCATCCTTGGCGCTCCCACGTTCGCACGTAATCGTAGGTGGTGGCCCCGGCCTCACCGTCAACCAACTCGCTGATCAGTCCGGTCAGGCCATCGTCAGGCACAGCGACCAACACACCTCGACGAAGGCCGTCGTTGTGACCTCCATCGGCGTCGAACAGCCCCGCGCTGCCGACAAGTTCTGGGAAGCGGCCTTCGGCCACAAGCAAGGCTTCCACCTCGTCAAGGGGAAGCACGGCCGGCGCCGATTCGCGGTTCCAGACGATGCCAAGGTCGAGGGATTCCTTCTGGACGAAGGTGCAGGTTCCGTTTTCACCGGGTCCAACGTCAACACGAACCCAGCCATGGGCGTCGTCGTTGCCGACCCACGAGAGGTTCCATTCGTCCTCCACGCTTCCCGATTCACCGACGGCGCGCCAAATGTAGCCCTCGTTGTCCAAAGCGGCGTTTGCACCCGATGCCGAAGATCCGACCGACCTGAGGCAGGCAAAGGCGTCCTCAAGGGTCGTGGATGCGGACGGAGCCCCGTCAGGCACGTGACTGGCGTTGCGCGTCCAATCCACAAGCGCATCGTCTGGCGCGCCCAATTCATTCGGGCTGGGACGACCGATGTAGGTGGTGCCAAGGTCCAACCGATCTGCACCACGGGAGAGGGAAGTCCGCTCGAAGGTGTGGGTCAAGCGGAATTCACCGTCGGGCAGGACAGCGTCGCCCAATTGTTGGGACAAGGTCGAGCAGTCTTGTTGCCCGTTGTTGTCGGAAGAAAGCCGAACGTCCACCGTTTGCCGACTGGCCCAAGGGTTGTCGGCCTCGACCCACATCGACAAGGTGGCGCTGCCGAGGCAATACGTCGCCAAGTCTGGTTGGGTGGCCACGATCCGCCACATGCGCTTGCCGGCAAAATCCTCGGCGCCGACCACGGACCAATCCCACCCAAGGCCGCTGCCTGTGGCCCCGGTTTCGATGGGCGTCGTTCCAACGAGGGATTGGAGTTCGACCGGCTGGGTCAGCATGGCGATGCCCGGAGCGAAGACTTCGAAGGACCCGAGGAGGCCACCGACGCCGTAGGTCGTCGTCGAACCACGGACCACGCCTTCGAGATCGACCTCCCAATCCGCGTTGCTTCGCAGCGTCACGCGGTCACCGATTTCGGTCCACGATGTGAGGGTCAGTTCGGCTGCTCCGCTGGCGGATGCAGAACTGCTGGAGCAGTCGTTTGAGCCTGGAACGATCGACCGAAGATGGCGCTTGACCACCAACTCGTCGAGGTCGTAGGTGGCTTCCTGTTGAACAGCCAACCACTCGGCCCCATGCGCGCCCCTGACGCTGACCGTGCCAAGAAGCCGGTCGTCGGAACCCTGCGACGGAATGTCGAGCATGGTGCCTTCGTGCACGGCCACGTCACCGCTCCCTGAGAACGAGACCTCCAAACGGCAAATGTCGTCCTCGATGTCCAGTTGCTGAATCACCGGTTCGACGAAACCCTCGGTCGCGGTCAATTGGCCGTCGATGAGCACGAAGCCCATCTCGTCGCCATAGCGCAGAGCATCCACGGTGACGGGCTCCAGCTGTTGTTCGACCCAATACCAACCTCCTGCTCCGAGGAGAAGCAGGACGAGCAGCACCGCGGCGGCCTTGGGGGTTCGAATCATGTCGAGCAGGGTGGCGTTCCCTCCAGGTTTCGAGCCCGGGAGGGGCACGGCGGGTGGGACCTCATCGACGTGGTCGGTGCCTTCGGGAACGTCGTCCTCCACCGGGATCGCGTCAAGGACTTCAGCCTCGAGCACGTCCTCTTCTTCGTCGGTAGGAAGGGGAACGACGTCTGCCGCAGGTGCAGGTTCTGCCTCAATGGCGATCACCTCAGGTTCAGGCTCAAGTTCGAGGGAGATGACTTCCTCAACCTCGGGTTCGGGAGCGTCCTGAACGGAGAGACCGACGCTGCTGCGATCCAAGCCCGCCTCCAGAAGGCGTTCGACCAGCTCTGCTTTTCGGCCCCCGGTGGGCAGGTCATGAAGCACACACAGCGCTTTCAGTTTGGCAACGGTCAGGCTTGATGCATCCGTCAACGCTCAACGCCCTCCAATGGTCTTCTCGCAGTTGACCGTTTTCAAGCCTGAGGGTGCATGGGCACCGAAAGGTGGGCATCCGGCGCCTTCGCGCCGCGACGGCGGAGCAACCAGCGGCCTCCAAAACCCAAGCCAGCAAGCACCAGGGCCAAGGCCAGCAATGGAAGTAACAAGGCCAGCACGGTGCACAGCAGGCATGCCCCGGCTTCCATCGTCGAAACGATCGGGTTGCCAAGCCCACCTGTTGATGCGGTGGAGAGGGCACGCACACCGACCGTGGTCACCTGCACGCTTCCGCTGGTGGTGCCCCCAACGATGATGCTCAACGACCATTGCAGGGCGGGCTCTAATTCACCCAAAGAGGTGGACATCAAGAGCACCCCTCCAACCACGGCGGCCGGGGAAGCGATCGTGTCGAGCAGGTTGTCCAACCATGGGATGTAGTACGCGAGAAGCTCACAGACCACCGCCGCGCCGAGCACCGCCAAACCGACGTCGGACGCCATCCACTCCTGCATCCCAGAATCAGAAACCAAAATTGGATTCAGATCAAACCGTGTGGCCAAGCCGTACAAGAACGGTGGAATGAACACCCGAAAACCGCTTGCTGCGGCCAATCCGACACCAAGAGCAAGCGCCACGTAAAGGTCCATGCCGCTCATGCAAGGGCCTCACAGTGCTTCAGATCAGCCTTCATGGGGCACGAAGCCCTCGCCGTCGGGGTTGTGCACGAAGATGGTCTGGTCAAAGGTGCCGTCCGGCATGCGCCGGTGAACGTACCCGTTTCCGGCATCGAGCCAAGCCGTTCCGTCCTCGTCTTCCTGAAGAACGGCGGGGGCATCGGCGGCATCAGGCGTTTCTGCGGCTGCCGGCGGGCCGCTCGGACCTGCAGAAGGAGGACCACTCGGGCCTGCTGCGGGGGGGCCTGCGGGTCCGGCTGCGGCCAACACGGTGGATTCCACAGAGGCTTCTTTGGGCTGTTTCATGGCACGAACTTCCTTCCCATGACGCTGTGCTCCGACGAAGGAGAGGGCAGCGAGAACGATGGCAACAAGCCCAAACAGGCCCGCAATGGCTTGGTTTGGCCAAACCCGTCCATCGATTTCGATGGTGCCGGTGCCGGATTGATCGGCGTTCAAACCGTCGATGTCGCGGAATTTGACGATGAGGCAGTACTGCCCTGGATCGATGCGGAAGCGGAACTCCTCCTCTGAGCCCGCGTCAACACGGCCCATGGTGGTGGCAAAACCATGGTCAGAGCTTCCGCTTTCTGCTGCCAGTTGGCCGTCTGACAGGGCCGCCGAGTCGGTGCAATCCGCGGTTTGAATCATGAAAGCGACCAATTCGGAATGTGTGGGAGGCGGTTGATCGATGCTGATGTCGACACGAACCGGAACATCCGTGATGTCGTCGCCGGGAATGGGCATGCCCCAAATGAGGCCAACGTCCTTCGTGGCCTGCGCGCCTCCCAAGGAGGACTGGTAATCGGCTGAGAACGGCATTGGGAAGAGGGCGAATCCAAACAGAATCACGGCAATGCCGAGGAACATGAAGACGTTCCAACGCGAGCGTTGGAGGGCCTCTTCGCGTTGTTCGAGGCTCATTTCCTCCAGCATGTCGTCCCGGTCTTCATCGACGAGCACCTCGCTGGGCACGGGTTCCAACTCGTCGGAGCCGTCGGCGTGCTCATCATCGTCCATGCCACCACGGTGATTCACCGACCACTTGAAATCCTCGGCCGGGGATGTTCAATCGTGAACGATGGGCTGAAAGGGGAAGCCGCGCCGCCGGGGCGCATGGACCTCCGGCTTGCCGTGCTGTCCAGGGGGCCACGGCTCTACAGCACCCGGCGGTTGGTCGAGGAAGCGCAAGACCGTGGCCTCGACGTTGACATCATCGACCCCTTGACGTGCTCCCTGTTCGTCGATGAGGGCCGTGTTGAAGTGCTCGTCAACGGCGAACCTTTCGAGCATGAAGCCGTGATTCCGCGCATCGGCCACTCCATCACCGGACACGGTACGGCGCTCTTGCGGCACTTGGACCAACTGGGCGTGTGGTCGTCCAACAGCGCTGCAGGCATCCTTCAGAGCAGGGACAAGCTCCGAGCCAGCCAAATCCTGGCCCGGAATCGGATTCCAATCCCTCGGACGATGAACGTCCGAGACGTCCGAGACGTGAACCATGCGATCGAGGCCGTGGGCGGACTTCCCGTGGTGGTCAAGGTGACCAAAGGGACGCAAGGTCAGGGCGTCTTCCTCCGCCATACCGTGTACGAAGCAAAGAGCCTCGTCCAAGGCCTGCTCCACGCACGCCGGGACGTGTTGATTCAGGAATACGTGGCCGAAAGCCACGGCCGAGACGTGCGCGTCATCGTTGTTGGAGACGAGGTCGTGGCGGCGATGCGTCGCCGAGCCCGCGGACGCGAATTCCGTTCAAACTTCCACCTCAACGGAACCGTGGAGTCCGTGGACCTTCCCGAAGAATTCGCGGACGTGGCCCGACGCGCGGCCCGCGTGCTCGGCCTCAACGTCGCTGGCGTCGATTTGCTCGAGGGCAACGACGGCCCCATGGTGCTCGAAGTCAACTCCAGCCCTGGTTTGCAAGGCATCGAGATGGCCAGCGGTGTGAACGTGGCGGGAGCCATTGTGGACCATGCCATCCGCGAGGCGGGATTCGGCGACATCGAGATCGACGGTCTCTTGCGCATGCTTCCTGACGAAGGCGTCGTGACCCTCCAAGTTCGACGTCACCCCGGCTTGATTGGCCGCAGCCTCGAGGACGTGTTCCACGGGGACATCGAAACCTTCGCCATCGCTCGGAACTCACACATGATCTGGAATCCTGAGTCCGACACACGCCTTCGTTTCGACGATTTGGTCCTCTGTACAGGCCCCCGTACCAGCCTTCGCAGTGCCGTGCGCGCAGCGGTCGAACGCTGCACGGACGACGTGCCCGACGGTGGGTTCGATCAAGGGCCGGATGAAGCGGCCGTCTGAGGCCGAACGTTCAAGGCCAACCCCCCGGATGGCCCAACGCCTTCGGGCATGGGATGCACGCCGCTTCGGCGGCAGGCGGTGACGCCAAATGGACGCGGGACCTTCACGAACACGACGGGCGCTTCGACCCAGTCAGCGTCGTCTTGACGAAGGTCGTGAGGTCGATTTGCCTCCACGTCTCCAGCACCTTGCAGGCTTGCCGTGGCTGGATTGCTACCTTCAGCAACTTCGTACGGAAGGAAAGTCGGAGAACACGAGGAAGACCTACCTGACGTCCATCCGACCCATGCTCAACACCTTGCTACCCGGCGAAGACGTCCTCCATGACGTGGACCAACTTTCCGTCGGTGAAGTGGCCGAACGGGTTGAGCCCCTCAACGGACGGCTGGACCGTTGGGTGCACAGCCTGTCGGACCTGAAACCGTCTTCGTTCAACACCAAATTGGCCGCAGCGCGTCATCTTCTGAACTGGCTCGGCCACCGATGGCCAGAACATTTGGTCCGAGCCAGAACCGGACGACGGTTGCCGCGGACGTTGACGCGAAGGGAACTCAGCGACGTGCTTGAGGCCGCCCAATGGTACGAGGACCCCCTGGCGCGGGTGGTCGTGACCATGATGCTCGACACCGGACTTCGGGTCAGCGAGGTCTGTGACCTCGACCTCGATGCGTTGGACCTCGACGATCAATCCGCCATGGTTCGATCGGGCAAGGGAGACAAGGACCGTCTCGTGCTGTTCACGGAACGCACCTTGCGCGAACTCGATTTGTGGCTTGAGCAACGTTCCGTTCGTACCGAGGAAACCCTTGGCCCAGTGCTGGTCAACCGACGAGGCGCTCGCTTGACGCCGCGCGGGGTTCAACGCCTGATGGAGGAACTGTCCGTTGCGGCTGGGCTGCCCCGCGGCCGCCTCACGCCGCACGTCCTGAGGCACAATTTCGCCACAGGCCTGCTCGAGCGTGGTGCCGATTTGGTCAGCATCCAACGCCTCCTTGGTCACGCCAGCATCGCCACGACGCGCGTCTACTTGGAAATCGGAGACCAGACCCTGAGGGAGGTCTACCACCGGGCTCAGGCCGCCCGGGCCGCCATGCCAACCGGTGGTGACGAGAAGCCGCTTGAGGACGTCACCCCCACCGCCAGCACCGCTGGATTGGACGCGGTGTGATCAGTTTCCCGCGCCGCGCTTCCTCTTGTGGACGCGCTCAGGGCCAACCCAAGACCGTGACGGTGCGACCTGTTGACCCACGTGGTTGGGAAGCGGGCAGAACTTGCCCGCCCTGCAACGGGAACAATTCTCCTTCGACGGAACCTCGACCGCCTTCCGAAGGCGGCCGTACTTTCGTCGAGGCATACGTGCCCTTTGACGAAAGGGTGCTAAGTGATTCCGTCACTTCTTCCTCGAGGCGAGGATGTCTTTGAGGGAGGGTGTCTTCAGCGTCTTCCCCTTGCGGCCTTCTTCCTTGGCGGAGAGGACCTTTCGGTCGGTGCGACCGGCGGTTTTCACGACCTTCTTCACGGATTGCTTGACGGCGGCTTTGGCCGCGGCTTTCGTGGCCTGCTTGGCGGTTTTCGCGGCGGTTTCTGCCACCTTCTTCGAGGCGCCCTTCGCTGCCTTGCTGGCCTTGGTCCCAGCATCCTGAGCCATGCCCTTGAGGATGCGTGCTGCGGTAGGAGCGCTGATGCCCGCGGCGGTCAAACCGTCACGGCCTGCCTTGCGAATCTTTGCGATCGTGGTCAGGCCCGCGTCCTTCAATTTCTTGGCTGTGGCTGCACCCACGCCGGGGAGGTCCGTCAATTCCTTGCCGCTGTCCTTTCCTGCCATGTCGTGTTCACCACCCGGAGGATGAACTCAGCCGTTGAAGAACTTGTCTAATGGCAGAAAACACCGGTGGACCCTTGAACCACGTGTCCCGTGGACGTCCTGTATGCCGAACAGCCTGCGCATCGCCGCCCAAGTGGTGCGGGCAGGGCCTCACCACGAGGTGGACGCCGAAGGACGCCTGCGCCCCCGCAAGGGCGGCAAGGGCGCAGGCGTGGTGTACCTCGGCAACGTGGCGACCGCCCTGATTCACGGTTTGCAAGAAGCGGCCACGTTGACCATGATTCGGCCACCAAAATTCGATGAACAACGCTGGGAACTTGAGGTCAAAGCAGGCGATTTGACCGTGCGGATTCACTCTCGACCTTACTGGGGCTTTGGGTTGTTCACCAAAGGCTACCTCAACGTGCTGGAGTTCTCCGGGTCAGAAGCCCTGCGGGACCGCGCCGTGTTCGATTTGGCCGCTGCGCTTGGACGGCCGCCCTGGGCCTTCGCTTGGCCGGCTGCATCGGATCGGATCCTGAAGCGGCTCGGTTTCGATCGATCGGCTCACGCCAAGGCTTGGAAGGACGGCATCCAACGTGGACGGGACGGCTTGAGGGACGACATCCGCACCATGGAGGAACGGCGTGAAACCGTGGCCAAACGCCTCCATGCTTGGCTCGACAACGTGGGGGACGAACCCACGGCCACCCATCGCCAGCATCGCCTCATGGAGGCGGACGAGGACATTGAACAATCCCGAAAGGCCCTGAACGAGGACCACGCCCCGGGCGTTGAGCGGGCCCTCGCCCGGGCCGAGGCGGCGTTGATCGAAGTGGACCCGCTTGACGACGCCCCGGTTGCTGGGCAGAGCGAGGGCGTCACCTCCGTGCTGACCGTGGAAGACGACCTCGACGTGGTGGACCTGACGTAATCCGCGTCGCGTTCATAAGGAGAAGGCGATTCGGAGGGCTGAGCACCATGGCGAAGAAGAACGATGGCGGTGGCATTCAGCAAGCCGCAGGTCTCATCCGATACTTCGACGAAGAATCGGAGCACGCTTGGCGCATCACCAAGTTGCAGGTCTACGCGGCCTGCATCATCTTGGCCGGTTTCTTCTACATGGTCAACATGGGCGTTGCCCAAGCCATCTGGCGCGCCATTGCCTGATCAGAGGTTCTGAATCAGCACCACGCGGCCGTCCACTTCGGCCATTCGACGGGCCACGTCAAGCGCCGTTGACATGTCCGTGCAACCGCCCAAACTGAGGGGGGAGCCGTTCTCGTGAACCACGATGCGGTGGCGGGCCGCGGCCAACGCGGCTGGGTCGGCCCGTTCGAACATCCAAGAGTCTCCTTCGATTCGGATCAACGCCTCGATGGGCGTCGCGCTGCCCATGGCCCGTGCGTTTTCTTGTGTTCGGGCAATCAGGGGCGCAAGGTCCCGTTCTGGCCATCTTTTCTTGGTCGCTTTCGCGTTCAATTTTCGATTTTTATCTACGCCGCAGCGAAACGCTCGAGCCATGCAAATCCCATCCGGGTCGTCCGGAGACGCCCCGCGCTTTCCTGCCCCTTTCGCTCATAAGCGGCTCGGTCGAAGGGAGGTGCTCAAACGTCGGTTTTGGACCTTGTTGGCCACCACCGAAGGACGGCCCAACTCACCCAAGAGGCCACGCACATGCTGACCGCAACGAGCACCGTTGCCGGCAGCACCACGATGAGAAGGAGGGGCGTCACGCTCCAGGCACGACGGCCCATGGTCCACGTGGCCTGGGATTGAGCGTCCAACCCAAGGCGCAGCAGGAACAGGGCGACCACGCTGGCCATGGCCGAAACGGTTACCATACGCAGCAGCACGCCGACCACGGCCCACCCCTCGTACCCCCCGAAGCGCGGGAGCATCACCATGACAAGGACCGTGGTGACGACCACGCTGAGGCCCAACCATACCGCAAGCCCTTGCGGCGGCGCCATGCTTGGACGAGGGTAGGCACGTGGGCTCAAGGTGAGGGTGACAACGGCGGCGAACAAGGCCAGTCCACGGTGGGCTTGAAGC
>Ga0075479_10000567_pt1 | contig 16102 bp, 5 predicted proteins | sample DEB08_DNA_8_FD_76341 | JGI IMG/M metagenome (GOLD analysis project Ga0075479, IMG submission 76341) | Aqueous microbial communities from the Delaware River and Bay under freshwater to marine salinity gradient to study organic matter... | ecosystem: Environmental > Aquatic > Marine > Coastal ... | reverse complement strand
AAAAGCCAAACAAATGCACGATGAGCAGGATTGGATTCAGACAACTCAGCTTCGTCGGCATCAGGCGATCGTCGTCCCCACCGACCGAAACCTGACTCGCATGGCCCCGGAAAAAGTCGGTGCTCCTGCGAGTGACAGCTTTCCACGCTTTATTCACACGACGGAGGTTGTACTCAGAAAATGACTTCCATCGCCGTTCCAATTTGGCGACATCCAGGAACCCACCTTTTTTTCGTCTTCCAGACAAGAGCGTCGCCCCAAGAAAGTGATCTATTGCGTCAGCCAAAATTCACTGCCGCCGGACAGTGAATCCCCAATGCCATTTCAGTCTGCCTACTGCAGAATCCTTAATGCCTCTTTCACTGAGCATAAAGCACACGTCGTCAAAACCAGCAATGCTGACAACACCAGCGTGCTTTTCGCCATCGCAGGGAATTCCGCAAACTGTTCACGTATCGAGCGAACCTCGAATTCTTTCTTGTCCTCGTGAGATAGCTTGCGGCCTGCAAACAGATAATTCCACAGCAGCACGAAGATGTTGACCTGTCGATACTGCCGAGGGTCATCGGGAATTCCTCCGAACAGAAACTCCACCAGTCGGTCTGTGCTGAGAAGCAGCGGGATAGCCAAAACCATAGCGGCGTACCCGACCGCCTCATGCTTCCAACCGGTCGCGAGATCCATGCCGAGGAAATGGTCAGCAAGTGCCACCGAAAGCACTCTCAGAACATTCATCGCAAATGCCCAAAAACTTCCCAAAGCCATCAGCAGAATCACGTGAACAGCTCGGTAATTCTGAGCAAGACCAATGAACGCAGCGATGAACAGCAGCGCGTAAAACGACTGCACGCCGGAACAGGCTTCAGCGACCTCAAGACGAGTCCCGGAAATCATCTCGATCGTGTTCCCCTGCCGAATGTGATCGACTGCAATGACGTCAAGAATCCGCGTTACCGCAGACGTCGTCCAGACCTGGAGTTGCACCACCAGTTTCAAGTCGTATCCAAGTGGCGGACGGACAATGATCAGAAGAGGCAGCAGACATGCGAGACTGCTGGCTGATCCGGAACGATGAGGCCAGAAATCATAAAGCAGCACAAGAAGAAGACAGTAGCCGATGTAGGCGAGAAGTGGAGACCCGTCCGGAGCGATAACCGCTCCGCCAATTGCCACTTCAGCCCCGATAAACACCACTCCGCGCAACCACCAACGCCCCGCATCCGCGCCCGTTAGACGAATGCGATCAGATGACTGTCGAGCCGCGAACCAGAGTACTGCTGCAAGCAGGAATGGGAAAAACTGGTAGTACTCCCGCGACCACAACTGTCCGAAATACCGGAGCAGTCCCGGTGCCAAAATCGCCGCCAGTGCACACGTTACAATGGGCAGATTCCAGCGCAATTCCGGCTCACTATTTGTTCCAGCCACTGCGGAATTTGTCGAACTCTGTGACATGCTACTTGACTCGATCGCTGCAAAACGTGCTCTTCAAACTCACCGGGACGGCGAAAACTCGCAGTTTCCCAGCCCACCGTCGCCGGACTCGTTGACCACATTAACGCACGATAAATAACAGTGAACGGGAACACAAGCAGTCCCACTATCCCCAACAACTTGCCGGGAATTCAAGACCTCTATTCATTAATTTCAGGATCTTGATACCAGCCAAAAACAGAAACAGCACCCGAGGGGTAACCCTATGAATCGCCCCCAAAAACTGCGTGATACCCCGACGTTGTTATGACGTCCGTGCCATCGACGCGAACGCTTGCCGGCACTTCGCACCAGTACCCATCCTGCTGATACGCACAGAGTCTCGCTGCAGACGCCCCCCCAATTCTGCATGCTTTAAGGCGGCGAGCACGACCGAATTCGCCGCTGAATCAGCTGCGAAAACACGGTGGCAGGCCCCGCTTCTAAACTCTCCGGTTCCCACCACGCCCCGGCAGGCCATCGCGAAGGCCAGTTACCAGTCAATTGCAAGCCTCGAACACGGGAATGGCTCACTCCCGGGGGACTCACAATCCCGAATGCCGGTAAACTTCGCTTCACAATTGGTATTGATCCCGCGACCACATTGTTGACACGCAGCTCTGCAGCGTTGTCCGCAAAATGAATTTCAAATCGATTCCAGCCCGACACGAACGGCAGGCGGTCACTGGAATTCAGTAGGCGACCACCTGTTCTTAAACCCGCCAGGTTAGACCCGGACATGCCACTTTCCATCCAGCCAATCTCACAACCATTGGCCGTAATCCTGACCAATGTCCGACCAATCGCCAAAAGACAACTGCTGTCCGGTAGTCCCAGCTCGACCTCACCCACAATGATCTCGGATGGTCGCATCGCTCGTAAGTACCGCAGGACACCAGGCTCTGTCGCCGAGTTCCGTTGTACGGGTCGACCAACGATGACTCCCTCCTCGCACGACCAGTCCCAATCAAGCTGTCCGGCCGGCAAGTTTTTCTCACCTGTTCGTCGACTCCGTGTCGATCGACCAACAGGTTGCGTCTGACCGGATTCCGTGCAGCTCCAGCCACGCAGCAAAGGATCTTCACTCAGACTCACTCTTCGAGGAATCTGCGGATCTCCGATGATCTCAACCCCCAGCCATGCGGCCGGCCATGGCCCCTCTGTATGAAGCGTGATCCATGGAAATGAGGATTCGAAAGCTGTCGCCGGAGCTTCCCACAATCTGGTCCCACCTGCTTCAAACATCAACACACCACTGCGGTTGAGGACAGCTGCAGAGAGTAATGTCCCGGACTCCATCGCTGGAGTCGTACGAATTGCCGGCGCGTGATTGCCTGCTGGTCGCAGGCTGATCGTATTTCCATCGCCAGCAACGCCCATTGATACGCCGTCGTAGCCCAACCCACCGGAAAACCCGGCGTCGCACAGGACTCGACAGCGCACGGAGAACTCTCCAGCGATTGGGTATGGCAGGCAAATCTCCGTGTCTCCTCGCAACCTGACAGCAGCAAGACCACCACTTCCCAACGAGACCACGCGGTCAACCGCTACATCCGACGCCAGCAAATTCCCTGGGTCCCCGGTGGACTTTTCAATATCAAGGCAATTCCACAGTCGGAGCAGGTCTGCCTGCCCATATCCAGAAAAGTACTGGTGTCGGATCTCTGCCCGTCCCAGTATCTCCAACAGCTGATTCTGATACGCAGACCGCTGTGCCATCAAGAAAAACAGCGCTTCATACCCGGTTGGGTTCCATCCAGCTTCCAGCAACCAGTCATCAGCGACCGCCCGTTCACGCAGTACATCGAGGCAGGCAATGACACAGCGAGCTTCAGGATTCCCTTTTTGAGCCGGGATCTGCAACAGCGTCTTAAGCTCATCATCCTGATTGCTGGCCACCGCATCCTGTAAACACATGATCAACAAGTGATCCCACCGCTCAACAGAATGCTGCCCCGGATTCCATGGACGATTCGCCCGCTGAACTTCCGATAACACCCAGTCAGGCGGAAGCTGCATGCGTTGGAAATTCATCCCGGAAAGTTGAGGAATTCCACTGCTGAAAATAAGCGAACTTAACCACTGATACCGCTGATCGAGTGGCAATTTATCAAGCAGCCACAGAGGAACGCTGTCGGCGATGACTGCCGGTGAAAAACCGGGGATCTGTTGTCCGAGGATTCGACCTGACTGCAGTCTCCGCAGCGCAGATTCCGATTCGCCAAAACATAACTCCCATGCAGCGGTGGCAAGATAATGCTGCAGCAGCTGGAGTTGAGCTGCCGCTGTCTCCGCTGCCCACGACTCTGCATGCCAGTCCGCAGCCCGCATGAGAGCTCTGGCTTGAGTTGCGTCGCCACGCCACCAGGCACGCTGATAAAGATCGGTGCAGATCATCCACAGGTGCTGCGACTCGTCAGATTCGTGCACAGCGTTCCGCAATCCAAGCACTTGTTCCTGCAATTTCAGCTCAGCACCACTCGGAACGGATTCCGTGATCCCCTGCAAACGGATCTGTTTCCAAAGATCTCTTCCAACCGCTGCAGAACTCTCCGCCGTTGCCGTTTCTTCGGCCCCTGCGGCAGCACGAATCAGGCAACAAATCAGGCAGCAAATCACCGGGCCAATGCGACCAATCCGGCCAATGCGGGGGAATAGCGAACGTGGTATGGCAGGCATCGACAGACCGCTCAGCTTTCGTCTCAAAACAGCTCGCGAATCGGACTGCCACCATCGACGACGTAGCGAGGCCGCCCCTGGTGATCCTCATACTGCACATCCTGGGGAACATCGAAGTAACGGAAGAGCGTTGCTGCAAGATCGGCGGGAGTCACTGGCCGTTCCCGGATTGTCCCCCCATCGGCCTCTGTGGAGCCAATCACCTGGCCGTGTCGCAGACCGCCGCCGGCAAGGCACATCGACATCACCTCCGGCCAGTGATTTCGTCCATCAGTACTGCCCTGAGTACCCATGGACGGCGTTCGGCCAAACTCTCCCATCGCAATCACCAGAACCTGATCCAGTAACCCGCGGTCCTCCAGATCTGACACCAGTGTTGTGAGCAGATGATCGAACAGCGGGAGCAACGGGCCCAGCCCTTTCGTGATTCCTCCGTAGGGAGGAATGTTGTCGCCGTGTGTGTCCCAGGTTCCGGACGCTGTATGATAACTCAGATCGAGCGTGACAAACGCTGTCCCGGCTTCTACCAGTCGCCTCGCAATTAATGCCTGCTGACACCACAGGTGATCGCCGTATTTTGCTCGGACAGCCGGGTCCTCCTGCTCCAGATCAAAGGCACGCTGAGCACGCTGCCCAACCAACAATTCAGCGGCCTGACGCTGGTAAAACCCCAACGCATCCAGCGACCCATCCTGATCCAGTCCACTCCGCAGACGATCAAACTGCTGCAACAGACTGAGACGTTCATTGATCCGTCCACCGGTCATTCCAGTGGGCATCCGAAACAAATCGCCACGCGTTCTGGCCCCGGTGTCGACCCCAACATTTGTGTAAACAGGGAGTTTCGTGGCTTGATCGCAGATGAACGGGTCGTACTGCTTTCCCAGATAACCCGCGAAGGAAATGTGAGATCTCGATTTCATGAATGCCGCATAGGCCGGCATTGCCGGGTGATTCGCACCGTGCTGCTGAGCAATGACCGAGGCGAGCGCAGGGTACCGATGAGCCTCAGGGTTAATCCTTGGTGCCGCAGCCGTGTTTCCTGTCTGGAAAACCATATTCGGCTCATGGTTGCTGTGCCTCGCATCGACAGATCGGATGATCGTGAATTTATCCAGCATCGCCGCCTGAAGCGGTAAGTGCTCAGAAATGACAACCCCCGGAAGTGCCGTCTGAGTCACTCCAAATGGACCACGATTAATCCACGGCCGTTCTGGCTTGCTGTCCCACGTATCAATGTGGCTGGGACCACCGGCCAGCCACAACAGAATTACACTGCGACCTCGAGAACTGGACCTGCCGCTGGCAACAGCCTGATCCTGAGAAGCAAGCAACTGCGGCAAACTGAGTCCGCCGATTCCGGCGAGGCCCGCCTTCAACATTCCTCGCCGGTCTGCGAAGAACAGGCCTTCGCGAGCACGCCCTTCGAATGCTCCCAATGCATGTCCGCCGTGCGATGCAGCCGAAATCTGTCGATTGCCTCGGGGTGACATGCCACGTTCCTTGAACAAAATGAAGCAGGGTTCGGCCAGACCGAGCACGGTTCGGTTGCATTGAGCAGAGGATTAAGCAGAGTCGCGAAAGGACAAAAAATCGGTTCAGAACGGGAGATCAACGAGCGATTTGCAATTGTATCTTTGCCCATGAAGGCTGCTGAAGATTACGTATTTGCTGCTCAGACTCTCGAATGAATGGATCAAACCGGGCGATATCTGCCGCGTTATTTCCCTGTTCATGCTTTCGAAAACCGAACAGATACGTAATGTTCTGAGGTCTCCAGCGATGAAAGTAAAGCTCATTTTTCTGAGTAATTTGCTGTCGCAGTGCCTCATATTGATTTGTTGAGTCAAGCACATACCCGGAATCGCCGGGGGCGGCAGGCGATCGCAACCCCCAGGCAGAATCAGGCCCAGCCCCCCGCAGCTTCCCATTACTGACAAGCAGACGGATCGGAATTGGGGAAAGCGTCTCCTGCAAAGCACGGAAGCTGACAATCCCGGCCTGTCGATCAACCACCACATCTGCCAGTTGCACGCCCGTTGCTGCAGCCCTGCCACTCTGTAAGTCGAGACGAATCTCAGGGATCGCAGCACCAATCCCCAACAGTCGCTCGCGCAGGACGAGTGCTGAACAGGCATAGCCTCGCGATGTGAAGTGCATGCCGTTATCCGTCAAGTCTGCTGCTGCCACCTGTTCCTCATGCAGACGGTTCAAGATGTTGTTTGCTGCCAATACTGCATCCGTAAACTCCGAAAACAGATCGACAAATGCGAGTTGCCGCGATTGTGCCACGCTTCCTGTTGCTTCCGCGAACACTCGCACGCGAGAATTGAAACGGGCCGGTGAAGGAATGGGCGGTTGGGCTGACATCAACTCGTGCGGCGACAACAAAACCACAGGAATTCCCGATGCCTCCAGTTCGTCCACCAGTTTCATCAATTGCGCGCTGAAGTTGTCACTGCTGAGTCCTGGAGTTAACGCTTCATTCTGCCCCAGGCAGATCAGGACGAGCGTCGGCTCCTCCGCACGAATGTGCTCCACCATACGCATGTAACCGACTGCCGGCGCATCAAAAATGCCACGAGAATCAGACCATATCGTATCCGCATCCCAGCCCAGATTACGAAATGTAACAGTTCGCTCCCCAACCGTACCGGTGAGCACTGCTTCAAGATGTTCGGACAGTTGTGCCCGCTCAACGAAAGTTGCACCGACGATGCAGACATGATCGCCGTCCTGCCATTGGAGGGGCAAAGTTTCGCGACGTTTGCGTCCCAAGGCGACCGTCGAAGCCTGCTCGGAGAAGACAACCGAAGACCAGCCTTCCGGTAGACTGTTGACTGCTTCCACACCCTTCCAGTCGCGGTCGTTGAAGACTGTCTGCTGCCAGCCTACGGGTGGTGGGGCAGGGGCCTGCTTCCAACCACCTGGTAATACAACCTGAGTCTGGTCCCGCGTCACATCAACGGCAACCCCGACAGAACCTGATTTTTCGCGGCCCTGTAACTCAATCGCCAGCAGATTTCGCCCCTCGCGAAGCAGCGGTCGAATATCGAATACTCGCCCGGTTGCCACACCGGACGTGACGACGGCACGTTCGAACTTGAGCAGTCGCTGGCCGTTCACATACACCGAATAATCAGTCGAAGCGGCGATGCGAAGGTGCACCTGTTCCGCAGGAATCATGCCGCCCGGTAACTCACACCGGTACCAGACAGATACCCCAGCATCTGATCCCGCGGCATTCAACCACGTCAGAGCAATCGGGTCCTGCGCCCCAACCTCCGCGCTCGGCCCGTAAGTCAACAAACTCACCATCACCGTAGCGAGCAAATATCGAGTGGGAAATCTCACGTGCAGCAATCCTCTGTTTCATTCGCGGAGGAGTTTCATCGTCCTGGATCAACTCAGGGACACTCTCCGGGAGAATACTGCATTCTAAGTCGCCTCGCCACTCCGAACGTCCTGCCAGGTTCATGACGTTGAGAGCCGACCAGCGGACTGGCGTCACTTCACATCACCAAGCCAACGGGGAACGAGCCCACGCAGATATTCGCGACGCTCCGCATTTGATCCCGCCCCCCAAACACGCAGCAATTCGTCACGCAACTCCTGCACCCGCTGCACCTGCGCTGTGGAGCCCAGGAAACCAGCAACATGCAATGACTCATTCAGCACTGCAAGCCGGACCATATTCGACATGCTGGAGCGGTCATCACCGCTCAAACATCGCTCAAGTAAATGGCCAGCCAGTGCCCCCGCAGTCTCTGCAGCACACAACTCAGCAGCAACGCAAATCAAAGTTGGCAACTGCGACTGCTGCAACTCTTCAGCAGTCCTGCGATTCCCCGGAACCGCCCCTTCGACAACTGCGGTTGTTTCCGCTGCAAGCATTTCCATAGCCTCCGACCGCAGGACAGCAGCCTCGTCTGCCAGGGAGTTCGCCTCCGCGGTCAGCAAACACAGCAACACCAGGCGAAGTCGAATGTGGTCAGGCCCGGCGTTACTCCCTGACGTCCCGGTCAACCTGCTGCACACGTCCACAAACCGCTGCAACTGCTCAGGTCCCGCAAATAGCGACTGCCGAGCCGTCTGCGGCAGCAGCCCACGAAGTCGCAGGCCCCGCAACTCCTCCGGATCCACTTCTCCAGGATCGGCGCTGCCATCGAATTCAATCAACAACGAACACTCCGGGCTGGATGCCTCTCTGAGCAGTTCTTCCGTCTGCAATTCCATCCATTCCAACAGTCGTTCAGTCGTCAGTTGCCGCTCACTCCATCGTCGCGAAGCATTCCAGCGAGAACGAAAGGCGATCGCTTTGTCTTCGCCAAGTGTGGCTGAGAAACGCTGCAACTCGTAATCGGTCACGCTTCCCAGTAAACCGGCCGCTTCAATCGGATACCCAGAATGCTGAATTTGCTCAGCAGTCTGCAGAACCCTGCGAACTGCATCCGATGCTTCACCGCGGAGACCATTTCTCAGCAGTCCCACTGTCTGTCCGAGCAGCAAATCCCGCGCTTTGCGCCGTTCTCCGATGAGATCGTAAAGCGACGCCAGTTCGATCGAGAATTTCCCCTGCAACTCGGATCCATCCGCCGTATTGGAAACAAGAAACTCCAATAGCAGCAGCCTCAACTCCGAGGACTTCTCCAAACTGCCGATTCGCTCCTGCAGCACGGACAGAACCGCAAAAAAACGTTCCCGAACATCCCCACCAGCAGCAATCTCTGCGGCCGCCGCACCCAGCAATCCGTCAAGCTGCCGTTTTGCGGCCGGTTCATCCTCAGCATGGACATCCAGCAGCAGTTCCAGTGCTCTTCCCTGATACCCCAGCGACTCGCGATTCTGCGACAGAAACTCGCGGATCGCAGATCGCATCGTTTCATCACGCACTCGCTCCAGCAGCCGCGCAATCTCCCCCATTTCAATCTGCAGTGCCGCATTGCCCTCGCTGCCATTCCGAGTGAATTGCCGGATGTCCTGACAGATTGCGTCAAATACGTTTTCCGCACTGATCAAATCCGGCTGATTCAGTGAGGCTGCAATTGCCAACCGACGCAAACCCTCTTCTTCCAGCAACGTTTGCAGCACCCGCTCTGCCAAATCCGCACGCGACTCCTGCGGCCCCAACACACCGGCGGCACTGATCAGCAGTCGGCCATGCCCACGCCACAGCTCGGTTTCAGAATCCAGCATGAGTTCCACCAGACGCCAGCGAAGGTCAGCTCGCTCAAATGCCTGATAAAACGTTTCCAGTTGATCGCCATATTCCGCAGGGCTGGTTGTCAACAAATCCAGATAGATCTCGCACGCCCCGGCGACATCTCCCTGCTGCTCAAGCTCAACGGCCAGCGTTTTCCTGCCCTCCGGAACCTGACGTGTCAGCGTCAGGATGCGATCTCGCCGCTGACGCAACAGCTCAGTCTGTCCGGAAGCCTCGTACAGCTCACAGAGAACCTCAAGCAGGTCCAGTGAATCCGGAGCCTCCTGAAGCATCACCTCATATCGCTGCACCAGGAGCTGTAATCGCCCGAGGTCTCCCAGCACCTGCAAAGCCCGAAGTCGCTCTCCACCATCGTCGAGGTCATCGTTGGGACGATAGCCGGAAAACAAGCTTCCTCCCGAGGAAAGCCGGAGAATCTCCCATGCCGCCTCGCCGGCCAACTGACGGTTCCCTTCCGCAAGCAACGTCTGCAGTCGTCGACTCAATGCAGAGACACGGGTCTCAGTCCCCCGTCCCAGCCGAATCTCGAGCGATTTCACAAGTGTCTCAAAGCCCGCGCGATCAAGCACCGGCAGCAAACCACTCAGGCCGTCACCATTCAGCGGAAGTCCTGTCAATCGATTCGCAGCCGCCTCGGCAGCTTCTCTGCGTCCCAGCAAAAGACTGGTTTCCAGTGTCAGCCGCTGAACCGCAATCTGAATCTGCGGATCCTCCTCCGTAACCCCGGCAAGGACGCGGAGTGCGTCCTCCGGAAGATCAGCCCGAATGAGACGTTCCGCAAACCACAACCTCAGCAGGTTTGCCTGGGAAGATAACAACTGAAGTTTTGTGAATTCCGTCAGTAAGGCCACTTCATCACCACGCTGCCGAAATAACTCGGCACGCACGAATCCCCGAATTTCCCCGTCTGCATGACTTTGCCTGGCCTCGATCATCGCGGCGAGGTCTGCCGTTGATTCGGAACAGAGGTCCTGGATTCGCGTCAGCAGAGCCGAAATCAGGAGCTCCACCGCACTGGCGGAGTGGATCGGTGAGCGAAATCGAATTGCCGCTCGTTCCCCGGCAGTCAACAAGCCCGGTGTCAGCCGACGGCCACTTCGCGAGAAACAATCCAGCAGTTGTCCCGTCAGATTGAGGGCCGACTCCTGGCTGGTGATGAGCGGAGACAGTGCGCTCGCTGACAGAGCTGAAAACGCCTCCAGTACCCGGTCGGAAAACTCTGCATCTCCGCTGCTGAGCAACCCGGATTTGAGCAATCCATCCAAAATCGATTCCGATCGAAGGTCCGCCGCAAGCTGCAAACATGCCTTACACTGCTCGTTATTCAGTCGCCCCGTTTCGGCCAGATCCCGAGCAGCAGTGATCAGTTCTTCGCGAGCCATTGTGATTAACAGCCCGGCGTCAAAATTGCCTGCCAGCACCAGCCAGTCGGGGTGCTCCCGCAACAGGCTGCAGTACAAGGCCACCACACTTCGCTCAACCTGCTCCCGCTCCCGCTTCCCGCGCGGTCGATCGTTTCCTCGAAGCAGATCGGCCAGCGTAAATAGTCGCAGTGCTGTGGCCGCCGGCCCATCCTGCTTGGCAAGCCAGTCCGAAATCGCGAGTCGCATCTCTCTCTCAGCCTGAGGAGGACTCCTCTTCCATTGAAATATCACACCTGACAGCGGCCCGTAGGCACGCCCAGCAACGTCTGCAGAATCAAGAAACTCAGGCACCGCACTCGCTGACAGTCTCCGCAACCCGATATCCAACGCCCGCGCGCAGGCATCTCCATAACTCTCCGGAGTCACCGGCAAATCCCGAGCCCAACTGCCCAGCAAGTCAGGCTCTGCAGGCAACCGATCTCCGGAAACGCTGATGTCACCAGCGGCAGTCGTACGCAGGTCCACACCCACCGCCAGAACTTCAGCCACCAGCAGCTCGGCCTCCAGCTTGTGGGGAACTCGATCTGCCAGTTCCAGCAAAAGATCGCGCACCCACCAGTCCTGCAGATCGGCAGCTCGCTGCCGCAAACAAAGATCAACCGCAACCTCAGGCAGATCAACTTCGACAGCCAGTTGGATCACGGAATGAATGTCGTGACGGCTTGCAGCTTTCTCCGCCAGCTGATTCAACAGTTCCCCCGCTGAAAAGCGATCGCCCTCAGCTCCGGACATTCTCAACAGTCGTTGCAGTGTGTCGAGCTGCGGACGACGCTGCCACAACTGCAGTTGCCAGTATTCCGCCGCCTTGCGGTCATGACGCCGCTCACACAATTCCACAATCTTTTCAATCAAACCGGTTTCGCCCGGCATTCGCACCAGCAGCTGCTCAAGCGTCTCAGCGGCGGCTGCAAGGCTGCCGGACTCACGCTGCACAATCGCCAGCTCACGCAAACTCTGCTCCTCGTCACGTGACAGACGCGACCGACGCTCCAGTCGATCATACAGATCATCCAGCAGGTTGCCTCGCAAGGCCAGCTGGGTCAGTCGGACGAGCAACGTCTCCCGAGCTCCCAACGTGGATGTGGACTCCAGTGCCTTCCAGTAAAGATCGATGGCTTCTGCGGTTCTCAACTGCTCCGCCATTGTTGCCGCCAGGGCCGCAAGCGCGGTTTCATCATCCGGGTGCAGTCGAACCGAACGCTGCAGCGCCTGAATTGCCGCTTCCGGATTTCCGGCCTCAAAAGCCAGGTCTGCCAAAAACTGCCATGATGCCGGCGACCCGGGAGCAGCTTCCGTAACCAGTTCGGCCGTTCTGACAGCTTCTGGTGTCTGTCCCATTTGCAATTGCAGTCGTGACAGACGCTGCAGATACGCGACCCGATGACGACCATCCAGCCGGCTCAGCTCCGTCAGCGTTTCCATCGCCTCCAGTGTTCGCCCGGCCGATTCATGAATCTCCAGCAGCCGACTCAGCACTCGCAGTGATTCGGGGAACGTCTGCAGCATCTGCCGGCAAAGCAGAACGGCTTCCGGATCACGCCCCGCCGCCATTAAACAACCGGTCAAACGCCATTGCAGATTCTGATATTCAGCCGCACTTTTTGTGTCGGCTGCTTCCAGTTCCTTCTGCAGGCTGACGATTTCAGAATCCAGCCGGTTACTCAACAGCAAAACTCGCAATTGCCTCTGCTCCACTGCATCAGCCTGGTCCGTTGTCAACGCCAGTTGGGTCGTTCGCTGCAACACATCAAGTGTCTCCTGCAGCAACTGCTCTCGCCTGGCAGCAACAATCCCTGGTCCGTCCGCAGTTCCGATGTCCGACCAGACGCGTTCCAGCATCTCGGCCAGTTGCAGTGACGATGAAAAGTCAGGCTGGATCTCAACCGACTCGCGTTGCCGCTGCAAAGCCTCTTCGAGAAGATCGTGCCGCTGGAAAATTGTTGCCAGCAAAGAGAACCGGCCGCCGTTGCGATTGCCGCCTGAAACCAGTCGATTCCAGACGTTCACCGCTTCGGCCCGCCGTCCCATTTGGAATAACTGATCACCCAGCGCTTCAATGTGTACGGCCGAATCCGGCTGTAACGTCATCGCCCGCTGCAGGTATTCCAGCGCCAGTTCCGATGCACCAGCACGACGGGCGAGCGCGGCTGCTCGCGATGATGCTTCCGCATCGTCCGGACGTTCAGCTGCCATCAAGCGGCAGATCTCCGCGATCGCCTCCTGACGCCCCTCCACTGTCAGATCAGATCGCCGCAGACAAACGGTCCCCCAGTCCTGCCAGCGTTCGTCTGTCATTCGCCCGGAATCCACCAGTTCGCGGTAAATCTCCTCAGCCTCGGACAACTGTTGCTGTCGAGTCAGGATCTGCAGCAAAGTGTCAGTGACAACGTCCAACCTGGGAGCCAGCCTGGATGCACGCCGCAGTGCAGCCACAGCTTCCTGTCTCTGACCGGCATCCTGCAAAACGATGCCCAACAAGCTGATCACGTTGACATCGTCAGGAAAACGTTCCAGCCACTGGCGATAATGCTCTGTGAGTCCGGCAAGATCATCCCGCCCACGGTAGATCTGCTCGATCTGTGAACGAATTTGACGATGCAGCCAGCCTGCAGAATCTGTTCCTTCCACCGCATCTGACAAGACTTCAACCGCCTCATCTTCTCTGCCAAGCTGTACCAGCATTTCCGCAGCTGAAAGCCGCATTCGCACGGCAGTCTCCGGGTCAGGATCCACCGACAAACGCTGATACCGCAACAGAGCTTCGTTCCAGCGCCCATCCTCGGCCAGAGCCCCCGCAATCTGTTGCAAAATCCGTCGGTCCTCTGGAAACTGCTGCTCCAGTCGCGTCCAAACCTGCAGGGCATCTTCCGGTCGACCGCAACGCTGCAGCCCGCGCGCGTACTCACGAAAGATCTGCATCAAATCAGTGCGGACAGGACGCCCCTCAATCGCCTCTTCAAAGGCAGTAATTGCCCGCTCTGGTGCCTGCAGCTGAAATTGAGCACGGCCCAGATACCACCATCCGGTATAGCGAGGCTGAAGTTGTAGACTCTGCGACAACATTTCGGCCGCAGACTCCGGGCTCGCAGACCGCAATTCCACCATTCCGGCAAGCAAACAAGCCGTCGCTGCAGGACATCCAGGCGGCAATGTCAGAATGTCGGCCTCGGCGGCATCGCTGCCTCCGCCCGACTCCGTATTTCCGGCTTCGGCTTCACGCTTTGCCTGCTGCCCACGTTCCGCATCGCCGTTCAATTCGCTCGCGCGAGTTGCAAAGTTCAGCAGGTAATCACGAAAACTACGAATGCTTCCACGATCTGTATGCCATGCAAGGACCCGGTCGAACGTGGTCCCAAAACGAGGATTTCTGACGAGTGCTGTGAGCAAACGAGCCGCCGCTGCGCGATCAGCCTCATCGGCCTTCCCGCTGCTGAGCAGGCTTTGGGGCAGAAACAGCAACAGTATCGCAATACGAAACCAAGCAGACATTCCCTGTCACTCCGGTGCGGTTGGGGCAGCTGCAGACCCGGCACAGTGAAGTCAAGAACAGCACCTGCAGACAGTTCGGTTCAGTCCGCAGCATCGAGTCTGCCAACTCAGCATATCATTCCCTGGTCACTGTTTCATCCAGATTCAGAAGCAGGCTGGCAGTCATTGCCATTGCCGCATGCTCCGCCTCGGGGTGCGATCCTCGCAATTCTGACGCCCCGGCAGCAAGCAGTTGACGAGCGGCCTCCGGATCCGTTCTGTAGTGCGCCAGGTGAGCCTCATGAGTCTGCTGCAAAATTTGCAACTCCTCTGGGCCCGGTTGCCGCGCCGTACAGAGCTGAAATCCGGCCTGCAACTGCTGTTCACGATCCGATGAAGCACTCAACATCCGATGTGCCAGTGCCCGAGCCGCCTCCACATACTGCACATCATTCATCAGCACCAGAGCCTGCATCGGAGTGTTGGTGCGAGCACGCCTCGAGACGCAGATCTCTCGGGACGGTGCATCAAACGCCATCAGCGAAGGCGGTGGGGCCGTCCGCTTCCAGAATGTGTACATGCTGCGGCGGTACAGGGAGTCGCCGGAATCGGGCTTGTAAAACTGGGTCGTACTCCCTCGAAATGCAACCGCCTCCCAGATGCCTTCCGGCTGGTATGGTCGCACGCTCGGCCCACCGGACTGCTCCACCAGCAAACCGCTCACAAACAGAGCAGAGTCTCTGACCACTTCCGCATCCAGTCGGAATCGCGGCGCGCGAGCCAGCAGGCGGTTGTTGGGATCGGCCAGCAGCAATTGCGATGTCACATCCGATTTCTGCCGATATGTCTGCGACATTAAGATCTGCCGAATCAGGCGTTTCACATCCCAGTTATGCTCCTGAAAATCCACAGCCAGCCAATCCAACAGTTCCGGATGGGAAGGCTGCTGCCCCTGACTGCCAAAGTCCTCGGATGTCTCCACGAAACCCACCCCAAAAATCTGTTGCCAGATTCGATTCACCGCCACGCGTGCGGTCAATGGATGAGAGCGCTGCGTCAACCATTTTGCCAGCCCAAGTCGATTCATCGGCGCACCTTCCGGCATCCCAGGAAGAATCGCTGGTACGCCCGCTGTGACCTGATCGCCTCGCTGATCGTACTCACCACGGCGGAGAATGAATGTCTTACGGGGCTGATCCAGATCCTGCATCACCATGGAAACAGGAATTGCGCCGTCAATCTCATCACGTTTTTGCTGCAACGCGTCCAACTCCTGCTGAAGCGGCAGGAACTGCCTGCTCGACTGCGGATGGACATAGGTCAAGAAATACTCCAGCACCTGCCTGGACTGTTCGGGGGTGCGTGCATCAGCCTGAACTGCGGCAGCCTTGCGAACAGCGTCCGGGACCGATGATTTTGGCAGGGCCTTGTCCCATGCCACCCACGCCTCCAGCGATTCAAACTCGGGATCGCCCTGCGGAGTTCGGGTGACCAGACCTGCAGTGTCCCACCAAACCTCGCCGCCAAACTGAGTGAACGCCCAGCCATTCAGCTCGGCTCCCGCAGCCAAACCGACATGCTCGGCAGCAACCTCCAGCCGCACCCATTTCCCGGCCTCCGGTAAGTCGCCCAGATGACGATGATCCGCATTCCCGGCAGTGCCCCACGCGATCGTATCCTTGCCCCAAAATGCACGATGGCTCCACGAACCGTCGTTAAACTGCAGCATGATCGTCTGGGGGGGATCATCAGGATTCAGCCAAACCCACGCAAACAAACGATCCCCTGCACCAATACGCAGACCCGGTGCAGCGTCAGTAAAAAAGTGCTGACT
>Ga0075479_10000566_pt1 | contig 16109 bp, 4 predicted proteins | sample DEB08_DNA_8_FD_76341 | JGI IMG/M metagenome (GOLD analysis project Ga0075479, IMG submission 76341) | Aqueous microbial communities from the Delaware River and Bay under freshwater to marine salinity gradient to study organic matter... | ecosystem: Environmental > Aquatic > Marine > Coastal ... | reverse complement strand
GCTGATGCCTATCGTTTAATTCTTCAAAATAAGGCAGATATTGTCAACCTTGCTTGGCTCAATACTCTTGCTGCTTATCCTACGATCAACACTACTGAAGATAAGTGTAGACGTGACCTTGGGTACTATGTTGAGCACCTAGCACTTGACTTATTCTATGGTGGTAATCAGTATACAAGAGAGTTTATCCTTCAGTATTTTGATGCTCAGGGAGCTCAAATCGGTAATGGTTTAGCAGGCGAAGAGACTGAATCGCTGTATGCTTTTGCTGCTGCTACTACCTTAATGAAGGCAGCACTTACCAACCAAAGCAGTGTAACGGTCAATGGTACAGTATATGACATTACTGCTTGGATTAAGGATTTAACTGTAACTGCTGATTCTGCTACTGGTTCTAATACAGATCCTAATTCTTGTGCCAACGTACAAACTACACTTGACACTCTAACAACTATTGTCAGTGATGTATTTACCGCTGGTAATCTAAACGGATTGCCTGCTGAAGACACTGGTAATGCTTCAACTGGTAAGAGCAAGTGTAGACGTGACGTTGGATATTTCATTGATGCTATCTCACTTGACGTTGCTCAGGGTGGTGGTAACGTTTATACTAGAAAGTATACTCAAAACTACTTTAATGCTGGTGGCACTTCTTGGATTGATGATGGTCTACAAGGAGAAGAGCAGCAGTCAATTGTTGCCTTCGATAAGGCAAGAGACCTCATGCTTGAGGCAATTAGAAATCAACTAGGATACAAAGATCTTTCTCTTACTCATGATTCTGCTGGTACTGGATCTGGAACTGAGTACGATCCCGCTTCTTGTGCTAACGTAGCATCAACAATCACAACTCTTGCTGCTATTCCTCCAACCTACTTCACACAAGGTAGTCTTGATAACTTTGTAGAAGAAGTTGTTGCCGAAAATGAAGCTGGGGCAGCAAAGTGTAAGCGTGATATTGGTTATATCGTTGATGCTGTAGCTGCTGACCTTGGCAATGGTGGCAACGGTAGTATTATCGCTGCTGCTAAGGCGTACTTTGATAAGAATGGTCTTCCCATCAGCAATGGTCTTTTGGGTGAAGAAGCACAATCTGTAGTTGCTTTTAGTTACGCTGGCGTAATGATGAAGAAAGCAGTTACTAACCAACTGTATGAAAAGGATTTAACTATTCTTTCTGGTCCTGCTTCTTATGCTGGTTATGAAACTAATGATCCTATTGTTCCAAACCTTCCATCAGGTAACGCTGCTACTTGTGTAGACGTTCAAGCAAGCATTGATACTTTAGTTGGTATTATTAACACTGTCATCACTGATGGTGATCTTGACAGTCTTAATAGCGTACAGATCACTGGTAATATTCCTGTATTTAACTATAACAGAGCACTACAAGAGTGGCAAGACAACAGCATCCTAGATCTTTCTAACCCAGACAATGTTCTCTACAAATTCAATGCTGCTTCTGGTGGTGCTATTGTCCCTAGAGGTTGTTCTCTTATTGGTTATGACCTTCGTCGTACCGTCGTTCGTCCTCTATATGTTCCTGACCCCGCTGACGGAACCCAAGTAAGAACTTCCATCTTTAATCTAACTGGTGGTTGCTACATTTGGCAGTTTACCATCAAAGACGGTGATCTATCAAATAATTCTCCTCTCTACGATCCTGTTGCTAGAGTAGGTAAAGTTTACTTCCAGAAGGGTAATAACTCACAACTAGCTATTCCTGAGTATTCCCACCACAAGATCTGTATCATGACTTATGCTGATACAGATGATCTACAACTGTATTATGATAAAGTCGGTACAGCATTTGCTCTGTTCCAACCAACAATTGATGACGGCGACTTTACTGCTCTCCCACAGGAAAACAGAATTGTTGGTCCTCTGTCTGATACCAGAAGCATCATCAATATTAGATTGGTTGAGCAAACTGCTACTGGCAAGACTGTTATTGAAGCAACAACTAAGGTTGCTCATGGATACTTTAAAGAGCAGTATATTGCCATCATTGACACTGGACTTAATGATGCCTTGAATGGTACATTTAAAGTTACTGCTATTGATGAAGAGAATCCTAAACTATTCCAATATGAGGTAGATGTAACTCCTCAACAGTTAGGTTTAGATATTAATGACACGGGTTATACTACACCAGACCTAAGCCTTGCTGCTAGAGCACAGGCAGAGATTGACTCTGTTGAATCTGCTTCTCCATACGTCTTTAACTGCTCGATTCGTTCCACCTGGGGTCAGTGTGGTATGTGGGCAGATGGATCCAAGGCGACTGGATTTAAGTCGATGGTTGTTGCTCAGTACACGGGTGTTTCTCTACAGAAAGACGACCGTGCCTTCATCCGTTATGATGAGTTCAGCAATACCTGGAACCAGGCATCACTAACTGATGCTTTTGCAACCACTGCTTATCACACCAAAGGCGATGCTTATTGGAAGGATGACTGGAGAAACTTCCACATCCGTGCTTCTGATGACTCCTTCATCCAGTGTGTTTCGGTCTTCGCTGTTGGATTCTTCGATCACTTCTTGATGGAGTCTGGCGGTGACATGTCGATCACCAACTCTAACTCTAACTTCGGTAATACATCACTTCACTCTGTTGGTTACAAAGGATTCTCCTTCAACCAGGATAAAGGTGGATACATCACCGATATTGTTCCTGTCAAGAAAGTTGATACTAGTGCTTTCAATGAGAATGATCTCAAGTACTATCCTCTATCTAACCAGGCAACAAAAGTTGATAATAACAAGACCAGATTGTATTATTCTGGTGACGATGTATATTCTCCATTCGAGAAACCTGCTACATCGATTGATGGTTACAGACTCGGTGCTCTAACTAACGATAAGCTATACCTAAAACTACCTAAGTTGGGTGGTGGTAATGCTATCTACGAATCCACCGTATCTCCATCTGGTTTCAAACAGTATACTGCTTCTTTAGAAACTCTCAATCCAGACGGTGTTCAAATTAACAACAACGCTCAGGATGCTGCTAATTTAATTGAGACAAACAAAGCATTTATTCAAAGAGAAGCATACAACTACATTATCACACGTTATCCTGATCTACAGAGCAACTCTAATATCACTATTTCTAAGTGTGAGAGAGATATCGGTTATATCGTAGATGCTGTTATTCAAGACTTGAAACTTGGTGGAAATATCAATACCATTCAAGCTGCTGAAGGTTACTACGTTGGTGGCACACTTACTTATATTGATAACGAATTCAATGAGTCAATTGAAGCATATGAGTATGTAAAGAACCTCATTATTGCTGCTATGAGGAACTTTGATTATCTGATCAAGAATCCAGAAATCACTCAAGGTTCTGCTATTATTAATGTTGGCGATACTCAAGGTCTACTAGTCGGTATGACCGTTAATCAATATGATTATAATACTACCAATTTTACAAATGGTAGACTAAATCGTGATGATTCTAACGTTATTCCAAACAATACTCTAATTCCTAATGGTGCTTACATTAGAAGAGTTATTGACTCGGAAAGAATTGAGATTGGTAACTCTGCTCCCGTATTAACTACGGATGCTCAAGGTAACATTAGTGCTAGTTTTGGTAACCCAGTTGTAGCTTCTACATCATCAACTACTGGTGCTTATCTACACTTCGAATTCCCAAGAACTGCTTCTCCTAGCGATAGTGATGACGTTCTTCAGGGTGGATATAGCGATATTAATCCAGTAAGAGATAGTGATGTTCTTCAGGATACTACTGTATGGGATGCTGCTGATAGAGGATATCCAGAGTGTAATGATGTTGCTACATTAATTCAGGGATATTTCACTGAGTTCTTCCTAATTCTAAACAATGGTCTCACCCCTCTTGGCGGCACTGAAATTGATGCTTATAATCTGATCACTGCTAATAAAGAGTTCATTGCCAATGAAGCTGTAGAAAGAATGTTATTAGACCCAGCAAATGCTGGATTCGCTGTTCCTGGTGGTAACCAGAACTGTGTTGATGACGTTGTTGACGTGTTGGAAGCAATGGCTTACAACATTAAGTTTGGTGGCAATGATAAAGTCTATGATGCTGCTCTAATCTATGTTCAGCAACCAGGACTCCTAACTGATGAGAGAGATGAGTCTATTCAAGTTTACAACTCTGCTTTAGATCTCGCTATCTCAGTAATGAGAAACGAACCTGTTATTGTTCAAGGTTCTCATGGATTGACACAGGTAATCGACAATAATGTCCTTGGAGATACATCTGGTCAACCTGGAGTTTATGATTTTGCTAATGACTGTGCTGATATTGCTAGTTCTCTAACAGTATTCAACTCAATCATCACTCAAGCGATTGGAACTGATGCTGCTCCTGGCAACCTAGTTGGTGTTACTAGAACTGCCCCAGCGTTTAATGTTGCTACGAGAGTTGAGCCAGTTGTAGATACTGCCAACCTTGCTTCACGTGCTACACTCTTTACTATTAACACTGGTGCTTCTACTTCAGATCCTCACCTATTTGAAACTGGAACTCCTGTAAGACTTGTTCCCAAGATTAGATCTGGTGTTGATCCTGCTACTGTAGATAAGAGAGTTATCAGACTTCCTAAGGGATTTGATACCAACACTATCTACTATGTAATTGCTCCTGGTAGAACTACTGAACCAGAAGATTACTCAGATGCCGCTACTTATCCTAACGTTTTTGAAAAAACCAACACAACTAAGTTGATGTTGGCAACGACGAAGGAGAATGCTGCTGCTGGTATCTACATGTATTCACCAGAGACAGACTCTGTTGACTTTGATGTAGAAATTGGCATTAATCAGTTTGTTCTTGACGACAACTACAGTTTACACCAGTATGTTTGTAACTTCCCAACTGGATTGACTGATGTTATCCAGACAGATGTTCCTCACATCTTTGACGTTCCTGGTAACGAAGATGTTGTACATGAAGTATTCTTCAGAACGTTTGGTCAAGGATCTACATTACCTCAGATTACTAATGCTGGCGTAACAACAGAAATTGAAACTAATAAGTTCTTCTATGTAAGATTTGTAACTCCTAAGACATTTGCCGTATTTAACACTAAAGCTGAAGCGGTTGCTGGTTCTCCAAGAATCACGTTTGCTCCTAACTTTGGTCAAAACTTCTATGTCTTCTCTAACAAGCGTGAGTCTCCTGTAAGATTTGATCCTACTAGAGATGATAGTGCTCTACCAGTAGATAATCAGGAAACAACCACGGGTCAGTGGTACATTCAAACTACAGATGATTATGATCCTGCTGTAAACATTCAAGCAAGAATGAATGAGATCGGTCAGGATCTCAAGGACGCTCGTTCTAAGAACACTTCATTCAAGCGTCTTACGGACGAAAGATCTGCTCAGGATAGAATTTATCGTTTACGTTATGTTATTCCTAAGTATGCCGATGGTGTACGTGATCCTCTCAATGGTTTCGTTATTAAGGCAAGAACTGACGAAACAAGAAAACTTCTACCACAGAGAATTCTACTGAAGCCCACTGCTTCTGGTCAGGCTAATGTTGCCTTGTTTGAAGTTCAAACTCAACTCACTGCTGGTGGCACTTTAGCACAGCAACTAGGTTTACCTGCCGATCAGTTAGATCCTAACTTTGCCTATGATCCATACAACATCGATGAAGTTAAGATTGTTCCTTCTGATAGAGTTGCTTCTAAGACTTCATTCCGTGTTCAATCTGCTCGTCAAGTTGATGTCGGTGGCACTAACTACCTAGAGCTAACCGTATTTGATCTCAGCATCACTGATGACGCCGTAAGAAACGAACAGTTCGTAACTGTTAGAATCAACGCTCCTCAGGGTGGTACAGGTCAGTTCAGAATTAACACATCAACTTCTAATGAACTAAACAAGATTACCTGGAACGGATTCTCTTCTGGTTTCGGTTATGTCCAAGGTTACTTTAATCCAGATGGAACGGATGAGCATTACCTAGTTCTTAAGGGTCTTGATGATGATGTCATCACCTTTGATAAGAACTCTGCTACTACATTCTCACAACCAGTTTTGGATGCTGATAATGACCCAGTTCTTGACGGTAATGGCAACCAAGTTCTAATCTATGCTACCCTACAAGCAAAACCAAACAGTGTAGGTTCTCCTAATAATTCTCTCAGTAAGTCTGACAGAAAGGATTACCTCTACAGTGATAAGAATGCTAACGTTCTTACCATGACTCCTGGTGATATCATCACTGACGATGATGGTAATGACTATGAAATTGCTTCTGTTACTGATGCTGGTGAGATCGAAGATACCTTCTACATCTTTGATATCGAAGAGATCAAGCGCCGTATTCCTAATCAGCAAGAGGGTATCTACTATCTAACTTGTGTTAAGGGTAATATTTCTCCATATCCTACTGGTCCTGGAGTTGGCACTAACTTCCGTGGATTTAAGTTCTCTCAACCTATTGGACAACTTTATCCACTAGATTACAAGAACGATCCTCTGTGGTTCCAGATTCGTCCAGACAACACTAGAGATACAACTATTCTTGACACTCCAGCAACTGTTTGTGCTGCTGACAACTTTATTCATGGTCTTGTTACTACTAACGACTACAAGAATAGTGAAACCAAGGAAGTTATTCTTGACTTCATCGAGAACCCTGCTCTAAACAGATACGAGTATACTACTAACGCTATTGAAGCTCAAGATGGTAATGCTGCTTCTGGTTCTGAAGATAGACTAATTCCTATCTCTGGTGATTCTGTCTATCCAACTGAGAATAAGCTCTACGTCGAACTACGTCGTCCTTCGATTGCTAGATCTGGTAACCACACGTTTGAATACCTTGGTTTCGGTCCTGGTAACTACTCAACTGGTTTCCCACTCCGTCAGGAAGTTGTTCTAGAAGACATTCAGGACTTCTATGCTCAGGCAAAGCGTGAAGACGGTGGTATCGTCTTCTACACGGGTCTAAACTCCAACGGTGACCTCTATATTGGTAACCGTAAGATCAACGCTATTACAGGCGAAGAGACCTTCCTTGAGAGAGCAGAACTACTATCATCGGATGATGATGAAGGAGATATCGGTGGTCTAGTTACAACCTTCGAACTTCCTGTTGCTTTCGAGCAAGAAATCACCGTCGATGGTGATGCTCTGTTCAACAATCCAGTAACAATTAACGTTGATGATAGTGAACCAAATGCTTTCACTGTTGTCTCAAACGTTGATTCGAATGCTGGTGGAGATTTGACTCTTGACTCTAGTGCTTTCTCAAGAAGTACAATTGCTTCTGAGGGTAACGTAGTTATTCACCAGAACCAAGTATTCTCTGCTATCTACAGACTAAACCCACGTGGTAGCACACTACTTTCTGGTCAGGACTACAGCTTCAGAACTCACGTAGATCAAGCATCTGGAAATACTCCTACTAACAAGACTCCTAATCAGACTAATTCTAATCAAGGAATTGCTGTTCAGTTTGGTGCTTCCGATCCTATTTCTGGAGACATCTTACTCAAGGGCGAAGAAGTCGGTAGAACTGGTTCACTTGGTTGGATTTATGCCAACTTCTACAACCCAGTAACTGCTAGCATTGCTTCTCACACTGCTATGGGTGGATCTACAGTACAGTTTAATACTGTATTGGGAACTGCTCCATCTGCTTTAGATATTGAATTGGGATCGATTGTTAAGATCTCTGGACTTGATGGCAGATTTGTTAATGTCAATGGCATTAGAACTGTAACTGCTGTAACTGGATCTTATTTCCAAGTTCAAGCTCCTGTCATTATTGAAACCAGTGCTGTTGACGATCCTTCAACCCTAGCAGTTGGATCTGTAGTTTCTGTTTCTCTAAGCAAGTGGACTGAGGTTGGTGTACTTGGTGCTCAGACACTAAGAACAGACACTGATGTCAATGGAGATTATAAACTAGGCATTAACACTCTAGCAAGATCTGCTCATTCTGATTTCGACAAAGGATTTACATCAGATGCTGTTGATCCAAGAGCAAACCTTGATGTTGTTGGTACAGCATTTATTAGCGGTAGAACACTTGCTGCTAATGGATATGATACTCAAGCACTTCTAGCGAATAGAACATTCCTAGACGAGAATAATGCTCTATTAGTTGGTGGTAATTCTGCTGATCCAAACCTTGAAGCTACATTTAGAGTTGCTACTTCTAATGGACTACAGGGTAATCATGCTGGTCAGTCTCAGGGTGCTGCTAGAACTGTTTCTGGTGGTAGAGTTGGTATTAACGCTTCTGATGGTGATACTAACCACACACTAACTGTTGTTGGTGATGCTAGAATTAGTGAAAACGTACTATTAGAAGAAAACCTAGCAGTTAATGGTGGATCTCTATCTACTACTTCACCTACATTCAGTCTACTTGATGGTGGTGCTACCACAGTTTACTTTGCTTCGGAAGCAAAGAATCTATTCATTGGCAATTCTGTTTCTGGTAGTGATACAACTGAAGCTTTACCACAAGTTATCAACATCTCGCCAACAGCGACTCACCAAGAAGTTAACATCGGTACTTTCACCAATGACGGTATCTTCAAGGTTCATAGCGGAGGTCTTTCTTCTACTGTAGCGATCGGTACTTCTGATCTAACAGTCACCAACGCTGTTTCTGTTGTTCGTATTGGTGGTGCCTACGCTAAAGAATCTAACTCGCTTGTTAACGGTTCTGTAACTAAGTTACAAACCAGATTTACTCAGATTGATGGTGATCTTAACGTTGGTACGGCACTAGTTTCTGGTACTGGTATCGCTACTGTAAGTTCTCCTGCTGAGCGTGTAAATCTCTTTGCTGTTACAACTTCTAAGTTGTACATTGGTAGTGCTGCTTCTAGAACATACATTGGTGCCCAGGGTGGATTTACTCAAATCAACAACAGTTTGATTGTTAAATCTTCTTCCACACTTGAGGGTGATGTAACACTTTCTGGTGGTCTAAACTCTGGTGAGTTTGAGGTACGTAGAGGTTCGTTTGCTACAACTGCTATTGCTCACGTCCAAGGTGATACTGATAACGCTAACATTGACCTCTTTACTAAGACTGAAATTGGTCAGTTTGTTAACACTGAAGCAGAATTCTATGGTGATAGTTCTTTCAATGTCGGTAACAGTGACATTTCTGAGTACTATCTACCATTCACAACTCCTGCTAATACCACAATCTATGAGGTTGGCGCTTTCCTACTGATTGATCGCTCACAACTAGCAATCTACGATCCAACATCATTCACTGGTAACGTGGGTCCTGGAGTCAGCACAATTACTAGTGCCAGCAACGTATCTAACTTCGATACAAACAACACCTGGGTTCGTATTAATCCTTCTTCTTCTGTTACATTTGCTGATGGTACTAAGTACGCTCAAATCACTGGAATTTCTGGTTCTACACTAACTCTAAGTAAGAGCTTTGCTTCTGGCATTACTGCTGGTAGTGTTTCCTTTACTGGTGGTGATTCTACACAAGGAACTGCTCCAGTTGGCGAACAATACAGCGAACTGGTTGAGATTACAGAACTCACTAACCTGAATAACGTCTCTAGTGAACCATTAAGAGTAATGGTTAAGAGAGCAATGAACCAGCGTAATAGTGATGGTTCTATGATTGCTGGAACACCAGCAGATCTTCCTGGATCTGCTGAAAGTTCTTCTTATAAGTTCCTAAGAACTGATCACCCAGAAAATACTCCACTTGTAAGATATGATCTAGCAAATAACGTTAGCTTCATTGATCAAGTTGGTGGAATTAGTAGCACTACAAGTGGAACTTTGGAAGACATCAACACTGGTGACTTCTCTGGTGCTGTTGGTGAAGGTGATATCTTAAGATTCACCGATTCTGAACTAGCAATCATCACGGATATTAATACAACATCTCCACAAAGATTTGTTGTTACCGATGGTGCTGACAATAACCCCGTTGAGCAGTTCGCTGTTGACTCTACAACTGGTGAAGTTGACATTGCTGGTGATCTCACAATTCAGGCAAACTTCACTCTTGCTGGATCTACAACTGCTGGATCACAAAAACTAGTTATCACAACTGGTGGATCTTCTCCAATCGAGACATTCTCTGTTGATTCTGCTACTGGTGATACTTGCCTCAAGGGTGACTTTGGTGCTGGTGGTACTGGATGTGATCTATTTACAGTTGATTCTGAGACTGGTTTGACCAGAGTAAGAAGTGGTAACTTCGTAGTTACTGGAACTTCAACTACAGATGAGAAACTAATCCTTCAGAATTCTACTGGTAATCTAACAATTGCTGGTCACTTAACGGTCGAAGGAACTACAGAAACCAATATTGCTGGTCCTGTACAAATTGACGGCGGTAACTTCCAACTCAATAAGATTGATCAGTCTCCTGAATGGACATCTGGTGGTGCTGTAGAAGATGAAGATACTATTTTCTATAGTGGTAACATCTATACCGTTGTTGGTAACGGCAACCTCGGTACTGTTCCTCCAACACATACTACAGGAACTGTTGCTAACGGTGCTGTTCAATTAACCTTCTTGAAGGCAAAAGTACCCGAAGAGCTCTTTGAAATTGAAGTTGATGGTTCAATCAACTTTGCTGGTCAAGAAGGATTCTTTACTCCTAATGGTGCTAGAAAGTGGCAATTCGTTGGTGCTGGTGAAGAGACTGTTGATCTCGAAGTTAATGTTAACTACTTCGTTGCTCCTTCTTCCGACACCACCCTCAAGTTGCCAGAAAATCCAGTTACAGGCGATATGATTAGAGTTGTTGATGTTGGTGGTAATCTAACTTACAACGTATCTCTAAGAGTAAGAGCTAAGGATAATGTTGCTATCCAAGGAGATAATACAAATGGCAATGTTCCTGACCTAAGTAGTATTGACTACGATGGTGGCGAATTGGTCGTTCAAACTCCTCATGCTGGATTTGGTTTAATCTACCTAGGTAGCACAAACTTCGATGGAACTACCACTGGTGCTCCATCGACAACACAAGGTTGGTGGTTAATGGAAATCTAATGGCAGGATATAACGTAATTAAAACCCAAAGAGCACTCCCCATTGGTTCTGTACAACCATGGGGAGGTAACATCTCGGAAATTCCGAGTGGATGGTTGTTATGTAATGGTGCTGAAATTGAAGCTGCTGATTACCCACTATTAGCACGTATTTTACGTGATACTTATGGTGGAACAAATTTTGGCGGCAATTTTCCTAATTATACTGGCACCTTTAGATTGCCTCAAACAAATAATAAAGCACTGGCAGATATTTCTACTGATTATTTTGGAACATATGATTCTACTACAACTGATGTTCCATCTCCCATTGATAACTCCGATGCTCTAACTGTTGTACAAGAATATCTTGGAGATTCTGTTGCTGGATTTGAACCTGGAGATTTGGGTCCACCAAACGTCATCAATGCCAAAACTGACTTAAATTTTACATACACTCCAGATCCAGAAGGAACAATTACTAGCATTACTTCTACAGGAACAGCTCCAGAAGTAACATCTGCTAAAATTTATAAAAATGTAACAGCAAATAATGGAACAAATGCTGATAGTGGATCTACCGTAACTGGAACTGGTGCCCAATTTACTGTAGTAATTAATACTGATGAAACATATGATGTTGTTCCCAAAGTAAAGGGTTCTGGATATAATGTTGGTGACCAACTAACTATTCCTGGATCTACTTTTTCTACTGATGGTGGAGCATCTACTGCTAATGATATTTCGATTAGTGTAACTAAAGTAGGTAATTCTTATTTTGAAGGAGTTGTTACTGGTCAGTCAATTATCGAAGGATTCTCTATTAAAGAAGTTTTTATTGTTCCTAGAAAACTGGGTAGAGAACATTTCCCACAACACTTCCACGAAGGAACTTATGATACTACTAACGTAGGCGATGCTGGAGAAAACCCAGGTAGAGGTGCTTGTGTGTTTGCCACACCTGATGTTAATTTCACTGAATTTTATAACAGAGTTCACCCATGTCCATCTGGATATTTTGCTCCATTCGGACCATACTGTCCACTACCAACATCACTTACTTGTGCTGGTAGTGCTACTGTAGAAACTGGATTTTGGATTGGAAACTCTCCAACCGATGATATTAGTAGTTTAGATAACTCTCCATTTACTTCTGGTGTTGGTAGATATACTATTGCTTCCGTTGGTGGTAGTTTGCCAGTCGCTGAGCACATACCTTTTGCTACTAGTGCTACTGGTCATGGATTAGGTAAGTCTTGGTTCATTGGTAGTGGTAGCAATTTTAACCTAAGAGATGGTAGTGGTGCTACATCTGCTTCTGGTGATACTAACATGACAGCTTTGAAAGCAACTGGTAGATTTGCTCCTGGATATAGGATTCCTTTCTCGGATAATAGTCAGACTGTAAAGTCTCCAAACTATGATCCTGGTACTGGTGGTTCTGATAATACTCACGGATATACCAAGACATTATTTAACCATGCTGCTATTTCATTTACAAATGATACTTTGACTGGTGGTGGTGTTCAAGATGTTATTGAGTCACACGATCATGATGGATCTTTTAACGTTGTTTATGATGGTTCAAACTTAGATGTTGTTGAACAATTAAATGTTTTAGCACAACCTAACGTTACTCCAAATTCCTTGGAGGGAGCGTTACAAATTACATTTACTACAAGAGTAGCTTCTGTTACTATCACTAACCTAATTAGAGCGTACTAATGGCAACCTTTTACACCAACGAAAGAGCAAGATATGGTGGTGTTTCTGGCACCATTATCCCGTTTCCTATCAAGTTACCTGATATTAATGTTCCTGATCAAGGAGACTGGAAAAATTTACTTCCAGCTGGTTACTTAAGATGTGATGGATCAATCTTATCTGCCAGTGAATATCCAGTTCTTGCTGGTGTATTGGGGGTAGGTCAAAATTCTAAATTTAAAAGAGATGATCAAGAACTGACTAGTAATCAATTTGTCTTACCTGATATTGGATCTAAGTATATTCAAGGTGGCAATGCTTCTGGTGCTTACTTGAATGATAAAGTACAAAATGAAGATTCTAGTCAACCATATCGTGTTGGTGCCGAAATTAATGTAGTTTCATTGATTGGTGATACTACAACCATTACATATGCTGGCGAGTTTGAAGTAGTGAGTCCTGGAAGTGTTGAGTTTATTGGTAATCCTCAATTTGGTACAACTACTACTACTGGTAGAACTTTAAATGCTTTTCTATCAGAACAAAATTTCCAAGCACATGGTCACGATGCTGACGTTGGAGTCTTTTCATATCTCGGTAGCTGGTCTGATTCTATTTTTACTGGAGATACAACAGGTGCTTCACAGGGTGGTAATGATGGTCAGAATGAAGGATCTAACGAACCTATTACTATTCAATCACCAACAGGATCATCTGCTGTAGTTTCTCATGCTCACTTAATTGATTTTCCTTCTTCGACCCAGATATCTGATAATAATAATTTAAGGTATTCTTTCGTTAATACTGATGTTGATGCTTTTGGATTAGAAACAACAGTTACGTTGACAACTAGTAATATTGTTAAGTTAGACGAGGCAACACCTCCATATATTCTAGTTGAATACATTATCAAAATTTAATAATAAATAGAATTGTAGTGTAAATACTGATTATGGATTCTAAGTACATTGGATTTACCAACGAAGAAATCCGAGAAGATTTTAGAAAATTGATGGTGGCAGCTGCTCCCCAAACAATGCTGTATGCCATGTTTTTTGCTGAAAGACAACGTGATTTCCGTTTGATGGAAAAAATTTACGATCAAGTACAATATACTGTTGAAAAATATCAAATGACTCCAGTAACAATCATGAAAGATTTAGATATGGGGTTAGAAAATAATTATTTCAATGATCAAAATGTTATGAATGAAGTGTATGAAGAAGCCATGAGTCAGTTGGAGAGTGAGAATGTCTGAAGAAAAAAAGAGAACGCTTCAAGATATTAAAAATGAAGCAGTACAAAAAATGAAAGTTTGTTTACAATGTGAGCATTATAAACAAAAAACTAGAACTTGTGCTGTTTGTAGATGTTTTCTTCCTGCTAAAGTTTTAATCCCTGGACTTCACTGCCCGAAAGATAAGTGGTGATCAATGTCTGTAACTTCCGTTTCTAATACATATACCTCAAACCAAACTATCAGCGTACCAGACAATGCTGTTAATGTGAGAGTAACTGTGCAAGCAGGTACTGGGGGATCTGGAAATGGTGGCGGAAGCGGTGGTCAAGGACGTGTAGGACAATTTAAATACAATACAAATTTTGTTGCTAGATCTATATCTGTTTATGTTGGAGCTTACGGAAGTAATGGATCATCTCCTGGTGGTGGCGGAGGAGGTGGTAATGCTGGCGTAGGTGGAGGAGGTACAGGAGGCAACGGACAATATTCATATCAAACTACCACGAGCTACAGCTGTCCACAAGGAAGAGGATACAGAAGAAATTGTGGAGGATCTTGTGGTTGTTGTGGGGGAGAATATTGTGGAGGGAGTCAAGGTAATGGCGACCCTTGCTGTGGCGGCGCTCAAGGAACTCCTAATGAGTGTTTCTGCTGTTTTGTAGCACAAACTTGCTATAATACAATTACAACTACAGTAAACACTGGTGGTGGTGGAGGTGGTGGTAGTGCCTCTGGATTTGGTGACAACATTTATGGAGTTATTGCTATCGCTGGAGGCGGCGGCGGAGGCGGTGGTCGTAACAGTGGTGGTACTGGTGCTAATGCTGGTCAATGGCAGTCTCAAAATGGAGCAGTTGGTGGAGCAAATGGATCTAATGGAGGAAATAGAGGGTCTGGTGGTGGAACTGGAGGTGGTGGTGGTGGAGCATCTCCGTCTGTAGGATGGACAACAGGTGCCTATTCAAAATATAATTCTAGTGCTGTAACTTTAGAAAGTGGGCAATTAAACACTAATGTTCCATATGCTACAGTCTCTTATGATTTGTACACACCACAGATAACTTCATTTAGTGCTAATCCTGCCAATCAATACAGCACTAATGGAATACCTCAATATTCCAGTACAATAACATTCAATGCTCAAGATTGGGAAAGAGCAGTATTAACAGCTCCTGGATTTAGTCAAACTTATTACCCAGGAAATACTCTTTCATATAATGTTACTAATTTAGCACAATCTAATGCTCAAGGAACGAGTCCAACATCGAGAACATATACTTTGACAGTATATGCTGGATCTCAGTCAACTTCTCAAAGTTTAACAATTAATGCTAAAAATGATAACACACCATCAAATAGTTGGACATCATCATTTATTAATTTAGAACCAAACACTCAGTATGATTTAACCCTAGGAACTTTGACGGGAGTAGATATGCCGACAACGATATCTGCTGCTGGGAGTGGTAACTTTGTTGGTAATAGTGGGTCTTTTAGTGGATCTAAAAACTTTGATAATAACAGCACGATACAACTGAGAACTACAAGTCTACCATTCAATACAGATCTTTCTGGACTTAGCTCTACTGCTACTTTTGGTAAAACTAATTCTAAAACTATAACAGTAACTACTCCTTCTGGATCGTTTAATGTGACAGTCACTACACGAGCACCAAAAATCAAAGAAGACTTTGATTATGCTAGTAATATAAACAAATTTCCGTTCGAAGATATTGATTTAATTACTAACAATCCTACTGAGTATCTTACATCTGCTCAAGTTACTGCTAACGATATTGAAATACCTATGGAAATTAAAGCAGATCAACCAGATACTGAAGTGAGTATTAATGGTGGCACTTGGCAAAACGTAAGGGAGTTATAACATGCCTACATCTACTTTCAGCGATCCTGGTCGATATACTGTTGATATTCCTGATAATGGTTACAGCATTACTGCTCAAGTTCGTGGTGCAAGAGGCGGTAGAGGTGGTAAAGATGCTTCTGCTAATGGTGGTGTTGGTGGAACAACTACTATTCAAACTTTCTCGATTGACCAAGATTTTGTTGCTCGAACATTAACAGTTTGGGTTGGAGGTCGTGGTGGAAATGGCGTAGATAACCAACCTAACGCCGCTGGTGGCGGAGGCGGCGGCGGTCTTGCTAGTGGT
>Ga0075479_10000561_pt1 | contig 16164 bp, 14 predicted proteins | sample DEB08_DNA_8_FD_76341 | JGI IMG/M metagenome (GOLD analysis project Ga0075479, IMG submission 76341) | Aqueous microbial communities from the Delaware River and Bay under freshwater to marine salinity gradient to study organic matter... | ecosystem: Environmental > Aquatic > Marine > Coastal ... | reverse complement strand
AGTGGTTTTAATATTAGAAGGCATTATAAGGTTATCACCATTGTCGTAAACTGACACAACTACCTCCTTGGTACCAAACCCATGGTTTACTGCAACTGTTGATGCATTAATAAACCCAGACCCTGTTATACTAAGTGCACTAATATCTGTCCCTCCTGAACCAAACCCACTCCTAACTGCTGAAGCAGATATAAAACTATCTTGTACAAAAGAAGCTGTTAAAGCATAAGAAGCAGTAGGTGGGTGTTCTACATTACCAGAATTATCTGTGGTAACTACTTTACCATTTACAAGTTTCATCCGTTTAACAGTACCTCCAGAACCTATAACCATTTCTGCAGCTCTAACTTTCTTGAGGTTGTTGTTACTGTCTTTAAATTCTATATCTCCATCTCCATCTCTGGTAATTTTTGTACCACCTAAGTCAATTGTAGAACCACTTAAGTATATATCTCTCCATCTTTTGGAAGAAGAACCTAAATCGTATATTTCAGTTGTGGATGGAAGTATGTGGGATCCTACTGCTCCAAAATCTACAGTAGCTTCACTGGAGCCTGATACTAAGTGACCTCCTTTTGCAACTATTACTCTACCGGTTGTAGCAGTAGCTAATGTGATAGTTACCGTATTGACATCAGTAGTAACAACCTCTTGCGGTATAATCATTTTATCAGTATTGTCATATACTGATACTAAAACGTTTTTTGTACCGAAGTTATGTGTTACTGCTTTTGAAGTACTACTTGTGAAGGTGTCTAATACTGTTGTTTCTTCGACTATGTCTACTGCAATAGACCCTGATACTATGTGGCCTCCTTTTGCGACAACAACTCTACCTGATGTAGCAGTAGCAAATGTAACTGTTACTACATTCACGTTAGTTGTAGTTATAGAAGCAGGAATAATTACTTGATCGTTACTATCGTATACAGATACTATTACATTCTTTGTACCGAAGTTATGTGTGATTGCTTTAGAAGTAACACTAGAAAAAGTGTCTGTAACTGTTACTTCTTGAGTAACGTTAGCTACTACTCCCGTTAAGGCTGATCCGTCTCCTTCAAATGAACCACTAAACGAACCAGAAAATTCAGATAGTTGTGCAGATGAAGAAACTATATTACTTGGAAACTGTTGTGATGATGAAATTATACCACTTGGTAACTGTTTTGAAGAGGATATAATGCTACTTGGAAACTGTTGTGATGATGAAATTATACCACTAGATAATGTTAAGTTAGTTAGTGCAGAACCATCACCTTTTAAAAATGATGCCGTTATAGGTCCTGTTAAATCAATTGAACCAGTAAATTCATGTTCATCAGATGCTTCGTCTCCAAATATATTACTACCAGATGAAAATGCAATAGATGAACTTACAATAGTAGTATTTATCTTAGTGGCATTAATAGTACCTGTTACTGTAAGATTACCTGTTAAAGTATCTGTTGTGTTTTTTAACCTACCTCCTGCTAATGAAGCTGATGTTAATGTTATAGACCCACTTATATCAGAAGCTAGTTGATTGGAAGAAGATACTAAAGTAGGTAAATTAACTACATTACCAAAGTCCAAAGAACCGGTTATAGACTCACCTATTACTCTTGAAGCACTAATATGAGAACCTTTTACATATGATTCAATTGAACCAGATACCCAAAGCATTTCTTCTGGATCGGAATCATCTCCTATGTGAGTTTTTCCGTCTGGGTCTATTCTGAATATACCTTGATCAGGCCAATTTTCATGTCCTTTTTCTCCGCTATAGAAAACTAACTTTGTTGGATAACTACCAGATGTCCAACCTCCTGTCGCTCTTGCCTGTATTGCAAATCCAGTTGAACCAGAAATAGGTGCGTCTTGGTCGTCACCGGCAAATAAGATACCTCCTAAAACTTCATTATTTGAAATATTAGTATCACCTATTCTTTGTAGAATGATGTTACCACCGTCATTAGCACTTGTTCCGTTTGTACCTTTTATATAAAATTTACTCTCATCTATTAAGACGTTTGCACGTATGTTTACACCTTTGTAGTATGTACTTGTTCGTCTGTCTATTACATTATTACTGTTTCCTTCGTCATCATGATACTTTATCCACAACTTTTCGGAACTCCCTTCAGTACGTATAATAGCCTGGTTGTTATTATTACCGTACACATAAAAATCTAAATTAGATATTTTATCAGGATTTATTATAAGTCTATCATCAGTACCAACACCATTATATGCTTCATGATAGTCTATAAACTTTGAGTTTCCTGCTGTAAATGACATATGGTCATCAGACATAGAAATAAAGGTATTAGAATCACCTGTGTGTCTAATAAAACCTTCAATTTGTATATTTGAGGCTGATAAATGACCAGTACCTAGGTCAATATTTTGGTCTGTTAATTGAGCTGAAGATGAAAGTATACCACCTGGTATATTAGTAAGTTCAGTATAATCAGATGTTAAGTTTCCTATTGTGGTTGCAAAAGATGCACTAGTGGCAGTAAAGGAACCTGATATATCTGATGCTAGTTGGTTACTGCTTGATACTATGTTTGATGGTAACTGTTGTGATGAAGATATAATACCACTAGGTAACTGTTGTGATGAAGATATAATACCACTAGGTATGTTAGATAATGCTGTATAGTCTGAAGTTAGTCCGTCAAATCTTGTTGCAATTGATCCAGATAATGCAGTTACTGAACCAGAAATATCTGATGCTAGTTGGTTACTGCTTGATACTATGTTACCAGGTACGTTTGTTAATTCTGTATAATCAGAAGTTAAAGCTGCAATCGTTGTTGCAAAAGATGCACTAGTTGCTGTAAATGAACCTGATATGTCACTACTTAGTTGTGTCGAACTAGATACTATGTTTGAGGGTAGTTGTTGTGATGATGAAATAATACCACTTGGTAGCTGTTGTGATGAAGAAACTATTCCTCCTGGTACATTACTAAGCTGTGTATATGTAACCGATCCAGATACAATATGCCCTCCTCTTGCGACAACAGCTCTCCCGGTAGTATTTTCGGCAAACGTTATAGTAACGTTATTGTCGTCTGTAGTAACGATAGACTCAGGGATAATAAGGTTATCCGTCGAATCAAAGACTGATACTATAACATCTTTAGATCCAAAGTTATGGGTTATTACTTTAGACGTCGTATTTGAAAAAGTATCTGGTTTAGAGGCAATTTCAGCAATAGTTGTAGTAACGTTTGTCAGGGCTGAACCGTCTCCTTTAAAGTATGATGCTGTTACTGCGTTAGTAACATTTAAGTTGTTTAGCGTAGCATCGGAACCGCTAACAATAAGTTTTTTCCAGTTTGGCATTATATTTTTATTACGGTTGGCTACAGGATTGCCTGTCCACTTCCCTCAAGGGCCTATAATATACCAATAAATAGTTAGAAATTAGACTACTTACTTTCTACAAGAGTTGAAAGTTTTACCCAAACTGCATAAAAAGTTTCGAACTCACTACCTATGTAAGTTGCAGATTTGAGTTTTGATAAAATGAAAGTTAATTCACTTTTAGTAAGGTCTGATTTGGTGAGTATTTCATCGGTAATTTTAGCTCTCGCTTCTTCACCAGTAATAACACCACCTTTGATGTCAATTGGCATATAACTCTAATTTATGCGTAGATCCAAATATCGTTTGAAGAATCTACTCTTATGTTTCCTCTATGGTCAGCTTGAGCTGTTGCAGCATCTGCAGCAGTTCCGTCAAATACACCTGCAATAAAGTAATTTACAGTAGCAGCAGTAGCATCCGATGCCACTACATTAGATATTGCTAACCTTCCATCATTACTATTATAATCACCATTCCAAATTAATGCTGTTCCTGTACCTGCTGTACCATTTGCACCACCAAATATAATACCTGATTCGTCAGTTGCTGTAGCAGACCCAGAATTTAATAGTAAAAACTTATCTTTTATTTCTGTGTTTGTAGTACTTAGGGTTGTTAGTGTACCATTAACTGTTAAACTACCGTTTATTTCAGCATCGTTGGTAACTGTTATACTTCCAAAAGTAGGAGTACCAGAAGTACCTAATCCATTTAATGTTACTGCAGAACCACTATTACCATTTGTAACTAATAGTGCCTGACCTTGTGTTGTATTGGTACCAAGGCTAGAACCTGATAAAATACTTCCTCCTAAATTGTATGTTACCAGATTGTTTGTAACAGTTGCTGATATATTTTTACCACCTTCAAACTTTAAGGTGTCGGTTTTAAGATTGAGAGTATCAACTCCACCTGCAGCTCCTGAACCGCTAAAACTTAAGTTAGTGGCTATTCCTGTTAGGTTAGTTCCGTCTCCAGTAAATGAACCTGTAAACGACCCTGTTGCTACTAAGTTAGTTGCTCCAGTAGTGGCAACTATATTACCTGCACCGTTTATTGCTGTGGTAGTTAGGTTACCAGCTGCTCCGGTTACAACACCAGATGCTAAACCATCTACTTCTAAATTAGCTAACTGGGCTGTTGAACCCGATACTATTATTTTTTTCCAATCTGCCATAATATACTATAATATTTAATAAATAGTCACAATTAATTGTTAGTACCTAGATAAAGGTTCCTATCACTTCCAAAATATATACCCCCTTCTACCACTGTTGGAGCACTACTTTGAGAAAACAATTGTAGCACACCTTCGTTGTTTATTTTTAATTTTTCTTCACCATCAACACTTATGTTAAAGTACTTACTTGCACCAGAAAGATTTAGTCCTAAAGAACCTGTGATGTTTACATTAGAGTTCTGTAGGTTAAGTGATCCTGTTATACTAACAGAACCTGTTATGTTGTGGAAGTTGAGTAAATCTGAACCAATTACTGATGATCCAGAAAAACTGTTACCTGTTGAAATTTCTTTCCAACCTGATGCGTTACCTACATTTGAAGTGTCAACTAGAACGTAGTATCTATTTGTATCCTGTTCGTATACAGTAAGACCTTCATAAATGTTTGCAGACGACAACCCATATCTTGCAGCAGCATCAGCAACGCTAAACCTAGCATCAGATGGTTCGTTATTAGTTATGTTAAACCCGCCTGGTAGAATTATTGCCATTGTCTTATGTTAAGTTATAAGTTATACTACTTCCTCCTCCTCCGGCTTGTAGTGTTGTTGTTCTATATACTTTGTAGCTACCCACTGTTGTTTTAGTAAACTGTCCTATTACTCCAAATCCACTTGTGGTTATGTTTGATAAATCACTTCTAGAACTATCATACACTATATAATGGTATTTATCTCCAGAAAAACTTATCGTTACTGCATCTCCACTTGGGTTTGTGTTACCTTTATCAATAGTACCAACACTTCCTCCTATGTTTGTATCCCATAATGAAAGGTCTGCCAATTGTTCTACTGTGAAAGCAGTTGTAGCACTTGCTCCATACCTAAGGCTACGTATTTTAGTGTAGTTATGGGTAGTTGCACTAGTGGTATTAAGGTTTGGTGAATTCTCTCCATCAGGAGAATCGTAATATGCAGTAGCAACAATACTTATGGTAGTAGATCCAGTTGCTGAACCTGTAATAGCATAAGGTGTTTTAAAGTTAGTTTCAGTTCTATCTAACTGCCATTGATTAGAAGTCGAATTTGATGAGGATGTTATTGTGATACTACCTGTAGCTCCTTGTTCTATTTGATTAGAGCTATACCCTAACTGTACATTTGGTGTTGAACTTAATGTAGGTGATGCAGGGTTAGTTTTTGACAAGCTTCTAGTAAGAGTTTCAGTTTCTTTGTATAAAGTACCGTCTAAAGGAGAACTTGCAGTGTATGCTAACCTATATGAATGATTTCCAATAGATGAAGTTGCAAAAGTAATAGATGTACCAGCTTGAGATTGAGTTAAAAAGGTGTTACCTTCAAATACTGAAGCTGTTAGTAGTGTGTATCCTCCATTATTCCAGGTAGCTGTAATATTATATGAGTCTACTGTTTGATTAAACCTATCTGTGTTAAAACCAGATGTAGATAAATTTACAGAAGATGGTTCAGTCGGTGTACCAAACGTTAATGTCAGTTTCCCACTACCGTCATCAAAGACTGCTGCTACATTTGTGTCGTAATCATTTACTTGCAATTGTTTTAAACTAAAATTACTACTTGTGACGAAGGTAACAGCACCTGCTCCAGATATAGCTGTAGCTAACTGTGTTGAAGACGACACTATACCTGATGGTACTTCTAGTATTTCACTGTATCTTGATGCAGTAACAAAACCTAAGTCAGTTATTTGCTGAGATCTTGATACTATACCCTGTATACTTGATGATAAAAACCCTAGGTTATCTATTTGAACTGAACTACTTATTAATTCTTTACCTTCTATAGTTGTAAACCTACTATCTAAAGAGGATAAACTTTGAGTAGTTAAAGAAGCTGTAGTTTGTAAGTTTGAAATAGAGGTATTTGTAGAACCGGTGTAGGTATTGTAGGAAGCTGATATGGCTTCTAAATTACTTATCTGTATTTTACTAGATGCAGTATAAGCATTTAATGAAGCAGTGTTCTCTGTTAATCCTCCTACTGTTAATGCAGGAACTGATACAGAATTTTCAACCGTTGTTAGTCTTTGACCTACATCCGTACCTTGAAGTTTAAGTTTTTCATCAATTGTAATAGATCCAGTAATTTGTATCTCATTTCCATGAGGTACCATTCTTGAAACTTCCGATCCATCCTCTCTAAAAATAAGAGAACCTGATAATATAGTAGAAGGTTTAGCCATTTATTATAGGTCGTTTATATTCTTAACCACTTCTGAAGTAACTTTTACTGAAGCTTTACTAAAGTACTTTTTTGAATTGACTGCTAATGCATTTACACTGTCTGTAACTATATGTCCTAATAGGTTTACTTGGAAATCTGATTTTACCATCCTATCATTACCTTGTACCAACTCGGTAGAAGTAGCAAAACTGTCAATCATAGCTCTAAAATGAAATTTAGAAGGATCTCCCCAATATGAATCAGAGGCAAAGTTAATAGCTTCAACTAGTTTATTGTTTTGTTCAACATAATCGGTAAATATTACACATGAATACGTTATATTAACGTAGTCTGGTATAGCAACTGCATAGTACTCTTCAGTGGCTATTCTATTATTGACTGCTGAAAACCTATCATATACGTTTTTCTTAGAATAGTTCTGCTTAAACACACCAAAGTTCTTTGGATTGTTAGCATCCATCTTATTTCCTATGCTTCTATTCTTTTCTACAGTCTCTCTCCTAAATACTATTAGAGGAGCTTGCATTTTTCCGTTCTTATCTCTGTAGTAACCGTCTTTTTGCATAGATTTCCACCTTTCTGGTGATCCATACACTACTGGTACGTTAATTACTTTACCGTTTTGAACTACAGTAGGTTTAATAACCTCGTTAAAGTAGTAGTATATAGCAGTATCTATATCTTTTATACCTACTTTGAAGTCATCTAATACGTCTTGTGTACGTGAAACGTCGTTTCCTCTATTGTTATCAGTCATATTATCTCACTTCTGTTATACCAACTCTGTCGGCTCTTGTTAAATGACAGTCAACTATAATAGATAGTGACGATCCATACCCATCTCCATAGGTGGCAAGGTTATAACTCTTGTCTCTACCTAAGAATAACTGGTTCTCCCTAACGGTATCAACTTCATAGAAGTCGTTATGCCATTGAATGATGTCCCCTACCTCTGGAACAACGCTTACATCTGAAAGATCTGGTCTTAAAAACGCAAATGATGCATCTCTACCAAGGTCTGGGCCGAAATCATCTATATCTATTACTTGATCACCTCTAGTTATAAGGCAATTTAGCTTAATAGACGTAAAATAAGACTTTTCCATGGATTCACCATAAATATTGGTTTCTGAATCTTCTAAACTAATCTTATGGTACAGTATTTCCTGTTCCACTATGTCTTTTAGTAGTTCTCTGTTAATATTTACCAGTAAATCAAAATCTCTGTTACTTCCGAATAGCATTATTTTTCTTCTATTGAATTTTCAGCTATTTTAACAACTCTTATAACAGTATACTTAGAAATAGCGTTCTGTTTAAAGGAATTAAAGGCCGATACACCGTCTTTTTGTGTAATTAACTTAATTTTAAATATTTCCACACCAGGTCTTTCTTCTCTTACTAATGTCACTGTGGTAACTCCTGATAAAGCACGTAAAAGCTCACCTACCTTAGCTGAACCCATGTCTTCTTTAAAGATTACCTTTACCATAGCGACAAAAGTCCTAAATTCTACCTGTTCTATGATTTTACTTAACTTCATTATCCTATATAAATTGTATAAGGCACGTCTGTTAACGTTTTCCTTAAGTTTTCTGATTCATTTGCTTTTCTTTCCAGTTGTGCCTGTCTAGAAGTTTGTTCTAACATCTCTTTTAACTGTGTCATTAGTTCAACTCTTTCTGTTCTTGAGTCTTGTAACAAGTCTGATTGGTTAAGAGTAGCTTCAGAACCTGGTACCGGTACTGTTTGGTACTTACCTCTAACGTAAGCAAGTAATTCTTTAGCTAATGCTAACGTGTACCTAAATATCCACTGTCTTCCTACACTGTTTATTTGTGCATAGTTAGGGTTATTGTAAGGTACCTCACCTACATTGGTTACCAATCCTTTATCTTGGTTGTCGAATGCATTACTTTTGTCAGATAGTTTGTAATAATCAAATAATAACCTGTAATTAGACTTAGGTATTGGGAATATCTTTAATCTATTGTTAGTTAATTCAAAAGAATAACTAGATTTACGTACTTGATCATTTAATTCTATTGCTTGTATCTTAGCTAAGTCAAAAGAAACAGGCATAAGTAAGAAATTAACACCTGGGCTATAAGAACCGAAGTCAAAAGCATCCATTAATGATTGAACTCCTGTTCCAGTACCTGCATAAGGATCAAAATACCTTAAAATTGCTGGTGGAGCTTCATAGTACACTCTTCTCACTTCAATACCACCTTCAATACCACTGTCTGTAGCCCATTGATCAAGGTCGTACTCTTGTTTAGATGAAGTAACGTATAAAGAACCTGTATGTTTAGTTACTAATCCTCCTACCTCTGCTTCTGTACCGTAATTTTTACTTATATTGACTACTCTATTTAAAGTAGGTTCAACTAACCTGTTATTTAAATTACTTCCAGTCTGAGCTCCTTCTAAGTTTAGATAATTTTCTCTTATTTTATATTGAAAAACTTCATTACCGTATGTAGTAACAGCTTCTTCAAAACAAGCAAAGAAATTATCATCTTGTAATTCAACATCCATTAGTGGATACCCAAGTCGAGTACCACAAAACTTTGCTACCTTAGCAGCATCAGTTTGAAAGTCGGTATCACTGTCGTAAAATCCGAAGGGAGTTGAGCTACCAGAAGTAAAAGTTGCAGACCCATCCCATATTACCACATTTGCCATATAATAGTTTTAATATAAATAGATAAAAAAAGAGGTCCAAAAAGGACCTCTCTTTAATATATTCTATGAATATTTCTATTATATCTGGCTTACGTCAGAAATATAGATTTTTCCGTAGAATTCTGGTCTAATCATCTTCTTAGCATAACGAGTCATTAAACCTTTTCTAGGAGTGAAGGTTTCAGGATCGTATACTAGAGGAGTCATTAATAATGGTACGTAAGGAGCATAAACTGCACCAGCTTCTAAGAATTGAGATCCTCTAAATCCTAACAACATAATGTTCTCAGTCATATAAGGGTTCTTGTATACTTTGAATCTGTTAGCTAAGCTACCAACTCTTTGTACGCCCATGTTAAACTCTTGCTGATCTCCGTCTGTAGCTGCTGCATATCCAGGAATTGATTCCAAGATTGTTGCAACTGTTGGAGAAGTAACGATGAAGTTAGCACCACCTCTAAGAGTTTTTTGGTGAATCTTGTTAGATACTTTCTGTACTTTAGTTCCTAATGTTTGGAACCATTGACCTTGTGTATTGTAAAAGTCAGAAGTAGCAGTAGTCCAAGAAGTTCCATCAAAGATCTTGTTATTCTCAGCACTCCACTTTTCAGTAGTAACTGCATTTTGAATTAACATATCAAGAATCTCTAGATCGATTTCCATTGAAATGTACTCACTAAGTAGTGAAGTCAATTCAGCTTCTGCATCGATTGAGTGATATGCGTTAAGATCTTGTGCAAATTCTGGAGTCCATTGTGCCTTTAACTTACGTGTTTTGGCAACAATTGCTTCAGAAGCAAGTTTTACGTCGATTTCTGGAATAGTAATAGATGTATCTACTGCTGCAGATGAATCAGCTTCAAAGTCTCCTCTGTTGTTGTCAACAGGTTGGCTTAGGTAAGCTACACTTAAAGCAGTGTTTGCATCAATATCATTCGTTTCAGTTACGATGAATGAAATAGTAGTTCCTGAAATTTTAGTATACTTTCTATGTACAGTTGTAATGTCACCTGAATCAACAGAAAATGCTCTTACAGCTTCTGTGTCAGGACGTGTTAGGTCTGAAGATAGAATGTTAATTTTAACGATTTTGTCACCGTTACCAGCTGCTGCTACTGACTGAGAGAAATCTAAGTCATAGTCAAAGTCAGATAGGTTAGTGTTAAGGTCTACAGAAGACGTAGTAAATTTACCAGTTGCTAGTGTGTCAGCAAGATCTCCAGCTCCTAAACCTGTAAAGGTTGAAGGATTGATAGAGTATCCAAATTTACCTGCTCCGTAAAGTCCGTCAGCTACATCTTCGTCAACTGACATCTTTGCAGATGCAGAAGATACGTTTCCGTATAGGTTCTCTCCGTCGTTAAATCCGTTGGCTCCAGTTCCGTATTTAAAGTCTAAGTAAAATACTAGACCTGAAGGTAGGTTCATTGGTTGTACAGATACAAAGTCCTGTGCAACGATTTGAGCGAATACTTTACGCACTAAAGGTAAAGCTACTCCTGCCCATTGCTCACCAGCTCCAGCTGTAAAGCTTCCTCCACCAACATTGGTTGAGTTTGCTTCAGATACGATCTGCTTTGCTTGGTTCTCAAGAATCATAGCCATGTTGTTTGACTCTTTTTCTTTTAAACCTTCAAGCAATCCAGATTGTCTCCACTTGTCAGCCAACTTATTTGCGTCAGCTTGCATGCTTTTGTACTGGTTTGAGCTTTCTAATAGGTTATTAATTTCCATGTTTTAAAAAATAAATGTTTAAATAATTCCAGCTAATTTTTGCATTCTTCTAACTGCGTCAGAAACTTCTGTAATTACTTCTGGTTTAGTAGAAGCTGTTGTTCCTGTTGCTTTAGAAGCCATGCCTTTAATTTTAGATTCTGTTACTGTTTCTTTCTTTGCATTTACTACATTTTCAGATACAGTTTCGAATACTAATTTCACTTCTTTTACTGTTTCGGCTTTGTCGAAAGCAGCAATAATGTTAACTTTTTGTGATTCTGTAAGGTTGTTTGCCTTAAAGATTTTGTTAACATAAAGTAGTTTTGAATTGAGAAGATTAGTTTCGTGTAGATCTTTTTGTAAAGTCTTGATAGTTTCAAGAGCTTCATGAAGGTCTGATTCACTTACTGTCTTGTTGATGTTTGTACCTTCAGCAGAATGGTCAGCTGATTCTTGATTAGCAGTTGAGGTTGCTGTTACATCCTCTTCTACTGTATCTTCATCATCATGTTCACCTTCAGCTACTGTAGCCTCTAGTTCTGCAAGAAGTTCGTCTAGGTCAATTTCATCATCTTGTTCAGCAGGTTCTTCGATTGGATCTTCTAGTTCAGGCTCGTCACCCATACCTTCAATATCTCCACCGTCTAAATCTGCACCTACTTCTTCTTCTCCACCGCCGATTTCTTGACTAATGATATCTCTTATCATGTCCTTAAACTGATCAACAGTTAGGTCAGATAAATCTTCGTCTCCATCAACAGCTTCTTCACCGGCATCATCGCCAGCGTCTTCGATTTCGTCTTCAGCTTCGTCTTCAGATTCTTCTGAATCATCCTCGGCTTCGTCTTCGTCAGCTTCTCCTACTGGTTCTATTTCTGTTAGGTTTTCCTCTACAGCTTCGTCTTTGTCGTCTTTGTGTTTTCCTTCTTCTACTTCTTCTTCTTCGACTTCGTTTACTACAGTATCTTCAATTTGAGATTCTTCAATCTCTTCTTGTTCTTGAAGTTTTGCAGCTAACATGTCTTTAAGATGAGGAGTTAAAGTCTCTTCCAAAGCTTCTTTAGCGTTAGCAATAGCGGCTTCTCTTACAGATTTAGCTTCAGCAATAGCTTGCTTGAATAAATCTTTGTTTGCCATTTTTAAAAAATAATTGTGATTGTACGATTATTTAGAATCGTAATAAGGATTAAAATATTTTCAACGTAGTTACTTGAACTTCGTATTGTATATATAAATATATACTGTTACTGAAAACTAAGAAAGTTTTTTAAGGTCTATTACTTTACTTAATATATCTACATTAGCATCAATAGTGGCATTACTATAGAACCAACTATGTGCATTGCTTGTAATGGTATTTAAAAGTTCTTGATCGTCTTTTACTTCTAAATACCTTTCATAAATTTTATCAGCTTTTGCCTTATAATAGTCTAAACCCCATTTATATTTAATGTCTTCTAAATCTACTGCAATATAATGGTAGTTGGGTACTAACTCATTATGAAACTTACAAGTAAGGGTAGGCCTTATTACTGGAGTTTGTACTGCAAAGCTCTCTAAATCCCTATATGTTATTTCAGCAGTACCGTTCAAGCAAAGAGAAACTTTTAATGAAGCAAGTTCATCTAAAAATTCTTTATTATCTATACCATTGTTTCCTTCAGATGTACATAAAATATTAAATCTTTTGTCATCTTCAAGGTATTTACGAAAGAGGTATGTTTTACCTCTAAAGTGTAGTCCATCTATAGTTTTAGTTTTTGCAACAAATGATTTGAGGTAATCGTTTTGATTAGCAGAATGAAATATATACGATGCTGGAGTATATTCCATGTTACTTTTTTCAAATGTTAAATTGTTTAGGTGGGTACCAGGTGTTGTAACTATATCAACTAAGTTGTGTAAATCCCATCCATTATTTTCATGAAGAGCAGTTACCGTGTCATAGTAGTTTACTAATATGTATTTACCGGTATCCTCATTTTCCACTATACATTGGTAAAAACCAAATTTACGGGTAGGGAAGTGTTGATGTGTTATACCATGTTCGTAACTGTGTTGGTTACTGCATTTTTTTGAAAAAGTGTGTTGTGGGTGTATTTCTTGTAGTTTTACGTATAACTGTCTCCACACTTCAGTTAGTGCATCATTGTTGAGCCAATGTTCAGGAGTTTCGGCAAAATATAACTTTATATTCATAACAAAAAACCCGGCACAAGGCCGGGCTATATAAAATGAGTTTCTTTGTACCTAGTTCTTAAGAATCTAAGATACCTTTGATTTCGTTTTTAAATGCTTCTTCTTTTGTAAGTTCAGCAGTTTCTTGTACACCTTCTTCGTACCCTCTACCTTTTTCTCTAGCTTGTTTCTTTACTGATGAGAAATCTGAGCTAAAATCTTTCCAAGCTTTACAAAGTTTGTTGTCGGCATTAGCTTCACAATAATCCATTGCTGATAATCCTCCTTTAACTGCTGCAAATAATCCAGCTCCATAAGTAGCTAAATAACCTAGTAATGAAGGGTTTTGCATTATCATATCTAGTATATCAGTTCCTTCAGTTAATTCAGCTTCTTCAACTGTTTCACCTTCTGCTGCTACATCTGCTTCGTTTTTCTTTTTCTTATGCCCGTGATGACTTTCAGTAAGTACTTCTAAATCTTCTACAGGAATATTTTTTACTGTTTTATTACCTTCTTTAAAGAAAACGTCATAATGAGTTACTACATGTTTCCCTTCAGCATTCTCTACTAATGTATGTTCTCCGTCTAAACAGATACCATATCCATAACTTTCGTGCACTACGTGTGCTGCACAGTCATGATTGAATCCAGGTGCTGTTTCTTTAATATTTTCGTCTTTAGCTTTTTTTCCTTCAGCTAAATATTTTTTCAAGTCAAAATTTGTATAATTGCTCATTTTATGTTAATTTTTGTTTTGTATATATATAAATATGTTGTTTTTTTAATTACATTGCTTTCGCTATATCTGCTGCAACTACTGCAATATCTCTACCTTTAAGAGCTGCTTTTAATGTTGGAAGTATTGCTCCGGCATTAGAAGCTCCTTTTATTGCATCCATTGCAGCTATTCCTGCTTTTATTCCTAAACCAGCTAATACCACTATGAATAGTGCTTTTGCTATTTTCATTCTTTTTTCTTCATTCTTAACAAAAGGAGTAAGAAACCCTCCAATAAACTTTAAGAAGTTTTTCTCATTATTATGAGCCCAATCGTGAATAGATTTGAGTGCATTTGAAGTTTTATCAAATCCAAATTTTTCAAATACTATAGCTCCATATTTACCTAAAAGATCTAAAGTAGTGTTTGTAGCTAGAATCCATCCAAGAGCAGATAAAATAAATGATTCATTTACTGTATCATCACCGTCATTGGTTTGTTTGAATTGGTTAGATTGTGTGGCTTTTTTTCTGTTGATTGCAATCGCTAACTGCTTACCGAGCATTTGCTCAGGATTTTCAGTTAAGATTTCTCTTATAATTTCTTGCAGTTGAGATTTTTTCATTACGCTCTTAAGATATCGTTTATAAGACTGTCTAGGTTATGAAATTTAGAAACCTTTACTTTACCTTCTGATAAAGCTATTGGATTCATAAATGCTCCGTGTGTAGAAGGATTAGATACAAAGTCCCAACATACTAGTTCAAAATCTGGTTGAACTTCTAAAGTACCTTCATTTGTTTGTTGAACTGATCCAGTACCTCTAGAAGAAATACCAATTGTATGTCCTGCTTTAATAATTTCTTTTACGATATTACCTGCTGGTGTATTAAGTAGTTCTACCTTACCCATCAAGTCGTCTCCCTTCCAATAAAGCTCTTTTACTATATGTGATGCATTCTTTAAAGATACTACGGGAGACTCAGGGTGATCAAGTTCTCCAAACGCATTACCGTTCTTAACAAACTCATCTACATACTTCTTAGCTTCTCTTTCTAGTATTTCTTTTTTATACACTCTACCGTTTTGATTCTCGGCTCTAGCTCTTTGCATTACTCCTTCAACTTCAAAAACGCCTGGTTTGGTTTTTGATTCAGTAATTGTGGGTCTAAATGGCGTAACGTTTATAAGTAATTCTGCCATATCTTAAAAGTTTGGTGTAAATACTGTTGATTTAGGTTCTTCTAAAACTTCTGTTTCTCCTAGTGGACGTTCACCTGAATTGTTAGCATCAACGTCTGCTTGAGTAATTGTCCTAACTTTAGGTAATTGTATTTTACTAAAGAAAGATCCTTTTTTCATTACCTTACCAAGATCTTGTTTGAATGCTGCTTCTAAACTAGGTGCTATAAATCCTCCTATCTTAAGTCCTTCTTCATTTTCAAAAGCAGATGTCTTTTCAAAAGTACTAGCAATTTTATCACTCATCTTGTCGTAGAATGATTCTATTTCTGTTACTATATTTTCAAGATCATTAACTACTGATTTTACTCCTGCAAAGCTTTCGTATCCTTCAGCCCAATCTGCTAATCTTACTGTAGCAGCTTCTGTTATTAAACTCTTTTTAATTATAGTCTTAATAGCTTCTTTAAGTTGCTTTTCCTTTTCTTGTTCTTTTTCTTTATCTTTTTTATCGTAAGCTGATTTTTCTCCAGCCTGTGAAGCTTGTTGATGAGCTTGTTGCATTCTTTTCATTGCATAACTCTCATCCTTACCCATAGCTTTTTTGATAGCTTTATCTTTAGCAGCCATATAATCATCTCCATCGATGTCTCCATCTCCGTCGTGATCTGTTCCTTTCTTTTCTCTCATATCAGAAGGACCTTCGTAGTTAGCATCGATATAGTTGTGAAACTCATCCATTGGATCAGCTCCATCTAAAATATCTTGTCCGTGCATATCTATAAAGTCATCAACAATACCAGATGTTATTTCTGGATGCATTGTTTTGATTTGTTTTACTGCGCCAAGTAGGGTTGGGTTAGAAAGTTTTTCAGTCAGTCTTTCTTTTATTGAATCTAAATCATTATAGAAGT
>Ga0075479_10000556_pt1 | contig 16237 bp, 15 predicted proteins | sample DEB08_DNA_8_FD_76341 | JGI IMG/M metagenome (GOLD analysis project Ga0075479, IMG submission 76341) | Aqueous microbial communities from the Delaware River and Bay under freshwater to marine salinity gradient to study organic matter... | ecosystem: Environmental > Aquatic > Marine > Coastal ... | reverse complement strand
GTTGTTTTCTTAAATAAAGAAGACCAAGTAGACGATGCAGAATTATTAGAATTAGTTGAATTAGAAGTTCGAGAATTACTTTCAGCTTATGATTTCCCAGGTGATGATATTCCAATTTGTGCAGGTTCAGCTTTACAAGCAATAGAAGCAATTTCATCTAACCCAAGTACTAAACGTGGTGATAATCCATGGGTTGATAAAATTTATGCTTTAATGGATGCAGTTGATGAATATATTCCAACTCCAGAACGTGATGTTGAAAAAACATTCTTAATGGCTATTGAAGATGTTTTCTCAATTACAGGTCGTGGTACAGTAGCAACAGGTCGTATTGAACGTGGTGTTGTTAAAGTTGGTGATAGTATTGAAATTGTAGGTATTCGTGACACACAAACAACAACAATTACTGGAATTGAAATGTTCCAAAAAACATTAGATGAAGGATTTGCTGGTGATAATGTAGGTATTTTATTACGAGGTGTTACACGTGAAGATATTGAACGTGGTATGGTTTTAGCACAACCAGGTACTATTACTCCACATACGGAATTTGAATCAGAGGTTTATGTTTTAACTAAAGATGAGGGTGGACGTCATACACCATTCTTTACTGGTTATCGTCCACAATTTTATGTACGAACAACAGATGTAACAGGTTCAATTGAGCAATTTACAGCAGATGATGGATCAGTTGTAGAAATGGTAATGCCTGGTGATCGTATTAAAATGACTGCACAGTTAATTTACCCTGTTGCGATTGAAGAAGGTATGCGTTTCGCTATCCGTGAAGGTGGGCGTACTATTGGTGCAGGTGTAGTTTCTAAAATCGTTAATTAATAAAAGAAATTTATGGAAACAACAACGAATGAAAAAATTCGGGTAAGATTAGAATCGTTTAATCATGAACTTTTAACTTCATCATGTCGTAAAATAATTAATACAATACAAAATGATCAAGTCAACAATATAAGCGTTGTTTCGTTACCTACAGATAAACGTATTTATTGTGTATTACGATCTCCGCATGTTGATAAGGATTCACGCGAACATTTTGAACTAAGAATTCATAAACGACTATTAGAAATTTATTATGATTCAACAGTAAATATTTTTGATTTATTATCTAAATCAGAGTTGCCTCCGGGAGTACTATACCGGATTTGTTTATCATAAATAATAAAAGTAGAACTTCAAACATGGTATTATTTTAAGCTTTTAATACCATGTTTGAAGTTCTCTAGCTAAGTGTTTACGGAATAATATTCAACTTTAATATAAAAAATTTTTAATATTTTAATTATTTCTACTAGAGTAGAGATTAGTTTTGAATAAAACTAAATATTTCTATACCTATCGCTCTAATCTAGATTTTATATTGGGGACGGAGGGACTTGAACCCTCACGCACTATCACTAGGCAACGGATTTTAAGTCCGTCGTGTCTACCAATTCCACCACGTCCCCTAAAGGTAATTTGTAATTAGATAATATAACTAGTTTAACTATATTAGCAACACTTTAGTAAAATGTTCTAGGCGGCACCCAGATTCGAACTGGGGATCGAGGATTTGCAATCCACTGCCTTACCACTTGGCCATACCGCCAATTTTGCTATTGTAATTTGTTTTTTTTGAAGTATAATAAATAATAATAGATTACGCAACTTTCAGGATTTAATTCATTTAATCTAATCAAAATTTAATTTTAACAAAATTCACTTTTCTTTTATTTAATTTTATAAGTGATTAGTCCAAGAAATCGAAGTGAAAAATTCATACATAACTAATATAAATAATTAACTGAAATTTTAAGTAAGTTTTTTATTAATTATTAATTATATCAACGGTAAAGGAAAAAATCATGTTTGAAAAGTTTACTGAAGGAGCTATTAAAGTAATAATGTTGTCTCAAGAAGAGGCACGCCGAATGGGGCATAACTTTGTAGGAACGGAACAATTATTACTTGGAGTTATCGGACAACGTCATGGAATCGGTGCACGAGCTCTTAAAAAAGCTAAAGTTTCTATTAAGAAAGCTCGAAAAGAAATCGAAATGTATATTGGAAGAGGAACTGGATTTGTAGCATCTGAAATACCATTTACCCCACGTGCAAAACGTGTATTAGAAATGGCTGTTCAAGAAGGTAAAGATCTTGGTCAAAATTTCGTTGGTACAGAACATATTCTTTTAGCAATTCTTGCTGAACCAGATGGAGTTGCTATGCGTACACTAGAAAAATTACGAGTTGATGTTCCCAAACTTCGTAACCATGTTTTAATGGAAATTGATTTAAATCAAGAAGAAATTTTACGTCCTCTAACACAAGCAGAAAAATTTATGTTAGAACGTGAAAAACGAGCTAGTCAAACTCCTACTTTAGATGAATATTCTGAAAATATTTCAAAAGAAGCTGTTGATGGTAAATTAGATCCTGTTATTGGACGTGACAAAGAAATTAATGAAGTAATTAAAGTCTTAGCACGACGCAGTAAAAATAACCCAGTTTTAATTGGTGAACCTGGAGTTGGAAAAACGGCTGTTGCAGAAGGTCTAGCCCAACTTATTTTAAGTGATAAGGGTCCAGATTTTCTTGATGGTCACTTGTTAATGGCATTAGATCTAGGTTCAATTTTAGCTGGTACAAAATATCGAGGTGAATTTGAAGAAAGAATAAAACGTATTGTTGAAGAAGTTCAAAATGATTCAGGTGTCATTCTAGTTATTGATGAAATTCATACGTTAGTCGGGGCTGGAGCCGCAGAAGGTGCTGTTGATGCTGCTAATATTTTAAAACCAGCATTGGCACGAGGAAAGTTTAAATGTATCGGCGCAACAACAATTGATGAATATAGAAAATATATTGAACGTGATCCAGCGTTAGAACGTCGTTTCCAACCTGTTCATGTTAAAGAACCTAGTGTTGGTGTTACTATTGATATCTTACGTGGTTTACGTGGAAAATTTGAACAACATCACACATTAAGTTATCATGATAAGGCTGTTGAACAAGCAGCAATACTTGCAGATAAATATATTGCAGATCGATTCTTACCTGATAAAGCTATTGATGTTTTAGATGAAGCAGGCTCAAGAGTACGTTTAGAAAATCGTCGCTTACCTCTTGGGTTACGTAGATTAATGAATGAATTACAAGAAACACTAAAAGATAAAGAAGAAAGTATTAAACAACACGATTTTGATGTTGCAAAACAGTTAGTCGATCATGAAATGGAAATTCGAACACTTATTTCAATTATGAAACGTACTGCGTTAACAAATGAAGCGATTGGAATAACGAGAAAAGAAGTTGATACAGTCATGGAAAATGATGTAGCAGAAGTAATTTCAGGTTGGACTGGTGTACCTGTAGCAAAAATTTCTGATTCGGAATCAAAACGTTTATTAAAAATGGAAGATACACTGCATGAACGTCTTATTGGACAACACCATGCGATTGTTGCTGTTTCAAAAGCAATTCGTCGAGCTCGAGTAGGATTAAGAAATCCTGATCGACCGATTGCAAGTTTCATTTTTGCTGGACCAACTGGGGTTGGAAAAACAGAATTAACAAAAGCGTTAGCGGAATACATGTTTGGTAGTGAAGACATTATGGTTCGATTAGATATGTCAGAATATATGGAAAAACATACAGTCGCAAAACTAATTGGATCTCCTCCGGGTTATGTAGGTTACAATGAAGGCGGTCAATTGACAGAAGCTGTTCGAACGAAACCTTATTCTGTAGTATTGTTAGATGAAGTTGAAAAAGCCCACCCCGATGTATTTAACTTATTGCTACAGATTTTAGATGATGGTCGATTAACAGATTCAAAAGGTCGTGTAATTGATTTTAAAAATGCTTTAGTTGTAATGACAACAAACCTTGGTGCTAAGATTATTGAACGCGAAAGTGGTATTAAGGCAAAATCACATGATGAAAAAGCACCATTTAAACTTGATGCAGATGGTGTTCTTGGATGGGAACCAACACCTGAACCAATTAAAGATGACAAACTTTTTAAGAAAGTAACTCGATTAGTAAATGATGAATTAAAAGAATTTTTCCGACCAGAATTTTTAAATCGTATTGACGAGATTATTGTTTTTAATCACTTAACAAAATTTGATATTTGGGAAATTTGTGGTTTAATGGTTAGTTCGTTACAAAAACGATTAGCAGAAAAAGATATTACTTTAGAAGTTGATTTATCAGTACGAAATCTTCTAACTGAAGAAGGTTATGATCCTGTTTATGGAGCTCGTCCATTACGTCGAGCAGTAATGAGATTATTAGAAGATACATTAGCACAAGAATGTTTATCAACACCATTATATCCATATACAAAATTAAAAGTAACACGAAAAGAACTTGAAAGAACTCCTTGGGGAGTTACTTATAGTAATGATGTTGCAGTTGAAATTGATTATTCAAACGTTGACCCAGAATTAATTAAATCTAAGGAAGATACACTTACAAATACAAATGAGATTGAAGACTCTTCTATCAGTGTAACAAAATAGTTAACTAATATCTATTATTGATTTATTCTGATCGTTTAAAAAATTTGTGAGAAACGATCAGAATAAATAATCAAAATTACGATAATTTACTAATTTGATCTAGAGGCGAACTTGCATTAGCATAATATTTTCGTTCCATTCGACCAGCAAGATATGCTAAGCGACCAGATTGTACAGCTAAATTCATTGCTAAAGCCATTTTTTCAGGATTTTTCGCTTGAGCAACTGCTGTATTAAGTAAAACGCCGTCTGCACCCATTTCCATTGCTAATGTTGCTTCACTTGGTGTTCCAATTCCTGCATCGACAATAACTGGTATATTTGAATTTTCAATAATAATTTGAATATTAGCTAAATTATTTAATCCTTGACCTGACCCTATCGGAGAACCTAAGGGCATAACAGTTGCACAACCTAAGTCTTCTAAATGTAAGGCCAACATTGGATCTGCATTGATATACGGTAACACAGTAAAACCTTTTTTAATAAGAAATTCTGCCGCTTTCAATGTTCCAATTGGATCAGGTAATAAATACTTAGGATCAGAAATTACTTCAAGTTTAACAAAAAAATTATCCTCTTGTCCAATTTGACATGCTAATTCATGTCCTAAAAAAGCCATTCTAATAGCTTCTTCTGCTGTTTGAGAACCTGCTGTATTGGGTAATAACCATAAATTTTTCCAATCTAAGGATTTAAGAAAGCTAGTATTATCATGATTTAAATTTGTCGGTAAACGGCGAATAGCAACAGTTACCATTTCACATTCACTTTGAACGATACTATTAACCGCATCATTAATTGTTCGATATTTTCCAGTACCTAACATCAAGCGTGAATTAAAGGTTTTATGTCCAATTTTTAAGGTATCAGATGTATTTATCATTTTTTAAATATTGTTGTAAACTCCCCAGGTAGGATTTGAACCTACGACCAATCGGTTAACAGCCGATTGCTCTACCACTGAGCTACTGAGGATATATTCACTATTCATATGTTATCATATCTTTTCTATAAATTCAAGTTATTTTTTATTTCTAAAATTTTTAGATTAATTTTTTCTTTAAGATTAAAAATCTTAATACATTTCCATCAAATTTTAGACTATTTGAAAAAGTATCAATATATTTAGGTATACTCGCAAAATTTATTTGAATAAAATTACCTCTTTTTTGATTTTCAATTAAATACGCTAAATCACGTTTGCCACGAGAAATTACTGAAATTTCCGAGGCATTTAATTTTCTTAAACCTTTTGCATAATTAAAGGCCCAAGTTTTTAACTCACTATCATTAAATTCTTCTGTTAAAAGAATCATCATTTCATATTTTATTGTTGCTGACATAATATATTATTTTCTCGAAACTAAACTTATGTTACTTGTAAGTTAGCGACAATGTCAATTGTAATTTAATTAGTCTCAAATTAAATTACAATTGACATTGTCGCTAAAAATCTAATTAAATTAAAAATTCAAATTATAAAATGTAAATTATTTAACTTTAGTTTTTATTTATCTAAGAATTTAAATAATAATTTTAATAGAAATTTACATTTTCCTTCATTAGGGAATTAAAATTTCTATACTTTAAAATACCGAAAGTGAATCAATAAATTAGACCTTTTAATATCTTTAATTTAAAAAAAGAAAGTTAATTAAATCCATTGTCTTTTTAGTACAATAATATAATGTGTAACAATTTATATAAAAAATTTTATTGGAGAAATTTCATGGACTGGAATCTTATTCAAAATCTTTCGTCGAATATAGTTTTTGGAATTTTATTGTTTACTATGGTAATCTATTGGATAAGTTTATCTTTTTTTACATCCTCAAACCAGTTAGTAAAACTTGGTAAATTTAGTGCCATTTTAGCAAACGCATTTTTATTCTTTATTCTTTGTTCTCGATGGATTGTAGCAGGTTATTTTCCATTAAGTAACTTATACGAGTCTTTATTGTTTTTAACATGGACTTTATTAACAATTTATCTATACATTGAATTTAAAACAAAAAGTAAATTAATGGGTGCTATTTTAGTTCCAGTTGCATTATTAATCAATGGATTTGCCAACTTAACACTTTCAGCTGATATGCAAAAATCAAGTCCATTAGTTCCTGCTTTACAATCAAACTGGTTAATGATGCATGTGAGTATGATGATGTTGAGTTATGCTACATTAATTATGGGTTCATTATTATGTATTTTATTTTTGGTTATTTCTAAATACCAAGATGTTAATTTACAAGCAATTGATGAGTCATCATTACCACTTTATAATGTGATGTTAGAATATTATGAAACAAAATTATTTTCACCCTCTGATGAAATTTCGGAACTTGGGAAATTAAAACTTTTACAAAGTTTAGATAACTGGAGTTATCGAATAATCGGGTTAGGCTTTCCATTTTTAACAATTGGAATTATTGCTGGTGGTGTTTGGGCAAATGAAGCTTGGGGATCGTATTGGAGTTGGGATCCTAAAGAGACGTGGGCTTTAATTACCTGGCTTGTTTTTGCAACTTATTTACATTCTCGGATAACAAAAGGATGGGAAGGTAAAAAAACAGCAATTTTAGGTGGTTTAGGGTTTTTTGTTATTTGGATTTGTTATTTAGGCGTTAATTTTTTAGGAAAAGGTTTACATAGTTATGGTTGGTTATCCTAAAAGAAAGGAATCTAAAAATTTTAATTCATTTTTTAGATTCCTTTTTTAATTGTTTGAATATTAATATGCTAAACCTAAACTTCGAGTTGTTTCTGCACCTAAATAAACTCGAACACTTAAAAAATCTGTAGGACATGCTGTTTCACAACGTTTACATCCTACACAATCTTCCACACGTGGAGAAGAAGCAATTTGACCTGATTTACAACCATCCCATGGAACCATTTCTAATACATCAGTAGGACAAGCTCTGACACATTGTGTACAACCTATACATGTATCATATATTTTAACTGTATGAGACATAAATTTTATATAATTTTATTAGTTACTACCGTAAATTATAGTTTATTTTCTTAAAATATACTCTATTTTTTAAAATTATATGATTTTTCATTTATTACTTTTCTGCACATAAATATACATATAGACGTTTAAAGTTTTTCAAATACCCTATACTTATTATAAACTTATTAACCTTAAACCTAGAGATCTATATGTCACATTTTACAAATATGAAAACTCGTTTCCAAAATCTATTTTATTTAGAAAAAGCATTAAATAGATTAGATATTACTCATCAACGAGAAAAAAGAGTTATAGATGGATATAATTCGAAACCATATCAGATTAATTTGGTAATTCCACAATCAAATGGTTACGATGTCGAATTCAGTTGGAATGGACAAGAATATGAGTTAATTGTTGATATGAGTTTCTGGGAACAACCATATCCAATCGAAAGTTTTGTTGATAAAGTTGCTCAACAATATGCCGGTGAAGTTATTATTGGTGAAAGTCAAAAAATTGGGTTCCAACCTATTAAATATCAACAAAATAATGACGGATCAAATACATTAGTTTTAGAACGTTGGAACCAAAAAACGAATTATTAAAAAAAAGAATAACTTTTAAAATTAGTTGACTTTTTCTTAATTTTTTTTTATAGTTTAGTTTATACTACTCTCTAAAATTTTAGGATTATGGCTGTACCGAAAAAACGGACATCGAGATCAAAAAAAAATGCTCGTAAAGCAAATTGGAAAAAAAAAGCTAATAAAGCAGCAGAAAAATCGCTATCATTAGCTAAGTCAATTTTACGAGGAAAATCAACTAGTTTTCTATATAGTATGTATATAGATGAATAGATTAAATATAATAGTTGACTTCTCTATTAGTAACATGTACTTATATTAGTATAAATCAGTGTTAGTATTGTAATAAATGAAAATGACTATATATATGTAGCAATAAACTCTTTAATTGAAATCCATTTATTAATTTTCCATTAAAGAGTTTATTTCTAATAATTAATAATCCATTTATATTAAAATGGACGGTTAATCTAAAAAATAGGCGGATGTGGCGAAATTGGTAGACGCGCTAGATTTAGGTCCTAGTAACTTTTGTTTTGAGAGTTCGAGTCTCTCCATCCGCAATTTAACAACTAAAATTCATTATATATTTTATAAATAATAGACAATATTGTAACAGAAATGATTCTTCCTTTTACACTCCAACAACTGCGTATTTTAAAGGCTGTTGCTTCTGAAAAAAGTTTTACTCGAGCAGCTGAAGTTTTATTTATTTCTCAACCATCATTAAGTAAACAAATTAAAACATTAGAAAATCGTTTAGATATTACATTAATAAACAGAGAGCATAATAAAATATCATTAACAGAAGCAGGTAAAGTTTTCCTTCAATATTCAGAACGAGTTCTCGCTTTATGTGAAGAAAGTTGTCGCGTTTTAAATGATCTAAAAAATGGTGACCGCGGAAATTTAACAGTCGGTGCTAGTCAAACAATCGGAACATATTTAATGCCTCGTGTTTTAGCTTTATTTGCACAAAATTATCCTCAAATAAATCTAAAAGTGCAAGTTGAATCGACTCGAGTAATAGCGAAAAATGTTGTTAATCGTGAAATTGATATTGCTGTTGTTGGAGGAGATGTTCCAACTGAACTAAAAAAAAGTCTTAAAGTTGAAAGTTTTGTCGAAGATGAACTTTTATTAATAATTCCAAAATCACATCCATTTGCAATTAAAAAGAAAAAAATTATAAATAAAGATGATTTATATCATTTAAATTTTATAACATTAAATTCAAATTCGACTATTCGAAAATTTATCGATAATATTCTAATGCAAAATAATATCGAAACAAAACAATTTAATATTATTATGCAATTAAATTCAATTGAAGCAATAAAAACGGCTGTTAGTTTAGGATTAGGAGCTGCTTTTGTTTCGTCTTCTGCTATTGAAAAAGAAATTGAATTAAAAACTGTCGAAATTATTACAATTGAAAATATTAAAATAACACGCACTTTATCAATTATAACTAATTCTGAATGTTATCAATCAAAAGCATTTGAATTTTTTTATAATGAATTATGGACGCTAAAAAATATAACGAAATAAAATAAATACAGTTCTAAAAAATTTGACTTTATTGAAAGTTTTTTATTACTATAGTTCTGTATTGAGATATTAACATCTTTTAAATTATGAAATATGCAATTGTCGAAATAAGTGGAAGACAGTTCTGGATTGAAACTGGAAAATATTATGATTTAAATCGTATTCCTACAGAACTAGGTAAAGAAATTATTTTAAATCGAGTTTTATTATTGAATAATGACGGTGAAATTCTTATTGGGAAACCTTATTTAGACCGTGTTAAAATTAAAGGGAAAGTTTTAGAACATTTACGTGGACGTAAAACAATCGTTTATAAAATGAGACCAAAGAAGAAAACACGCAAAAAGCAAGGACATCGTCAAGAAATGACACGCGTTTTAATTGAAGATATAACTATTAATTAAAAATATAAAAGAAGGGAAATTATAAAATGGCTCATAAAAAAGGTGCTGGTAGTACGAAAAACGGCCGCGATTCAAATGCAAAACGATTAGGAGTTAAACGGTTTGGTGGACAAGTTGTAAAGGCAGGAAATATTTTAGTCCGACAACGAGGAATGAAATTTAAACCTGGTGTTAATGTTGGCTGTGGTAAAGATTTTACATTATTTGCTTTAACTGATGGAACTGTAAAATTTGATTATAAAGATGCTAAACATAAACGAATAAATATTATTGGTTAATAAAGTGCTATAGAATTTATAAAATGCTAAAAAATCCATTTGTAAAGGACTCCATTGTAAAAAAATATCAAAGATTAATTGATCAAATTAATACTTTAGAAAATAGTATAAGTACATTGACAGATGGAGAATTACGAAACAAAACATTTCAATTAAAAAAACGATATCAAACAGAACAGGATTTAACAACCTTAATTCCTGAAGCATTTGCAATTACACGTGAAGCAAGTTCCCGAACTTTAGGATTACGTCACTTTGATGTTCAGCTAATGGGTGGTCTAGCTTTAAATAGTGGAAAAATTGCTGAAATGCGAACAGGAGAAGGAAAAACATTAGTTGCAACGTTACCAGCGTATTTAAATGCTTTAACAAATAAAGGTGTTCATATTGTTACTGTTAATGATTATTTAGCAAATCGTGATCAAGTTTCAATGGGCCAGATCTATCGATTTTTGGGTTTAGATACAGGCTTAATTCAAGAAAATATGTTAGCTTCAGAACGTCAACAAAATTATAAAGCAGATATAACCTATGTTACAAATAATGAAGTAGTATTTGATTATCTTCGTGATAATATGGCATTAAATATTAACGAAGTTGTCTTACCGCCTTTTAATTATTGTATTGTAGACGAAGTTGATTCCATTTTTATTGATGAAGCTCAAACTCCTTTAATTATTTCTGATTCGATTGAAACCTCAATTGATAAATATATCATTGCTGCTGAAGTTACAAATTATTTAGAAGTCAATATTCATTTTAAAGTTGATGAAAAAAATAAAAATGTTATTCTAACAGAGCAAGGAACAATGCAAATCGAAAAGATTTTAGGTATTGAAGATTTGTATAATCCAAACGACCCTTGGATTCCTTATATAATTACTGCGATTAAAGCTACAACATTATTTTTTAAAAATGTTCATTACATTGTTCAAAATAATCAAATTATTATTGTTGATGAATTTACTGGTCGAACTATGCCTGATCGACGTTGGAGTGATGGTTTACATCAAGCGGTGGAAGCCAAAGAAAACGTACCGATTCGTCAAAATACAGAAACAAAAGCTTCAATTACATATCAAAACTTCTTTTTGTTATATCCGAAGTTATCTGGGATGACTGGAACTGCAAAAACAGCAGAAGTTGAATTTGAAAAAATTTATAAATTACCTGTCGAAACAATCCCTACAGCTCGTCCAAATCTTCGAAAAGATTTTCCAGATCTTGTTTATAAAGATAATTTATCGAAATGGAATGCAGTAGCTAAAGAATGTAAAGATATCTCTTTCACAGGACAACCAATTTTAATTGGAACAACAACTGTTGAGAAATCTGATATGTTGGGAGAATTATTGAAAGAATATGAATTATCGTACCAAATTTTGAATGCAAAACCTGAAAATGTTAAACGAGAAGCTGAAATTGTAGCACAAGCAGGAAAAAAAAATAGCATTACAATTGCGACTAATATGGCAGGTCGTGGTACTGATATTATTTTAGGTGGAAATATAACATTTAAAGTTCGAAAACAATTATATACAATTCTAGTTTTAGCAAAAAACCAGTATAAAGTAAATAAATCAAATATTCTTTTTCCTTTAATTGTAAATTTATTTGGTGCTTCACAAAAATTTTTAAGTGTTTTAATTTCCCTATTAAATGATCCAAATTTTTTACAATTATCAGAAACAGGTATTTTAAAACTTTTAAATGATAGTGATCAAATCCAAATTCCAAAAACTACATATCAATGTTCCATTAAATTTTTAGTTAATGAATTACTTAATTTTTCACAAAAAAGTCAAAAATTAGAGAATCGGATTGTTAAGAATTTAGGTGGACTTTATATTATTGGAACGGAACGAAACTATTCTAGACGAATTGATAATCAGTTACGAGGACGATGTGGTCGACAAGGGGATCCAGGAAAATCGCGATTCTTTTTAAGTCTAGAAGATGAATTATTAAGAATTTTTGGTGGTTCAAAGATTCAAAATTTTATGCAAAATCAATTATTTGATGATGTTCCATTAGAATCTGAATTATTAACAAAAAGTTTAGACTCAGCACAAAAACGTGTTGAAGAAGATAGATACGATGGCCGAAAATCGTTATTTGATTATGATGAAATTTTAAATAAACAACGAGCAGTTGTGTATTATGAACGACGAAAGATCTTAGAAAGTACATCAGTCCGTGATACAATTTTAGCATATGGAGAACAGATTATCGAAGAAATTGTAAGTGAATTAAAAGAAAAAAAATTCGCGATGAACCAAGTTCTATTATTAATTGAAAATTTATTTGGAACAAGAATAAATGTATTAAATATTATTAATAAATTTGGATATGACTTAAATACGTTTGATTCATTTGAACTCGAAACTTATTTATTCCAAGAATTTTGGTTATCTTATGAATTAAAAGTATTAGAATTAGAAATTCGACATATTGGTATAATTCGATCAATCGAACGAACACTTATTTTAATTTATATAGATATAGCTTGGAAAGAACATTTACAAAAAATGTCATTATTGCGAGATGCGGTTGGTTGGCGAAGTTATGGTCAACGAAATCCTTTATTTGAATATAAAAATGAAGCATATGAATTATTTCAAAATCGGACATTAACAATTCGTCATTTAGTTATTTATGACCTTCTTCGTTCATCAATATTATAATTAAAGTAATTAAATTAATTTTTATTATGACAAAACGTACATTATCTAATAAAACAAGATACTCAATTTTAAAATTATCCGGGTTTCGTGCTAGAATGGCGACAGCCCAAGGTCGAAAAACTATTCGAAATAGAAGAAAAAAAGGACGCAAAAATTTAGCAATTCAAAAATAATGTCCGAAATTATTAGAGTTAACTTTGTATTGACTCTAATAATAAAGAATTTTTTAGTTAAATCTAATATAATAATAATTTAGCAAACTAAGTTTTTAGATAACTAGCTTATGAAATTTAATGATGAATTAACGCTTTTATTAAAAGCGCGTTATCCAATTATATATATAAATACACTTGAAGAAGATCGTGTTGAATATGTTATTCGAAAACATATAAAAACAAATTTAAATCGAAGTGTATATAGTTGGGATTTTGTTGATGGTTATACCAATAATCCAAATAATGAAGGGTTTGCAAAACGAAATCCGTTACAAGCACTAGAGCTTATTGAACGTTTAACCTCTGAAACACCAGCACTTTTTTTACTAAAAGATTTTAATCGGTTTTTAACGGATATTTCAATTTCGCGAAAACTAAAAAATGTAAGCCGTATTTTAAAATTACAACCGAAAACAATTATTATTATTGCTTCAGAACTTGAAATTCCAAAAGAATTACAAGATTTAATAACGGTTTTACAGTTTCAATTACCTATTGAAAGTGAAATAACTCAAGAATTAGATCGGTTAATTAATTCATTAAATATTAAAATTGATGCAAATCTATTCGAAAATTTAACACAAGCCTGTCAAGGCTTATCACTTGAACGTATTCGACGAGTTTTATCAAAAATTATTGTTACTCATAAAACAATTAATGAGAATAGTATAGGAATTTTATTAAATGAAAAAAAACAGATTATAAGTCAAACTGAGATTTTAGAATACTGGTCAGTAAATGAAAAAATTGCTAATATTGGAGGAGTTAATAATTTAAAAGACTGGTTAAAAAAAAGAAAAACTTCTTTTGGAGTACAAGCCTCAAATTATGGTTTACCAACTCCACGAGGTTTATTACTTGTTGGAATTCAAGGAACAGGCAAATCACTAACAGCTAAGGCAATTGCAACTGAATGGCAATTACCATTATTAAAGTTAGATGTTGGGAAACTTTTTGGAGGAATTGTTGGTGAATCTGAATCAAGACTTCGACAAATGATTAATGTTGCTGAAACATTATCTCCATGCATTTTATGGATTGATGAGATTGATAAAGCGTTTAATAATAACGATAGTAAAGGTGATAGTGGCACAAGTAATCGTGTGCTAGCTACATTTATTAGTTGGTTATCAGAAAAAACAAAACCTGTTTTTGTTGTTGCAACAGCAAATAATGTCGATGTTTTACCATTAGAAATTATTAGAAAAGGGCGGTTTGATGAAATTTTCTTTTTAGATTTACCTAAAAAAGAAGAACGAGAGCAAATCTTTAAAATTCATCTTCAAGAGTTTCGTCCAAATACATGGAAAGCATTTAATTATTCAAAACTAGCACAATTATCTGAATCATTTTCTGGTGCTGAAATACGTCAAAGTATTATAGAAGGTATGTATCATGCATTTTATGAAAAAAGAGAATTTACTACTGATGATATATGTTTAGCATTAAATGAATCAATTCCTCTAGCACAATTAGAAACTAATCAGACATTAAAATTACAAAATTGGGCATCATCTGGTCGTATTCGTTTAGCATCTTCAAAACCTATTTATATAAATTAAATTACTTAATGAAACAAAAACTTTTCCGATCATTGGCAGATTTAAGATTTGCAATAATTATTTTATTAATAATTGCATTATTTAGTATAATTGGAACAGTTATTGAACAAGATCAATCACTTGAAACTTATAAAATAAATTATCCTTTAACAAACCGTGTCTTTGGGTTTTTATCGTGGGATATAATCTTAAAATTTGGGTTTGATCATGTATATAAAACATGGTGGTTTATAAGTCTTATTTTATTATTTGGTATAAGTTTACTAACTTGTACATTTTTGCAACAACTTCCGTCTCTAAAAATTGCACGTCGATGTCAATTTTTTCGTACTACGCAACAATTTCGTCGCTTAAAAATTTTTACCCAATCAAATCATTTTAATCTTTCACAACTGTTATTTAAAATAAAAAAAAATAACTATTCAATTTTTCAACAAAAAAATATTATTTATTGTTATAAAGGTTTAATAGGTCGTATTGCGCCAATTATTGTTCATTTGAGTATGATTTTAGTACTTATTGGGTCTATTATTGGTTCTTTAACAGGATTTAAAGCACAAGAAATAATTCCAAAAACAGAAACATTTCATATTCAAAATATTCTAAATAATGGAAGCTTAACACTAATACCAAAAACTTCAGCACGAATTAATGATTTTTGGATTACTTATACAAAACAAACAACAGTTGCTCAATTCTATTCAGATCTTTCAATCTTAGATATTGATGGCAATGAAATTAATCATAAAACAATTTTTGTTAATTCACCCGCAAAATATAATAATATTGATTATTATCAAACAGATTGGAATTTAATTGGTTTACGTATGCGTGATCGAAATTTAACAATCTTACAATATCCGTTAGTCAATATTGCAAACAATCAAAACAAAGTTTGGTTAACTTGGATTCCAAATAATCAGAAATTAAATGAAGGAATAACATTACTAATAGATAATTTACAAGGTTATTGTTCAATTTATAATAAATCTGGTTTATTTCTTGGTAATTTAGAATTAAATGAAACATTTAATTTGAATAATTCACTTACATTAATTGATATTCTTAGTTCAACTGGAATTCAAATTAAAACTGATCCCGGCATTCCTCTTATATATAGTGGATTTATCTTTTTAATGTTAAGTAGTTTAATTAGTTATATTACTTATTCACAAATTTGGATTGTTAAAGAGAAGAAAACAATTTTTATAGGTGGAAATACAACTAGAGCAACATTTGATTTTGAAATAGAATTTTTTAAATTAATAAAATAAAAAAATATAGTGTAGTGAATTTACGATTTTTGTCTTATAATTTATGTTAACAAGTGATATACTTGGGAAGATTTAAAATTATTAAAATGTTATTATGACAGCAACTTTAGAAAGACGCGAAGGCGTTTCATTATGGGAGCGCTTCTGCGCTTGGATTACAAGTACTGAAAACCGTTTATACATCGGTTGGTTCGGTTGTTTAA
>Ga0075479_10000548_pt1 | contig 16375 bp, 12 predicted proteins | sample DEB08_DNA_8_FD_76341 | JGI IMG/M metagenome (GOLD analysis project Ga0075479, IMG submission 76341) | Aqueous microbial communities from the Delaware River and Bay under freshwater to marine salinity gradient to study organic matter... | ecosystem: Environmental > Aquatic > Marine > Coastal ... | reverse complement strand
CTTGTTGGCAGCGGCGCTCGAGGATCCGCTCGATCGCGATCGGACTCGGTTCGCCGAACTGGTGGCTCGGGCCGTGCGGAGTCCCGCTGCCCGAGCCGTCGACGTCGCCGCGGCCATTCGGTGGCTGGGGATCGCCGAGCGGATGCTGCAGGCGGGCGAGCCGGCGACCGCCGCAGAAGTGATCCTCGAGGCGTCGCTGCGTCTTCCCTGGCCCGAGGGCGAGGCGCGACGCACGCTCCGCGCGGCGACGGTGGCGCTGTTCGCCCGAGCGGGCGGGCGCGCCGACGAGAGCCTCGAATTCGTCGAGGCTCTTCGTGAAGGGCAGGCGTTCGCGAACGGCGAAGGGCTGATGCCGGCCGAGGAGCAGGGCGACGTCGCCAACCCGCTGCTGGACGCGTCGAGCATCCACTCGATCGTCGGAGATCGTGCCGGAGCCGAGACGCTGCTCGAGGCGGTGCTTGCTGAGAATCCCGATGACGCGATGGCTCTCAACAACCTCGCCTACGCGCGGCTCGAGGACGGCTTCCTCGACGAGGAGACCCGCGGCATGCTCGAGCGGGCGTTCGAACTTCGTCCTTCCGACGCCCACATCCTCGACAGTCTCGGATGGTTGCGCTACCGCGAGGGTGTGCTCGAGGACGACGAGCAGGGCGGTCTCGGCGCGGTCTCGCTGCTCGGCGAGGCGGTTCGGCTCGGCGGAGTGAATCCGAGCCTCGAGGGGCTGGACCATCTCGGCGACGCGTTGTGGCGGGTCGGGCGACGCGAGGAGGCGATGGAGGCGTGGCGGAGCGCGGTGGAGATCGGCCTCCGACGGTTCGAGCGGGAAGGCACCATTCGCGGCATCGAGGGCTTCCAGCGCGGCGCGTTCGGCATGGTGGTCCGGGATCCGGAGGCGTTCTACGAGGAGAGCTACGGCGAACCGATCGCACGGGTGCGGGCGAAGCTGCGGGCCGTGCGCGACGGCCAGCCGCCGGAGATCGCCGACTCGGAGGCCGCCGACACCGATTGACGCAGCGCCCGGCGGCGGGCCGGGCGGCGACGAGAGACCGTTGGGAGCGTGTGAAGCGACATGGCCGGACACAGCCACTGGGCGAACATCAAGCACAAGAAGGCCGCGATCGACAAGAAGCGCGGCAAGATCTGGTCCAAGTGCAGTCGCGCGATCCTCGTGGCGGCGCGCATGGGTGGTGGCGATCCGAAGTTCAACAACACCCTGCGCTTCGCGATCGACGAGGCCCGCGCGGCCAACATGCCGCGGGACACCATCGAGAAGCTCGTCAAGCGCGGCACCGGCGAACTCGGCGGAGAGAACTACGAGGCGGTGCGCTACGAGGGCTACGGACCGGGAGGCGTCGCCTTCCTGCTCGACTGCCTCATCGCCAACGCCAACAAGACCGCTGCGGAGGTCCGCACGATCTTCGACAAGCAGGGTGGCAACCTCGGCGTGCCCGGCTCGGTGGCCCACTCCTTCGTGCAGAAGGGTCAGATCCTCATCGACGCCACCACGATCGACGAGGATCGCCTGATGGAACTCGCCCTCGAGGCCGGCGCCGACGACGTCGTCGAGCAGGAGGGGATCTACGAGGTGTCGTGCGCCCCGACGGCGTTCCTCGCGGTGCGCGAAGCGCTCGAGCAGGCCGGGCTCGCCTTCGAGCAGGCGGAGGTCGTCTGGTCGCCCACCGTCGAGGTGTCGTGCGACGAGGAGACCGGCCGAAAGGTGCTTCGCCTCGTCGAGGCGCTCGAGGACCACGACGACATCCAGAAGGTCTGGACCAACGCGGACCTGCCCGACGCGGTGCTGGAGTCGTGAGCGACGCGATCCGCGAGGAGATGGTCTTCGTGGGGCGGGTGCAGGGCGTGGGCTTTCGGGCGACCACGGCCTCGATCGCGAACGAACTCGGTCTCCTGGGCTGGGTCCGCAACGAGCCCGACGGGTCCGTGCGGTGCGAGGTGCAGGGGCCGTCCGCTGCGATCGAGGCGTTTCTCTCTCGTCTTCGAGCTCGAATGTCCGAGAACATCCAATCGATCGGGAGGCGCCCCCTCGCGATCGAGGCGGGCCTGGGCCGATTTGATGTGCGCCGCGGCCCGCTTGGTCGATGACCCGTGCGGCGGCCCGTCCGCCGCATTCGTCACCCCGTTCGAGTCGTGATCGCTCCTTCGAGCGCCTCACGAGCTCTCAGAGGAATCGGCATGCCCCGTCTCGTCGTCCGTTCGGTCGCCATCGCCCTCGCCGCCGCCGCCTTCGCCGGCTGCGCCTCGGAGTCCGCCACCTTCACAGGTCGCCCCGGCGACCAGGTCTGGACCGCGATGGTCGCGGTGGCGGAGGAGCCGCGGTACTCCGACTGGCGAGTGCTGGAGAATCGGGTGGTCGTCGACGACGAGCGGCGGGAGATCTTCATCAGTCGGCATCTGCGCCGCGATCTGGTGCGACCCGGCGCGGACGAGGTGCGGCAGGATCGCAACTACCGCTTCGACATCGTGCTCGAGACGTCGGCCGACGAGGAGGCGGACACGCCTCCGACCATCACCTTCTCGACGGTCCAGCCGATCATGCCGTCGCGACTCTTCGACGAGGCCGAGCAGTACTTCGCCGAGGTCGCCGAGCTGCTCGGAGAGGTGAAGGAGACCCCGGCACCGCGGCCGTTGGCGACCGAGCCGCCGCGAACCGTCCGGGAGTGAGCCCAACGCCCCTTCGTCCCGCTTCGCCTCGCCTCGCTCGGCACTTCGAACGGCCTGTTGCGGGGGGCTGTCGACTTCGCGGCAGGCGTTCGAGTCGGACAAGGTCGGACCGGTGACGCGTCGCACTTCGGGCCGGCGCCTGATTCGGACACGCGTCGACGCCTCGCTTCGCTCGGCAACCTGGCCGGCCGGTTGCGGGCGCTTGCGATTCAGCCGCCGTTGGATTCGGCCGGAGCGACATCGCCGACGACCACTGGTTGGCCATCGCGACGCCACGCCCGCAGTCCACCCCGCAGGGTCGAGACGTCCTTGAAGCCCATCTCGAGCAGGCGCTTGCTGGCGCTGACGGCGATCGGATCCGCGTAGTCGGTGCCGTAGACCACGAATCCGCCGTACCGCTTGAGGCCCTCTGCAGTCTGCTCTCCGAGCTCGGGGAAGGGGATGTTGATCGCCCCCTCGATGTGTTCGGCCTCGAACTCCTTGCGGGTTCGGGGATCGAGCCACACGATCTCCCGTCCCTTGAAGCCCAGCGTGGAGCGTTCGCTTCTGGACGCCTCGACCAGGGCGTTGGCGGGATCGACCCACACGATGTCGCGATCGCTGGTCTTGGTCTCGCAGGCGGCGAGGATGCAGGCGGCGGCAAGGGCAACAGGCGTCGGGACGAGGAATCTGGGCATGGGAGTACGCGGTGCGGAGGGTGCGGTGGGGACGAGAACCCGAGTCGAGAACCCGAGTCGAGAACCCGAGTCGAGAACCCGAGTCGAGAACCCGAGTCGAGAACCCGAGTCGAGAACCCGAGTGAGGATCGGCGGCGGGGGACGACGCCCCTTCCTGCGTACCATCGACCGATGTCGGGGTTCGACTCGCGAATCGAACCGCGCCGGCAGGAGGCGCCTCGCCAGATTGCACGTCCGACCGAACGCCTCAGTGGAGGTCCCGACACCGATGCGAGAGACTCGAACCATGCGCCCGAGAGCCGCGCCGAATCGGTTGATCGCCGCCGCGGGGCTCTTGACGGCGACGATGACGACGGTGGCGACGGCACAACTCCTCCCCGGCGTCCCTGCGTCGCCCCGTGAGAAGGGGCCGGATGAACTCGCACGCATGTCGCTGCTTCCCGAGAGGGTGGGAATTCCGGTTGGCGGTTCCGCGTGGGTGCTGGTGCGTCTTGCGATCGAGCCGAAGTGGCACGTCTACTGGCGGAATCCCGGCGACAGTGGCGTGCCGGTCGAGCTGAAGTGGACGCTGCCGGCGGGAATCTCCGCCGGCGAGATCCGCTGGCCGCGGCCGGAGGTCTTCAGGACGCCCTACGAGATCACCTACGGCTACGCCGACGAGGTCGGGCTGCTCGTCGAGCTGAAGGCGTCTGAGGAGATCGGAACGGGTGCGCGTTCGGCGTCGATCCGTGGCGACTGGATGATCTGCAAGGAGATGTGCCTGATCGGTGGGGCCGACCGTACGTTCGAGATCGAGGTCTCGGGCGCGGTCGAGGCCGACGCCACGGACTCGGACCGGGTGCCGATCACCGACTCCGAGGCGTTCGCAGCCATCGCGCGCTGGCAGGCCCAAGTGCCCGTCGCTCCGCCGGAGAAGATGAAGCTGCGGCAGATGGTCGAGTTTCCCAACGGGTTTCGGGCGGATGCGAACGAGAACGCGGGAGTGCTTCGCCTCTCCGGGCCGGCCGGCAGGTTCTCCGAGGTCCGGTTCCTGCCCGATGCGACGCCCGGAACGACCTATCCCGAGGGGGGACCTGTCGAGGGGCGGGTGGCTTCGGGGCGCTTCGAGGTCGAGGTTCCGATTTCGGTGCGTCCGGGAGACGCTCTCGGCGAAGCGTTGCGGGCCGCCGGAATCGTATGTCTGGGCAATGCCCGAACCGATCCGGCGTTCGAGATCGAGGTGCCCATCGGACCCCCGACCGCGGGCGGCTCCACGGCACCGTGACGGAAAGGGGCCGGCAGGTGCCGGCACCCGAGCACGACGACCGCGGCGACCGGCCTGGATGCGCCGGAGCCGATTTCCGAAGGAGACAGTTCGATGCATGTGAAGACCAGACTCTCGCGACGTCTCGCCATCGCGGCCGCTGCGGCCTGCTGCGTGTCCCTCGCCCACGCCGGACTCGTCGACGACGTGGCCGCGAAGGCGGAGGTCGGCAAGCCCGCTCCGGCGTTCACCCTGACCGACACCGGCGGCACCACCCACAACCTCGCCGACTTCAAGGGCAAGACCGTGGTGCTCGAGTGGTTCAGTCCCTACTGCCCGTGGAGCGGGGGCGAGAGCCGCGGCAGCGTGCATCGCAACGGCAAGGTGAAGTCGCTCGTCGAGAAGATGAAGGCCGTCGACCCGAACGTCGTCTACGTGCTGGTCAACTCGACCCATCAGGGCCGCCCCGAGAAGGAGATCGCCCGGGACTCCGATGCGGTGCTCGCGACGACCGGCGTCAAGCTGCCGATCCTCATGGACTACGACGGCACCGTCGGCAAGATGTACGGCGCCAAGGTCACCCCGCATCTCTACGTGATCGACGGCGAGGGCGTGCTTCGGTATCAGGGCGCCTTCGACGCCGACCGCAACTCCACAGATGGCTCGAACTACGTCCTCGAGGCGGTGACCGCGATCAAGAACGGCGAGACGCCTTCGACCGCGAGCACCCGCCCCTACGGCTGCGGCGTCAAGTACAAGCGCTGACACCCGCGACGACGACCGATCATCGACGCGAACCGACGGCCCGGAGCCTCCCGCTCCGGGCCGTCGTCGTGGGGCGACCGCTCGCGGACGGGACACCGGTACCGGGTCGGGCTCCCGTCGTCCCGACGGTGCCGCCCGCTACCATCCGCGCATGAGCACTGCCACGCGATCCGTGTCCTACTCCTGCGGCGACGAACGATTCGAGGCGATCGCCGCGTACGACGATTCGAGCTCCGGCCGCCGCCCCGTCGTGCTCGTCTGCCACGCCTGGGGTGGTCGCGACCCGTTCGTCGAAGAGAAGGCGGCGAAGCTCGCGGGACTTGGTCATCTCGGGGTCGCCATCGACGTCTACGGACTCGACGAGCGCGGCGTGCGCCGCACCGGAAGCACCCCCGAGGAGTGCGGGGCCCTGATGACGCCGCTCGTCGAGAATCGCGGCGAACTTCGGGCCCGGCTGCTGGCCGCGGCCGAGGCGGCGCGGAGCCTGCCCGAAGCCGATCCCGAGAAGGTCGTCGCCATCGGCTACTGCTTCGGAGGTCTCTGTGCGCTCGACCTCGCACGGGCCAACGCGCCCGGCCTCGTCGGCGCGGTGGGCTTCCACGGCCTCTTCACGCCGCCGGGACTGGGCGAACAGGCTCCGATCGCCGCCAAGATCCTCGCCTGCCACGGATGGGACGATCCGATGGCGACGCCCGACTCGGTGCTCGCCTTCGCCAAGGAGATGACCGACGCGAAGGCCGACTGGCAACTGCATGCCTATGGCAACACCAGGCACGCCTTCACGAATCCCGAGGCGAACGATCACGAGAGGGGCATCGTCTACGACGCCGACGCGGACCGCCGCTCGTGGGAGGCGCTGCGGGACTTCCTGAAGGAGTGCGTGGGGTAGCACGCGGTCGGATCGCGACGAAGCCGTTCGCGTGCGGACGCCCCGGTCTCGGCGCGGTCGCGCGACCCGGAGACCTCGCCTACCGCCGCTTGCTCTTGCCCTTCCTGTTCTTGCCGCCCTTGGCGGTCTTGCCCCTGCCCTGCGAACGAAGCTTGGCCTTGCCGCCGTACTTGCCGGGACTTCGGCTGGCCGACGAGCCTCGCCCCCTTCCGCGGCCGCGTCCGGTCGCCGCCTCGACGTTGCCGCTCAGCACGGTGTCGCCGACTCGGGGCGATTCGCTCGTCACCTCGACCACCGCGAGATCCATGGTGCGGGACGCGGGATCCACCCGCAGGATCCGCGCGACGACCGCATCGCCGAGGCCGATCGACATGCCGCTCCGCGGCGCGATGAGACGAACCGTGGCGGGGTGGTAGCTCCAGCCGCCCGCATGGCGTCCGCCGCCGGGAAGATCCTGGCCCTTCGCCATGCCTTCGACGAGGAACCGATCGAGGCTGACGAACACGTTGCCCGAGGGCATCACGCCGGTGATGGTCGCGGGGAGATCCTCGCCGAGGTGGTTCTCGGCGAGGAACTTCATCACGAGGAAGGTGCGGAGGCTGCGCTCGGCCTCCTCGGCGGCGACTTCGGTGCCGCTGCAGTGGTTGCCGAGTTCGAAGAGCTCCCGCTCGCCGAGGGTGCGGTCGTCGTCGAGCAGGGCCTGTCGCAGTCGGGACTGCCCGCGACCACCGGGGATCTTGGAGCCGTTCTCGGTCAGGTCGAGGAAGGCGTCGCAGGCCCGGTGCACGGTGAGGTCGGGATAGCGGCGGATGGGGCTGGTGAAGTGCGCGTAGTGCTCGCTTGCGAGGGCGTAGTGGCCCACCATCGCCGGCGCGTAGCTCGCCTTGGCGAGGGTCTTCAGCACCGCGAGGTGGATCGCCCGCGCCGCAGGATGTTCGCGAGTCGCTTCGAGCAGCGCCTGCAGGTCGCGACGATCGGGCTCGTCGGGCATGGCGAAGCCGGCGACACGGGCGAAGGTCCGCAACTCCTCGATGTCTCCGAATCCCGGGTCGGGATGGATGCGCCGCAGCAGGGCGATGCCGAGATCGGCGAAGGTCCGCGCGACCGCCTCGTTCGCCTCGACCATGAACATCTCGATCAGGGTGTGCGTGAAGGCGTCGTCCTCGGGTTCCGCATCGACGACCTTGCCCTCCTCGTCGAAGACCAGCTCGAACTCCGGCAACTTCAGCACCAGCTGCCCGGCGCGGGCGCGTCGTCGCTGCAGGATCCGGGCGAGGGCGTCGGCGTGCCGCAGCGCCTCGACGACCTCGTCGGCGTACTCCGGCTCGGTCTTCGCATGCTGGCGGGCGAGCTTGAGATCGCCGTCGATCGCCGCCTGGGCCTCGAGGTAGGTGAAGCGCTTCCGCGATCGGATCACGCTGCGGCAGAGGCGCGTCTCGATCACGCGGCCGCGATCGTCGAGGGTGATGAAGGCCGTCTTGGTGAAGCGATTCACGCCCTCCTGCAGCGAGCACACCCCGTTGGAGAGGACCTCGGGCAGCATCGGGATCACCAGGCGCGGCAGATAGCAGCTGTTGCCGCGGGCGCGGGCCTCGCTGTCGAGGCTGTCGCCGGTGCGCACGAAGTGGGCGACGTCGGCGATGTGGACGCCCAGGCGCCACCGCGGAGCTCCGTCCTCGTCGAGTCGTTCGATGCTGATCGCGTCGTCGAAGTCGCGGGCGTCGGGCGGATCGATCGTGAACGTCAGCAGACCGGTGAGGTCCTCGCGGTCGCTCCAGGGTCCCTCGGCGTCTCCCTCGAACTCGGCGGTGACGGCGCGGGCCTCCTCGAGCACCGGATCGGGAAAGGGTCCCGGCAGGCCGTGGCCGGCGACGACGGCCTTCGTCTCGACGTCGAGCTTCCCCGCCTCGCCGAGCACCTCGATGATCACGCCTTCGCCGAGCATGCCGTCGCCGGGGTGAAGCACCAGTTCGAAGACGATCTTGTCGCCGGCCTTCGCGTCCTTCGCCCCGGCGTCCCGGACGACGACGGGATCGTGGAGGATCTTGCCGTCGGGGACCGCGAGCCACTGCCGACCGTCCTTGCGAAGCGTGCCGCTGAATCGGGTGCGGCCGCGTGCGACGACCTCGGCGACGCGACCGTAGAGGTTCTTCGACGGATCCCGATCGCCCCCGGCTCGTCCGTGGTGACGACTGCGGCGAAAGACCCGGACCCGAACCCGGTCGCCGCTGATCGCGTCTCCCACCGAATCGGGTGGGATGAAGAGATCGCCCTCGCGGAAGGGCTGATCCGTCATCACGAAGGCGAAGCCGCGACTGGTGACCCGGATCCGGCCCTCGACCTCGTCGGGAAAGGAAGGCAGGCGAAGGCGGTTGTCGGATCCCTGCTCGACGGCTCCTTCGCGAACGAGTTCGTCGAGGGCCCCATGGAACGCCTCCTTCGCCTCGGGCGGGACCCTCAGCTGGTCGAGCAGCACATCCGCCTTGGACGGGGCGTAGCGGTCGTGGCGGAGGTGATCGAGGATTCGTTGCCGGAAGCGGAGAGGCATGCACGGAGTGTACGGGTGGGCCGCAACGGTCGTTCGATCCGGGTGATCGCCACCGGGTCGCATTCGAACCGAAGACCACCTCGGCAGACCGGGCGGTCGCGCGGATCCGAGCGATCGAAACACGAAGAGTCGCGCGTCCCCGACCCGGGGGCCGACCGGGACCGTTCTCCCCGGGTGCAGTCCTCGTCGGAATCGACCTGCCAGGCATGCCGCCGCCGCATCGGCCGTGCTAGGTTGAGGGGATGAACGGCGAACTTCTCCTCGCGGCGGTGGGCGTCTTCGGCGGTCCAGGCATCTCGCCGGGAACCGCGTTGGGAAGCGCGCTGGGCACCGCGCCGACCCCTTGGTTCGACGTCTCGGCCGCCTCCATCTCGACGTCCCTGCTCGCCGAGACGGGCTTTGGACGCTTCGTGGGGCGCATGCACCCGATCGCGGTGCACTTCCCGATCGCCTTGCTGATCGTCGCCGCCGTCGTCGAAGGATGCCGCGTGCCGTTCTCGAAGTCCCGCAGGCCCACCGCGTTCGGGATGACCGCGGTCCTGTTCGCGGCGGTCTTCGCCTCGTGGGCGGCGGCAAGCGGTTGGCTGAACGCGGACTTCGAGTCGCACGACGACGGCTCTACCCTGTCCCTGCACCGATGGTTCGGAATCGGCGTCGCGGGGCTGTCGATCGTGGTCGGCTTGGCTGCGATCGTCGCGAATCTGGTTCGCGTGCCGGCGGGATTCGAGGGGACCGGCGAGCCGCGCAGCATGCCGGCGCCGTCGTCCCGGGCCGAGGAGGCCGCCGGGAACGCGACTGACGGGACCCGATCGGGCGATTCCTCGGCGGAATCCGCTTCGTTCGCCGCCACCTCGTCGCTCGCCGCGGGGCTCTCGCCGCCGCGGCATCGGGCGTTCTCGATCTATCGATACGGCCTGCTGCTCTCGGGTCTTCTCGTCGCCTTCACCGGACACCTCGGTGGCGAACTCGTCTACGGCGAGGGGTATCTGATGAAGGCGTGGCCTTCGGCGTCCACGACCAGTTCGGACTCGACGGGCGCGTCGTCGGGCGATGCCGACGCGAAGGCGTCCGACGAAGGCGCCACTGCCGACGCGTCATCCAAGGCGGAGGGCCGGGCGGGTACGGACGATGTCCCCGCGACGCCCGACTCGAGCGAGCCTGCCCCTGGAATCGGATCCGGGATTCCAAGGGCCGATGCGCCGGTGGCCGCCGGCGCGGACGCGCCTTTCGAGGCCGACGAGCAAGCCGCTGCGGCAGTCGACCCCCGGGCCTTCTTCGCCACTGCGGTGCTGCCACCGCTGCAGGCTCGATGCGTCGAGTGCCACGGCGCCGAGAAGTCCAAGGCGGGTCTTCGTCTCGACTCGTTCGAGGCGACCCTCGCCGGCGACGAGTTCGATCGTGTCGTGGTGCCGGGCGATCCCTCCGAGAGCATCCTGCTGGAACGGGTGGTGTTGCCGCGCGATCACGTCGATGCGATGCCGCCGAAGGGCGAAGGCATGACCGAGGCGGAGATCGATGCTCTGCGAACCTGGATCGCGAGCCTGCCCGCGGAGTAGGGTGGTTCGCTCGCGGCGACGCGGCGAACGGCATGCGCGAACGCGGCCACGAGTTCCCGAGGCGACTCGAGACCAGCCCGAACCACGGGCGCGGCGACTCCGCGCAGCTTGCGAGAACAGCGGCCTTGTCGGCCGGCGCGCCGCCTCGCTCGGCGATCTCGTTCACCAGGGACGATCGCCACCCTCCAGAATCCAATCCACCACCCGGGTGAAGCGACGGTGCTGTTCCGCCTCGGGGACCCTTGCCTCGGAGGGACCTGTCGCGCGAGCCTCGACGTCCGACCAGCTCGTGCTTGTCGCCGCGGAGGGGATCGACGTTCCTTTGGAAACCCGCTCGGGACGCGAAGCGACGCGGTCGCGCTCGACGCCGCTCGAGGCCGCCGCGCCCCGTCGTGTCGCCTCGAGAACGACTTCATCCAGGCGAGTGGCCAGCGCGTCGATCTGCGCCGATCGCATGGCTCGTCGGAAGTTGGCGGTCGATGGATCCGCCGCGATCAGACGACCCTCGATCGCGATCCGCTCCGCGATGGCGGCCAGCATCCCGTCTGCGGCGACGGCCCGATCGATCGCGTCTGGGATCGATGCCGATCCGCTCCAGTCGTCGGGGGTCGACATCGGCCATCGGTACGCCGGGAAGCAGGGACTCGATCGGCGAAGGCGTCGTTGGTCCGACATCTCCGTCAGCCTGTCGCCGATCAATGCGACGGCTTCGGAATCGCAGCGATGGCGCTCTGCGAGGTGAAGGCCGCAACGAAGAGACGCCGCGAGCATCCGATTCTCCTCGCGCTCGCCGGCCCGCCGTCGTGACTCGTCGGTCGGCCCCATGCGCAACACCCGCTCGATGCAGCCGTCGAAGGCGCGTGCGAAGTCGCTCTCCGGTTCCGAGGGGGGGTGTCCGCGATCAGGGCGTCGACGCAGATGGTCCGCAAGAAGGTGGCGACGCTCCTCGATGAAGAGACGCAGGGCGGTTCCGAGTCGTCTTCGGTCGAGGGGATCGTTCCACCCGGTTGAGGATCCACCCTCCGCCACGTCGCGAAGCCGATGTTCGACGACCGCATGCAGTCGCTCGCGGGCCCCGGGTCGGGGCCAGGTGCCGCTCTGGGCGATCGCGTCGTCGATCAGGTCGATCAGGTTCCGCTTCAGATCGTCGTCGGCGTCGTCGTCGACGGCGGCCGACGCCACCTCGTTCGGTTCGGGAGGACCTGTTCGATCAGGTGCGGAGAGCGGGGCACCATGGCGACCACGGAGGTCGAGAGTCAGACGACCGAGCGGCTCGAACCACGACGGAGCGATCGGTTCGGCGTGCTCTCGCAGCGCGTCGAGGCGCCGACGGATCTCCGAGACACGGGTTTCGGTCGTGGGGTCCCGCCGATCCTCCTCGAGCACGTGTGCGAGTCGTCGGGCGGCGAAGAAGCGCCCTTGCCGAATCCGATCCTCGAGCAGATCGATCAGCTGGTCTCGCGAAGAGTGCTCCACGGCCCGCCGCCATGCGAGCCCGAGGCGAGCCTCCACCTCGTGATCCAGCCGCGGGGCGACCAGGCGCTCTTCAAGGGCCTCGATCGAACGGACGGCGATCGAGACGGGTAGCTGGTCCGCCGCGATTCGGTCGAGATGCGCGTCGAGGCGATTCGCGACCTCTTCGGTCGGTCCATCGACGATCGCACGGCGGAGTTCCTCTCGCATCTGGCGACGAGCCGCCGCGGCGGGATCGAAGGTCGCCAGCGCGTCGGCTCGTCCGGGCATCGAGCGACTGGGCGCGTCCGTGGCGAACGCATGCCGGAATCGGGCTTCGAGTCGATCGGCCGTTGCTTCATCGACGAGGCGAAGACGGCTCCAGTGGATGGAAGCGAAGTGGCGTCCCGCGGTCTCGATGTCGGCGGTGGCCGACATGGCGCTGGGGGCAGGGGAGTGCACCGAGCCGCGACCGATGTCGTGGGGCGCCGCGGCCCCGTCGCCCACAGCCTCCTCGAGGGCTCGAGATGGGTGATCGAGCAGTTCGAAGTCGAGGCGCGTCCCGCCCTCGTGCGCGACGATGGTGCCCTCGGGCCTGATGCTCCGCGGCGGCAGTGGATCGCCGAGGACGTCGCCAACGAGTTCGTATCGCTCGAAGGACGTCCACTGCGTGTCGATGGGCGACTGGTCCACCCGAAGGTGCAGGCGATCGGGAGGTGAAGACTCGATCGTGGTGCGTTGCGAGGGCGCTTCGCCCGGGCGTTGCGAGATCCAATCGGCGTGCGGGTCCGCCGGTCGGCGACGGGATGGTTCCTCCGGCATCCGCGTGGAGGGGACGCCGACCGCAGCTCCGACGGAGATGGACGGCGGTTCCGTCCCCGGGGTGTCGCCGACGAGCCACGGCAGGGCTCGCAGGCCGTCGAACAGGTCGTAGAGATCGCCGGGATGATCGAGTCGAGGTGGGCTGTCGGTTGCGAGCAGGGTGCGTTCGTGGTGAACGTCGCGACGGGGGAGGCGAACCCGAAGCGTTCGCCACGTGGCATCCCACTCCAGCAGGAAGCCCTCCGGAAGGATCGGGAAGTCGACCGAGTCCGGTGCGAGGCAGGGCTCGCACCAGGTCGCGGCCAGCAGCACACGATCGGGGCGGGCCAGCACCCGCCCTCCGATCGCGACGGGATCGTCGCCCCCGACCGATCGTGCGAACGAGATCGAGAATCGTCCGAGGACGGCGTCCCACGGATCCCCTTCGGATCGGGAAGCGAGAGGCGTCCACGCCTGCGCCGCGGTCGAGACCGCTTCGAGTGGACGGCCCACGCCGTCGAAGGCGTAGCGCCACGGTGCTGCGAGGTCGGGCGTCCGCCCGAAGAACACCCGCTGCGGGGCGAGGCCGGCGAGCATGAAGGTCTCGACGGTCATGCGTCGCTCGAGCAGGCGGTGACGCGATCGGGAAGCCTCGTGTCTGAAGATCCCCTCGCCGATCCGGTCGAGTTGCGCGACGACGGCGTCGTGCACCGCGCGTCGGGCCCGGTCCGACGGCGTGGCGTCGCGTGGGATGCGTTCGTCGAGCGGCGGGGGGTCGGGCTCGAATCGGGGCTCGCCGCCGGATGGAGCGAGCGATGTGGATGCGAACGCCGCGATGGTCGCGAGGAGCCACGCGGCGGCCGCGATCGGAACGACCCTTCTCGCCGCGGCGCGGCGGGCGCAGGATCGGGCCGTCGACGTCGGTGGGAGGTGACGAGCGGGCGATGCGCAGCGGGACATGGGGGGAGATCCGGAAAGCCCGGACCCGGAGGCATCCGGGAACGGGCCAAGGGAGAGAGGAGCGAGGGAAGCGAGACCGGCGAGCGACGTCAGTTGACGTCGAATCCGGCGGTCGCGATGCCGACCGCCGCAGCGGCCCCGGCATCGACGGTCACCGCCACGGCGGCGGACATCGCGGCGTATCCGCGGCGCACGATCGGGCGATTGGTGTACGCGCAGTGGGTTCGGTCGGGTCGCACGACGTAGCTCGCGCTGCCGCTGGCCGCGCCGATGCCCTGCAAGGTCCACGCGATCTCGCTCGACACGTCGCCGGTCATGCTCGGACCGCTGTCGTCGACGATGGCGCCGAGATCGCCCTCGATTCGGAACGCGCTCTGCACCGAGTCGTAGTGCGCGGTGCCTCCGATCGACGTCGGCTCGAGCACCGCCGACGCGTCCCCGAGGGACTGGCAGCCGCCGGCGGCCGCGGCGCTCGCGGTGGCGCTGCACCCCTGCGATGGACCGCAGGTGACGGCGATCGAGAGTCCCGCGAAGCCGTTGGCGACGAGTTGCACGAGGCGCGGCGCCGCGGGACCGTCGCCGCTCCAGAGTTCCCGCGCCGTGCGTTGGAAGGACGCCGATGTGGCCAGGGAGCGACTTCCGACGCCGAGGAAGATCGACTGGCCCGACAGGGAGACCATGCAGTTGGCGACCGTGGGACGCGCCGCGGCCTGGACGGCGCTGTGCCACCTTGTCAGGCCGAAGGAGAACTGCTCCCGAAGATCGATCGGCTGCTCGGGCATGCAGATCGCCTCGACGGGTGTTCGAATCCATCCGCCCGGACCGGGAACGCAGGGTTCGGCGATCGGAGGATCGCCGTCGTCTCCGCCGAGGTGCTCGCAGGGCACATCGACCAGCGGCGGACAGGGAGGCGGATCGGCGGAGACGACCTCGCCGGCGAACAGGATGGCCGCAAGTGCCGCGAGGGCCGGCGTGGCGGAGCAACTGGCCGTGGGTGGGAACGAACGTCCCAACACGCTCGGCTCCGACGGTTCGTGGTCCCGTCCGAGGGAGACCGATGGCCAAGGCCACGGCGCCGGGGAGATCGGGCGGCCCGCCCGCGATGTCGAGTCGGGGCATGGCGAGTCGAGGCATGGCGAGTCGAGCGGCGCGGTCGCGTTCCGCGTCGTCCGTGGCGGAAGGATCGGCGAGAAGGTCGATCCGGAGTCGACACGGTGCGGGGCCGGTCGTTCGCCCGACGGCTCGCGATGCCGACGCGCGCCCGGCGACCCGAGCTTCATGATGGACATGGGTGTTCTCCAGACGGCCGTGACCGGCGGGATCGCGAGACCGTCCCGCGAATCCCGCCGGGTCGTCACGGGCCGACGCGACGAACCTACGAGACGTCGGGTCGGATTCCCGCACTCGAAGCCGAAAGGCTGCGCAGCCGAGGTCTCCGACACGGCCGATCGACGCGAGGCGGCTACGCTCGCAGAGCGTCACGATCTCGAACCCTCACCAGGAGACGTCGATGAGCCCGACCGGACAGGAGACGACCAGACCCGTCGAAGCAGGCATGTTCTGCTGGCACGAGGTGCTTGCGAACGACGTCGAGAAGGTCAGCGGCCACTACGCCGAGCTCTTCGGCTGGAGCGTTCTGGAGTATCCGCTGCCCGACGAGACCATTCGCGTGTTCATGCGTGGCGACGACGTCGTGGCTGGATGCGGTGCCGCGCCACGCGACAAGGCGAGCGACGCGGTCCGGTGGCGTTCGTTCGTGGCGGTCGACGATCCCGCCGCCACGACGACGCGGGCCGGCGAACTGGGGGGCCGAGTCCTCGTGCCGCCGACGGATCTGCCGATGGGCACCTACGCCGTGATCGAGGCCCCGGGTGGATCGGAGCTGGGGCTCTTCCGAGGCGGAGATGGTCGGAACGCCGTCGGCATCGGCGCGGTGATGCACAACGAACTGCTCGCGAGGAGCCTCGCGGAGGCGTCCGCGTACCACCGCGATCTGTTCGCCTGGCACCCGGTCGAGCACGACATGGGATCGCCCTACGTGGTCTTCCATGGTGGCGGGGTGGACGGCCCGATGCGTGGTGGAGCCATGGCGCCGCCGCCCGATGCGAAGCTGGAGCGGGACATGTGGCTGCCGTACGTTCAGGTCGAGGACTGCGATGCGACGGCCGACCGGGCCGTGTCGCTCGGCGGGCGCATCGCCGCGCCGCCCATGGACATCCCCACGGTGGGTCGCATCGCGGTGCTGCTCGATCCGGAGTTCGCGACCTTGGCGATCTGGACCCCGTCGGCGTAGGAGACGGACCCGCCCGCGGGTCGCTTCACGTCGGCCCCCGGCGGCATGGGACTTCGACCATGCCGGTCTCGTCGGCGCAGCGGAACGGATCCTGCGGCCGGTCGCCTCGAGACGGTGCCTCGGGGGCGCGAAGGGCCTTCGGCTCCCGTCGGACCGCTACACTCCGCGCGGAGTCCGACTCGCGTCCCGCAGCGTGCGGGTCCTCGGATCCGTCGCGACGTCGCGTCGTCGAGCGCCCGTAGCTCAGTCGGATAGAGCAATCGCCTTCTAAGCGATCGGTCGCAGGTTCGAATCCTGCCGGGCGTGTGCAACAGGATCGCCGGAGCCCTCGGGCGTGGCGACACGCCGCTTGGTCGACGAAGCGACGGAGGTGCCCGGCCCGGTCCCATGCCCATCCTCGTTCATTCCGATCCGGACGAAGACGCCCGACACCACCGGGCCATGCGTTGGCGAATGGCCTACTCGCTGGTGGCGGTGGCGTTCACGGTCCTTCTCGCCGCGATCGGCTTCGT
>Ga0075479_10000547_pt1 | contig 16377 bp, 9 predicted proteins | sample DEB08_DNA_8_FD_76341 | JGI IMG/M metagenome (GOLD analysis project Ga0075479, IMG submission 76341) | Aqueous microbial communities from the Delaware River and Bay under freshwater to marine salinity gradient to study organic matter... | ecosystem: Environmental > Aquatic > Marine > Coastal ... | reverse complement strand
GCCTAAAGACTTATCACAAGTCGAAGTACAGGAGAAAACTATGAGTGATATCGATATCGATGCGATTGTGGCTGCTGCTGTCGAAAAGACCGCAACTGCAATGGCAATGAAAGACGCTGAGCGCAAGGCAGAAGAGCAAGCTAAAATGGAAGCAGAACAAAAAGCTGCTGCCGAAGCTGAAGCTCAAAAAAATGCTGAAGAAGCTCGCATTGTAACCGCTGTAACCAGTGGTGCAGAAAAATTAATGGCTGACGTTGAAGCAAAACTTGCTGAAAAAGACGCTAACTTCGCAGAAGTTGTTGGTTCATTGCAAAATGAACTGAAAGAAAAATCAGAAGAAATTCAGAAAATGAGAGAGTCAAAGCATGTTTTTGCAGATCGTGCACAAACTAAATCATTTGCTGAGCAAAACAAAGAAGAAGTTATTGACGCACATCTTTTGGGTGTAGTAACTCGCAAAGGTTGGGATACCAAGCTGGGCCGTAGCTTATTCGAAAAAGTTAATGGCGACGCAGGTGTTGCCGTACCTAGCAGCGCATCAGCAAACTTTGAAACTATCGTTTCAACCTCTATCGAGCGTGATATTGAGTTGGAATTGGTTTTAGAGCCTCTTTTCCGTAAAATTCAAATGAGTGCAGCTTCCATGGTTATTCCTACCATGCCAGATGCTGGTTATGCTGAATTCATAAGCGGTGCAGGTACTGGTGATCAGCGTTTATATGACGGTAATTTAGAAGCTCGTGGCCAGACTCCTGGATCTCCCTATGCTGGTATTACGATGGGCGACAAAGTTCTTACTACTAAGAAGCTTGTTTCTAAGTCTTACATCGCTAACGAAACTGAAGAAGATGCAATTATCCCAGTATTGCCTTTGATCCGTGAAGCAATGGTTCGTTCACATGCACGAGCTATTGAGCATTCAATTTTGATGGGTCAGTCTACTGCTTCTGGCGGTAACTTGCTTGCAGGTTCTTACGATGGTCTCGTAAAGCTCGCAGCAGATGATGGAAAAGCGTTGGATCTTGGTTCACCCGCTTCACCCGCTCTCGTTGTAGCTGATCGTCTTCTCGACATGCGTCAAGCAATGGGCAAATATGGCCGTCGTCCTGGCGACGTAGTGTATGTAGTATCTCTCGCAGCTTATTATCAGTTGCTTGATGATCCTGATTTCCAAAGCGTTAACGAAATCGGTTCAGAGCGTGCTACTCGAATCACTGGTGAAATTGGCCAGGTATTTGGTTCGCCTGTTATCGTATGTGACGAGTTCCCTGGAACTCAAAATAATGGCGACGTATGGGGTATTGCAGTTAATACTCGTAACTTTATTGTACCCGTACTTCGTGGCACGACCGTTGAACAAGATTATGATGTTGAAAACCAGCATCGTGTACTTGTTGCTACTCAGCGTCGTGGCTTTGACCGTATGTTTGCTACTGCTGGTCAAGTTGTTTCTTACGCTTACTAATATAGCGATTGGATTTGGGAGCCTTCGGGCTCCCAAGACCTTTTTGGATAAAAATGGCTGATTTAATTACTTTAGATGATTATAAGGTATTGGAGGGTGTAAGCTCTACCCAGTATGATGAGAAGTTTGAGACGCTAATTACGAGTGTAAGTAAGCTTGTCCGAACTTATTGTAATACTGAATTTGATACTTATGCAACCTCTCCTGGTGTGACTGATACTTTCGATATACAGTGGGATACTTATGTAGTTCAACTAAGACAAAGCCCGGTTATCAGTATTACTAACGTATACGAAAGAAAGGCTCAGTCTAGCACTTATGAAGAACTATTTAAAGATGGGACTAATAATAAATATGAGTGGTATTTAGATCCGATATCAGACTCAATTTTCAGAACTTTAGATTCAGGAAAGTATAAAAGCTGGCCCCAAGGAGTGGGTTCTGTAAAAGTTACTTACTTGGCCGGATACACCTCTATACCAGAGGATTTAAAATTAGCTGTTGCAGATTTAATTACTTACTACCACAAAGACGAGTGGAAAGAAAGACAAACTATTGGTTCGGCTACTAGAGAAGGAGCAGGCTCTTCGGCAATAAGAAATGATCCAGGGTTCCCAGATCATATAAGAAGAATACTAGATATTTATAGGACTATATGAGTAATTTAGCCGTAAAAAGATTATTAAATAAGGTTAAAAAAGAGCTGCAAAATAGTAAACAATCAAAATTAATAAGAAATGAATTAAATTCTAAAAAAACTCATAAGTTTACAATGTCTACTGACGACAATATTGCTCAAATAGCCGACGTTTTAATCAACAGAGGATATCCAATAGATTCTGAAGAGATAGTAGGTATTATAAAGGATGGGGCTCTTAATATTTCTAATACAGTGTGGAATAGAATATCTAAAGAAATACCTCCTCAAGATATTTATGGTACTCCAGAAAACTTTTATTTTTTAATTACTGAAGGTGTTGAAGTAATAAGATCTAAGAAAGGTGGAAAAAGATACACAAAAACTCTTTCGTATTTTGACTCTATTAAAGAGTTTTACAAAAGTGAAGTTGGCAAGTTAGTAACTCAGTTAAACAGGTACTATAAAAAAATAGACAAAGATTTAGAGAAAATCAATACAAAAGGCGAGAAAGGTTTCTTAGACCTTGGTCACAGAGAAGGAAGTGAAATTGCCACTGAACAAGTTCGAAGAGCAAACGAGCAATTATTTAAAGGACTAACAAACAAGAAAACAAAAGCAGGAAGTCTAACTGATAAAGACCTAGATGATTTAGGACTAGATTTAATAATTTTAAGAAAAGGTTCACAGGAAAAAGATATAGTAGAGGTAAGTTTAGAGTCTGCTTTTTCTAATAGAAATACTTCAGAAGAGAAAGAGATAAAAGCAGCCTTCTCAAAAGCTTTAGAGACGGCTTTAGAAAAAGTCAATTTATTAGAACTTGAAGGTTCCGATAGTAGAGTAGAAATTGAGAAAAAAAGGGTAATAAAAAGATTTCGAGAAGGAGTAAAAAAACACCCTCGAGTCACTGTTACTACTGAATCTGATAAAATTAAGTTATCGAAAGGGGCTCCACAAAAAACTAAATTAACCAAAGGTAAATCTTTGAAAGGAGTATCTAGAAAACAAGATTTAGCTCTACCCATAAAACCTTTTAAGGCTAGAGAGACAAAACCTAGAAATTTAAATCTTTTATCTTTACAAGCTCTTATCAATGCAAAACTTCCTGATAAAGTTAGGGGAAATATGACCCCTCCAGCACTACAGAATAGATCTGGAAGATTTGCAAATAGTGCTAGAGTTACAGATATTACACAGACAAATAAAGGATTCCCTAGTATCGGATATACTTACGAGAAAAATCCCTATCAAATTTTTGAGCAGGGGGCAGGTAAATTTCCCTGGGCCACTAAAGATAGAGATCCCAGAGCTATAATAGATAGATCTATAAGGGAGATAGCGGTGGAATATATAACTGGAAGATTTTATACTAGGAGAGTGTAATGGCCAATAGAGACTATAGTTCTAGAAGAATGGCTATTGTTAAAGCTATAAATGATAAATTAAAATTAATAAATGGAAACTTTCCCTACAGAACAAACTTATATGGAAATGTTCTGCCAAGATTAAAATTTTGGGATGAAGTTGAAGATTTTCCCGCAGTGCACGTCAGTGCAGGCTCGGAAAGTAGACAATACCAAGGGGGAGGTTACAAAGACAGATTTCTAACTGTTACAGTTCGAGTATATGTTCAAGAAGAAAACGCAGTTTTTGCTTTGGAAAAATTATTCGAAGATATTGAAACAGTTTTAGAAGATAACGCAGGTCTTTCCTATGTGGATCAAGACGGAAGAACTCAACGTGTTCAGCAGATTACAATCTTGAGCTTAAGCACTGATGAGGGAGCTCTCGAACCTTTGGCAGTTGGAGAGATAATCTGCGAAGTTCGATACTAACCTTTTAGGTTAAGATGAGAAGAGGAATCTTCTCTTCGGAGAAATAAAAATGGCATTACAATTTACTAGAAATGCAAATGTATACGTACAGCTTACGGACGGGGCAGCTAACCCTGCCAGTGTAGCTGTTTGGAAATTGACCGTTCTTGACGGCTTTTCTTTTACACAATCAATTAATTCATCGGAAATTACCATCAACGAGGCGGGAACTATTTCAAGACGAGCAAGATTGCTCTTCAACGATAGCTTAGCCCCTGTAGAGTGGTCTATGAGCACCTATGCTCGTCCCTTTATTAACACTGACGAAACTTCTCCAACTAATCAAGTTCGTTGTCCTGAGGAAGCTCTTTGGGCAATGTTACTAGGGGCTGATGAGTATACTGCAGGTGTTTTCTCAAACTCAATTATTAGCGATACGGGGTCTCCTCTAGAAGCAAGCTCTCCCGCAGTAAATGATATAAATACGGTAGGAACCACTACTAATGAATTTAATTTTAGGGCTTCTAATGTTTCTTCATTGTCTGATCGTTGGAATATCTTTTTCGCCTTTGAAGATGGAACTAACAAGCAATACTACAGACTTAATAAATCAGTAGTTAATTCAGCTTCTATTGATTTTGACATTGATGGAATCGCCACCATTGCTTGGAGCGGTTTTGCCCAAGGTTTGGAAGATCTTGGTACTAGCACTCCTTCTGCTTTGGGAAATGCAATTACTGGCGGAATCGATCAATCTGATAACTTCATTCGTAATCGTATCTCAACTTTGGACCTTGACTGGGCCCAGGCATCACATAGCCCTAATCCAGATACCTATGAGTTAGTATTGACCGGAGGAAATTTCACTATTGAGAACAACGTTTCATATCTTACTCCAGAAGAATTAGGTATTGTAAACTCTCCTCTCGCCAATATTACTGGAGCTCGTTCTATTTCAGGTTCTTTAACATGCTATCTGGACAATGATGAAGCTAATAGTAAGTCTGGGGAGCTGTTTAAAGATTTGGTAAGTGATACTACTACGGTAAGAAACGTATTCGATATGTCAATAAATATTGGAGGAGAGACTGCAAGTACTCCAAGAATTGCATTCGATCTTCCTTCAGCTCACCTAGAAGTACCTGTTATTAACGTAGAAGATTTGCTTACGTTAGAAGTGAATTTCCACGGGCAGCCTTCCGGTGGTGATGTAGATAATACCGACGAAGCAACAATTATTTATAAAGCATAATCCTGACAAAAAATAAATCTTGACAATTTAGTCTTTGTTAGTTATAATTATGAGAATTAGGGGGACTTGTTCCCCCGTTTTCTCTAAAGATAAAAATTGTTAAGGAGCTTATAGTGAGTTTTGAGTTTTTAAGGGAGGGACGAGTATGGTTAGAGTATCCTTCTAACACTTTTACTCTTTTACACACCCAAAAAGATATAGAATTCTCACAAACTTTTAAGCAAGAAGATTTTAGCAGGAATACTCTCCATAATCCAGATCAATTTTTTAAAAGATCAAGTATTAAGGAGGCAAACCCAGCAAATTTTTCTTTCTCTATATTTGTATTGAAAGAAGCATCAATAAATCAGCATAAAGTATTAGACTTATTATTAAATTACTCCGTATCTCCTACATATACCTTAGATACATTCAATCTTTATTTCGTATACGAGAACTATAGTCCTCAAATTTACTATAAATTAGAGAAATGTGTGTTTACTTCAGGGTCTTTTAATATTCCAAGAAATGGAATTATGACTGTAGGGTTATCAGGAGAAGCCAAAAAACTTTCAAGAAATGTAGCTTCTTGGAACGTCTCTGAACATATTGGGTATACAAACGCCCCAACCTATGCTGTTTCTAAAGCATTTGACGTATATGTAGGAGGTCTTACCTCCCAGTATAAGTTAGATAATGTTATAGGGGCTTCGTTTGAAGCTCAAAATAATATTAGTTGGACAGCTAATAAAACCCTTCAAGATTCCCTCGCTGTTATAGATGAAACAAATACAATTTTTCCTAATAACTTTACCTTAGAGGACCGTAGTTTTGCTGGAAGTATTCAGCAATATATTGACCAAACTAATCCTATGTCTCGAAATAATGTATTAACTTGGTCAGAAGGCACAACCGTGCAAATAAAAGCGGGATTATCTAGTACCGACTATCAATTAGAAGTTTTGTTAGAAAATAATGCTTCTTTCACCAATAGAAGTAACTTTGGGGGAGTGTTTAGCCAAAACTATGATTATCGACTAATAAGTAATCCTTTAATGAGTAATGTTTTTAACTATTAGGAGTTTAAATGAAATTAAAAGATTTAATGGTAGACACTAAGTCGGCCTGGATTGATTTTCCTGGATGTCCAGGATTCAAAGTAGAAGTTTGTAACCTTTCACGAAAAGAGTTAGTAAATTTAAGAAAAAGATGTATCGCACAAAAGTTCGATCGAAAGACTCGACAAATGATTGAAGAGTTAGATGAAGAAAAGTTTGTAAAAGAATTTTCCAAAGCCACTGTTAAAGGCTGGAAAGGTCTTAAACTAAAATATTTAGAAGACCTTATATTAGTGGATTTAAGCAAGCAAGACTCAGAACTTGAGTTAGATTATGATCAGGAACAAGCAGAAGTTTTAATTCAAAACTCTACAGAATTTGATAATTGGATAAACGAGGTAGTCTTTGACCTTGCCAACTTTCGCGGACGAGCAGAGGGAGATTCTTTGGAACCGGTTCGAGCTATGGCAGAAGAATAACAATGTAGGGATGAACAAAGACAGATACCTGGAAATGCAGGAGCAGTTAGGAAGAGAACCAGATCCAGAAAAATGTCCTCCAGGTATAGAAGATTTTCCAGATGAAGTAGTAGAAGCTATACAAATTTTTAATTATTTAGGCGATAGAGTATACCCAGAAATAGGTTATATAGGAAAAGACTATACTAATTTACCTATTCTTATAAAAGTATTTGAAATTGATAACCGAGAATTACTTTTAGATGTGTTATCAAGACTTGATTCGGAAGCGATAAAGATCTCTCAAGAGAGACTTAAGCGCGAATACGACAAGATAAAGAGAAAGAAATAGTGGCTAATTCAATACTATTAGAAGTTGTTCTTGAAGGCAAAAATATAAAGGTAGTTCAGAAGCAAGTTGATGGCGTTACTGATGCTGTCAATAAAAATACTTCAGCCCAAACTTCTAATGAAAAAGCTACCCAGAAAAGTACTCAGGCTCGAAACAGCTTTCAAAGAAAAGAGAAAGGTGTAGCTCAGGCAACAGCTAACGGTACGAAGGCGTTTGCAAAGCAAGCCCAAGGAATTGACGGGGTACTCGTTCCTGCATACGCAGCTTTAGCTGCTAGAATATTTGCATTAAGTGCTGCATTTAATGCTTTGGCAGGCGCTTCAAGGGCAGAACAGTTAGCCAAAGGTTTGGAAACTCTAGGTACTACTTCAGGTATCGCTCTAGGTGCTTTATCTAAAGATCTACAAGAGGCTACTGGCAATGCTCTATCTCTCGAAGAGGCTATGCGTTCTACGAACCTTGTGATTAGCTCCGGCTTTAGCGGGGACACAATTAAAAGGCTCGGTGAAGTAGCAAAGAACGCTAGTATTGCTTTGGGTAGAGATACTGCAGACTCTCTTGCACGTTTAACTCGTGGTGCCGCAAAACTTGAGCCTGAACTTCTTGACGAACTCGGTATTATGGTTCGTTTGGACGAAGCAGCTGAGAACTATGCCAGAGAAATAGGTAAGACAGCTGGGCAGCTCACAAATTTTGAAAAGCGCCAGGCATTTATGAACGCCGTTCTCGAGGAGGGAGAGCGAAAGTTTTCAGCTTTGGGAGACGCTGTCGATGCCAGTCCTTTTGACAAGCTTTCTGCCTCTTTACAAGACTTAGCCAAAACAGTAATTACTTTAGTATCTACTGCACTTACTCCTTTAATTTCTCTCCTTACAGAATCTACCGCAGTCCTTTCTGCGAGTGTTGGTCTTTTGGCCACTACCTTTCTACGAGCGATGGTTCCTGGGGTAACGGAACTTGGGACGAGATATAGAGAGTTAGGGGCAGACCAGAGTAATCTTGCTGAGTCTTCTTCAAGAATTTTGACTAGTATGAAAGACATGCCACCCTTATTTAGAAAAATGTCTGAGGAGGCCGGAGAAAATGCGCTAACTGGCAATCAATTAGATTCTATGTATGATTCTTTAAGTAAAAGAATTGGCTACTATAAGGGACAGGTTCGCCTAGCTACAGAAGGCGAAGGAAAGAATAGAGTTGGTCTCATCAAATCTCAAGAGGTTATTAAAACCTCTATAGCACAAAGAAACCTATTAGCACAAGCTATACGAAATCAGTCTGCGGCGACGCTGTTACTACAGGAAGCCCAGGTAGCAGAACTCTTAAGTATAGGTTTGTTTAGTGAAGGTATGCAGGGTACTAAGAAATTATTCCAAGATATAAGTGAGGCTAATAAGAAGTTAGTAGATAGTTTAGACGGAAAACTTCCCAAAGCTTTAGCAAAATTAGGTGGTATTTTAGGTAAAGCCGCAGTAGCTGGAAGACTCTTTTTAACTGTTCTTGTTAAGTTTGCCGTTCCAATTGCTATAGCCACCGCCGTTCTCGGAGCTTTGTTTCTTGCAGTAAAGAAAACTTTTGATTATTTCAATAATAAAGCAAACCCTACTGCTGCCGAATTTTCCAAAAAACTGGAAGAGATGGAAAATAGAGCAGAAGAAACAAAAAATACTCTTATCGAACTTGGAAAAGCCCAACGGGGTCTCCCAGCTGTTTTTAGTAGTACCACTGAAGAGTTAATAGCGGGAGGAAATGCTTACGATGATCAAATAAAAAGCCTAAATCAAGTTATCTCTGGACTTAATAGAGGTGAGCAAGGGTGGTTTGCCTATAAAAGTGCTCTTACAGAAGCAACTAAAGTAGCTTTTGATTTTATAAAAACTGATCAGGTCTTATCTAAACAAATAGAAGAAAGATATGGACGGTTAGATAATGTATTTTTTGATATTGTGAAGGATGGCGGGAACTTGATAAAGCTGACAAAAATCTTTGCGAGCTACATACTTCCAGTAGCAGACGCTAGAAAAGCTAATAGAGCTTATGCAACAAGCGCAAAAGAGGCTGGAGAAGCTACTAGAAAGTTTTTCTCTACTTTAATAGGTTCTACTGCATATGATGATGCAGCAAGTGCTTTGGATAGTTTACAAAAATCTATTTCAAGTCTTCAGGACAGTCAAGCGAGCGAAGCAGCTGTTAGCTCTGAAAAATTTGTTAAAACTATTGCAGAAAATTTTAAAGGAAGTCTCCAACAGGTATTTGGTCCAGAACTTACAAACGATCTTAAACAAGCTATTGAAACTGGAGAAGGTTTTGAACAAGTAAGAGATGCGATAGAGGCCTCAGTCCCTGGTACGTTAGCTATTTTTAATAATTTGAGAAAGTCAGAGCTTGTTACGAAAAAACAATTAGCCAATCTTAGCTCAGAACAACAGTTTTTAGCTTCTAGAATTACTTCTGAGGATGACATATATAATATCACACAATTGAAATTTCAGCAAGAACTTCGACAAAAAGAAATCGCTGAAACCAGGCTTGCCCTCATTCAAAAACAGATTTCGCAAGAACAGGCTCGTACCGATATTAAAAAGAAAGACAATATTATTCTTCTTTCGCTCCTAGAGGACGAAGTCGAACAGCAGAATATATTAAATAGGCTAAAAAGAGACGAGAAAAAAATAACTGAAGAAGAGCTTACAGATGCTAGGCTACAAGCTACTCTCGATAATAAAAAAATACAGATTCAACAAACAGCGCTTGAATTAACAAACAGAGCTTCTCAAGAAACTGCTAAAGCTATACAGCTAGAAGAGAAAAGACTACGTATAGCCGCAGAACTCGAATCTGCTCAGTCCGGGAAAGGTTTTGTTGTTACGGCACAACAAGAGGCAAAGATTCAAGAGCAAATGCTGATCAAGAGACTAGAGCAGGCAGAGAAAGAGGAAAAGGCGACTAAAGATTCTGTCAATTTACAGTATGCTCTTCTTGATGTTAAGTTAGCAATTTTAGAAAAAGAAGCAGAGTTATATGGGGTAGCTATAAACGTAGAGGAAATAAAAAACTCTTTATCTCAAGCAAGAATCACCGCAGAAGAAAATGCAACGAATACCTATCTAGCTACTTTGGAGGAGGTAGTTAAGACATATCTGGAAGCTGTATATAATTCTACTGTAGAGGGTAGTCAAGAAGCATTAAAGAATACTGCAAAAGCTGCGGATTTAATTGTTGGGGCCTATAAAGAAGCTGCCAACCTAGCTCTTTCTACTCTTGAAGCAGAAAAAAATGAGAGAGACGCCACAACAAGAAGACTTGAAGCAGAAGCAAAACTTGCAAATCTTAAAGACAAAAGAAATAAGAAAGCTGAACTGACTGCAAAAGATATACTTCGAATCGAAAATGAAACAAACAAGAAAGATAAAGATGGAATAAGCGAAAGAGTTCAGGCTATACTTTATGAAGCTACGATTAAAGACAACTTAATTCGTATGGAAGCAAAACTACTCGAATCGAGACTAAGAATCGCAAAACAAGAATCTCTGATTAAGTTAGCAGAACTTCAGGCTTCAGGAGTGAATCTAACTGAGTTAGGTTTGGATCCGAAAACTCTTGTGGAATCTTATGATACTGCAATTGAGCAGATAGGATCAAATGTTGTTGCAAAGACAACGGCTTTGGCAGCACAGACAGGAGCCGAAGTAGCCGAAGAAAACTTAAGATCGGCACTTAAAACAGATGAAGCACAAAAGAAGGCGTTAGAAGCTGCAACAGAAGGCAATACTACGTCGGAGAGAATAACTTCTTTTAGTGCTGAAGGCGGTTTTGAAAGTTTAGAGGGAACCAGAGAAAAAATAGCTGCTGTACAAGGCTTAATGGCTCCTATGATAGAGCAGTTGAGAAGCTTAGGTCCGGAAGGGGAGCTTGTAGCTGCGGTTGCTCAAGGTTCGATGGCTATGGCTGATTCTTTTGTGGCTATGAGTGATAATATAAAAGAAGCCGGCAGCGGTATGGAGAGAGGAGCAGCAATAGCAAACTTTGCTGCACAATCATTTGCTCAGGTTGGTGCAATAATGCAAGCTTCTTCAAATGCAAGAATCTCTGGTATAGATAAAGAAATTGAGGCAGAGAAGAAAAGAGATGGAAAATCTAAGCAAAGCTTAGAGAGAATTCGCAGTTTAGAGAAAAAGAAAGACGCTGAAAAACGAAAGGCTTTCGAAGCAAACAAGAAAGTAATGATGGCTACGACTGTAGCAAATACTGCCGCAGCTATGTTAACAGCTCTAGCGCCTCCTCCTGCGGGTTTAGGTCCAGTATTCGGACCTGCACTTGCAGCTGTCGCAGGAGCTATGGGTGCAGCCCAATTAGCAATTATTGCAGGAACTTCGTATGATGGAGGGGGTTCGTCTCTATCGGGCGGAGGAATGGCTTCCGAAATTAGCATAGGGCAGAGAAGTCAAAGTGTAGACTTAGCAAAAACTCAGGGAGGAGCAGGAGAGCTTGCATATCTTCGCGGGGAACAAGGAACAGGATCTGCGGAAAACTTTAAACCTGCTTTTATGGGAGCCAAATATCGCGCACAGGGCGGACCAACCACCGGATATGTAGTAGGTGAGCAGGGTCCAGAACTCTTCGTACCAGAAGGCCCAGGAAGAATCGTTCCAAATAACGAAATTCAATCAGCAACACCAATAAATGCAAATATAAATATCTCAGCAGTGGATGCCACCGGAGTAGAAGAAGTTCTTGTAAGACAGCGAGGAAATATTATAGGAATGATAAGAGAAGCAGCAAACTCTTATGGCGAAAACTTTATGGAAGAGGTAGATACCGCAGTGTATACTCCCTCCTCCGCAGGCGCTAGGAAATACTAATGGCACAATTTACAAATTTTCAAAATATTTTACCTGATCCGAATAACTCTATAGGTTATGCTGGTCAGGTTGGTGCTGATGTTACTGCTCCTGATTCTGCTCGAACAGGAGCAGGCTTTGCTTCTGTAGATTTATCTTCTGTTGAAAAGATAATGAAAAATCGTACTAATTCTGGAAGATATACTTCTCGAGCAGCTTCTTATCAGCACTGGAAAATAAACATTAAGTATAATCCTCTCACCCAGCAAGAGTTTTTACCTGTGTATACTTTTCTACTTCAAAAAAGAGGGGGATTAAAACCTTTTTATGTTTCTCTCCCCCAGTACACAGCCCCACAGGATTCAGTATTTAATTCTAGCGGTTATGCAGACGCTCTCTCCCCTACAGCGGCTTATTTTGCGGGAGAGACTTCGATGAGAGTTGATAGTGGAAGCTTTAATTATTTAATACACCATACTCCTTTACCTGGGGACGTTTTTAATATAACTGATGCGTCAAACTCAAACCATAAAAAAGCCTATATGGTAACACGGGTAGAAAACGCGGTAAACTATTTTGAAAGTCCCGCACTGAGTGCGGATGAACTTATACTTCATTTTAGCCCTGGACTTGCAAAAGATGTGTCAAATACAGCAACTTTAGATTTTACGAATCCTTTGTTTAAAGTTGTACTGTCAAATGATGTTCAACAATATTCTCTTGGTACAAATAATCTTTACCAATACTCACTTTCATTGGAGGAAGTTCAGTGACAATTCGTAATATAAATACTGACCTCAAAAACTCTTTATTACCTTCTAGTTCAGAATATAAGGAAGGGTTTGCCTATGCGCATCTTGTAAAATTTGAAAAAGCCATAAAATATAAAGGCAATCTTAATGGAAGAGGCGCAAAGTCTTATTCGTATATTACTGATGGATCAAATGATATTTTATTTAATGACGGTTCAGAAGACTTTCAAGGTAATGCAAATGGAACTCAAAGATACGTTGCAAATAAGCTTTCTACTGTAGGAGCGGTATCCGAGACCATTCAGGCAAGAGCCTCTAATATTAATTTAGAAGTTGATACTGCCGTCCTCGGTACAGAGTTAGAAGGCGTATATGTAACTTTTACATCAACTTCTTTTACCGTAGATGTTGACCTAGTAGACGTAGGATTTTTTGAAGGTGATGAGATTTATTTCGAGGCGGACACTACCGTTTCTCCCAATCTCGCCCTAAATACTACAGTAACTGCTCGTATAGATAGATTCACAAACGAAAATAAAACAGCCCACTGTACTTTGATTAGTACTCAAAGTACTTTTGACATATCTAATTTTTCTACTACCCCTGGATATTATAATATTCGTTTTGCTTCAAAAGAAGTAATCGGTCTTCTCAATAAGAAAGAAGGTTCTAGCTATGCTGGTTATATTAATAGAGAAGTTTTTATCTACAAGGCGCATATTGATCCCGAAAATGGTTCAATAATTGGAGCACCTTACCTTCTTTTTAAGGGTATTATTACCTCGGCAAAATTAACCGAAGACCCAGAGAAAAAATCAAGAATGTCTTGGAGTATCTCTAGTCATTGGGGAGACTTTGTTCGAGTAAACGGACGAATTACTTCTGACACTTTTCATCGAGGATTAGATGGAAATGGTATTCCTCAAATTCAAGCACTGAAAAAACCACAATACTCCCAAGATTTAGGGTTTCTACACTCTGAACAAGCTATAAATCTTATCGCTATTTACTCTGTCACAGAAACTCGTCAAAAGATGAAAATGAAGCGGAAGTGGTACGGAAGTAAAAAGTATAAGCTTGTAGAGTACCAAGTAGAAGTTGATAGGGAAGCCGATCTTCGATTCAATTTGGAAGCTAAATATTTGCCCGTTATCTATGGGGTACAGAAAATTGACAGTATTCCTATTTTTGTAGATACCTTGTCTAATAGCGCAAATACAGTATTTGTAGCATATGCTATTTGTGAAGGTGAAATTGGCGGTTTATATGATATTTATTTTGACGATCAATCAAGCATTTGTATAGATAAACAAGATGCAGATACGAGAACCCAACAAACAGAAGAAAACACTATTGATGTTTTGTGTCAGGGTAGAATGGATCGCGGAGACACTTTAAACAATGTATCCGGGGTATATGATCTTTCCACCACTAGACTTGAAGGTCTTGGGAGAGGTTATGGATTTTTAACTTGGAAGGCGGATAGGTGGGACTATGAAGTAGCTCCAGTGGACGGCAATATTACTCTTATTGATACTACTACTTTTATATCAGGTTCCGGAGGCACTAGTAGTGCTAAATTTGGTCTCCAACACGAAGAGGCAACTTCTTTTGAAGTGCCTATAGACACTCGGTTAATTTTTCACTCTGGGAAAGAAAACCAGAAAGCTGATGGACTTTTAAGTCGATATGCCTTGAATAATCAGTTTAAAATTCAAACAGACTATTTTGAGTCTACCTCCGATTATTGGGGACCAAACCACCAACTTCTAGACACAGCATACGTAGTCGCTCAATATACTATTAATGACGGCGAAACTCAAGTACCTCATCTAGATTTTGTCGTTCGAGGAAAGTTAATAGACTGTTATAACTACGATCTCTCTTACGTATCTGTACCTCAAGCTTTAGAAGATATAACTAATTTTACAATCGGAGATGAAGTAGAGCTTTATAGCTCAGAAAGCCCCTCTTTAATAGAAACAAACTATATTGCAGATATTTTTACTCTTCCTGAAGAAACCGAACCTAGAATTCGTTTATTAAATAATCCTAATCTTAATGGTGTTACTGCTTTCTATGTACAAAAAAATTCAGATACTTGGCATGTTATAACACATGACCATGTAGAGCATACAGGAGATGTGGCTGAGACTTTACGAGAAGAGATTACAGCTTCTTCTTCAACAGGTACCGATACAGGTGTTCAAGTAGATTTAAATTCAACGGGAATTGTTTTTAACTCTTTATCTCAAATTCAGGCTAATTTAGCTTTAGCCGGAGTAGATATCACTACTGCTGAAATTGATTTTACAGAATTGACTAGGATTTTGGGTAATCTTAGCTATGAAGGTGGTTCAGGCGGGACAATAGATAATATTGGAGAAAACACTAACACGACTGATTTCGATAATGAAATAAGTTTTGCTTACGTAACTAACGCAATAGCACTCGATCCATCGACCTCCAGTTCAACCGATGATTATTATTCCGGGTACACTATAGAACTCTCTAGAGATTTAGGAGATGGTAGCTATTTTAAACAAACGAAAGAAATTATTTCTTATAATGGAACTACTCATGTAGCTTTTGTTGATACAAACTGGAACCCCGCATATATGCCTATGGGAGGGGATAGTTCGGGAACTCCCTTAGATACTTATAAAATACTCTCCAAGAAAGACAAAAGAGTCTCTCTTAATCCTGCTATGCAATTACTAGACTATTTAACAAATGTTAGATATGGAAGAGATTTAGATGTTCAAGAAGATATAAATTTAGATTCTTTCAAAAAGTCAGGTAGAGAGTGTGATACTAGATCCGATGTAACCTTACATGTAGGAGCATCAAATAACATAGCTGTAGGCGATATTTATTTTGCCGTGAAATCGGGCCCTAACTCTACCTTCCCCGTTGTTTTTAGAGGGAAGGTAAAATCTATTGACATCATTACTTATAACTCTACCTCTTACAAACAAGTTACCTTTACCGAAGTAATCGGAAAAATTGCTAATAAATGGTTGGACTGGAAAACTTATGAAGAAGGCGACTTTATTTGGTACAAGGGAGTGCTAAGAAGAGCGTCGACAACCGGACAATTAAGTACCGAGGGTTCATTTGATTCTTTAAATCTTGCAGTTATAAACTTACAAAAAGAATCGGGAGATGCAGGTTCAGATTCTTCTATAGCAATAGATACCACTTACAGCACTGTCTCGGAAGAAAATCCCGTAGTTAAAAAATTAAATTCTGTAAATACTTTAATTTCTGGGTATTCTCTGTATGATTCAGATGATGTAAAATACTGGAAATATTTAGGGTGGAATTCTCAGAACCAACGAGAAGTTACCCGCCATCAAATGAATACTATTATAGATACTTCGGCATCTATTTTTGATAATATAAATAGTATGCTAAACCATTTTAATGGTATTTTACGTTACTCAAACGGTAAATATGAATTAGAAGTAGAAACTCAATCAGGTACTTTTGATACTGCTGAAATATTAACAGAAGACGATATTATTGGATCTATTAATATTGAGGATTCTGGGCAGAGGGGAACATTCAATACTGTAACGGTAGGTATTTCAGACCCACAAAATCGTTTTGAAAGTAGAAGTATTTCTTTCTTTGACTCTAACTATTTAACAGAAGATAGAAATATTTCTAAGAAGGGGGATTTTAAAACTCCGTATGTTACTAACTACTTTAATGCGAGAATAAATGCTCGTCAATATCTTGAACAATCTAGATATGGCTTAAAAATTTC
>Ga0075479_10000528_pt1 | contig 16612 bp, 11 predicted proteins | sample DEB08_DNA_8_FD_76341 | JGI IMG/M metagenome (GOLD analysis project Ga0075479, IMG submission 76341) | Aqueous microbial communities from the Delaware River and Bay under freshwater to marine salinity gradient to study organic matter... | ecosystem: Environmental > Aquatic > Marine > Coastal ... | reverse complement strand
ACCGACTGGATCTACTCAGTTCAATTTAGTCCTGACGGGGTGTTATTAGCCAGCTCTGACCGCAGCGGTGGATTGATTGTCTGGGAGGCATATACCGGGCGTGAGTACGCAGTGTTGAATGGTCACACGGGGCCGGTTCATGCGGTGTCATGGAGAATAGACAGTAACATGCTCGCGTCTGCCAGCGAAGATGGCACGGTTCGTCTGTGGGAAATGGAGAACGGTGGCCAGGTGAAGTCGTGGGGAGCACACGGGGGCGGAACTTTCTCCGTGGAATACACACGGGATGGTCGTCTGGTGACTTCCGGACGCGACAAGCTTGTGAAGATGTGGGACGGCAATGGTGCTCAACAGAGGGCCTTCGATGCTTTTGGCGATCTGGCCCTGCAGGCAAGCCACTGTGATGAAACCGATCGGGTGATTGGTGGTGACTGGACTGGTGAAGTGCGTGTTTGGTCTGCAGCCGACGGCAAGCTGGTTGGGCATCTCAACCCGAATCCGCCGACTCTTCAGACTCGTCTTGAGCAGGCCCAGGCCGTGGTTGGTCCGGCGGCAGAGAAAGTTCAGACAGCAGATGCTGCGTACAAGGCGGCATCCGCTGCTGTAACCGCGCAGCAGCAGGTGATTGCAGCGTCAGTTCAGGCAATGCAACTTGCAGAGAAGCAACTGGCCGACCGTCAGGCTCAGAAGACAGCCGGCGATGCAAAGCTGGCTGCGGAGCAGGAAAGTCAGAAAGCTGTTGTGGCGCGGATGGAGGCGCTTCAGAAGGCAGTTCCACAGTTGCAGGTTGCAGTTGCGAAGTCGTCTGAGGCTCTGGCACTCACTGCTGAGGACAAGGAGTTGGCAGGGATCGTTGACCTGTTGAAGGCTCAGGTAGCCGCTCGCGAAGCAGAGACGAAGACGAAGACGGAAGAGTCGGCTGCGATAGAAAAACGTGTTACAGAGATGAATGCAGCGATTGCCGTGATGGCGAAACAGATTGTTGACGATCAGGCGGCAGTTGCTGCGGCGATGAAGAAGCTTGATGCTGATAAGGCTGCGGCCGCTCCGCTCATGGAAGCTCAAGCCGCGTCCAATGCGGCTCTTGTTGCCGCTCGCGGAGAGCATCAGCAGGCAACAACTCAGGTGGAACGCTGGCAGAACTATCTTCAGCTGACAGGCGAGCTGGATTCCCTGAAGCAGGCTCGCGCGGCAAGAGATGAGGCGGAGCTTGCCTCGCTGGAAGCAGCAGCGATTCTGGACGAGAAGAAGCAGGAACTGGCACAGGCTGTCGCTGCGATGGATGCCGCAAAGGTTCAGCACGCGGAGATGGGGCAGAAGGCTACTTCAGTCCAGCAGAGCATGAAGGCGAGCGAGGCTCGGATGACCGCTCAGAAAGCTGCCGTGGTGCAGTCGGAAAAGGCGGTCCCGGTTCTCAAGGCGTCCCTTGATCAGGCCCAGGCAGCGTTGGCGATCTTGCCGAATGAAAAGGCGTTGCAGGACTCTGTGAATGCTCTTGCTGCTGTTCTTGACGGTCAGCAAAAGCAGATTCCGGTTCTTGGCGAAGAGGTCAAGGCTCTGGCAACGCAGATCACTATGATGCAGGCTGAAATGGTCGCGATGCAGAAATCAATGGCTGAGCTTGCTGCATCCATGCAGGAATCAATGAAATTGTCTGAAGAAATTCGTGCCGGTATGGCGACGCTGGAAGGGCAGGCGAAAGAGATGGAGTCACGGTTTACCGCTGCGATTGCTGCGGTGGATGCGGCGACTGCGACAGTTGAAGCCAGGCGTGAGCTTTTGCGTCCCCTGCTGCAGCTGAGTTCGGTACGCTGATTCCTGCGAGGAAGGAATTCTGCCTGACATAATTGGTCAGTGATTCAGACGGCGGTTTATGAAAACGGGGGTATCGCGGCCGCGATACCCCCGTTTTTTTGTCCCTTGACCCAGTGCGATGGATGCTGGTGATTCTCTGTTCAACGCTGTCGGGGGACTTCCCCTTATGCTTCTGGCAGGATTTCTGAAAAGAACCGGATCCAGTTGTTGTGCATAATTCCAGCGACGTCTGCTTCTGAGTAGCCACGTTTAGTCAGTAGTTCAGGAAGTTGTTGCAGATCCTGATATCGTTCGAAACCGGCAGGAGTCTGTTCCACGCCATATCCCCCGTCGAGGTCTGTTCCTATGGCAACGTGTCGCGTATTTCCCGCAAGCTGGCAGATCAGATCGATGTTCTCAATGACGCGTTCCATGCCAACTTGTCGTTCGCTTTGTTGCCGTACATAACCGGGCTGGAGCATGATGATGTCGAAGGCGACACCGATCACACCATCTCGCTCGATCACCGCTTTATATTGAGCGTCTGTGAACTGGCGTTGCCATGGAGCAAGCCTGCGGGAATTCTGATGACTGGCATGAATGCGACCGTTGAAGTGGTCAAGAACCTGATTGAACGCGACGTCGGACAGGTGAGTCACGTCGATGGTGATTCCCAGTTCTTCGGCGTTGCGCAGGAGTGGAACAGCGTCCAGTGCGAGTCCCACTTCGCAGCTTGTTCCACCTCCGTATCGATTTGCACCGTAGTGTGTCAGCCCGAGTGCCCGAAGCCCGTGCTGATGGAATTCATGGAGGGTATCCGGGTTCAGGACAGGATCTGCGCCTTCCATGGTCTGGATGAAGCCAATTGGGCAGCTATTGGGGGCATTATTCCACGCCGAGAGATGTGCGGCCAGATCCTGCCTGGTGCGGATGCCTTTGATATGACCGTCGTATTCCATAGCACGATGCCATGCCAGATGGGCGTGAGCCATGGCATAGCACGCCTGCGGAGAGGTCCAGCCAAAGGAGTGGTTGATTTCCTTCTCCTGTCTTGCAAGCAAGGTTGAGAGGCACAAAGCCATCTCAGCCTGACGCAGTTCCGGGAGGCTGAGCGTAGCACCACCTCTGCCTGGTTCAGTCATTCCGAGTGACTGTTCCTGAGCTCGAAGATCATCTACTGAGCAGCGGAGATCTCTATTCCAGTCGACACCATTCAACGCAAGGTCAAGATGACCATCCACCAGCAGCACGGCCTGACTCCATGAAAGCAACGAAGAAGAGCAACTGGGAGAATGTGCATTCCCCTGCTTCTGTTGCTCGCTTTTCCTTATGTTACCAATGCAGAATTGTCGCGGTCCAGCGAAGGGCGGACAGACGCGAGAGTCTGCTGCGACATTCGCGCGGGACGTGGTCGGTTCTTGAGAGTGGATTTACGAATGCCGACAGTCTGGTTACCGGAACCGTTATACGAAGAGGCACTTCTGGGGCGGCAGCCTCGTGGCGGAGAGAGTCTGCGCAGGCGGATTCTGGAGTTGCAGTGGTTGTTTGGTTATCAGGCCGCTGACGGTGACGTCGTAATTTGCGATGAGGAGCCTGACTGCGGGGACTTGTGTGCGTTCTTTCCGAAGGTACGTTGGGTTTCTGCAGGCAGGGCAAGCCAGGAGTTGCGCAGATTGGGTCGTGCCGAGCGCGCGGCGTGGAGGCTGGAGCCCTGGGTTTGGTCAGCAAAAGCAATTGAATTTGCTCATGCGTCCGGACTGGAAATCCCCCTGCGTTTACCTGACATTTCACGATCCATCAATAGTCGACAGTTCGCACCGGGTGAGAGACTGTTTCCGCTTCACCGGGATGAAACGGTGCCAACGTTTCCGGTGAGTATTTGTCGAAGTCTTTCGGATGTTCGTGAGGCGCTCGATTGTCTCATGGACCATCGCATTACCCGCTGGATAATTAAGGCGGAGTTTGGGCACTCCGGCCGGAATCAGCTGCGGGGTGACGGTCTCCAACTGAGAGCTGAGCAGGTGGGGTGGCTACAGCGATTGTTTACAGCAGAATGTGTCGCTGTTGTTGAACCATGGCTTGAGCCAATCTGTGAATACGGAGTGCAGTGGAGTGTGGCGGCAGGTGGGAAACCTGCAGGTATTTCGCTCGACGGAATTGTCGGACTGCTGACCGACTCGCAGGGGGGATATCTTGGCAGCGTCGTTTTTCCTGAGCACGAAACCGGGGTATGGTGGGACGTGGTTCGACCTTTTCAACAGGAGGTACTGCTGCGCGTTTCTGCGGCCGGGTATCACGGTCGAATTGGCATCGACTGCATGGTGGCAAACTGGAAAGGGATCGTCGTGGTTCGGCCGATCCAGGATTTGAACGGTCGACATACCATGGGGCGGACTGCCCTTGCGATTGCGGGGCGTTTGAGTCGCGATCGTCATTCAGCTTGGTATCATTTCTCGACAAAACGTCAGCGGGAGAAAATTTTGTCCATTGTCGCGTCAATGCAGTGCGTAGAGGTGCTGGAAACCGGGCCCGTTGTCAACGATGAAACCCCCGGCAGCATGCTCGTTAGTCTGGTCGTTCCCGAGGCGGAGCAGGACTGGGAGCGATTGATTGGGAGTAGCGGTGTATTCGGGTGATGACTGGGGAGAAACTGGACGTGTGTTGCTCAGCGGTCCATTGTGGAACGGAGCCTTGCTGAGCCGTTTTGTCCGGCGTTTGTGCCGGCAAAGCAGTGAAGAACTCCTGGCTGGATTCCGGTGTGTTGCATAAGAGGGACCCGCTGGTGAGTGACCTGGTAGTGTTGAAGCAGGAGGGATGAATCCGTGTCGAGTAGCAGCGAGACCCAGGAAACACCGGGAGAAAATCTGCGGCCGTGGTCGCGGGCGTGGTACGAGGCCCGAGTCGCCACGATTGGAGAGTCAGTCTGTAAGAATCTGGGGTTCTACATGATCCCTGATGAGTTTCTGCTGTCAGTTGTCATTCCGGTGTACAACGAAGAGAAGACTCTCAAGAAACTGGTCAGCAGGGTTCGAGAGGTTCCAATCACGAAAGAGATTATCCTTGTCAACGACTGCAGTCGGGATAATTCAGCGTCCGTCCTTGCGGAACTGGAAACAGAATTTGCGGGCGATGAACTGAATCAAATTCGCGTTTTTCATCATGGCGTGAATCAGGGGAAGGGGGCGGCGATACGGACTGGTTTCAGCCAGGTTTGTGGCGATGTGATTGTTATTCAGGATGCAGATCTGGAATACGACCCATCGGAGTATCCGAGGTTAATTCGTCCGATTGTGGAAGACCTTGCGGACGTTGTTTTTGGCAGTCGTTTTCTTGGCAATCAGGCTCATCGAGTTCTGTATTTCTGGCACTACATGGGGAACCGTTTTCTGACGACATTGTCGAACTGTTTTACCAATTTGAATCTGACGGACATGGAGACCTGTTACAAGGTATTTCGTCGTGACGTAATCGATACGATTACGCCACTGCTTCAGCAGGATCGATTTGGAATAGAACCGGAGATGACAGCGCGCGTTGCCCGGCGGAACTACCGCATTTACGAGACATCCATCAGCTATTCCGGAAGAACCTACGCTGAGGGAAAGAAGATTGGCTGGAAGGACGGCATTTCTGCTCTCTGGTGCATCGTGCGTTACGGGATCCGTGACTAGCCGATGAGTTCTCCCGCGATCACTAGAAGGATTGACCGCTGATGTCCTGTCTCATTGTTCTGTTTGCCTCGTTCCTCACAGTTGGTTCTGCCGCGGGATTCGGTGATACCACGACGGTTGCAGGTAATGGCAACGACGGCCCGCTCGAGGCCAGCGGGACTGCAGTCTCGCTGGCAGTGGCACAACCATTCGGTCTTACGATTGGGCCTGACGGTGCCCTTTATGTGTGTGAAGTGGGGCAGCATGTTATTCGTCGTATTGATCTGGAGAGCGGCGAGTCACGTGTCGTGGCAGGAAGCGGTCACAAGGGCTGGAGTGGCGATGGGGGGGCGGCACTGGCAGCCTCGCTCAACGAGCCTTACGAAGTTCGATTCGATTCGCGGGGCAATATGATTTTTGTTGAGATGCAGAATCATCTTGTACGTCGGGTCGATGTGAAGACAGGTCTGATCTCGACGATTGCTGGCACGGGACGCCCCGGATTTTCAGGTGACGGCGGACCAGCCATAAAAGCACTGCTGAAGCAACCACATTCCATCGCGTTGGACAAGCAGGACAGGCTCTACATCTGTGATATTGGCAACCACCGAGTTCGGATTGTAAATCCGTCGACGGGGATGATCGACACCTTTGCCGGAACAGGTCAAAAGGCAGCGACTCCTGACGGTGCGTCTCTGCGTGGGACACCGTTGAACGGTCCGCGCGCTCTTGATTTTGATGGAGAAAACTCACTCTTTCTGGCATTACGTGAGGGGAATGCGCTCTACAGGATCGACCTCGAAGAACAGACTCTGCATCATCTTGCGGGAAATGGTCGCAGTGGCTATCGCGGAGATGGCGGTCCGGCGGTGCAGGCGGAATTGTCAGGCCCGAAGGGGGTGGCAGTTTCGCGCGAGGGAGATGTTTACTTCGCGGACACGGAAAGTCACACAATTCGTGTTTGGCGAAAATCCTCCGGAACAATTGAGACCGTAATTGGCGACGGCCAGCGCGGCGACGGACCGGACGGATCTCCGGGGCGGTGTCGAATGGATCGTCCTCACGGTGTCTTTATATCCCGGGACGGCAGGTTGTTTGTCGGGGACAGCAACAATCACCGTGTTCGGATGCTGAACACATCGCGCTGAGCATCATCAACTCCGGAATCAAGCGGGACCAGGGAAGTTGGCAGCTCAAATCTGTGGGTGGTGTCTGATGCGTTTTGTGCGGCCTGCCACAGTGTTTTTTGCGAATTTCTGCTGTCAACAGAAAGTTGCAGCCCCAGAAAAGGGGCGCTGGAATTGCTGTCCATTTGGAGGAATGAGCCGTCGTAGCGACACCCGGTGGCGAAGACAGACAGCGCGCCCGTCAGGACGACGATCAAGAGTCGCTGGCCATATAAATCGGCAGACATAGGAAACTTCCGCGGAGACTCTGGGAGGACGCGACGGCACTCTCCGCGCAGGTTAAGCGATCGTCGAGAAAAGAGAAACCCGTGTTTCAGAGGTGTCAGAGCAGCTTCATGAGCTGCAGGACAGCATGGAGCATCCCGCTTTATCCCTTGCCCATTCCGGACGTTTCTGCCCGTATTGTTCATTTTCGGGCTGATCCTCATAGGGATGACGCAGCACATCCAGAAGCTTTGCAATGAGAGACGGATCGCCCTGCTCTGCACGATCAATCGCCATCTGAGCAAGGTAGTTTCTCAGGACAAACCGCGGATTGACGGCATTCATGGAGAGTTTTCGACTGGAGTCGATGACCCCGCAACGCTGTAACTCGGCCTGGTAGTCACGAATCCACGCAAGGATTTGCGATTGTGTGTCCGAATTCAAGTTTTTCGGATCGTAGAGCACCTCAGCGAACTGATCGAGGGTCGAGTCATTGCACGGGGGCAGAGAGGTCTCGGACTTGTCGGGAACAAGCGAGAGATCGGCCAGTTTTCGATAAAACAGCGTCATATCTGCAGACGCAGACTGGAGCAGTTCCGGCAGAGCTTCAGCCAACTGCTGACTGCGTTCCGATTCGGATTCCTGCAGTCCAATCTTGCTCTTCATCATTTTAAGACACTGCTGGTTGAAGTGACGCGTGTATTCGTCGAGACCGTTCTGCAGAGGTTTGGAATCATCAAATAGTGACGTCAGGGAATTTGCCAGTTGCAGAAGATTCCAGAGTGCAATGGATGGCTGTCTGCCATAGCAATATCTTCGCCCGGAAGCATCTGTGGTATTTGGAGTCCAGTTGGTATCAAAATCTTCCAGCCAGCCATACGGGCCATAGTCGATGGTGAGGCCGAGGATCGACATATTGTCAGTGTTCATGACTCCATGAACAAACCCTGTACGCATCCAGTGGGTCATCAGGTCAGCAGTCCTGATGCAGACTTGCCGGAACCATTCTTCACGAACTTCCGGGGAAGGCGGACCCAATTCCGGAAAGTCTGTAGTGATCGTGTAGTCGACCAGGCTGGCAAGCAGATCATATTCCTGCATTGTGGCATGGATCTGAAAGTTGCCAAACCGTGTGAACGAGGGGCTGACACGGCACACCACGGCGCCCGGTTCCATTTCCGGGTTGCCATCGTAGAACATGTCGCGCAGAACTGATTCCCCGGTAGTGACGAGGCTGAGGGCCCGAGTCGTGGGGACTCCGAGGTGGAACATGGCCTCACTGCAGAGGAATTCCCGGACGGAAGACCTGAGCACAGCAAGGCCATCGGCGGTCCTTGAATAAGGTGTCGGGCCGGCCCCTTTGAGCTGAAGTACCCAGCGACCAGATTGGGGACTGATCGTCTCACCCAAAATAATCGCTCGCCCATCACCCAGCTGACCGGCCCAGTTTCCGAACTGATGACCGCCGTAACGCATAGCAAACGGGGCGAGGCATTCGGGGACTGCGGATCCTGACAGAATCTGAACCGTTTCGTTGTGGGCTTCTGCTTCCGGGGCAAGTCCCAGTGTTGCAGCCATTTCAGCTGACCAGCCGATTATGGTTGGCGCTGAGACCGGAGTTGGAGAGACGCGAGAGTAACAGCAGTTGCGGACCTGTCGCCGATAGTTTTCCTGTACCGGATCACCGGGCAGTTTGCGAATGAAGCGATGATCGAAGACCAGGTTGGACAGTGCGGTTGCTGGCATCTGATAGGTCCGGAAAGAGCTGTTTGGTTCAGTCAAGTATTTGTTTCAGTGCGTCGACGAGTACCTGCACCTGCTGATCCGTTCCGATCGTGATTCGCAGCCCTTCGAGCCCCCGGCGATCGCCACCTGAGTGGGGGAAGGTCATCAGGCGAATGAGAATTCGTCGTTGCTTAAGTTGCTCGTAGATGCCGCGATGTTCGCCGGAAGGGTGTGTGACCCAAATGAAATTCGCCTGACCTGGGCAGACATGAAATCCCAGCGTGGTCAGTTGTTCCGCTAACCGGCTGCGTGTGGCGAGAATTTTTCTGGTGTTGTTCAGCATCCATGGCTGATCGTTGATTGCGGCTGTTGCGGCAGCGATTGCAACGGCATCACAGTTATAGCTGTCTTTAACACGATTCATTCCCTGGACAAGGTCTGGGTGGGCAAGGCAGAAGCCAAATCGAATCCCGGCCAGGCTGTAAGATTTACTGAACGTTCGAGTGATGACAAGGCGGCCGTCGAATCGAGGATCGTGCAGTAGTTCCCCGCGATGCGGCTGCTCCACAAAATCGCCGTATGCTTCATCCAGCACAAGGATTCCGTGATTGGGCAGCAGTTCAAGCAACTGTTCCGGGCTCCAGACAGTACCGCTGGGCGAATTCGGGTTCGGAACAAAAAAGACTTTGCATGATTCTCGAAGACGCGTGGCGTCTTCCGGCGTCCATTGCCAGTTTTCGTCCAGTAACAGGCGTTCGATCGGGCAGCCCTGAATTTGTGCCAGCGTTTCGTAGAGGACGTAGCTTGGATACGGGTATCCCTGGCGATCATCGGCGTCGCAAAACGCACGAGTAATAATGGTCAGGTTTTCATCGCTGCCATTGGCAGGCAGGACCCAGTCGGGATCAACCCCGTAAAGTGCGGCCGCGGCTTTGCGAAATTCAGTCGCACCCGGATCCGGATAGATATTCAGGGGGCCGGAAGCCTCCTGCCGGATTGCATCAACAACAGTTGGTGAGGGTGGGTACGGGTTTTCGTTGGTGTTGAGTTTGATCCATCCTGATTCCTGCGGCTGTTCGCCGGGCGTATAGCCAGGCATTGCTGAAATTGCTGGGCGAAGGACGGAGGCCATGATCAATGCTCTGCCTGCTGAAGGTTTGTCCGGTGACAGGATGTCAGCCTTCGATGGGGAGGTCTGCCAGTAATGGATGCAAACGCGTTCCGCCGAAGTAGGGTCAACATCCAGTTTGTCTGCTTCGCGCATCTCAGACAATTCGCGTCGATTGATTTTCAGGAATGGGGATGTCTGAGAACGGAGATCAGGTCACTCGCCAGAGACGTGTGACGCGAATTCACGCTTGTCACAAGGGGGGAGGTTCGACAAGAATTGCAGCCTGAGTGTTGTTGGGATGTCATTTCCCGACCGAATGGTAGACAGATTTTCCCTGAGTGCGAGAAAACGGGACAGTGTTTATGCGACTTCTGGTGACTGGCGGAGCAGGGTTTATTGGTGGGCATCTGGCAGACGCCGGGATCAGCAAAGGTTGGGAAGTCTGTGTTGTTGACGATCTCAGCAGCGGACGGCGCGAGAATGTCCCTGCCGGTGCAAGGTTTTTTGAAGTCGATATCAGAGACGCGGCAGCACTTGAGCGGGTCTTTGATGAGTTTCGTCCCACAGTTGTCAGCCACCAGGCTGCTCAGGCCAGTGTTGCCATCAGCGTTCGGGAGCCCTGCCTTGATGCCCAGATCAATATCATCGGTTCACTGAATGTGATGCGTGCCTGTGTGGGAGTTGGCGTGCAGCATCTCGTGTTTGCCAGCACAGGGGGGGCGATTTACGGAGAAGTTCCGGAGGGAACACGAGCTTCCATCGATACCACTCCCAAGCCTCAGAGTCCGTACGCCTGCAGTAAGTTTGCAGTCGAGAAGTACCTGGAAGCATTTCGTGGGGAGCACGGCCTGGAGAGCACGATACTGCGATACGCCAACGTTTATGGACCTCGACAGGATCCGCATGGCGAGGCTGGTGTTGTGGCAATCTTCTGTCAGCGACTGCTTTCCGGTGTCCCCGTCCGCGTTAATGCAAGGCGGCAGGTTGGTGATTCCGGCTGCATTCGTGACTACGTCTACGTGGAAGATGTGGTGAAAGCCAACATTGCAGCCTGCGAGGATCAGATTCCCGATCGAATTCTGAACGTGGGCACCGGAGTCGAAAGTAACACGCAGCAGTTAGCGATTCACCTGAAGGAGCATTTGAGCAGCAACAGTGACGTGACGTTTGGGGAATTCCGAGCCGGGGATGTTGAGCGTTCGTTGTTGAATGCTGGTCGTCTGGTTGAATTGCTGGGCCAAACGGTGACTCTTGAGGACGGGCTGAAAAGAACAGCAGACTGGTTCGCTTCACAGTATGCTGCTGAATGAACCGCGGCAGGACAGCGTGGCGTTGGCCATGCTGTTCACGTCTGCCGGATGCCGCTTGTCTGCTGTTGTGTACGATTCGGGAAATCCACTAGACTTCGCACGGGTTCTCTGACGACCTGGCTGGCTCAGGCTTGTCGACATCGCCGGTTATTCAACTGTACAGCGGGCTGCGATATTCCTGTTGCAGCGGAGTACGGTACCCGGCCAATCATGGACGAGTGGCTCGCTTGCAACATTATCAGGATGACAGTGATTTTGCAGACGTACTGCTGCCTCAAAGCGAGGTGTGCTGATGCGTTTGTTGCAGCGCTACATTTTCGCAGAACTGATCCGGGTGTTTAGCCTGCTGGTCGTGATCCTTACGATCATGCTGGTGTTTGTCGGTTTGTTTCGTGAAGCCACGGACCGTGGTCTTGGGGCGGTACAGATCCTGCAGATCATGCCCTTTGTGGTTCCCAGTCTGTTGCCATTCACAATCCCAGCGACATTGCTGCTTGCCGTCTGCGTGGTTTACGGGCGGCTTTCGGGTGATCTGGAGGTCACTGCCGCGAAATCGGCTGGTATCAGTGCAATTCAGCTGTTGTCTCCTGCTTTTCTGCTGGCTGGAGTACTGAGTGCTGTTGCCTTTGGGTTGACAAACTACGCCATTCCCTGGGCTGTCACCAATATCGAACGAATTGTGACTCAGGCGGTTGAGGATATCTTCCTTGACATTCTGGATAGTCAGCGGCATTACAGTGACGCCGCAAAAGGGTATTCAATCACAGTGCATGATGTGCAGGGCAAGACATTACAGCAGGCCACATTCCTGAGGCGGGACTCCAGTGGCCGGCAGGTTTTTGTTCGCGCACGTGAGGCGGCTGTCGAGTTTGATCTTGAAGCCAAGGTGATTCAGCTGCATCTGAAACAGGCACGGGGCGGGCTGGCCGGAGCAGATACAGAGGGGGAGCTGGAGGAAACCACTCTGGAATTTCCCCTGCCACAGGAGATTGCCAAGGTCAAAGCCCGACATATGACGCTTACGGATCTTGAAGTCGGCGGAAAACGATCGCAGCTGGAGTATGAGAGGCTTCAGAAACAACTGGCCGTTGAAACGGCCATGGCTCTGACAACCGGGCAGTTCGATAGTCTTGCAAACGGTCGCGCCAAAGAGCTGAGTGCATCATTACAGCAGTCAATCCGAACGGGCAGGCGACTTCACACGGAAATTCATTCCCGGATTTCCATGGCCGCCAGTTGCCTGTTTTTTGTTTTCGTGGGCGGGCCTTTCTCGATTCTGCAGGCACGTCGTCAGTTCCTGACGACCTTTGTCATGTGTTTTCTGCCAATCCTGCTGATTTACTATCCGGCGATTTTCCTGATGATGAATCTTTCCCGCGCGGGCACGGTTGATCCGGTCTGGGCAATGTGGATTCCCAATCTGCTGCTGGTTGGTTTGGGAGCTGGTTTACTGCGAACGGTCACGCAACACTGACTGAGTTCGCACTGCACTCCGTTTTTGATAGCCTCCCTGTCGACTACGGTTTTTCCTTTGGGGGGGTAGCAGGTACAGATGAATTACGACGTATACGGCATTGGCAACGCGCTGGTGGACATACAGGCTCGAGTTTCGGACGAGCTCCTGGCAAAAACGGGATTTGACAAGGGCATTATGACGCTTGTCGATGACAGTGGGCAGAGTGAGTTACTGACAAGTCTGGGGCAGATACCGCTCAATCGCTGTGCCGGCGGTTCGGCTGCCAACACGATTGTTGCGGTGGCGGACTTCGGCGGGAAAGCAGCCTACTGCGGTAAAGTGGCTGGCGATGAAGTTGGCTCTTTTTTTCTCGAGGACATGCGACGGATAGGAGTGGATGTCACTGTTCCTGCGGCAAGTCAGGGGCAGACCGGAACTTCTGCAATTCTGATTACCGAAGATGCACAGCGGACGATGCTGACGAATCTGGCTGTGTCTTCTGAATTGACGGAGGCGGATTTGGATGAAGAGCAGATCCGAGCCTCCAAATACATCTACGTCGAGGGATATCTTTTGCTCAGCCCGGGGCAGAAGGCTGCGGCTTTGAAAGCGATGGATCTTGCGCGGCATTATGGAGTGAAAGTGGGATTCACCGCCTCTGATCCGTTTCTTTGTGAATCATTGCGAGACGAGATTCTGGCGCTGATTGAAGGTCCTGTGGATTTGTTCTTCTGCAACGAAGAAGAAGCCAAATCGCTGACTGGCCATTCCGACGCGGTGGAATGTGCGGCAGCACTGCATCGTCACTGCGAAAACGTCGCATTAACTCTTGGGGCTCGGGGATCGTTGCTGATGCACGGTGGGGAAGCGATTCCCGTCGAAGGGGTCGAGACGATGGCGGTTGACACGACCGGTGCGGGCGACATGTATGCCGGTGCCCTGCTCTACGGAATTACAAACGGCCTGACATGGCAGCAGGCCGGGCACCTTGCGTCACATGCGGCAACTCGAATTGTTGGCCAGTTGGGCGCGCGACTGACGCAGCGATTTACCCCTGAAGAGATCGAGGCATTGCGAGCCTGAAGGCTTGGCTTGTGAATTTGACCGGGCACTGGAGCGGATGTCATGGGAATTTCAGGATTGGTCGCAGCGGTGCACTCGCCTTTTGCTGCAGACAGTGGAGAGCTCAACGCTGATGCGGTTTCAGCCCAACTTGAGTTGATGATCAGGCAGCGAGTTGCCGGGGTGTTTGTCTGCGGCAGCACAGGCGAGAGTCACTCTTTGAGCGTTGAAGAGCGTCAGCAGCTGGCCGAGGAGTGGCTCCGTCAGGCGAAGGGGACTCCATTGCAGGTCATCATTCATGTTGGCGGGAATTGTTTGCGGGACAGTGAGAGACTGTCGGCTCATGCAGCGCGGCATGGTGCTGCAGCGATTTCAGCTCAGGCTCCGTCTTATTACAAGCCTGGCAGCGTCGATGATTTGATCCGTTGGTGTTCGACTGTCGCTGCGTCCGCGCCAGACACACCGTTCTATTTCTACGACATCCCTTCGATGACGGGGGTGAGCCTCTCCATGCCGGAATTTCTGGAGCGGGCGGGAGAATCCGTACCGACCCTCACCGGACTCAAATTCACAAATCCGGATCTGATGAGTTTTCAGTTGTGTCAACGGGCTGCCGGGGGGAAGTATGATATTGCGTTTGGCGTGGATGAGATGTTATTGGCGGCACTGGCGATGGGAGCCGTTGGCGCGGTAGGCAGTACCTACAACTTTGCTGCGCCGATTTATCATCGTCTCACGGAAGCCTGGAAGCAGGGTGATCTTGAGACGGCCCGCAAAGAGCAGTTCCGATCTGTGCAGCTGATTCGTCTGCTTGCGTCACGTGGATATGTGGCGGCTGCCCGCGAGGTGATGGAGTTTTTGGGCGCGCCGGTTGGTCCGGCCAGACAGCCTCACAGGGTGCTGACTCCCCGGCAGTCCTCAGAATTGCGTGCTGAGCTGGAGGCACTTGGATTCTTTGACTGGATCACTGACTGATCTGCACTGGAGCTGCCTCAGGCATTGCCATGCGCGTGATTTCGGAACACCAGCAGCGTGTCTACGCAATCTGCAGACCCTGGTGCTTTGCAAGGCACTTGAAGTCAGCAGGCCGGAATGAATAACCATGCGACAGCTGCTGCTTTTGATTTTGTTTGCTCTTTCCGGATCTTCAATCCATGCCGACGATCCGGCTGAAGGCACTGACATCCGCAGGGAACGGTGGGAATTCTTTGAAAACAAAGTTCGACCGTTGCTGCAGGAACACTGTCTCGAGTGTCATTCGACGGAGGCCGCTGCGGAAAACGGTGAGCTGGACCTGCAAAGAGCTGCCGGGATCGCACGAGGCGGCAGCCGCGGTCTGCTCAACGATGCATCCAGCCCTGAATCCGGACTGCTGGCCAGAGTCATCAGTTATCAGGATTCGGATCCTGACCTGCGGATGCCACCGAGTGGTCAGTTGTCGCCGGGGCAGCGGGAAGTGTTGATGCAGTGGGCGAGGATGGGATTGCCGGTTCCGGAATATCAACCGGAAGAGGTGCGACGAACAGAGGAAATTGACTTCGCTGCGGGAAGGAAATTTTGGGCTTTTCAGCCGCTCCAGCAGATTGTTCTTCCTGATGGCTTGCCACGGGCGGGCCGGGAATCGGAAGTCATCGACTTCATGATTCAACGGCGTTTACAGCAGGCAGGAATCGACCGGGGACAGCCCGCGAGTCGCCCTGTTTTGATACGACGACTGAGTTTTGATCTGACCGGGCTGCCCCCGAGTCCGGAGGATCTTTCGCGGGTTCTGACCGAGGACGACCAGTGGGTTGCTCGTGAGATTGAGCGCCTTCTGGGAGAGGTCAGCTATGGGGAGCGGTGGGCACGCTTCTGGCTTGATCTCGCCCGGTATACCGATTTGACCCCGGACTGGCAGTCTCCAACTGATCGTGGCTGGTTATATCGCGACTGGGTTGTCGCGGCATTTAATCGCAATTTGCCGTACGACGAGTTTGTGCGCTTGCAGCTGGCAGCCGACAAGGTCAAGGGGGCTTCTCCTGCCGATCAGGCCGCGTTGGGTTTCCTGGGGCTCAGTCCAACTTACTGGAAGGAGTTACGACTGGCTCCTGAAGTGATTCAGCAGATTGTTGCCGACGAATGGGACGAGCGCACTGACACGATCAGCAGAACTTTTTTGGGGCTGACGGTGTCGTGTGCAAGGTGCCACGACCACAAGTTCGATCCCGTTTCGACGGAAGACTACTACGGTTTGACCGGGGTCGTGGCCAGCACTCAGCTGGACGAGCGACCTTTGTTGGCTGCGGAAACTGCAGCGAGGGTGATCGCTGGCCGCTCAGAGTTGGCGGAACTGCAAAAGCAGCTCAATGCAAAGCCTCAGCCTCCAGCTAAGCTGAGGGAGTCTCTGGAGCGAAAGATTTCCGAGCTGAGGAACTCCGTTCCGGAACTGGAGACTCCATTCGCCCATGTCGTCCGGGACGCGACGGTTCACGTACTTCCCGACGGTGCGGAGAAGACGCGACTGGAGTATCACGAGGGTGAGGCGATCGATCTCGAAGTTTTCCGTCGCGGGAATCCGTCCAATCGCGGCAAAAGAGTTGGTCGCAGATTCCTGACGGTGCTGAGTGCCGAGGGCGAAGTTGCACTGCGTCAGGGAAGTGGGCGTTTGCAACTTGCCGATGCGATTTTGAACCAGGGCAGATCGCTGACAGCCAGAGTGATTGTGAACCGGGTCTGGGCTGAACATTTTGGCAGAGGGCTGGTCGGAACGTTGAGCGACTTCGGCAGGCAGGGTGATCGCCCCTCGCATCCTGAACTCCTCGAATACCTGTCAGGAAGATTCATCGAAGAGGGCTGGGACATCAAATGGCTGCATCGTCAGATCCTGCTGAGTCAGACGTGGCAGCTGAGTTCGGAGTGGAATGATAAGGCGGGAGCGAAAGATCCTGAGAACCGATTGTTATGGCGTGCGAACCGTCGCCAATTACCGTTTGAGATGTGGCGGGATGCGATGTTGTCGGTCGGTGGCCGGCTGGAAGCAACCGTGGGTGGTCCCGGCAGCTCGATTGATCAGCAGGAATTCTTTCGCCGATCACTGTACTTAATCGTGGCGCGGGAAGAGCTGCATCCCGTGC
>Ga0075479_10000524_pt1 | contig 16643 bp, 18 predicted proteins | sample DEB08_DNA_8_FD_76341 | JGI IMG/M metagenome (GOLD analysis project Ga0075479, IMG submission 76341) | Aqueous microbial communities from the Delaware River and Bay under freshwater to marine salinity gradient to study organic matter... | ecosystem: Environmental > Aquatic > Marine > Coastal ... | reverse complement strand
GTCAGGAAAACGGTAGAGCATCTCTACGGCGGCGACCACCTGCCAGCCTCCCCGCGGACCTACCGCACCAAGGTCGCCAACGCCCAGGAGGCTCACGAAGCGATTCGTCCCGCAGGCACCGACATGCCCACTCCGGAGTCGCTCCGCGGCCGGGTAGATGCCGACGGACTGCGTCTTTACGAGCTGATCTGGAAGCGAACCATCGCCTGCCAGATGGCTGATGCTCGTGGTCAGCAGACCACGCTGACGGTCGAAGCCAGTATGGAAGACGGTTCCAAGGCCACCTTCACCACCGGCGGAAAGACCATCGAGTTCGCCGGTTTCCTGCGAGCCTACGTGGAGGGTTCTGACGACCCCGCCGCGGACCTCGCTGACAAGGAGACCATCCTTCCTCCGCTGAACGTTGGGGACGTTGTCGACTGCCGGTCATTGGAAGCCGCCAGCCACACCACTCAGCCTCCTGCCCGCTACACCGAAGCCACGCTCACTCGTGCCCTCGAAGAAAAGGGCATCGGTCGACCGAGTACCTACGCCGCCACGATCGACACGATCCAGCGCCGGGAATACTGCCGCAAGCGGGGCAACGCACTCGTACCAACCTGGGTGGGCTTTGCCGTCTGTCAGCTGCTGGAACACAACCTTCCAGCATTGATCGACTATGCCTTCACGGCCCAGATGGAAGATGATCTCGATGCCATCAGCCGTGGTGAAGGCGAAAAGGTGGCCTACCTGAAGAAGTTCTACTTCGGCAATGGACGGGCTGGCCTTAAAGACATGCTCGCGGAGTCGATCGAAGATATCGACCCCCGCAAGGCGAGCAGCATCACCGTGACTGACGACGTGGTGGTTCGTGTCGGCCGCTACGGACCGTTCATTGAAGATGCAGAAGGCCGACGTGCGTCGCTTCCCCCTGAAGACACGCTGCCTCCAGACGAGCTGACATCCGCGAAGTGTGAAGAACTGCTCCTGCAGGCAGCCAAGGGGGATGAGCCGCTTGGCGAGTGCCCCAAGACAGGCCTGCCGGTCTACGCTAAGAACGGCCGGTTCGGCCCGTACGTTCAGCTGGGGGCTCCCGAAGAAGGAGGTCCCAAGCCGAAGTCGTCGTCGCTGCTCAAGGGCATGTCGCTGGAAACCCTCGACCTGGCCACTGCCTTGCGTCTGCTCGAACTTCCCCGCACGCTCGGCAACCACCCAGAGAGCAGCAAAGAGATCACGGCCCTCAACGGCCGCTACGGCCCCTACATCACCTGCGACGGAGACTCCCGCAGCCTACCCGCCGAACTGTCACCGCTCGATGTCACGCTTGAGCAAGCCGTAGACCTCCTCAAGCAGCCGAAGCTCCGAGGCAAGCGAGCTGCTCCGGCCGCATTGAAGACGCTCGGCGACTCCCCCGTCACTGAGAAGCCAGTGGTGCTCCGCGACGGCCGGTACGGGCCGTACGTCAATGACGGTGAGACCAACGCCTCGATCCCAAAGGGCACCGACCCCGACGGTGTGACCCTCGAAGACGCACTCGCCTTGCTCGCGGCCCGGGCAGCCGCCAGCCCGCGACGTGGCAGCAAGAAGAAGTCGGCGAAGAAGAAGGCAGCCAAAAAGGCCGCGAAGAAGAAGACCGCCAAGAAGGCTTCCAAAAAGAAAGCCGCGAAGAAAAAGGCTGCCAAGAAGAAGGCCGCCAGCAGCGAGAGCTAGCGGCCTTTCACACCACCCCTTCAGGCCACGCAGGCCGGCTCACTCATCGCCGCCAGGCATCTCGTCGAGCGCCACGGCGTAGGCGGTCGCGTGTGACCGACAGTGAGAAATACTCACCAGCACACAGCGGATGCCGAGTTTTTCAGCCACCGCGAGGGTGCCCCCTTGGAGCCGAGCGATCGGCCTGCCTGCAGCGGTGTTGCGAACCTCGATATCCCGCCAGCTGATGCCACGCCGCCAGCCTGTCCCGATCGCCTTGAGCACCGCCTCCTTGGCGGCCCAGCGACCGGCAAAGTGCTGCGTGGCCTGACGTCGACTACGGCAGTACTCGATCTCCGCGGGCGTAAACACACGCCCCACGAAGAGCTCACCGTGCTTCTCGATCATCTGTGCGATCCGCAGGCATTCAGTGATGTCGGTGCCAATCCCGAGCACACCCATCTCACTTCCCTCCCAGTGAGCGGCCGAGGCCACACGCCGCCCTCGCTCGATCAAGCACACGCCTGGCCTGCTCACGAGCACGAGCCGCCCCCTCCTCCAGAATGCCATCGATGGTGGCGGGATCTGCCGCAAGTTCTGCTCGGCGGCTGCGAGCGTCTGCAAAGAAATGCTCGGCTGCGGCATGCAGAGCCTTCTTGATCTCACCGTAGCCAAAGCCACCCCGCCGGTAGGTCTCCGCCATCGCGGCAGTCTCATCGGCAGACGCCATCAGTCGGTAGAGTTCGAACAGATGGTCGGTCTCAGGATCCTTCGGCTCCTCCATCGGACGGGAGTCTGTCGTGATCCGCATGATCTGCTTCTTGAGTTTGCCCGGCTCCTCAAACACCTGGATCGTGTTCTCATAGCTCTTGCTCATCTTCTGGCCATCCGTTCCCGGCACACGCGCTGCCGCTTCCAGCACCCGTGACTTCGGCAGTGTGAAGACCTCGCCGTAGAGATGGTTGAAGGTGCCGGCGAGATCGCGGCAGACCTCGACATGCTGCACCTGATCGTCACCCACAGGAACGGTGGTCGCATCGTAGGCGAGGATGTCTGCTGCCATCAGCACTGGGTAGGTAAACAAGCCCGCGTCGGCAGGCAGCCCTTTGGCCTTTTTCTCCTTGTAGGCGTGACAGCGTTCCAACAGCCCCATCGGAGTCACGGTGAGCAACAGCCAGGTCAGTTCAGTGACCTCCGGAACGTCTGACTGCACAAACAGCGTGGCCCGCGCAGGATCGAGTCCTAACGCCACCAGATCGAGTGCAGCTTCATGCACATACGAACGCAGCACCTTCGGATCCCGCACCGTCGTCAGCGCGTGCAGGTCGGCAATGAAGTAATACGCGTCCCCCGCGTGCTGCAGGTCGATGTACTGCCGAATCGCACCAAAATAGTTCCCCCAGTGAAAGCGGCCCGTCGGCTGGATTCCGGAGAGCACTCGCAGTCGAGCGGGCTCTGGTGAGGCAGCCTGATCGCCTGAAGCGTCAGGGGCATTGGCAGACTCAGGTGCGATCATGATCCTCTTCTCGGTTTCTCTACCCGTCTATTCGTCTGGTCCTGTCTCTCTGACCTCTCTGCAGAGGTCAGACGCATTGCCCGCAGCACGCTGATTGGCACTGGTTCATCGACACTGAGGGCCTTCGTCACGTACCCGGAAGCTGCAGCGTACCGACAAGGTCTGCAACCGTTGAGGCACCCGCTTCTGTCAGGGCTGTCGGAAGCTGCTCCAGCAGGCGGCCGGCAGCCGTGGGGTCGGTGAAACTCGCCGTGCCAATCTGCACAGCGGAGGCACCCGTCACGAGAAACTCCATCACATCATCGAGCGTGGCAATCCCGCCGACGCCCACGATCGGAATCTCAACCGCCTGCCGCACCTGATATACGCAGCGGAGAGCGATCGGCTTGATCGCCGGTCCACTCAGTCCCCCCATGCCATTGCCGAGCATGGTCCGGCGACGACGCCAGTCGACGACGATCCCCAGACAGGTGTTAACCAAGGTCACCGCATCTGCCCCACCCTCGGCAGCCGCGCGTGCGATCGCCACGATGCTCGTCACGTTAGGCGAGAGCTTGGCCAACACCGGCAGTTCGGTCGCCTCCCGCACACCTGATACCACGCGGCGACACATCTCAGGATCACTCGCCAGGTCAACACCATGGCTGACATTTGGGCAGGAGATGTTCAGCTCGAGTGCTGCGATCCCGGGCGTGCCATCAAGCCGGGCTGCCAGTTCGATGAACTCCTCCACGCAGCCACCAGCGATGCTGACCACCACCGGGGCGCCGCAGCCTGCCAGCCAGGGGAGCTGTTTCTTGAGAAAGGCCTCAACACCGTCGTTGTCGAGGCCGATCGAGTTGAGTAGACCGCCTGTGGTCTCCACCGTTCGCCAGGGGTGATTGCCGCGACGAGGCTGCGGCGTGATCGTCTTCGGGACCACGCCACCGAGCTGCCCAACAGGCACGTAGTCGGTCATCTCACGGCCGTAGCCAAACGTTCCCGAGGCCACCATGATCGGATTGGGCAGCTGCAGCCGGCCGAGCTGCACCGCAAGCGAAGACGCCGGCGAAGGGGATGGAGTGGTGTTCACGGCGTCTGGACCGCCCATCTGTTACGCGAAAAAAAGGTGAGATTCGGAGTGTAGCCGGTTTTCCCAGAGCCCCCAGCCCCTCTCGGCAGTGCGTGGGTCGTAAGAGAAAAACGGATTGAATCAAGTTTGACGGTCGTGCCGGTCGATCCTCCCTGTGGATGCCGGCGAACGGGTCGGATGAGGGCTTCCCTCGTTTGACACTAAACCGTTGGCAGCACTAGGCTTCGGTCGTTTTTTGCATCTCCTGCACGCGGTTCAGCAAGCCGCCTTCAGCAGACGCTGAGAGGGCCCGAGCTATGACCAAGAAGGACATCGTTCGAACCATCGCAGAGGAACTTGGGCTTCCCCAGCAGCAGGCCAGAGAACTGGTCCAGAAAACGTTCGACACACTTGTCGACACGCTGGTGCGGGAAGGCCGAATCGAACTGCGAAACTTCGGCGTTTTCCAGATCAAACAACGCGAGGCGAGGATTGGCCGCAATCCGCGAACCGGTGAAGAAGTGCCGGTGATGGCAAAGCGGGTGGTGGTCTTCAAGCCTGGCAAAAAGATGGAAGCGAAGGTGCAGGCGGCTGAGGTTTCCAGTTCGCCTCCACAGGATGACGACCACGACGGACCGGATAACGACGGCTCGTCATGATCCCTCACCCAGCCGGGCTGGGGGCATCGACGCAGGATGCAGGAGATGCACAGGATGAACGGACTCATCACTCGCTTCCGCAGTCAAACTTCGGGATCGCACGCCCGACGGCTGTTTGGTACGCATGCTGGCTCACACGGGCCAACAGGCAGCAGTCGTCAGATGGGTGGTGCGTGCACGTGTGTAGAAGGTGGCGAAGAAACGCCATCCCGTATGGAGGCTCGGCAGATGCGGACAACGCCCAGGTTCACCATCACTTGGCTCTTGCTCGTCGCCAGCGTGCTGTCGACATGCACGGGCTGCCTGATTCCGATGTATTCGGGCGATCCGGTTCGCCGAACAAAGCAACTGATCCACACGTCCGAAGATCTTCGTGCGATCACGGATGAGTGGGAACGGATCTGGTTCCTCGATCAGCCATCACACATGAAGCCGTACCGGACTCACGGTGGCATTCTCTAATGCCGTCGTGCCGGCAGCGTGCTGACTCACGGCCGCCGGCAGCACGCGTCTGAGAGCCTCGGAACCGTTGTCACTACAGCCGGATCTTCGCCGCCTGCTCGACAATCTGCTCGAGCGGCACGAGGTTGCCTTTATTGCAGCCAGGACAGGCCTCCGCCGCTTCGGCCCAGGCCTCCGGACTGCGGAGATTGGAATCCCAGAAGGGCCATGTCCTGCACTGGCGGGGCCGCGCGTCGTAGACTGTGCACTTTCTCGTGTCGGCATCGAGTAGAACACAGTCGCCGCCCTTGCGTTCCTTGAGCGAGCGTCGGATACCAACCCGCTTCACGAACCGTCTCTCAAAGACGGCAGGCGTCATCCCGCGGGCCGCAGCGAGTTCTTCCACCTCTTGCTGATTGACCCAGACGTAGCCCTCAGCGCCGGTGCAGCAGTCGCCACACTGCGTGCAGCGAAACCGAAGACCATCGGCATACCACGGTTCACTGGTTTTGCGTGATGCCCCTGCCATTGCTTCTGTCCTACTGGTTCGGTGTTGTCGTCGCGTTGTTCTCGTCGCGTCAGCCCCGTCGCCTCATGCGACCGCCACCAGAGATGCCACGGTCTCGATCAGTGCCTGGCAGTCTTCCGCGGTATTGAATGGGCCAAAACTCGCCCTCACCGTGCCCTCCGGTGTGCTCAGCCAGCGATGGACCTGTGCAGCACAGTGAAATCCGCTGCGAACCTGCACACCAGCCGCCATCTCCAAGGCAGCGGCGACCTCGGCTGGAGCATAATGCTCAACCAAAAAACTCACAATTGGCAGGCCCTCGTCTGCGCCGAGCACCCGCACCCCATCGATCTGCTCAAGCTGCTCCCGACAGGCCGAAGCCAGCTGGCGACTGACTGCATGCGGCTCGAGATTCTCCACTCGCTGAGCGGCCGCCCAGGCCGCCGCTGCGCCCCAGCCTGCGGCTGCTGCGAGATCGCCCGTGCCCACCTCGTGGCGAGCGGCAAACGCCTCAGGCATCGCCATGGTGTCGCTGAGCGAGCCGGTGCCTCCCTGCAGCAACGGCTCGGGCTCCACGCCTTCACGACACCACAGACAGGCATTGCCGTGTGGTGATAGCAGCCACTTGTGGGCCGGCGCCACAAGCACGTCCGCGATGAGGTCTGCAGCGACTGGCACGAGCCCTGCGGTCTGAGCAGCATCGAGAACAACGAGCCCACCACGTTCGTGGGCCACTTCAGCAATCTCAGCCGCCGGCTGCACGACTCCAGTCACGTTTGAACCATGCGAACAGGCGACCAGCCGCGTCGACGATCGCCACCCCTCGGCAATCGCCTGCGGATCCACCCGCCCCGCCGAATCACAGGGCACAACCGTCATCTCGATCACGCCCCGCTCGGCGAGCCATGCCAGCGGCCGGAGCGTCGCGTTGTGATCAGCTGCCGTCGTGATCACATGATCGCCTGATTTCAGCAGACCATGCAGAGCGATGTTTAGCCCGAGCGTGGCGGTCGCCGGCATGGCAATCCGCTGAGGATCAACATCGCCAAGCAGTTCGGCCCACGCCCGACGAGCTCGCTCAACGAGAGTCGCTCCTTCCACTGCCTCGCGATAGCTGCCTCGCCCCGGCGCAACCCCAAGCTCGACGGCGGCGGCCTGCCAAGCGGCCACCACCTCAGGCGGCTTGGGCCAACTGGTCGCAGCCTGATCGCAGTAGCGTCGCGGAGGAAGGGACTCCTTCGACACCTCAGCCTCCAATCTCATACATCGCTCGCCCCGGTCGTGTGAAACTCGGCGTGCCGATCCCGTGGGCTTCCCGTTTGGCCTTCACGCAAGCCTGCATCAGCTCAGCAAGCGCACGATCTTCACAGCCGTCTCGCAGCAGCTGCCGCGCATCCCACTCCTCTGTGGAGAACAGACAGTTACGAAACTGACCGTCCGCAGTGAGCCGCAGCCGATCACACCGCTGGCAAAACGGCTGCGTGACAGGATCGATAAAGCCCACCAGGCTGCCTGCTGTATCGGCCGGCATGTCGGCGTAGCGGTAGTCGACCGCAGGCTGACCAGGATCATTCCCAGCCACAGGCTGAAGCGGACCAACCGCCTCCTCGAGCACCGCCCGCACGTCACTTCCCGAAAGCACCTGCGGCTGAGACCAACGCTGGTCAGCGTCGAGCGGCATAAACTCGATAAACCTCAAGTGGAATCCCTGCTCACGAGCGAAGCGTGCCAGTGGGACAATGTCCTGCTCGGTGAGTCCACGGATTGACACGGCATTGAGCCTGATCTGGTTCAGTCCCACCCGCTTGGCTTCGGCAAGCCCAGCGAGCACCTGCGACAGCCCATCACTTCTGGCGAGTTCTCGAAACGTTTCCTCCCGCAGGCTATCGAGACTGACGTTGATCCGGGAGAGCCCCGCAGCCGCCAAGTCCGCGGCTTGTTGCTTCAGCAGCAGGCCATTGCTCGTCAACGCCACCTCGTCGATGCCGGCCACCGCGAGCAGCCGTTCGATCAAGCGATGCAAGTCACGGCGCACGAGCGGCTCACCACCCGTGAGCCGGATGCTGCGAACACCGAGCTCGGCCGCCACGGCCACGACACGCTCGATCTCTTCAAAGCTGAGCAGTTCTTCTCTGGGCTTGAAGGTTACATCGAGCGGCATGCAGTAGCGACAACGGATGTTGCACCGATCCGTCACGCTGACGCGAAGATCCGTGTGCACACGTCCAAAGGCATCGATCAGCTTTTCTGCGGCAACGCCGCCCTCCTGTTGAGGTGATGACTGCGACGCATTCATGGCCCTGGCCTCTCCTCACCATGAACCCACCGGCGCGAGCCATCTGCGGCATGCTCCCGCTTCCAGATCGGCACGGAAGACTTGATTCGGTCCATCAGCCAGGCCGTCGCTGCGAAGGCATCTCGGCGATGTGGGCTGGAAACGGCAATAGCGACACTCGCCTGCCCCACTTCCACCACGCCAAGCCGATGCACGATGCCACAGCCTTGCAGCGAAAACCGCCGCACGGCCTCCTCCTGCAGCAGGGTGAGGCTGGCTGTTGCCATCGGGCCATGCGCCTCATACTCCAGCCTCTCGGTGATTTGATCACCGGTCTTGCTGCGGGTGGTACCCACAAACACCACAACCGCTCCGGCCAGTTCCGAGCCCACCTGACACCGCAGCTGCTCGACATCGATTGGGGCCGCAGTCAGACGTGGCGGAATGCCTGCATCGCCACATGAGCGCGGCGGAGCATCGACGGTCTTGCTGTTCGGCGTGGCTCGCTCTGCCATCATGTCCCTCGCGACTCAGCCACCACTCACCGGCGGCAGCATGGCCACGTCATCACCCACGGCCACCTGATCCTGATCGCGGCAGTACCGCTCTCCCACCGCGACCGCACTGCGAGCCAGGAGAGACGCAGCCGCTGGATACTTGTTCTGGAGTGCACTGCGGAGATCTGCTGCTGTGCCTCCCTGCCAGTCCAGGGATACCTCACGATGCCCAACCAGTTCGGCCAAGCCCGCAAAGAGCATCACCGCCAGCTGCCTGTTGTTCATCGAAGACCTGTCTCAGAAAACCGTCTGGCCACCGTCATGCACCATTGCCTGACATCTATTGTATCGCGACGGCGGCTCCTCTTGAGTGACTCACGAACGGGCCAGGATCAGCTGGTCACAAGGTGGCCGCTGGTTGCCGACAGCATCCCCTCGAGCCCCTCGACAGAGCCATACGACATGGCGAGGAGTTTGATGGGATGCACCGTCGGCTTGGTCGTCCCCTGCTCCATTTGCAAGCGGCACGCCGAACACTCGGTCACGCCTGCGGCCACCCGTGCTTCTCGCATGGCTGTGGCCAGCTTGTAGCCGGCTCGCAGGCTGGTGCGGTAATGATCCCGGGCAAGCCCGAAGGTGCCAGCCATGCCTGAGCAGCCGCGGTCTTCCGCATCCACAAACAGTCCAGGGATCAGTCGCAGCAGATGCTCCGCAGGGCTGGTGCCGCTGCGAGCCCGCACATGACAGGGCGTGTGGTAGAGCAGCCGGGCGGAGATGGGCTGAAAATCGAGCCGGAGTCGCCCTTCCCTGTGCAGCTCCCAGAGGAAGGTGGTCGCGTCGGTCGTCGCATCTGCAATCCGGCCAACCTCGTCGTCGTCGAGCAACAACGGGTAGTCATGCTTCAGGCAGGTGACTGCCGCCGGCTCAGTACTGATGATGCGGTATCCCTGCCGCACCGCCTCCGCCAACACCCGCACATTACGGCGTGCCAGACGCCGAGCCGCCACCAGATCTCCCTCGGTGACCAGCGGCATGCCCGCTGACACCTGCCGAGGATCGATCCAGACACCAATCCCATTGTGCTCAAGCACACGCACGAGTGCCTTCGTGAGCAGCGGATCGTGACGGCGTGCAAAGGTGTCGAGGAAGATCATCACGCGGGGCCAGCCATGCCGAGATGGCCGGGTGTAGCCGCGACGAGCAGCCCACCGCAGCAGCTGATTGCCGGCGAATGGGGGCAGTTTCCGGCCGCGGGCGATGCCCAGGGTCTTTTCCATCAGCCAGCGTGTCTGCGTGCCTGCCAGGGCTGCATTTGCCAGCGGCCGCATCGCTCCGCCCACGGCGGAGAGCAGATCGACTCGTGCCCGCAGCCAGCGGCCCCAGCCAAGACCATTCGTAGCCACATGTGCTGCCTTGATTTCCGTCACCAAGGCTGGGATATCGACACTCGTGGGGCAGTCGACCCGGCACTGATGGCAGTTGAAGCACTGATCCGCCACGGCTCGGGCAGCGTCACTCTCCATCGCTGAGGCAGGGAGTTCGCCTCCCAGCACGCGAGCCAGCAGGGAGGCTTTGGCTCGCGGCGATGCTTCTTCTGAGGGCTGTTCCCGAAACAACGGGCACATGCGTGTCGCAGAGTCACGACTTCGGCAGCCACCACAGCCGTTGCAGGCCTCGACCTCCTCCACCACCGCCGCCGCTCCCCACTGCAGTTGCGGTTCGAGCACCTCCAGCTGCATTGGGGTTCGTGCATGCCGCGCCAGAGGCTGGGCAGTGGCACCGACAATGATGCCGGGATTGAGCGTGCCAGCAGGATCGAGGCAGCTCTTCAGCTCGGCAAACACCGCTGCCAGTTCGGGAAAGAGCCGTCCAAACACCGCAGTCCTGGAGAGGCCAAGCCCCTGTTCACCACCGATGGTGCCTCCAAGCGAAGCGACATGCCCGGCCACCTCGTCAGCAAATGACTCCAGCCGCGCGCGTTCATCAGCATTCTGAACATCGACAAACGGGCGAATGTGCAGTTCCCCGTGCCCAGCATGCCCAAACAGCATTGCGGTCACCGAGGTGCGTTTCATGGCAGCCTGAAAGCCGGCGAGAAACTCTGGCAGTCGCTTCGGGGGCACGACCACGTCCTCGATGAATGGCACCGCCGGCGTAGAGCCGCGGCTACCCTGCAGCGTGGAGACCACATTCCGCGACAGCCGCCAAGCGAGGCGTGTGTCGTCATCATCTTCCGCACGATGAATCGCGACATTGAGTCCAGGCGTCAGCTGCAGCTTCTCCATCGCCGCGGCGAGCTGACGGCGGGCTTCGCGACGGGTGTCAGCGGCGAACTCCACCAGGAGGCAGCCATCGGCCCACCGGGGAATAATCAGATCGAACGCGACTTCACTGGTACGGGCGAGCGTGAGATGCCGGCGATCGAGCAGATCGCAGCAACTCGGCCCGTCGGCAAGCAGCTGAGGCACGGTGACCGCAGCCTTCTCCAGCGAATCGAAAAAGACCAACGCCACCGCCGTGGCATGATCGCGGGGGAGGGTCTGAAGGGTGATCTCGGTGATCACACCGAGGGTTCCCTCGCTCCCACACATCAGGCGGGCAAGGTCGATCATCCCGTCGCGGCGGAGGTCGTGGAGGCGATAGCCGCCGTGCAAGCGACGGGTAAATGGCTGCTCTCGGGCGATCACCTCTGCGTGGCGAGCGAGCAGTCCTCCAACTGCTGCGGCGAGTGTTGCCGGCGTGGGCCTCAGGTCGTCGGTGGGTTCTCCTGGGGGCGGCAGACAGCGTGGAAGCCCGCTTGGCAGCGTCGGCTTCAGCGTGACCAGCGAGCCATCCGCCAGCACGACATCCATAGCCAGGACACGCTGACGGATTGATCCGTGGCGAAGAAACCGGCTCCCCGAGAGGTCTCGACCAATCATGCCCCCAATCGTGGTCACTGAGATCGTGGCAGGGTCTGGCCCGAGCATCCTGCCGCGACTGGCAAGCCGCTGATCGAGTTCAGCGGCGACCACCCCGGGCTGCACCCGCACCGTTGCTCCCGCGTCGTCAAAGGCCACCACCCGCCGCATCAATCGAGAGGTGTCGACCACGATGCCGGGCCCAATGGCCGAGCCAACGAGATTCGTGCCACCCCCACGAGGATGAATCGTCAGCTCATTCTCGGCCGCCCACCGCACCGTCGCCGAGACGTCGGCCGCAGTCCTCGGCCGCACCACCGCTAATGGCATGCGTTCAAACAGGCTCGCATCGGTGGCATACAGCGAACGCGTCACCTCATCGCAGCAGACCTCGCCAGAGACGATGCCCCGCAGGTCTTCTTCGATGCGCTGCGGTTCATGTTCCATGGAAACGCTCGAGCTCGATCAGGGCATCAGTCAGATGACTCACTGGAGACGGGAGGCTGGGATGCCACAGCGGGGGTGGCAACAGCACCGCTGCGAGCGGTCATCTGCCGATGCTTTTCATGGGTTTCGAGATTGAAGGGCTCATGCCGCTGCGTCACGCTCGGTCCGCGGTAGCGGGACCCACAGCGGTAGCAGGTCAGGCAGTCGCTGAAAATCAGAAACAACAGGGCGTCAATCGCGGCGGTGGCAAAGAGGATCCCGTACGTCCAGAAGCGGTAGGCGAAGCCCCACGCCACACAGCTCGACGCCAGCCCGACGACAACAATCCCCACTCCGAGTCTCTGCGGAAAATCCTTCCGCACAAACAGTTCGTGGCTCGGGCAGACCACACAGCGTTGCACATGCCCATCCACCACCGCGGACTCTGGAACTGCAATCGCATGCGAGCAGCTGCCGCAGACCAACGACTCCTGTTGCTCGAACTGGTCAACGCGGTTGTCTCGGCTGCACTTTGGGCAGCGGTAGGTGATCTGCATCGAAAAGTCCATCAAAAGCGAGCAGGGCGTTCGGCGACATTACGCCGCCTCATGGTCAGACAGGCCACCCGGCCCGTTCGGTCAACAGCTGCGCAGTCAGTTCGCCAACAATGGCCGCCAGGCAGGCGACGTACAGGATACCGGTGGCACTCTGCGTGTTGGGAATCTCAAGCGTACGCCGGCTCATCACCAGCAGCACCGGCAGACCTGCGAGCCCCGCGATCCATCGCAGTCCACCGAGAGCCGCCATGGCGGGATCCCCGAGAAGCCCGTAGAGGCTTGGCAGACCCGCCAGGGCAACAGCCGTCTCCAGACCCCAGACGGCAAGCGTCCAGAGCACCATTGTCTGCAGAATATCGACCCGCATCCCCGGGGCGTTGAGATACCAGTGGCCAAGCAGCATCGCGTGCACGCTGAGGCCGATCACCAGGCCGGCCGAAAGGGCCGCCGCCGATCCCATCACACCCGCAGTTGTCAGCCCCGGCTGGGCAACAGACCCCATCGTGGCGATCGCCAGCGCTGCGGTCACCACCACCGTGCAGCCGATCGCAAACGTCCGCCGAGCTGCCAGCCAACCGATGCCTCCAAGCCACGAAGCCACCGCCGCCAGCCCGCAGGCCACACAGACGAGTCCAATCGGCCATGCCGTGGCGGCTGCGAGTGCAGCCAGCGTTGCCAGCCCCATCACAACCAGCAGGTTCACGCGAAAGAAGCCAGCCGGAACATCGCCAGCGGGGGTGAGCAGGAGTCCGACGGCCATGCCCCAGGCGAAGCGGCAGAGAAACGACACCAGCAGGGTCATCGCGTCTCCTTCACACACAGCCACAACCGCTGGCAGGACGCCAGGCTGAGGAGCGGTCTCGACACTCGCTCGCGGCTCATCCGCCCCGCCCCCCATAGATCAGAGCCATCACCTCCGAACGACTCGAGAGGTTCGAACGGAAGATGCCCTTCATCGCTGACGTGACACAGAGGCTGCCCGGCCGCCGCACTCCACGAATCGTCATGCAGGTGTGCGAGGCCTCAACCACCACGGCAGCCCCGCGAGCTCCCAGCTCATCCATGATCAGGTCGGCGATCGTTTCGGTCATCCGCTCCTGCACCTGAGGACGACGTGAAACGACTTCCACGATGCGGGCCAGCTTGCTCAGGCCAACCACCCGTCCATTGGGCATGTAGCCGATATGGGCCTGTCCCATGAAAGGCAGTAGGTGATGTTCACAGACGCTGTTGAACGAGATGTCACGCACGAGCACGATTTCGTCGTACTTCTCGGTGAACGCTTTTTGCATGTGCACGCGTGGATCGTCATGCAGTCCGGAGAAGAGCTCGGCATACATCCGTGCCACACGGGCGGGTGTCTCCAGCAACCCTTCTCGATCGGGATCCTCGCCAACCGCCAGCAGGATCTCACGGACTGCGCGTTCAATCCGCGGCTGGTCCACTCCTGGCCTGGTCTCTTGATTCTTGCCGTCGTTCACAGACATGCCTGCTGATCACTCCTTGCGTCTCGCCATGTCCATCACCGGCAGGCGATGAACGACCACCGAGGCCCCAGCCGACACCCGCTGGAGCTCGTGGCCACCCGTGGAGACTAGTTGACGCTGAACCGCGGGGGAAACGGCCTCGATCCACCCCCGGTGGGACGGCCATCCATCGCCTCGAGCAGCAGTTCCGTCCGCTTCATCACGTCACACTCGGCGAGCAGCCGAATCTTGCTCTCAAGGTTGAGATTGATCGTGTAGGCCACGATGTCGGAGAGCATTCCCAGGGTGATCTGATTGCCGAGCAGCTGATCGAGCTGCTCAAAGGCGTCGGGCAGTTTGGGAAGGGCCCGCTTGAAGCCTGCCAGGAGCTGCTGCTGCAGGTCGGCCGCCTCATCCTCATCCACATTCTCAGGCACCACGTCCTCAAGAATCTCCGACTCCACCACACGGAAGAGTTTCTTGGGGGGAAGTTCCTTGACGAGACGGAGCCGACGCACACCGAGCATCAGCACGTTGTAGGTGTTCTGCTCCGTCTGCTGGTAGGTTGCAACGCGGCAGAGACAGGCAGTCTCTCGGAGCGTGGGGCGGCCTTCGGCCTGCTCCCAGCCCGGCGCGAGCAGTCCCATCGCGATCAGGCGGTCATCCTCGAGGGCCTCTTCAAGCATGGCCCGATACCGCGGCTCGAAGATGTGCAGCGGCTGCATCACATGCGGAAACATGACGAGATTGGGCAGCGGAAAGACACGGGCTAGGCCCGAAAACTGTTCTGCGGAAAAAGAGAATGGCTCGTCAGTCATCGGTAGCTTGGATCAGACCGCCTCCCGATCAGCGGAGGGCTGATGCGGTGGCGGTGGGTCGAGGTGGATCTCTGGTAGCAGTTCGGGGTCGAGTTCGATCTCGGGAAAGGCCTCGTCGCTGGCGGCCACTTCAGCGAGGCAGCGATGAAACGCTGTCAGAAACGCCTCGACGTCGAGCCCGAGGTGCTTTGGCTTGTAGGGCTCGAGGTAGTCGCTGGCGGAGGCATGGAGTTTCCGTGCCCCGCGGATGTTGCCGTTACCAAAATGGTAGAGGGCAACCGCCGCCTGGATCAGGCCCTGGTAGAACTTTCGCGAGGGACCGCGGTAGTCCGTCCAGAGCTCCTCCCACTGCTCGTGACTCTCGTAGTAGTCGCACTCGTTGAAACTCACGATTCCGGCCAGATAGAGCGGATCGTAGTCGTCGGGAGTGGTGTCGGGAGCGTCGGTTGATTCGGTCATAAGCAAAACCCTCTCTCCACAGCGTACCACTCGTTGCCCTACCAAGTTGGCCCCCGCGGCGGGGCTGCCTGTGCTATTATGAGTTTTGCGTGAGGGGTGGCAGCCCCTCGCCGACCTCCCCGGGAGCCCGTCATGATCCTCTCCGGTCACGAGATCAAACAGCAGCTGGGCTCCAATATCCACATCGATCCTTTCGATGAGGAGCGGCTCAACCCCAACAGCTACAACCTCTCCCTGCATGACGAACTGCTCGTCTACGAAGAGGTCGTGCTCGACATGCGGAAGAGCAACCGAGTGCAGCGGGTTTCGATCCCGGAAGACGGCCTCGTCCTCGCCCCCAATCAGCTCTACCTCGGCCGCACAATCGAACGTACCGAGACCCACAATCTCGTGCCGATGATCGAGGGCCGGAGTTCGGTTGGCCGACTCGGCCTGTTTGTGCATGTCACGGCAGGGTTTGGAGACGTCGGTTTTTCAGGCTTCTGGACCCTGGAGATGTTTGCCGTGCAGCCGGTAAAGATCTACCCGGGCGTGCCGATCTGCCAGATCTTTTTCCACCAGATCACAGGCGATATCACCGAGTACGCCAGCGAGAAATATCAGCACAACCACGACATCCAGCCCAGTCTGCTCTTCCGTGAACTCGACCCCACCGGTGATGCCGATGAACAGATGGAGTTCTCGTTTGAGGGCGAGCGGTTCTTGGGCCGCCCGCCGGCTCGCTCTGTCCCACGGGTGTGATCATGCGTAACGCACTTGCCTGGCTTTCGATGGTCCTGACGCTCGGATTTGCTGGTGCTTCCCTTGCGTCCCTCTTCGCGAACGCCTCGATCGTACAGATGGGCTCGTTCTCGCTGGTGGGCGTCACCATGCCGCTGGTCGTCTGGGCTGGCCTCGGTTTGCTCGCTCTGGCCGTGCTCCTGACCCTGGTTATCCTCGTAACGGCCGCGATCGGGTAGCATCCTCGCATCACGACTTTGCGAGGAGCTTTTGATGCTACGAACCCACACCTGCGGCGAACTCCGTCCCGAGCATGCTGACACCACGGCAACCCTGGCTGGCTGGGTTGATCGTGTGCGTGACCATAAGGGCGTGATCTTTCTCGATCTCCGTGACCGGTACGGGCGGACGCAGGTGGTCGTTGGGCCGGAGAGTGGCGAGGCCAACCTCGCGGCTGCCAAGAAGGTGCGGCCTGAGTGGGTGATTCAGGTCACCGGCAGTGTGTCCCTGCGGCCGGAGGGCACGGTCAATCCCAAGATGGCCACTGGCGGCATCGAGCTCGCCTGTGAGCAGCTGACCGTCTTCAGCGAGGCTGAGACACCGGTCTTCCAGCCGGGTGCGGTCGAACTGCCAGGCGAAGAAGTCCGCCTGAGCCATCGCTGGCTCGACCTGCGGCGGCAGG
>Ga0075479_10000523_pt1 | contig 16643 bp, 12 predicted proteins | sample DEB08_DNA_8_FD_76341 | JGI IMG/M metagenome (GOLD analysis project Ga0075479, IMG submission 76341) | Aqueous microbial communities from the Delaware River and Bay under freshwater to marine salinity gradient to study organic matter... | ecosystem: Environmental > Aquatic > Marine > Coastal ... | reverse complement strand
GGGGGGGGGCTGGAAACAGCTTGCGAGCGCCGGCCTGACCAATTCCTGCGGCCAGCGTCGCGGCTCGCTGCCTGGCCTGTCAGGACTGCTGCGGAATGGAGTACCCGGTCATGTCAGCACCGTGGTCAGTTGTTGCTCGTTTGTTCATGTTCACTTGCGGACAATGCTGACGATTCCGAAGTGTCGTGGAGAGCGTTGTTGCGCCGTTTCTCAGCTCGGATCAACTGCAGGTTGCGAATGTAGACGAAAAGTCCCAGAGACTGGCCGAAGATAAAGACCGGGTCTTTCTTGTGGATTGCGTAGGTAGCGAGCACCGCGCCGCCGCAGATGCTGAGATACCAGAAGATCACGGGAATTACGCTTTTTCCGAGGCGTTCACTGCTGAGCCACTGTACGACAAAGCGACTCATGAAAATGACCTGTCCCATGAAGCCGAAGATGATCCAGCCTTGATCGCTCATTCATTTTGTCCGTCGCTGACTGCAGATTTGGTGGAGAACGTATCAGCACACCAAAGCCTCATGTGTCGTGGTATGAGATATGTGTGTTGAGAACTGCAGAGATGCTAACATAGACGGAATCATCGTGGGAGAGACGCCCGAATGCTGAATCAGGAGTGCCACTCAGGAGCGACGCAAGAGGACATAACGGTTGCGGGCAATCTGCGGAAACATTCCGGGCAGAAGATCGAGATGGGGTGCCGAGCAGATGTGGTGGACAGATCTGTCCGAAAGTTTGGTTCCTGAAATCCATGCGAGACGGCAGTATGTGCGGTACTTTTTCACCGATCCGTGCGATGCATTTGGTTTGACAGAGCAGAGAATCGCAAACTAGCATCCAACAGGATATGATCAGCACTGACCGTTAAAACGTGCGTGCGAACTGGGCCATGCAACGCGTTGATTCCCCGGTGTTGCGCGGCGCATCACCATTGGTTGTGCACATTCGTTGCGAACTCCGTGGATCGTTCATCTGTTGATCTCGGCTGTTGCAGTGAACAGTGATTTGGGGAGTGCGAGCAGTCTGCTGAACTCCGAATGGATTTTTGCAGGTCCTCACGGTGACGATTCGTGCCCGGGATTTCGGAGACGAAACAGTTATTTCTTCGCTGTTGGAGATTGGCCGGAGACATTGCTCCGGGATCAGTGTCCATCTGCTCAGTGCTCACTTTCAGTCCGGGGGCTGACTGTTTCCGCTACCTCTGGTTGCAAAACGACAAAGCGCGTCAACATGTCAACAATGAATAGTGCCGACAATCGAGTCCGCCCACCGCAAATCAGGCTGACTCGATACGACATGGTGATTGGAATGCTGCAGACGTCTGCCCTCGTGGCGGGTCTGACATTCATTGCCATGGTTGCCATTTGGCTGTCCAATCGTCTTCCTCCACCGGTGTCTCGCAAGATTGAGATGCTTCCGGCTGGTGACGGTGGGTGGGAAGACGGCGCGCCGGATGCAACGCCCAACGTCGAGTCGCCTGAAGACGCCGTTCCGGATCCGTCTGTTTCCAATGAAGAGTCTGATGTGACGGAAATTGAAGAGGTTTTGGAGCAGGTTCTTGAGGTTGCTGAGAATGCGGCGGTCATTGAGGCACCACGCGAGAGTAATGCCACGGAGAGTTCCGGCATTCCCGGCAGTGCCGACGGTACGGGAGGTCGCCCACTGGGCAGTGGCGGCCCGGGACGCGGCGGGGCAAAACGCGAACAGGGCTGGATTGTGGAATTCGCGGACAAGGGCGATGCGGAAAGTTATGCCGCGCAATTGGACTTCTTCGGAATCGAACTTGGGTTGCTGCTGAAAGAGGATTCAAGACTGTATTACCTCAGTAATGCCAGTCAGCCGCGTCCATCGATTCGTGAGGTTCGCACGGGCGAGGGTGAGAAACGTCTGTTCCTGAACTGGCAGGACGGCAGTCAGGATCGCGTGAAGGCGGATATCGAACTTTTTGCAAAGGCGTCGATCAATGCTGAGTCCGGTGTGATCATGCACTTTTATCCGGCGGACGTCGAGCAAATGCTGGCGCAACTGGAGGTTGACTACAACAACCAGCAGCCCTCAGGTATTCGCAGGACCTACTTTCAGGTGAAACGAAAAGGCGGTTCGGAATACGAATTCACTGTGACCCGGCAGATTCTGAAATAGGCAGGTTGACTCTCTTAACAAATCAGTTGAGCGGTTGCTCCCGAGCAGCGGCTGGATTTGGATTCATTATTCTGACAAGGCCGAGTTGTGTTTGGGGCGTCTTTACAGAAAGGCGGCCGTCACGGCAGCGGCTCCTGATGAAACGTTTGTTTGTGGAATTCCCAATGATCAATTTTGCAGATTTCTTGCATTGGACGAGCATTATCGCCCAGGACGCGGCGCCTGCTGCGGGCCCGTCGGCCTTCATGAAGACCATCGAAAACTCCATCTGGATTGGGATCGGTTTTTGTGCCGTGGGTGGTCTGTTCACAGGGATTCTCCTGCTCAGCCGCATTCGGAAGAAGCGATTTCCGGGGGCGGCGGCTGAACAGAATTTCCTGACGGAAATCGGCGAGTGTCTCGACAAGGCGGATTACGACGGTGCTCTTGCTGTCTGTGATAATCCCGGTTTATGGGACAAGGCGTTGCCTCAGTTGACGCAGTTTGCTGTTCAGGCGCGGGACGAGCCGATGAAGAAGCTTCGTCAGGCGGTTGTGGACCGGTTTGAGCGAGACATTCTGAGTGGTTTGGAACGCCTGAATGCGTGGGTGGGAACCGCCATCAAGACAGCACCGCAGCTGGGACTGCTGGGAACGGTTCTGGGGATGATTAATGCATTCGCCAAGATTGCTGGTGCGGCTGCGACAGGTGTTGACCCCAAAGAGTTGTCAGCCGATATCAGCTTTGCTCTCTGGACCACAGCGGCGGGTATGGCGATCTCCATTCCTCTGATCGTGATTCAGGGAACGGCAGCGAACTCCATCAGGAAGCTGACAGAGAATATCGACGAAGGGACCGGCATCCTGCTTGATGATCTGGCGGCAGCGAAAACGCGTGGTTCGGCATGACAGCCGAGGCTGGGACCTGCCTTAATCCTCGTGCTCATTTCACGCTGCTGACTGAACTTTAAGGGGCCACTCGCGATGGCGACTGAAGATGATGATGTACTGCCCAGCCGCAGGCGACCGCCGGCGGAGAGTGCAGAGGTTGATATTACCCCCATGATCGACATGACATTTCAGTTGCTCATCTTCTTCATGGTGACTTCCACGATGCAGGGGAACCCACCGGCAATCGTTCCACGTTCGGTTTCGGGCGGGTCGACGGAGTTGGGGAAGATGGCGTTCAATCTGGTCATCCGATCTCCATCCGACGATGTTTCTGACCCGCCAATGGAGATCGAGAAGAAGCCGATCACGATGGAAGATCTGCGGGGACGTCTGGCTGAAGAGTCGGAAGCTCGACCGGCCGGGATTGAGATTATGATCATGGGTGACCGGGACGTGCCTAACCGCTTTACCAGCGAAATTGAATCGATGATTTCAGAGATTCCGAATGTGGGATTTCATTACGCGGTTGAGGATCGCCGCGAGTGAGTCGCGCGAGGCTTCGGAAAGCTCTCCCGCGTTTACGAACATGATTCCTGTTGTGAAAATCCTGTTGAACTCCTGACCGAAGTGACTGATCAGGGAAATTCATGAGTGACCTGACCGATCAAAAACTGGGCGAATTTCAGCTGTTGAGACACCTCGGCAGTGGTGGGATGGCTGACGTCTATCTGGCCCAGCAGACATCGCTGCAGCGTTATGTTGCGGTAAAGGTGATGAAAACTTCTGTCACTTCAGTGTCGGGAGAAGAGCTGCTGAAGCGGTTTCAGCAGGAGGCCACGATGGCCGCCGGGCTGAATCATCCCAACATCGTACAGGTCTACACAGTTGGCAACGATGGTCCTTACCACTACATCGCCCAGGAATATGTTCAGGGAAGCGACCTTTCGACTCTGGTCAAAGAAAAGGGCAATCTGGATCTGGGATCCATCCTCAGTGTCATGCGTCAGGTCGTCAGCGCCCTGAAAGCTTCTGAGAGTCGCGGAATCGTTCACCGTGACATCAAGCCCGAGAATCTGCTGGTGACAAAGAAGGGGGAGATCAAGGTTGCCGATTTCGGACTCGCACAGCTGGGGGACTCCGAGGCGACAGCCGGCGGCACGAAGAAAACGATGGGGACGCCACTGTATATGAGTCCGGAGCAGGTTTCCGGTCGTGAGTTGGATTCTCGATCTGACATCTACTCGTTCGGGGTGACATGTTATCAGTTGCTCTGCGGGAAGCCGCCGTTCACTGGCAGTAATGCGTCAGAGATCGCGATGCAGCATGTCAATAATCCGCCGCCAGCACTGCAGGAGATGAACCGCGAACTGCCGACGGTGATCTGTCGTCTTGTCCATCGAATGATGGCCAAGAGACGATCGTTGAGATATCAGACTGCCTCGGATCTGCTCGAAGATATCCGCACACTCAGCGCGGCTCACAAACAGGGACGGTCGCTGGATCTCGTGCGACTGTCATGCCTCGAGTCTCTGGAGTCACTTGCTCTGCAGGAACGCCGCCGCCTGATGGAGGAGTCGGGGCAGGCCTCTGCATCGGTGCCCGTCGCGGCGGGTCTGGGCAAAGAAGAGGTGAGTGTCGGTCAAACGACTGTCATGGAAGCTCAACAGCCGAGTGTGTCCTCCCATCCGCCAGGCTCCCTGGAGCCGGAGGAAGAGGACATTCCGGTGCGGGAGCGAGAGCCCGTCGAAAATGCCTCAATCGACCTGACGCCTGCGGTGGATGTGACTTTTCAGTTATTGATTTTCTTTATGGTGACGGCCTCTTTCAGTATGCAGAAGGCGTTTGATGTGCCACCGGCCAAGCAGACGGACGGGATTTCCATGTCAGTCGTGGTACCGGATGAATCTCAGGCGGCTGTGAAAGTTCAGGTTGACGCGGACAATACGGTGTGGGTCGAAGAGACCCAGACGGCAACGTCGTATCGTGAAATTCTGGAGCTGCTGACTGCCGAAAAGGCTCGCAGTTCTGACATTGAACTGGAACTGCATCCTGATTCGACACATGAGGCTCGAGTGATGGTGATAGATGCTGCCGCTCAGGCGGGATTTACACGTGTGAAAAACAAAGTGGCGGAATGGTAAGTCAGGAAATATCAGAGTGGGCAGAAGTCGCCCGCAGGGACTTCAACTGCCGAGTTTGCGAACGCTGATACGGAATGCTCATCGCAGAAGCATCTGATCTGAGAGACTGGAAGATATCGTGGCTGCTCAAAAAGATACTGATCCACAGGACAATTCCGATGGGGTACGCAGTGAACTGGCCAAACAGGCTGGAAAACAGTTGCGGCGCGGGCGTCTGAATACGCTTTCCGACCGTTTAACTGGCGGCCCGCAGCGGCCAGGGGAACAAAAAGTTGGACGTTCCCCTGCGGTGTTTTTGCTGACCACAGTTACTGTCTTTGGCTTTCTGCTGGCCGCAATTTTCTGGTACATCAATCAGCAGAACAGTGAGGATCGATTGCTGAAAGAAGCAATGACGATGCTCGAGCAGAGAAAGTATCTTGATGCCGAGGGGCGATTCAGTCAGTTCCTGCTGAAGTACCCGAAGACAGAATCAACGCCCGCCGCTCAAATTGGCCTCCATCGTTCGCTGGTCGAGAAGTACATCGAAACAAGTACCCCGGATGTCATTCGCGGGATGGAAGAGTTTCGCAGACTGATTAGTGAGTGTGATGGCCTGCCCGGGTACGACGAATTACTGGAGACATGGAAACGCTACGCCAACAGGCTGGCCTATGCCGGAGCCATCGTAGCGGAGCTTGCTCAGTCGGAAGAGGCACTGACGGTCAGCAGAGATGCGGTGGATTTACTGCGACGATTCTCAGGGGAGGATGGAATCCCCGCGACTCGGGAGGAGTACCTGCGAGAACGACAGCGGATCGCTGAACAGGCAATCGCCCGCAAAATGTTCTTTGGCGAGACCACCGAGAAGGTCGACGCCATGCTGGCGGCCGGGGACACTCTTCAGGCGATCGTTGCCCGCGAAACCCTGCTGGCAAGATTTCCAGTACTGGCGGACGATCCCGAAGTTGCCAGCATGCTGACTCGCATTCTGGACAGTGAGAAGGAATCAATTGTTCGCACGGATCTGAATACGGCGGCAGACAGCGTGGAGAAGTTGCTTGATCCACCGGGGGCAGTTGTCCCTGCACTCCGAACACAGGTTTCTTCGGACCTTGTCTCGCAGGGGCGGTTTTTGGTGACGTATGGACTGGACACCTGCTGTTCCGTGGACGCGGATACGGGCGATCCAAGGTGGCGCCGAGTCATTGGTGCGGGAGCACCGTTTGCTCCTTTGCCGATCTCCGGTTCGCGTGCCAGTCTGCTTGTCTTCAGCACGCTGTACAACGAATTCTGGATGCTGGCTGAAGATACCGGCGAAGTGCTTTGGCGGCAGGGCAGTGTCGGTCGGCCTGTCGCGCCGCCGGTTGTGGTCTCCGAAAGCATCTACCTGATGAATGATCGGAGTGAACTGGTGCAGATGAACTCCGTATCCGGTCGCGCTGTTTCCATGCTGACATTTCCACAGAAGATTACCGGCCCCCCGGCTGTGTCTTCCGGGAATAATCAGCTGATTATTCCCGGGGATCAAACGCTGGTCTACACGGTCAGTCTGAGTCCATTTGAATGCGCAGCGGTTTCACATATTCCTCACGGGCCGGACAGTGTGAGAACCGGAGTAATTACTGCCGGCCGATACTTTCTTTTCTGTGATAACTATCAGGCAAATTCGGCACGTATTCGGACGCTTGAAATTGACGAAAATGGTGTGCTGAGTGTTGTGGCCGAGGATTTTGTAGACGGTCATATTGAGGACCCACTGCTGTTGCGGGGCTATGAACTCTACGTGCCGTCAAGTCCGCAGCGAGTTACAGCATTTCGAGTGGGAGATGAGCCGGGCAAGCAGCCTCTGGCAAAAGTTGGCGCGAACCTTCTGGAAGAGGGCGAGCTGACACGGATGCATTTGTTGGCGGGACCCGGTGGTCAGTTATGGCTTGCAGGTCGCGACCTTCGCAAGTTTCGGACTCGAGCCAACAGCGTGGACCTTGATCCAGCGCTCACAGCCGAGGGAACGCATACACAGCCAATTCAATTGCTGGAAGAAGCTGTGTTTCTGACGACGAGAACTCCGCAGTCAGTCTCACAACGGGCGTCATCCTTCCTGACCCGCGCCAACCGCGACGAAATGACCGGCGTGTGGAGGACGTTGCTGGCTTCAAGAATTGTTGCAATGACAGAGGCGGCTGGAGGAGAAAACCTGCTGGCTGTTTCTGACTACGGTGAGGTCTACCGGATTGCGGTTTCGCAACTGGGAACGGATGCATTTATCCTCGACACCATCAGTCAGTTCCGGTTACCGGACAAGCTCAGCTCAGAAGTTGGGGGAACGGTCCTTGCCGATGGCAGACCCGCTGCGTTTGTGGGGACGCCGGAACCCGCCATGTGGACGTTTTCGACGTCCGGTCAGTTAGAACAACGGTGGCCGCTGCCGGGAGAACCGGAGCTGCCCCCGGTAGTCCTCGATGACGGTGTTGTGTTTGCGAGTTCCGGTCGTCTCCATTTGACGGGGCTGACCGGCGGGCGTAAGGCGGATGATTACCTGGCCGCTCAAACTGGAGCAGGACAGCAGCCCTGGAAGTCGATGGTTGCCATTTCCGGTACACAGGTTCTTGCCGTACGGGGCGACAATTCGCTTGTTCGCGTGGAGTATCGATCATCGCCATCGCCGCATCTCGCTGAGATTAGTGTGACAGCGTTCGCCAATAAGATTGAGCAGCCGCTTGCCGCCGGAAGTGGCTTTGTTGCTGCCGCAACTACGAATGGAAAACTGCTGTTAATGCAAGGGGCGAGTCTTGAGGTGCTGGCAGAGCAGGACCTTGGCGGCATCGCTTCGGGAGCACCGCAGATCGCCAGTGGTATTGTGACCGTCGACGTGGCAGGTCAAACCTGTCGTATTTTCCGCCTGGACAGCGAACTCTCGGCAGCTGGTGAGATTCCGCTGAACGGCTACGCCACGATCGGTGCACCGCTGGAGACAGCAGACGGTCACCTTGTTGCTCGGCAGGACGGGACGCTGTTCCTGCTCAATTCGGATGGAGTTCCATCTGAGTCCATGCAGCAACTTGGACAGCAGTTACAGTCCGGATTGACTCGCATCGGTGAGTACAACGTGGTTGTTGGACTCGACGGCAGCCTTTATTCCATTGATTCGTCCCTTCAGCAATGAATTCCTGTCGAACAATGACGTTTCATACCATCCCAGTCCGAATTGACTGGAATCAGCTTATGAGCAAGTTTCTTTTGCTGCTTTGCGGCCTGAGCTTCTGTTGCATCCCTGCATCTGCAGACGAAAAGGTTTCCTCTGGTGAGCTGCCACTGCTCTCTGAGATGAAGCTTCCGTCTGCCGAGGAATTGTTGCGATTGGATGCGGATGACAAGGAGTACGACTGGGTCGTGCTCGAAGCTGCAACAGAGGATCAGCGACGAGTCGTTTTAGTGACGCCGCTGTTTCCTCGGCCGGACATTCTCAGTCGACAGGAGCAGGAGTACAAAAAAGTCGAGGCTTCCCGACCGCGAACGGCTAAAGAACGTGAAACTCGAAGCAATCGCCTGCGCAGCCTGAAGCGGCTGATGTTTACGATGCCCGGAGACCTGACTGAGTATTCGATTCCGGTGGAGCGAGTCGCAGACATCATTTTCTTCGAGGATTTGATGCTGCAGGTGGTTGATCAGTTACTGACGGAGGGAGATTTTCGAACTTCGTGGGAACTGCTGCTTCGTGTGGAGACTGAGATCCCAGGCTGGGAAAAATCGGTGCCTCGTTTTGAACGATTGTTGCTGACTGAGGCAGCGGATCTCGCCGCGAAAGGTGAGCCGTGGGCTGCGTTGGCGAGGCTGGATGAAGTCTACGAGCGGAACCCTGAGAGTTCCGAACTGGCCAGCCAGATTACGACCCTTGTCGGGCCGATGATTGACGATGCTGTTGCTGCCGAAGACTTCGGCAAAGCCCAGTTGCTGATCAGTCGGGTCCGAGATCGACTTCCGGAGCATCCACTGGTGCAGCAGAAGACCAGTGAGTTAAGCGGTCGCAGCTTGTCGCTGATCTCAGAGGCAGACACTGCCTCTGCCAGCGGAGAATACCTGCGCGCGGCGGAACTGGCCGTCGAAGCTGAAAGAATCTGGCCCACCGCCGGGAACAGTCGCGCCAGCTTTACTCAGCACTTTTCGAGATATCAGGTGCTGCGTGTCGGTCTCTGTCAGTTCGACAAACCCGGGATTTTCCCGGCAGCAATGGAATCTGAGGAACGACAGCGAGAGTTGACGCAGGTTTCGCTTTTTGAGCCCTCATCGGCTGATGAGCTGACCTACTTCCGGTCCAGCTTCTTTGAGATCTGGGACCCGACGGATCTTGGCCGGCAGGTGGTCTTTACGCTTCGGCGTACTCGACCGTCATGGCAAACCCAGCCAATTCTCAACGCCAATACTCTGGCGAATGCGATTTCAGAGCGGCTGGATGAAGACAGCGAGATCTATGATTCCCGCCTTGCATCATTTCTGAAGGAGATTTCGGTCCGCTCTCCCCAGGAGCTGAAACTCACGTTCTCACGAGTCCCGCTGAGCATTGAATCACTCTTGCGATTTCCAGTACAGGTCGAGAGCAGATCCAAAGACGACTCGACCGGGGAATTGAAACTGCTGTCCACTCGCTTCTCTCAGATCGATGCGGCGAACGAGAGCACAGGCTATGTGCGAACGATCGGCGAACCTGATGGCATGAGTGCGGGCAAGTACCACATTGCAGAGATTCGGGAGCAGAATTTTGCAGACCGATCGGACATGATTCAGTCGCTGGTTCGCGGTGAGATTGATTTCATTCCGCACCTGCTTCCACAGGAAGTTGATGCCTTTAAAGCATCGGGGTTTGAAGTCCGTCGTTACGCGCTTCCGATGACACATGTCATTGCATTCAATCCGCTTTCTGAACGGATTACGAACGCCCAGATGCGGCGTGCTCTTTCCTTCGCGGTGAACAGAGAAGGCATCCTGCGATCAACTGTACTGAATGACAATGAGCTTAAGTACGGACGTCCGACCAGTGCGGCATGGCATCAGTCAAGTTATGCAACAAGACCCACAGAACCAGTTCCGCCGTACAATCTCCGTCTGGCGTTTGCCCTGCGCTTCGCGGCCGAGCGACAACTGCAAATCAAAGAACTGGTTCGTCTGACGGAAGAGGCTCGTGCTCAGGCCAAACGCGATCGGATCAATTTCGACTCGGACGACTTTCGCCTCAAGACCAATGTTGACTACATCAAGCTGCCAACCCTGCGGTTTGTCGTCGAACCTGACCCGGTGGCACAGGCAGCTGCGGAACGGATGGTTGTCTACTGGGAGAAAATTGGTTTTCAGGTGGATCTGATTGCGGGAGACCGAGAGGGGAAGCCGCTGGCAGACGACGAGTGGGATATGTGCTACCGTCGCCTTCGCATGGAAGAGCCACTGCTTGAGCTTTGGTCACTTCTGGCCAACGATCCGAATTTTGATGTGAATCGACTATCGCCATTTCCTGACTGGATGCGTCAGGAACTGATCGGGCTCGATTACTCGTCCAGCTTTTCGGATGCTCAAACCAGGCTGTATCGAATCCACCGCCACATTGCTGCTCAGGCATTTGTGATTCCCCTCTGGGAGGTGGACGAGTTTGCTGCGTTTCGCAGGAATGTTACGGGGATGCCGGCCGAACTGATGTCGGTCTACCACAACGTAGAACGCTGGATTATTCGCCCATGATCAAATTCCGCAAGAACAATGCACTGGTCATTCTGATCTTCACTGCGGCGACGCTGCTGGTGGATCAGTCTGTCGCCTGGCAACCACAATCGGACGAACCTCAGACCGATGTTGAGACATCATCTCAGGCTGATGTGGAAGAAGCTGCGGCGCCCTCAGAGGAGACCGAAACGGCTGTGGAACCTGCAGCCACTCCTCCGGAACCGGAAGATGACAGGACTCCGCCGGCTCTGCAGGACACCCCTTATCGAATTTGCATTGAAATCGGATTTGCCGGGTCGGAAATGGCGTTGCCGAGAATTCGGGAGACGCTGGTAGAACGGATTCGTGCGGGTTTCGTACGAATGTTCGGGCCAATGTGGGATCTGGAAGTCCGCCACTCGGTCTGGCTGACTCCCGGAACGGCTGGCAGGCTCACTCGAGTGCCCGCCGAAGAACTTATGGAGCGATACCCTGCCACTGATTTTGACAAGGTCCTGCTGGTCACTGCAGACGGGAACGCTGGTGGGGTTCAGGTCACTGTTCGTGAGATGGACTTAAGGGTTCAGGAGTTGTCACCGGTGTTATCGGAACATGCTGCTGACGTTAACTTTGTGCCTGGGTTGGCGTGTCGACTGGGACGAGATGCTTTTCGTCCATACCTGATGTTTGTTGGCAGGACGGTCGATGACAGCGAGATGGAGTTTGCCATTCAGGCGGGTAACCTGACGCCCCCGGATCCAACTGCGGTGCAGTTGGCTGAGGGAGATGTCCTGCGGCCCTTCCTGCGGCAATTGGAGCGTCGGGATCCAAACAAAGTCAAGCTGCTGCAACGGCTGGATCTGTGCTACATCCGGTTAACAGAACTGAACTCCGTGATTGGCGCAGCCGACGAGAATGAAGCAGCGGCGGATCCGGTGCAAGTTACGGGATCAGACGCGGCCCCCGTGGAAACAATTGTCGATCGGGGGAGAGTTCGCGGAGTTCTGTTGTCGCATGGTCTGGTTCCCTATGGCGGTCGGGCTCGTCGTTCTCTCCAGCAGGTCGCTTTGCGGCAGCGTCCGGCTTCTTCTGCAAGTAAGGTTCGGCTGGTCCTGCAAAATCGTCCGGAGCAGCCGCTGGTCTGTATTCGTGTGGACAAGGTCAGGAAGTTCCTGCAGACCGATACCAGTACAGAGCCGCCTGTCAGAATCATCACGGATCGCAGTGGAGAGATTCAGCTTGAGGTGGATCCGGAGAACCCAACGTGCTGGTTGTATGCATACAGCGGAAGCATTCTGTTGGCACGGGTTCCCTACGCTCCCGGGCTGATTCCGTTTGATACGGTGAAGTTACCAGATGACTCGATCCGTCTTGGTGTGGAGGGAGATCTGTACCTGCTGCGTGACCAGCTTGTCGACATGGTTGCCGAGAAAGCCGTTAACATGAGTCTTGCGAAGCGTGCTGCTGAAGAACGGGAGCCGGAGAAGCTCGAAGAGGCAGTGAGTGCGATTGATCGGTTGCCGGGACGCGATGACTTTGGAGTCAAACTTGTTGAAATACGTGCTCCCGCCGTTGCTCAGGCGGATGCAACCCGTAATCCTTACGCGCGACGACGAGTCGAAAAGCTGATCGGGGCAATGAGCGACTCGCTGGACAAATTCTTCGACCAGGAAAAACGGGTGAAGGAAGCGAAGGAAATCAACCAATTAAGAAAGCAGGCCGGCTTACCGCCTGCTGCGCCATCTCCAACAGGTGGGCAGTGATTTTGCGGAATTGAGTTGCCTGCCGTGAAGAAGTTCTCGGACCAATCTGATGCATCTGTACCCGGTCCTGAGGACATCGAGCTGATCCACGAGGACAACCACCTTTACGTAGTGGACAAGCCGTGTCATTTGCCCACTATGGGGGCCGCACCGGGGATGCCGACGCTTCTGGAATACGGTCGCGACGATATCCGGCGGCGGTATCGAAAGCCGGGAAACGTCTATCTTGGCGTGGTCAGCCGTCTCGATTCGCTTGTCGGCGGTGTGATCGTGTTCGCTCGAACTTCGAAAGCGGCTGCACGGTTGAGCAAACAGTTTCGGGAACGAACAGTCTCAAAGACCTATCATGCGTTGATCAAAGGCCGCCCACCAGTTGATCAGGGCCGTCTGGAGCATTGGCTTCGCCGCGACGACCGGATTCGTCGCACCCTGGCAGACTCTCAACAGCATCCGGATGCGGAGTTTGCCGCACTGCACTATGTCTCCCTCGGGACGAAGCAGGGCCAAACCTTGATTCGCATTGGACTGGAAACCGGTCGACGACATCAGATTCGCGCACAACTGGCCACTGCTGGGATGCCTGTCACCGGCGATCGAAAATACGGCAGCCGGGTCACTTTTCCCTGCGGCATCGCTCTGCACTCCACCGAATTGGCGATCGATCACCCGACCACCGGACGACGTCTGACCTTTCACAGCCCATTCCCCACTTACTGGCCGCGTTGGAGCCGGCAGTTGCTGGGGAATTTCCAGAGGGATTAGCAGTTCGTATCAGGCTGCAACTCCATCGAGATTGAACTCTGTCGGATCGAGAAGAGTCTTTAGCTTCTCCATCGCCTTCAGCTGCAACTGTCGAACTCTCTCTTTGGACACGCCGAGGTCTGCGGCGATTTCTCGCAATGTTTTGGCACCGGCGTCTGAAGGACCGAGTCCAAAGCGGCTTTTCACAATCCACAATTCACGTTCATCGAGAACCTCGGGAGCCCTGCTGAGGAGTGTATCAACGGCGTGATGTGGATCCGGACAGATTGGGGCCTCGTTGTCCATCTCAGCAACTTCAGGCAGAACTTCGGCAGAGGTGCATGGAATTTTCTCTCGCCGACGGGCGCGCACTTTCCAGGACCTGAAGAAATACCGTTGTATTGAGTGGGTGGCGTAAGTGCTGAATCTGTAGCCGCGCGAATAGTCAAAACGATCGATTGCTCCCAGAAGAATCATGCAGCCATCACTGCTGCAATCATCGACCTCCGCGAATCCGGCAGAGAATTTCCTTGCGATCGCTCCGACAAGTCGGAGGTTTGAGCGCACCAGTTGTCCTCGCACAGCCTCGGAAAGTTCCAGCAGCTTCTCAGCCAGACGCACTTTCGCTGCGGAGGGTCTTTCTTCAGACAGGCGTGATCGAATGCAGTTCGCCCTGTAACGCAGCAGGTTCATCGAGCGGAACAGGAACTGTTCCTGTTCGAATGTCAGCAGCGGATCATCAGCCTGCCATTCGCGGTCGGCCTGCTGTACGGCATCGCTGCTGACGGAAGATGCCTGTTCAGCACCTGTTTGTCTGAGGGTTTCCAGGAGTTCTTCCAGAGCGACGAGGGGCAGGTCGTCATCGTCAAGTCCTTCGAATTCTTCGACGTAGACGAATCGAACTTCCGTTTTGAGGAGTTTCCCAGCACGCTTTCTCAGCGAACTGTCGACCTTCACTTCTGGTGCTGTGGGGCAGCGGAAATCTTCAGTTACCACGTCTTCAATTACCGTAGACATCACACCGACCTTTCTCGGGATAGTTTTCACTGGCTGGTTGCGATCATGGCTGAAACGTTCAAAAGAATCAAGAGATAACGTTCACTCAATCCTGCGAATCGTGCACTTTAACCCGCCGTAAACGTTCCCTTGATAACTCGGAAACTCAGTTTTTGTTGGAATTATCGTTTTTTTGGTGTGGATACTGAAGCTGGATGCGGCTTTACGTTGAGAAAACGTTCAATTCGTGTATGCTCTGAACGTTTGCTGTTGTGGTTTGCGGGTGGGTGTGGACGTTTTTGGCGATGATGGGTGTTGTCGGATCTTTTTGAGGTGTTTTTCCAGCAGGAGCTTGAAGATGGTGGGAGCGAGCAATTTGGTTCCTGGAGCACGTATCCGTCGTTTGAATAACGCTCCGGTTCGGCACGACGGCGAGTATGTTCTGTACTGGATGACGGCTTACCGCCGTTTACAGGATAATTTTTCACTCGACCGAGCAATTGAGCTGGCGGCCGAGTTGGGGCGCCCGCTGTTGATCTTCGAGGCTCTCCGTTGTGACTACCCGTGGGCCAGTCGCCGTTTGCATCAGTTTGTCATTGAGGGGATGCGTGAGAATCAGAGCCAGGCTGCGGCAGCGGGGCTGAATTATGTTGCCTGGGTGGAACCCGGCACAGGTGCGGGGCGCGGGCTGATTGAAAAGTTGTGCGAGCGTGCTGCAGCTGTTATTTCGGACGATTTTCCGGCATTTTTTCTGCCACGGATGCTCCGTGCGGTCGCTCGCCGGATTGATGTGGCCATGGAAGTTGTGGACTCGAACGGTCTTTTTCCCAATTCGCAGGCTGACCGGGTTTTCACCACAGCCCACTCGTTTCGCCGTTTTCTGCAGAAGAATCTGTTGCCATACCTGCAGGAGGCACCTGCTGGCGGTCCCGCAGTTGCGTCGCAACTGCCGCGTCTTGCATCGCTGCCCGATTTCCTGCGGGGGAAGTGGGCGCCATTGTCTGTGGAGGTGGCCACGTCTCCTGGTGAATTGTTGAGTTCGCTTCCGATCGATCAGACTGTTCGTGAGGTTTCGCTGCCCGGGGGGAGTGCAGCCGCCGCAGTGCGCTGGCGGGGATTTCTTGCCAATGGTCTGGACGATTACGGAACCGACAGGAATCACCCGGATTCCGAGTGCGCCAGCGGGTTGTCGCCGTATCTTCACTTCGGCCATATCTCGGTGCATGGCCTGTTTCGGGACCTGGCTGCCCGCGAGAACTGGTCCACAGACTCACTGGGTGATCCGAAGCAAACCCGTGGAGGTCGGTCCGGATGGTGGGGGATGACTGAGCCTGCGGAGTCATTTCTTGATGAACTCATCACCTGGCGCGAGCTGGGATTCAACATGTGTTTTCGAGACCGGAAATACGACCGTTGGGAGTCACTTCCGGAATGGGCACGTAACACGCTGGCTGATCATGCAGCGGACCCTCGCCCTGTAGTTTACGATCGCGATACAATGTTACGCAGCGAGACTCATGATGAGATCTGGAATGCTGCACAGAACGAACTTGTGAGCAGCGGGCGAATGCACAACTACCTCCGGATGTTATGGGGCAAAAAAGTTCTGGAGTGGTCCGCAACTCCTCAGGAAGCATTGTTGACATTGATTGAGTTCAACAATCGGTTCGCGCTGGATGGACGAGATCCGAACTCGTGGTCGGGGATCTTCTGGGTGTTCGGTCGCTATGACCGTGCCTGGGGACCGGAGCGGAAAATCTTCGGCAAGATTCGTTATATGACGTCCGACAGTACACGTCGCAAATTGAAGTTGACCGAGTATTTGAAGAAGTGGAGTATTGCCGATCGCTGAGATTGACCCGGGGGCGAGGGGCGGATTCTGCCGAAACCGGGGGCCGCGGGAGTCTCAAAGATTCTGATATTGTGGTTCTTGAGTGAATCCTGAGGAATTCCGAACTTGGCTCTCAATTTAGTCGTGTTCTCTTCCGATATCGAAAGCGGGGCTGCCTGTTTGGGGGTGGATTTCATTGAACTGCTTCGCCAACTCCTCCGGAAGTCATGAACGTGAAGGACGTATTCGCACAACTGCCCAAAGGAACGCTTGCGTGTCTAAAGCTGCCGGGTGAGCGGCGGCAATTGCCTTTTCGGCCGCTTGCGGAGGGCACTGCCTCGGTTGGCAGCGGGATTGGCTGCGTCATTCGACTTGGCCAGCCTGGCATTCCCGAGCTTCATTCCGTGCTGGAGATTTCACTGCTGGCGACGACCATTCGTGTTGTCTGTGAAGACCCACCGTTGTACAGGAATGGTGAGCCATGTGCATC